>ERZ1047472.325-NODE-325-length-43541-cov-6.566757_pt1 | contig 43541 bp, 38 predicted proteins | sample MGYA00383095_ERZ1047472 | MGnify/ENA primary metagenome ERZ1047472 (study PRJEB29581, sample SAMEA5548365) | metagenome | biome: marine; feature: coastal; material: water | depth 1 m | study: Short-term variability in the microbial, nano- and picoplankton dynamics... | reverse complement strand
CGCCCACTCCGGATCCGTTTCCGCGTTATTTCGCACGTCGATGGAGGAAGGCGTACGTTGAAAAACGTAGAGTTCTTTCGCCGATGCCCCGAGGTGAGGAATGCACTGAACCGCCGTGGCGCCGGTGCCGATGATGCCGACGCGCTTGTCTTTGAGATTGGTTAAATTGCCGAAGGAATCTCCTCCGGTATAGGCATAGTCCCAGCGGCTGGTGTGAAAAGTGTGGCCTTGATAGTCATTGATGCCCGGAATGCCCGGCAGCTTAGGCCGGCTTAACGGGCCATTGGCCATTGCCACGTAGCGGGCGCGCATCTTGTCGTTGCGGTTGGTCTCAATGACCCAGTGCTGATCCGATTCATCCCAGGTCAGATTAGTGATGCTGGTTTGGAGGCAGGCGTTGTCATAAAGGCCGTAGTGGCGGGCGATACGACGGCTATGCTCGAGAATTTCTGGGGCAAAGGAGTATTTGTGTTTGGGGATGTAGTTGAGCTCTTCCAGCAGCGGCAAGTAGCAATAAGATTCGACATCGCACATGGCCCCGGGGTATCGGTTCCAGTACCAAGTACCGCCGAAGTCACCGGCGGTTTCGATCATACGAATGTCGTCAAATCCAGCTTCTTTCATCCGAGCTGCCATCAACAAACCGCCAAAACCGCCGCCGATAACGGCAATCTCAACCCGGTCTGTTAGTGGTTGCCGGGTGAAACCGGGCTCCACATAGGGATCGTCAATGTAGTGAGAAAACTCTGCTGTGACTTCAACGTATTGGTCGTTGGCGTCGTCCCGAAGTCGCTTGTCGCGTTCGGTCAGGTACTTGGTCTTCAAGGCCGCCGGATCGAAATCAAGACCACCCAATAGTGCTGCCATGTTTGCTGTTTCTGCCATATCTCCAACCCTCTAAAATCTAGCCCCAGTTATACAAAGGATCGTGAGGCAAGAAAAGGGTGATAGCTTGTGCCTAGCGCGTATGCTTTACGCTTGGTCTGGGTAGCTAATGAGGGAGTTAACAGGTGACCGATAAACAGATGAACAAAGTTTGGCGGCTCGCTAGGACGCCAACCCAAGGTTGGCCACAGGCTGAGGACTTCCGCTGGAGCGAAGAGCCTTTGCCAGAGCCCGGCTCGAATCAGATGCTGACTCGAACCATTTACTTATCTCTTGATCCCTATCAATGGGGACGACGTCGCCAAGGGGTAGAAGTCCCCGGAGAGGTTTGCCACGGGCGTACCGTATCTCAGGTTTTACGCAGCCGTTTAAAGGGGTTTGATGAGGGTGATTTGGTATTCAACACCGATGGTTGGCAAAGCCACGGCCTGACTGGCGAAGACATCAGTGTTTTTGGCTACATGTTTCCGCGTAAGCTTGATCCGAGCCAAGCGCCAATCTCCACCGCCATTGGCGTGATGGGTATGTTGGGATTAACCGCTTATTCAGGTTTGATCGTGCAGTGCCAGCCACGCCCTGGGGAAACTGTGGTGGTTTCTGCCGCATCCGGTGGCGTTGGGCAGGTGGTTGCTCAACTTGGCCGGATTTACGGATGCCGGGTAGTGGCGATCGCCGGATCTGAGGAAAAAGTTCGTTTCCTCAATGAACTGGGGGTAGACGCTGCAGTGTCTCATCGGTCAGATAACTTTGCCGCCGATTTAGCGGCGGCTTGTCCAGATGGCTGCGATGTCTATTTTGAAAATGTGGGCGGGCAGGTATTTGATGCCGTGCTACCTCTGCTAAACCAGCATGGGCGCATTTCCCTTTGTGGGTTGGTTTCCCAGTACGGCAATCAAGACGGATTGGATCCGCGGGATCAATGGAGGAAAAAAGGGGAGCAAGTTTTCACCCGCCAGCAGGTGCAGGTGCACGATTTGTTCGTTGGGAATTATGTGGCGGACTATCAAGAAACTTTTCTTGATGAGGTAGGCGAATACGTGCGTTCTGGTCGGCTGACCTATCGAGAGGATCTTCGACCTGGGCTAGAGCAGGCACCAGAGGTTTTTGCCCAGATGTTAAAGGGAGACAATTTCGGCAAAACCCTAATCGGCGTCTCCCAAGATCCCACGCAATCTGGCTAAGCAGAGCCATGAACTTCGGTTAGGTGAATAGCTGAGATTGGGTTACTTTCGGGGGAGTCATCAATCGGGGAGAGGAAAGTATGGCTGAACTGGGCACCACGAAAGAGGGGTTCTGGCAGACTCGTTATTCGGTCATCGCCATGTGCTTTGCCGCCACCTTTGTTTGCTACATAGACCGAGTCAACATCTCTGTGGCCATTATTCCTATGGCCAACGACTACAATTGGAGCCTAGAAACACAGGGCTACATCCTGTCCTCTTTCTATATTGGCTATTTGCTGATGCAGATCGGTGGCGGACGGCTGGCCGATACCTTTGGCGGCAAGGTGGTGCTAGGGGCCGGTGTGTTGATCTGGAGTTTGTTCACCTTGGTGACTCCTTGGGCGGCAATGGGTGGATTGATGATGCTTTACCTTGCTCGCATTGGCATGGGCTTGGGTGAGGCCGTTACCTTTCCCTCGGTCTATTCCTTGGTGACGCGCTGGTTCCCCGCAGGAGAAACGGGGAAAGCCATCGCCTTAAATGCTAGCGCAATTCCCGTTGGCACGGTTTTCGCGCTGGTGGTGACGCCGATCATTGTGACCACCCTAGGTTGGGAGTGGGCTTTCTACTTATTCGGTTTGGTTGGCATCCTCTGGTTTGCGGCTTGGCAATATCTCGTGGCGGCAAAGCCGCAAGATCATCCGCGCATTTCCGCCGCGGAGCTGGAATTTATTAAAACCAATGCGCGTTTTAGCGAGGAGCGGGAGGGGGAGGAAGCGCCGCCAATTCGCACCTTTCTCAAAAGCAAGGCGGTGTGGGCGATCTTGGTTGCCCATTTTTGCAACAATTGGACCCTTTACGTCATATTGTCTTGGCTGCCGAAGTATGTGAACGAGGGGTTAGGGGTCCCTTTTGGCGACATCGGCTATGTGGCCATGCTGCCGCACATCACCTCTTTTTTGTTCATCAACTTAGCTGGCAACGTTGCCGACCGAATGATTGTTAGCGGTATGAACGTGACCTTGGTTCGGAAAATTTGTCAGACCGTGGCCTTCGGCGGGCTCGCCGCCTGTTTGCTGCTGGTTACCACCGTCGACACGGTGTGGGCCGCGATCGGCATTTTATGTCTCGGAAAAATGTTCAGTGCTGCCAATATGGGCGGTTTTAACGTCAATCATATGGATGTAGCGCCTAGGCATGCCGGCACATTGATGGGCATTACGAACACCGCCGGCACCATTCCAGGAATCGTTGGTGTCGCGGTCACCGGGCTGATTTTGGAATACACCGGGTCTTGGGATCTGGTGTTCCAAGTGACTGCTGGCGTTACCTTGTTTGGGATGGTTTTTTACTTACTGTTCGCCAGCGGCGAGAAAGAATTCGATTAGTGCGCTTCACTGACAACTAGGGATTAAGAATGACATGCTGAGCTTGCTAAAGGGCATCAAGGTGGTGGATTTCACCACCGTTGTATTGGGGCCCTATGCCACCCAGTTTCTAGCAGATTTTGGTGCGGAAGTGATCAAGGTCGAACCTCTGGATGGTGATGGCTTTCGATCGGTCAGGCCCGGGCCCAGCCCGGATGTTGGCGCCGGATTTGCGAATTTTAACCGTAACAAACGTAGCATGGCGCTGGACCTCAAGCAGCCAGATGGCCAAGACATAATGGCGAAACTGGTGGGGCAGGCCGATGTGGTCGTGCATAACATGCGCGGAAAGTCGGCCCAAACGCTGGGTATCTCCTACCACCAGTTAAAGCAGCTCAAGCCTGATTTGGTTTACTGCTGGTCGCCGGGCTTTGCCAGTATCGGGCCCGATGCAGAAAGTCCGGCCTACGATGACATTATTCAGGCGCGATCAGGTATGGCGGCCCTGAATTCTGACAGCAGCGGGGCGCCTCAGTTTTTCCCGAGCATCCTGTGCGATAAGGTTGTTGGTCTGCACCTAGCCTTAGCTGTGGCATCGGCCATAGTCCACAAACTCCGCACAGGTGAGGGGCAAAGTATTGAAGTACCCATGCTGGAAACCATGACAAGCTTTTTAATGGCCGAGCACCTAGCCGGGCATACGATGGTGCCCAGTCAAGGTGAAATGGGCTATCAGCGGCTGATGTCGCCCCATCGCCGACCTTTTCAAACTAAGGACGGCTTCATGGCGATAATGCCCTACAGCGCAAGGCATTGGATTCGCTTCTTGGTCCTAGTCGAAGAAGAGGAACTGGCGGAGGCGGCATGGGTTAACGACGCGGGCGCGCGATCTGATCGGATTGACGAGTTGTATGAACTGATCGCTGGCGTTGCGCCAACAAGAACCAACGACGAATGGGTGTCGGTCCTTGGGGAACTGGACGTTCCCTGTGCTGCCGTGAATTCGCTATCGGACCTGTTTGCTGATCCCCAGTTAAGCGCTTCCGAGATCGCTCAACGGATGCCAGATCAGGGACTCGGTCCCATGCAATATTTGCGACCGGGCTTTTTTGATGAGCAAGGCTCCGCTTGGTCGCCCCAGCGTGCGCCTAGACTCGGTGAGCACAGTATCGAGATTCTTGGGGAGCTTGGACTGTCTCAAACGGAAATTGATGCCGCTAGAAAGTTGGGCGTTATCGCCGCCCCCTGATCTGAGCTTTGGAGCAAACGGAACGCTACCACGAGTTTGGTTGAGAGGGCGTCTTTGTTGAGTAAAGAGCAAGGCCTCAAGGTTGGTCGTAAATCGTTGCCGTATCAGCTAACGAAATCAGGCGTCGCTCAGATACCAGCGGGTGCCGCAAATCATCACTAAGTCGTCACTGATGTAACAGTCCCTGGCTTTTGCCTCGCGCAAAATATGCTCACGGTTCGCCACCGCGATATCTAAGCCCCCAAGGCCCGGTCCGCGACCATCGGTCACCGGCACGAAACGGATGACGGCATTGTTCATCTGGACGGTTGGCTGGCCTTGGGTGTTGGCCACGACTGGTTGATCCATGCATTGGCTCCACAGGTTGGCCAGAGCCTCGGGGTCGTCACCTTGCAGTTCCACGCCTACGAAATTCGTTGTCACGTCCTGTTTGACCTTGTCTTCCCAGCCCTTGCCGCCGACTGGATCCCAGTGGCCTTCAAAATCGGCACCGCTGTTGTATTCCAGTTCTAAAAAGGCTGCTTTCAAATCTCCTGGGTGCAGTTGGGTAAGGGTCCAATGCTCGTTGGAGTGCTCGTGGGCAACCCGCACGCCATGGTCCAAGGCTCGCTGACGCAGTCGCTGCTGTTCGGCAAGGCTGTCAATTTGGGTGATGACCATGTAGCCACCGTCGCCGTTCCGTCGTTCCAGATAGCGGCCTCCCGCCGTGTTGTCTTGAATCGGAGAAACCACTTCCAGAAAATTTCGGCCCACGGGCATCAGGTTGTTGGCCAAACCAAACTTGGCTACACCGGGGTCGATATAGCAGCTGTTAATACCCAGTATGCTGCACAGATCATCCACTACCGCGTCGAGGTCATTGGCGACTAGGCATATTTGTCTTAACTGAATGGTCATATCGTTCCCCTCAACTCGGTTTTCTCAATTAGATCCAAAGCTTTTGCTGCGAGTGGGTAGAGCTACAAAATCACCAGGGCGTTTTTCCGCGTTGGCCGTCATGGCCTCCTGCATCTCTTGACTCTGCAAGAACGATGCATTCCAGATAGCAATGTAGTCCAACGTATCCGCCGTGGTGTGATCCTTCGAGTAGTTGATCATGCGCTTACAGCCATAGACAGCCAGCGGCGGTTTGGAGGCGATTTCGCCGGCAACTTCCATCACGCCAGCCAGCATTTCTTCGTGACTGCTAAAGACTCGATTAACCAAGCCGGTAGCCATGGCCTCGTCTGCCGGCATGCGCCGGCCGGTGTAGGCAAGTTCCCGTACCAAACCTTCGGGCATTTGTTGTACTAAGCGCGGGAACGTTCCCACATCTGCCGTCATGCCGATGTTGATTTCGAAAATGGTGAAAAAAGCGTCCTGTGTGCAGTAGCGCATATCACAGGCGGTTACCATGTCCAGGCCGCCGCCCACACAGCCGCCTTGAATTGCTGCGAGTACCGGCAAACGGCAGTCCTCTAATGCGTTGAAAGCTGCCTGTGTCTTGCGTGCTGTGTCATAAAAGGCGGCACCATGGCGAATTCGATCGCGCTTGGCATCGTCTGGATTTTCGTGTTGTTTCGGCGCAAACGCATTGAGATCCATGCCCGCGGTAAAGACCGGGCCAGTGGAAGAAATCACAATCACCCTAGCCCGAGCATTGCCATCAATATCCTCAATGACGTTGGGCAAATCCTCCCAAAACGACGGAATCATGCTGTTGCGCTTGTCCGGCCGATTTAAGCAGATATGGGCGATGTCATTTTCAATGGACAGATCGAAGGTTTCGAAGTGCTGTTGGCTCATGGTATTTCCTGTGTGTATTTCCGCTGGCCGAGTATACCCATGGTCCTAGCGGACGGTCAGCCCAGCAGCAGCTGATTTAAATAGCGCCCAGGCGCCAAAGTAAAGGCTCCGGCAATTAATATGCCACCAAAATATACGCCGACCATGGCCATCTTGTGTTGGACAAGGTCGTGGTTTCGTGCCGCGAAATAGGCCCTTGGAACAGAAAAAAGCACCACAAAGGACAAAATGTGAATCAGGCCGAGGTGGCCAACCAGTTGGGGCCCTACGGTGGCGGGAATCAGCAGAGAAAGGGTGGCCGTCGTCAGCATCAGTACCATATAGACCTTGCCCAGCAATCGATGAACCGGGGTGCCCTTGGGCTTCAGCATTAGGTAGGCGCCCAATAGGGCTGCAGGCAGCACGGTAAACAAGTGAGCACTCATGATTGGGGTTAGCATTTTGTTCCTCCGACAAAGGGTGTCAAAACGATACCCCGAGAAAGTCAGGGTTTCACCGACCCTTGGTGTGGCTCTTTGCATTTTGTGCCGAATTGTTAAGCTCTAGACCTTACTTACTGGGGGAAAACGAATGCAACAAACGATTGATACTGGTACCGAAGATTTATTAGCGAGTCTTGAGGAAGGGGTGCTCACGCTAACCTTGAATCGGCCAGAGGCAAGAAATGCCATGAGCGGCGAGATGACGGCAGCCTTAGCCGCCCAACTCGCCGATGCTGAGCTAAACCCGAAAGTGCGCTGCATCGTTCTAACCGGTGCCGGCAAGGGTTTTTGCGCAGGTGGCGACGTGAAAGGTATGGCCGCTGACGGGGACGGCACCGTGGGTGATAACACCATCGATCATGCCATCCACCGGCAGCGGGCGAATCAGCGTGGCACCGCGGGTCGTCTATACAGTATGCCAAAGCCTACCATTGCCGCCCTGCCCGGCGCCGCAGCCGGGGCTGGGCTTTCCCTAGCGTTGGCTTGCGATATGCGCATCATGGCTCGTAACGCCATCATGACGACGGCCTTTGCTCGAGTGGGATTTTCAGGCGACTACGGCGGCACCTACTTCATGTCTCAACTGGTGGGCACTGCCAAGGCTCGGCAGCTTTATTACTTATCCGAGCGGGTCAGCGCTGAAGAAGCGCTGCAGTTGGGATTAACCAACTGGGTTTGTGAGGCGGAAGAGCTTCAGGCAAAAGCGCAAGAAATCGCTGCCCAGTTGGCGGCAGGACCATCGGTAGCCTATCGCTACATGAAAGAAAATTTTGCTCGGGCTATTTCGTCCGGAGACCTAGACGACTGTCTGGATCTGGAGGCCACCCACCACGTTCATTGCGGGCAGACAGAAGACCACAAGAACGCGACTCAGGCTTTTGTCGAAAAACGCGAACCGGTGTTTCAGGGTCGCTAAAACCAACCGATCGGCTTTGACTCAGAACTGGATTTCAGGGCGCTAGACGCCCTGAATTTTTTTGCACAAAGGCGAGAAAGCGCTTGGCTTTTTCGGGCTGTGGGCTGGATTTCAGAATCACAGCGGCTTGGCTAATCGGGTCGTGAAGAATGACGGGGACCAGGGTGAAGTTGGTCTCCGGTGTGCGCTGCTCGCGTAACTGAGATAAGGCCACGAAGCCAGCGGTAGCATTACCTGATGCCACAGCAGCCCAAGTTTGCCCTACGTTTTCCAGCGTAATCAGCTGAGCCGAAGGCGTTTGTTGCCAGTCTAAGGCGCCGAGCGCCTGTTGGGCCGCAAGACCGTAAGGAGCCAGCTTAGGATTTGCCATGGCGATCCTTGGGCTTGCGCGGAGTTGGTTTAGCAGTTCGTCAGGTCTAGGGCTTTTCGGATGCCATAAAGCCAAGCGCCCAACGGAGTAAATTTCTTCGCCGCCAAGGGTGAGACCGGCTTCTACCAATCGCCTCGGACGCTCTGTATCCGCGGCAAGAAACAAGTCGAAAGGCGCTCCCCGCTGAATTTGCGCATACAGTTTGCCCGTAGAGCCAATGCTTACAGAAATGTCTGTTTCTGATGGATGGGTTTGACGGTAGTGGCTGATCAAGTTGTGCAGCGGGACGGCGAAGTTGCTGGCTACCGCGATGCGCAGGGGTTGGCCTTGAGCGAGGCAGGGCAACAATCCAAGAAGACACAGAATTACGGCGCGTCGAAACATAGTGGTTAGGCCTGATATGGGTCGTTATTGACTGGGATTCGTCTATGATGGCTTAAGAGGATGCCGGAGGGGAATCCAGTATCTCGTTGCGGGCAGCTGTTTTGGGTAGTCGTTTTCACTCAGTTTCTAGAAAGCGACCTCCGGATTGGCCGCATTAGTACATCTCAACGGTTAAGGGACGCAAAGTAACAATGACTGATAATAACAACGCACAGCTCCAAGGCGAGAATGCTCAGCCTACCGCTCGCTCTATGCGCACGGTTGCTGTTACCGCCTTAGGTGGCACCAGTATCGAGTGGTATGACTTTTTTATCTACGGCACGGCGGCCGCACTGATTTTTCCTACCCTGTTTTTTGCTGAAGATATGCCTAGGTATGTGGCCCTTTTGGCGTCGTTTAGCACCTTTGCCGTCGGCTTTATCGCTAGACCGATCGGTGGCGTGTTGTTCGGGCACTTTGGCGACCGGGTCGGCCGCAAAGCAGCCTTGGTCACGGCACTGATGATGATGGGTGTTGCTACCACACTTATTGGCCTGCTGCCTGGCTACGCCCAAATCGGCCCTTTGGCGCCATTGCTGCTGATTTTGCTGCGATTTGTTCAAGGGCTGGCCGTAGGTGGCCAGTGGGGTGGTGCCATGTTGCTGGTGACGGAGAATGCCCCAGCCAACCAACGAGGGTTTTACGGCGCCTTTGCCCAAGCCGGTGCCCCGGCAGGACTGGTGCTGGCAAACTTGGCGTTTTTGGCCGTAAGCGGCAATCTTACCGACGAAGCATTTTTGGACTGGGGGTGGCGGATACCATTCATCTCCAGCGTTTTGCTAATAGGCCTAAGCCTCTATGTGCAGCTCAAGCTTGAAGACACCGAGGCCTTCAAAGAGTTGGCGGGAGCTTCGGAGCCCAGCGAAGCAAAACCTCGTTCACCCGTGATACAAGCGCTGAAGACCTATCCACGAGAGATCGTTTTGGCTGCAGGCGCCTTCTTGGGGGTTCAGGTCACTTTTTACATCTGCATTGCCTTCATTATTTCCTATGGCACAGATCCTGACGGTTTGAACATTGCCCGATCGGATATGCTCACCGCAGTGCTGGTCAGTACGCTCTTTGCTATTCCCGCGAACTTCTTTTTCGGCGCATGGTCCGACCGTCACGGCCGGCGGGGGATATACAAGTTTGGCGCCATTTGTACGGCACTCTGGGGTTTCGTCATGTTTGCCATGATCGATACCGGAGACTGGTTCATGATTACGGCGGGCTTGGCCATTGGTCATATCTGCATTTCGATGATGTACGGGCCTCAGGCCGCGTTGCTGGCTGAACTCTTCAGCACCGAGGTTCGATATTCTGGCGCTTCCCTTGGGTACCAACTTGGGGCGATCGTTGGGGGCGGATTCGCGCCCATGATTGCGACCAGTTTGTTGGTGGTGTTTGGCAGCTCCATGTGGATCGCAGCCTATATCGCAGTCGCCAACATCCTGACGTGGTTCTCAATTAACGCGCTGAAAGAGAGCGGTAATACCGACTTGGATAGCGTGGCTTAGCAACACCTAATACGGATCCCGCAGTCGCTGCTGTGGGATCCAGAAACGGGGTTTTTGAAAGCTACTAGGCAGGGGTTGGGCTATCGATAGACCAAAAAACCCTGGCTGACCGCTTCTTGGCCCTCGGCATTTATGACGCGAAAACTAAGGCAGCTGCCTTGCGTTTTGCCCACCTCCAGTTGAATGTCACTGGGCATTAGCACCATGGCCGCAAAACGACCGCCTAACCTCTCAACCCGGGTCGGGTCCCCATCTAAATACTCGTTGACCAAAGTACTTATGGCTAAGGCCAGGGTCGCTGTGCCGTGCAGGATTATGTCTGGCAGGCCTGCATCCAAAGCCACTTGTTTGTCTGTATGTATGGGGTTAAAGATGTGCGCGCACTCGGTATAGGTATGGGCTAGATTGCCGCCCACGGATATTGTGTGATGCGCAGTTGGGTGAAATTCTCGGCCGGCCAATGGCCATGCCGGAACCGGTTCTGCTACGGACGTTTCCGTGTCAGCCGCGACACCTCGATAAATACTGGTTTGATAGGTACGACAAACCAACTGGTCATGGCTGTCCAGGGTGTCCAGTCGCATAACAAAGGCCGCCCCGGGACGAATCCCCCGAGCGTCTATGACCGTGGTCTGAGTGCGAAGAGTTTCGCCAGCAACAATGGGTCGATACAGGTGCAGGTCGTGTGACGCATGCACGCCCTTGGCGGCTTCCGCATCTGTGAGGCCGGTCATTTGAGCGAGCTGTCTAGTGGCCAATATTGCCGGCCATTCCAGACACACCGGGAACACTGGATGAGCTACCGTCGGCCCAGTGGTATCTAGGTACTGCGGGTTCATGTCCCCAAGGCTTGCGGCATAGGCCATGAGCCAACGCAGATCGGTTTGGTGTTCGATGAAGTCGGTTTTTGCTCCGATGGCTTTTGCGCTCAATGGCATATGGGTTTTCCGGTTCGTTCTCTGTGCAGCAGTGTAACCCCTTGCTGCGACCTATTCAGGACTTTGCCCGGGCACAAAAGAGCCTGCTATGGTTGGGTATTGGCTTAATGGGAAGGAAGAATCACGCTATGCAGGTAACGAAAATGGCCGCGCCCCTAGGCGCCATCGTTGAGGACCTAGATGTGCGCACAGTAGATGTGTCTACTGCGACGAAGCTTAATGAGCTTTTCTGCCAGCACCACGTGCTGGTGTTTCCCAAACAGCAGCTGACACCTGACGATCAAGTAGCCTTTGCCCAGCACTGGGGTGAGTTGGTGCCATTCCCCTACGGCAGCCTGCCCGGACATCCCAACATCATTGAATTGCGAAATAAGGGCAAACAAAGGGATGTGAACCAGCACTGGCATTCGGATATGACCTACGATCCCGCGCCACCGAAGCTCACCATGCTTTATGCCTTGGAAGCGCCAGCACTGGGAGGTGAAACGGCCTTCGCAAACCAGATTGAAGCCTATGAGGATCTCAGCGATGGCATGAAAACGCTTGTAGACACCTTGGTGGCAAAACATTCCGCCAAGGATCTGGCCCGGCTGTATGGCCAAGATCCGGAACAAGCATCCGAAGCCGAACATCCGGTTGTGCGTACCCACGATGAAAGCGGTGCTAAGGCGCTATATGTATGCCGGGCATTTACTCGACAGTTTCGGCACTGGTCTCGCCAAGAGAGCAAGGTGCTGCTGGAATATTTGTACGAGCACAGCATTCGTCCGGAGTATCAGGCAAGACATCAATGGCAACCCGGTGATCTGGTTATGTGGGACAACCGCTGCTTGCTGCACTATGCGGTTCACGATCATGGCGACGAGCCTCGACTGATTCACCGCCTACAGGTGCGTGGCCAGGCGCCACAATAATGCTCGACTACCAAGAGCTGATTGGGCGGTACAGCGAGAAAAACACAGCCAATGAAGCCGATTACGCCAAAGCGTGGCTGCAAGTGGCATCGCGCAAGGAAGACCTAGTCGAATTGGCTGTGATTGGCGGGCTATTGGCAGATCGCATGGCTTGGGTATTTGTCGCCGGCTATCAAAGCGCGCTGCGTCATACGTTTGCCTCCATACCCTTGGATGGCATTGGGGCATTTGCTGTTTCCGAAGATCGTAAGGGTGATCCGCCGCTGCCCGGTGTGCGCTCTCACCATCATGAAGGTCAACTGCATGTCAGCGGCTACAAAACTTGGGTTGCCTGCAGTCAGTCCCTAGCCTATCTAATCATCAAGGCCGATGGCGGCGAAGCGGCGCGTTACTACTGTTTGCCCCGTCAAACAGCAGGTCTGACGCTGCAGGACAAGCACGGCAACTTTCTGTCGGAAATGAGCCAAGGAGTCGCGCAACTGGATGGCGTTGCAGTGCCAGAGGCGCTGGACCATGGCGCCGTGGGTTGGTTTGGTATCCGCGAAACCCTATACATTTATATGGCGTTTTGTGCCTGGGCGGGCAAGCGCGGGGCTTCTACGGCCGACTGCCAAGGGCTGCTTAACCGTCTGGCTGCCTTGGTGGCCCAGCCTCCGGTGGATGCCAGCAGACTGGAAGAACTTAAGGCCGTCGATGCCAGTGTTCAAGGGTTACGAGCAGCCCTAGCCCTAGAGGACGACGAACGTTGGCAAGCAGATCAGCGCCTGATTGCCATGTATTCGCCAAGTATTCAGAAACGTCAGATTTGAATCGATCCGGCTAAGAAACCACCGAACCACCATCACAGGTGATGACGTCACCTACCGTAAACCCGCAGGCTCTGGAGCTTAAAAAGATTGCCAGTCCGGCGATGTCCTCCGGGGTGCCAACTCGGCCACGAGGATTTCCCTTGCCTAGGGCATCCCAGTCGGTGTTTTCCGTATCGCCGCCTGCGCCAACACCGGCGCTGAGCATGTAGGTTGGGAAGGGCCCCGGGGCGATACCGTTAACAATGATGTTGCGTTTAATCAGGTGGGCAGCCAGAACCCGGGTCAAGTGGTGGACCGCTGCCTTCGAGGGGCCGTAAGAAAAGTTGTCGAAGATTGGGGTTTTAATGCCATCGATGGAACCCACGTTGATAACATGGCTAGGCGTGTCATGGGACCCGGACTGCTCCAGGTAAGGCAGCAGTTTTTGGGTCAGAAAAAACACGCCTTTAACGTTGGTATCCATCACCTTGTCCCAGCCGATTTCGGGGAATTCCTCCAAGGGTGCACCCCAAGCCACACCTGCGTTGTTGACCAGTACGTCCAAACGCGACTCTTTTTCGCCGAAGGCACTGACGAAGGCTTCGATGCCCTGCAAGGTGGCCATGTCTGCGGGAATGGATATGCATTCGCCCCCGTAGGTTTGCGACAGACGCTCGGCCGTTGCATCACAGACCTCTGCTTTTCGTGAGGTGATATAAACCTTTGCTCCGTTTGCTAGGTATCCGGCAGCGATCATTTCGCCAATGCCGCGGGAACCGCCGGTAACGACGACAATTTTGTCTTTAACGGAAAAAAGGTTCTGCATAAGGAATCTCCTTGGGGTTTTGGCTGGTTGGCCGTTGGGTTTAAGAGGTCTCGCAAACGGAGCTGATCATGTCATCTCGGCTAGCGCCGCGTTGAATGCGTGCAGCTGCGTTTTTTGTTCGGCCTCTGAGCATGTAGCGAAACACCGTGTTGCGGATTTTTTTGTCCTTTAAAAACGTGCCGGGTTTTTCTACTAGGTTCACCGTGCGCATGATGCCGCGATGCACGTGAAGTTGATACTTGGCTGCCGCTACCAAGGCATCGCCAAAGGCTAGTTTGAACCAAGCGGACAAGGATGCTGCACGATCCAGCGTTTTTCCTTGCCTTACCGCAGCCGCTTTTTTGATGCCGTTTTTGTCCTCGGTAAGACTGGCATTGAAAATAGGCCGTATCTCTTCTTCTGTCTTGGCACGAAAGCTGAGCGCTCGCTGCCAAGGGTCTGCTTCGTTGGCCAAGACCTCGCTGAGCAGGTGGGCGTGCAGAGTGCCGGTGCTACAGCCGCGCCCATAGAGCGGATTGGTTCTGGCGGCAGCATCCCCAACGGCAAAGTAGTTGAGCAACTTGGTGTCGCTCTCTTCCGGAATGTAGTCCCGCCACACCGCGTGGATTTCACCGATGCCGAAGGGTGCCGTAGTGGCGGTGGCCTGTTCCGGGCTGATCCAAGGCACAAGGCCCGGAATGTTCATGCAAATCTGATCGAATTTATCACCGTCTTTGACCGCCTCTCGCAGTTCCGATTCTTCGTTGGGCAGACAAACGATGATGGCGAAGTGGCCATTATCGCCGGGGAATACTCCATATTTTAAATAGCCTAAGTCGCCAGCAGAGGGGTTCTCGCTATCCCGAGGAGGTTCGCTGACGCCATCTCGGAGTGAGTAATGTCGGGTGTAGTAGACAATTTCAGCATCGTCCCGCTGCTCGGTGACTTGAGCGCCCTTGCTTTTCAGCCACTGGTAAAACTTGTCGGCGCGGCCAGACGCGTTAACGACGATGTCTGCTTGATGAATGCTCTTAGCGTTTTGATTTTGCCGATCGGTAAGCTCAAGGCCAGTTACCGTCAGTGTCTTGTCCCCGGACTTGCTTTGGCCCTGCTCCACGATGACGTCGGTTATGAAGGTTTGGCTGCGAATGGCCAGATTGGGCTCGCGCTCTACATAGCGGCGCAGTACGGTTTCGATGGTGGCCCGACGGCACAACAGCATCCACAGTTTTTCATCCCCGGGCTCAGGTTGGTATTGATGCTGTAAGTGGTTGGGCACCATGTCTTCGAAGGTCATCTTACGCGCCCCAGCGTCTAGCAGCTCCGCCAGTAGATCTGGATATTTTTCACCAAGCACACTGCACATCAGTCCAAGGAAGGCATGGGGGTGGCGGAACTGGGCTGCGCCTCGGCGCTGCCAAGCAAAAAACGCTTCCTCGGCATTACCCTCAGGTGGCGGCACATCCCGCTCAAAAAGGGTTACGTCGAAACCTTTGCGGGCCAGCGATAGGCCAGTAAATAGGCCACAGATACCGGCGCCAACGACGGCGATGGATTGTTTCATGATGCTGCTCGTAAAAACTGGGGGCCAAAGGTATCAAAGCTCAAGGCCCGAAGGGAATAAGGGCTTGAAGGAATAAAGGCTCCAGCATTTCATGATTGGTTGGCCAGGTCGTTTGCTCGGCAAACCTAGTGGAAACCGCAGAGTTTGAGCTGTCGCAATTGAGGTCTTGGCTCAGCTCAATTTCTGCTATAAATGGGGTCTTGGAGTAAACAATAGAGGAGAGGGTGATGTTAGAGGCTGTTCAACTGGGCAAAAGTGGTCTTCGAGTGTCCCAGCTGTGTTTGGGCACCATGAACTTTGGGATCCCGGGCCGTGGGCATCAGGGAGATTGGACTCTAACTCTCGACGAGGCACGACCTATCGTGAAGGCCGCTATCGATCACGGTTTGTTTTATTTTGATTGCGCAGATATTTATGGCTTGGGTGCGTCAGAGGAAGTAGTGGGCGCACTGTTAAAAGAGTTGCTGCCACGGGATGAATACGTGTTGGCGACCAAGATTGCGATGCCCATGGGACACGGCGCCAACCAAGGTGGTCTGTCGCGCAAACACGTGCGTGAAGGGATTGATGCTTGTTTGCAGCGAACCGGTCATGACTACATCGACCATTTGGTGATTCACCGGCACCCCCACGGTATTCCCACGGCAGCGCAAACGCCCATCGAAGAAACGCTGGAAGCCTTGGACGACGCGGTCAAGGCGGGCAAGGTGCTTTATTTGGGCGGATCCTCAATGTTCGCGTGGCAGTTTGCGGAACTGCAGTTAACGGCCAAAATGAATAACTGGACCCAATTTGTGTCCATGCAAAATCACCATAATTTGGTTTATCGGGAAGAAGAGCGCGAGATGAACCCGTACTGCGCCAGCACCGGTGTCGCATTAACGCCGTGGTCACCACTGGCTCGGGGAATCTTGGCTGGTTCTTATCAGGGCGGTTTTGGCGGTGGCAGCACCAATCGATCCCAGGGCAAGGACCGTATGCGCACCGAGAGCCTCTATCACGGTGAACATGTATTCCCCATTGCCGAGCGGGTCATCGAGGTCGCAAGCAAGTACGAGTGCTCGCCGGCTCAGATCGCCGTGGCCTGGTTGCTGGGTAAGCCTGAGGTAACCGCGCCCATCGTTGGGGTTTCCAAAGTAAGCCAGTTGGATGATTTGGTTGCAGCGGCGGCCATTACGTTAGAAGCCGAGGATGTCACCTATCTAGAAGAACTGTATACGCCGGTAGAAAATCTGCTGTCCATCGGAAGTAGCTAAGGAGCCATTGCCCAGGGCAAGGGGGAGACGGATGAACATTAATCCCATAAACGCGACGTTAGGGGCCACCGTTACCGGCGTGGATCTAAATGCACTTACCGATGACCAGTGGCGGTCTGTGGAAGAGGCTTGGTATCAGTACGCTGTTTTGGTTTTCCCGGGCCAGCATATTGAGGAAACGGCCCAGGTTGCCCTTGGCGAACGCATTGGTAATCTCGAGAGGCTGGTCAGCGATCACAAAGCAGTTCCCATCAGCAATCGCCGGGCCGATGGTAAGGCGGTTGATGAGGACAGTGATCACTTTCAAATTCTCAAGGGGAATGAAGGCTGGCATACGGATAGCACTTACATGCCTGTGTCCGCTCGTGCTTCGATTTTGTCAGCCCAAGTAGTGCCCGCCGAAGGGGGTGAAACCGAGTGGGCGGATATGCGAGCTGCTTTTGATGCCTTAGATCAGAGCACCCAAGAACGCATCCGGGATATGGCGGCCTATCACTCGTTGTTTTACTCCCAAGCCAAAGTGGGGCACAAACCGCAGAAGGGCGCCTCCTATGGCTTAGACGACCAGAATATTCCTCTGCGACCCTTGGTAAAGATTCATCCGGTGACGGGGTGTCCGACTCTTTTCATCGGTAGGCACGCTCACGGTATTCCCGGCTTGAGCGATGCAGAATCCGAATCTCTGCTTGAGGAACTGACGGCCTTCGCCTGCCAGCCACCGCGAGTGTTCGCTCACAAGTGGCAAAGCGGAGACGTTGTGATGTGGGACAATCGCTGCGTGCTTCATCGAGCCAGACCCTACGACTATTCCCAGCCTCGAATCATGCGGCATGTGCGGGTAGCTGGAGACCCAATCTCCGAGGCTGGCATTAACCCGAGTTAGCGTCTGCCATCAGCGCCGAGTACCACGACACCGCGTAGGGTACGCAGAATGTCAGCAGCACTTTGAGCTATTGGTTGGAAGCCATTTGGCCAGCTAACAAGGTGTCGCCGTGATTGATGGCGGCCAAAAGGCAACCAACTATTAAGCTGACCTTCAGGGCGCGACGGTGGATGTCGGGCCGAAAGAGACGGGATGTCATCAAAGCACCCAGACTGCCGGCCCATGTCGGTCCAATGGCAATGGAAGGGGCCGTTAGCTCAGCGCTACTAGGGCGAACAATCCGCCCACAGAGCCGGCAATGCTCGCTTTTTGAAAGTGATTTTTAGACAACTGCCCCAAGGTTTCGGCGGGGTCGGAACCCCCTAGGGTTTGGCGCAAAATGCCTGTCTCAATCACCGTGGCAAAAACCACAAAGCCAAAAACCGAACTGACAAGAGCCACTCGGCCGATGCTGTCAAAGGGAATGGCCAACAACAAAATTGCCAGCAGTCCCCAGTGGAATACCCAGCCGCCAAAACTCATCCAATGGAATTGGCGCTGATTGTTTGACGCCATATCGAAGTTAAATCGGAAGAGCGAAAAAATAGCCTTCGGCTGAACTCGGGGTGCAAGGGCACCCGAGGCTTTGGCGCCAGTGTAATGGCCCCATTCGTGGAATAGCGCGCCAAGAATGTAGCCCACAAAAATGGCGTCAATAACGCTGACCGCTTGAGCAAACCAAATCCCGGACACTAGGTACCAAGTGTCTGCGGCAGCCCAGACTGAGATCGCTGCCATGGCCAGCCCCAGATCTCTGGACAGCATAGAAAACAACGTGGGTTCGGGTTTAGCGGTTTGTTCAGACACGGCGCTCGCCTCTTGTTGGGTTTTGGAATGATCGTCTACTAACTGCCTGTAGACCATCCATCAGATGGTAGCCCAAGATTCTGGCCTTTAAAACGCTCTACCAGCTCTGGGTCCTAGGACTTTGGCCGATTGATAATGGTGGTAGGTCTAAGTGAGCACTAGGTGGACATCGCCGATGCCCAAACTGAAATGCCCGGTAAAGTGGCCCGGCGCAAAAGCGGTTTTGCCGTAGGCACCGGTAATGACGTGTTGGCCCGGTTCAAGGGCATGACCATAGTCCGCTAAACGCCGGGCGAGAATAGCCAAAGAGTCGTAGTGGGGATCCATGTGGCCGGCACTGGCGACAGCCTCAATCGTTTCCAATCCGTGAGGCCGTTGTTCCCCTAGGGTAACGTCCAGATCTGCCAGATCCCCAGTCATTTGATCGGCTGCAATGGCGTCGCCGTATACGATGCCCCAATTCGATAGGTTGTCGGCGATTCGCAAGCCAGCGGCGGAACCCGGCGGCAGACGTTTTTGATTGATCTCAAAACCCGGTGCAATCCCAGACATGGCCACTGCAGCGGATGCAGGGGTTGCCCCAGCGCCTAGCGTTTGCCCGACAACGAAACACAGTTCATTTTCCACGCCGCCTGTGTACAAACGATCTCGGGGTATCTGGGCGCCGCTTTGATAAATACGACTCTTCAACACAAAGCCTGACGGGCGCACGCCGACGCCTAGAGCGTCTCGAGACTCGCCAGAGGTCATACCAATTTTCCAGCCGCCCAGTTCCTCGCCTTCATTCAGCCAACGGTCTAACAGTTGAAACTGTAGGGCTTGGCCCTCGTCGGCATCGATGGGTGGCTGCTCGAAGAGCGCTGCCGAGTCGCTGTCTGGTTGCTGCTGCAGTTGCCAAAGGGTGTCGAGAAGAATTTTCATGGGAACCTGTTGATCCGTTGTTGAAAGCAATTGTTGAAAGCGAGGTCGAAGACCTATGCGATTAGGGGCAAAGTTGCCGGTCTGCGAGCATCTTACTAATCGCCCATTGGGGTCGCCGGCGCTTAGATTGGTCTTGGCGTTAGCCTAGGTCAAGAAGTTGCTGTGGATGGCCATTTTGTCTGTGACGCCGGTTGGGGTATGTTAGCGGGGTCATTTTTAAGGGGAATATCCATGGCCTACGCATCATCTGATCGTGCCTATTACGACGCCGACAGCCACATCATGGAGCTGCCGGACTTTTTGAAAGCCTATGCAGATCCAGACCTGCGGGATGACATTCCCGAGGTTAGTTATTCGGCGTCGGTGGTAACCGATGACGAAGTAAACCAGATCATGAGCCAAGGCGGCCGGCACTCGGAAGAGCATGTGGCTGCGCAGTTGGCCATGGGCGATGCGCTTATTGAAAATTCCAAAGAAATTCAGGCCCTGGGAGCATTCAACGGCTCGGATCGCTCTGCTGCCATGGATCTGTTGGGTTTCAAAAAACAACTGGTCTTTGCTACTCATTCCGTTGCGTTTCCTTTCCATCCCAGCAGTAAAAAAGATCCTGTTCTGCGTTACGGAGCCACTCGTGCTCACAACCGCCACATGCTGGATTTTTGCTCGGCAGACAATCGCTTGATGGGGGTTGGTATTGTGCCGCTGGATGATCCCGCGCGAGCCATTGAAGAGGTGGAGTGGGCGATTAAAGAGGGACTGCAAGCAATTTGGATTCCTCATCGAGCCCCCATTGACCGTTCACCTGGTCATGTGGAGTTGGAAGGGTTTTGGGCCCGTTTGGCAGAAGCTCAGGTGCCCTTTGTCCTGCACGTAGGTGGAGCGCCGCTGCAGGTATCAAATGCTTGGGGCAATAACGGCCGGGCGCCGGTGAAAGATTGGCTGGGTGGTGGTGAGAACGTACGCACCAAGGACGCGGCTGTATTACATCAAACTCCGGAAATGTTCTTGAGCGTGCTATTGCTGGACGGGGTCTTTGATCGTCATCCGGGGTTGCGCGGTGCAGCCGTTGAGCTTGGCGCAGGTTGGGTACCGGAAATGTGCCGGCGTCTGGATTGGGTGACGCGGATCTACGGCCGTTCCGACGAGTCCGTACGGTTTGAGCGCACGCCGTCCCAACAGCTGATCGAGCAGATGGCGTTTACACCGTTTTCCCACGAAGACGTTGCCTATCTCATGGACGACTCACACCCAGATCTGTATTTGTTCTCCAGCGATTACCCGCACCTGGAAGGCACCAAGGATCCAATTGGGCGGTTTGAGCGCTTCTTGGAAAGTTCAGCGCCGTCCATTCGCGATGCGTTTTATAGCGAGAACTTTTTACGCCTGTGGCCAAACGCGCGGGTTTAATTCGGGCCTGTCTATGATCAAGGCCGCGGCATCAAGTCAGGATGTTCCAGTAAAAACACTGGCGGCAGCCCTGCTTGGCATCGCGGTCCTTGCCCTTTGTATGACGTATTTTCTGCGCTGCCCTTGTGAGCGTATACCTGGATCCGTGCTGTCCGGGGAAGTGGTGCTGGCCCCAATACAGGACTGGTCCCGGGCCAATCAAGTGCGTCTTTGCCAGATAGAGGTGAATGGCCTGGTACCCTGGTCGATAAATCTGAACTGCATGGCCGACGCCCAAGGGGAGCTCTTTCTTAGTTGCTCTCGCTGCGACGGCAAGTACTGGTCCGCCGTGGCGGTTAAGGACCCCCAAGCGAGGCTGCGGATGGGCCGACAGGTATATCCCGTGAACCTGACTCGGCTAACCAATTCAGCCAGACTAGACCATGCTTGGCGTACCCGAGCTGCGAAAACTGGCATGGGCGTGGATCTACCACGCCCAGATCACTGGTGGTCTTTCGCGGTGACCAGTCGTTAGCTGAACAGAAGCTAACTGGGTTCGTGGAACATGGACGTTCGGCCCCCATCCACAACTAAGTCGTGACAGGTCACAAAACGACCGGCATCGCTGGCTAGGTACAGGGCTGCTTCGGCAATGTCATGGGCGACCCCGGTTTTTTGCAGGGGCACGGAACGAGCAAGGCTTTGCTCAAGTTTGTTCATTTTGCGCTGGTTTTCTTCATCGCTGAGGGTGTTCGCACGCTCGGACCCACCCCAAAAGATCGGCGTCGCAATGGCTCCGGGGGAAATGGAATTCACCCGAATGTTGTGCTCCCCCAGTTCGATGCCTACCATTTTGGTGTAGTGAGTGAGGGCGGCTTTCAAGGCCGAATACAACAGGTCGCCCTGTCGGTAACGCAGTCCGGCAATACTAGAGTTGTTGATAATGCAGCCACCACCGCTGGCTTTCATGGGCTCTACTGCGTACTTCGTGCCCAGCATGGCGCTGGCGAGCAACAGTCTTACTCCGTAATCGATGTGATCTTGGGTTAACTTTTCCAGTGGCGCACCCACCGGCCCACCAGCGTTGTTGAACAGGATATCCAGTTGGCCGTGGGCTTGGGCCGTATGCTCAATGGACTCGCGGATAGCATCCTCTTGGGTGATGTCAGCTTCTCGATAGCTGGCGTTGCTGCCCAGCTCTGCGGCTAGGGCCTGACCCTTTTCCACCGAGCGGCCGGTGATGACTACCTTGGCACCCTCATTAACGAAAAGTTGTGCTGTGGCAGCGCCAATGCCACTGGTGCCACCCGTGATCAGTGCTACCTTTCCCTTGAGTCGTTCTGACATGCTTTCTTCCTCCGTTACAGCAAGTGATCCAACAAAAATACGATCCAGCGGCAGAATACCGAAAGTGGTGGGCGCCACAAGGTTGCCCCTTGGGCTCTGATTGTGCCTTGCGCTGGCGCTGGCCACTGTGCACCCTAGTGCTTGGTGGGAAACCGAGATAAACCGAGGCGAGCCAAACGGGAGGCAAATGAGTGAAGAGGTAGCGGCCGCTAAGCGGCCAGTGAGTATTTGGACAAAGTGTACCTACGGATTTGGTGCCGCAGCCTATGGCATTAAAAACAATGGCTTCGACTACTTCTTTTTGATCTTCTACAGCCAGGTTATGGGCGTTAGTGCCTACTTGGTTAGTCTTGCTTTGCTCATTGCGCTGACCTTTGATGCCATCAGCGATCCACTTATCGGCTACGTATCCGACAACACTCGGTCACGTTGGGGCCGGCGGCACCCCTACATGTATGCGGCAGCCTTGCCGGTAGCCATCGGTTACTTTTTTGTATGGAACCCGCCGGCTAACTTAACCGGTGACGAGTTGTTCCCTTTTATTGTTGGTATCTCCATTGTGGTTAGAACTCTGATCACGCTTTACGAAATCCCAAGTTCGGCGCTAGTCGCCGAGATCACCGATGACTACGATGAGCGCACCAGCATGCTTACCTATCGAAGTTTTTTCGGCTGGACTGGCGGCACCTTGATGGCGACGGCTACGACTCTGTTGCTGCTGGTGCCTACCCCTGAGATCAGCAACGGCATGTTCAATGTCGAAGGCTTCAATCAGATGGGCCTGCTCGGCGGATCGCTGATTTTTATAGTGGTGATTGGCTCCGCTCTGGGCACGCATGGTTTCATTCCGAACCTAAAAGAACCGCCGCCGCGACGACAATTGTCGGTGAAGCGCATTTATCTTGAAATCTTTGAGACCTTGGCGACCAAGTCTTTTTTAGCACTGTTTTTAGCGGCCATGTGCGGCGCCATCGGTTCCGGTGTGGCGGCAACCCTCAGCTACTACGTCTATACATTCATATTCGAGTTTTCATCACAACAAATTGGCTACATATCCATCAGCGTGGTGCTGTCGGCCATCATCGCTTTCGTGGTGGCGCCTTGGATTGGCCGCACCTTAGGCAAAAAAAGGGGTGCCATCCTGGTGGGCTTGTTTGCCTTTACCATCGTTCCAGCTCCGGTGATTTTGTGGTTCTTCGGCCTGATGCCAGCCAATGGCAGTCCTGAACTGTTTCCCCTGTACCTGTGCATTATCATCGTCGACGTTTCTTTGATCATTACCTATCAGGTCATGAGCGGATCCATGATCGCGGATTTGGTTGAGGAAGCGGAACTGAGAACCGAGCGACGTAGCGAGGGTGTGTTCTTTGCCTCGGTGACCTTTGTGCGCAAGATAACTCAGGGCCTAGGGGCGGCCTTCGCCGGGCTCATTTTAACCGTGAGTCAATTTCCTGCTGGTGCGCAACCAGGCGAGGTCTCTAACGAGGTATTGCGGGACTTTGTGGTGGTCTACGCGCCCACATTGCTAACAGTGTGGATGCTGATGATTTTGTGTTTGTCCATGTACACAGTGGACCGCACCCAGCACGAGGAGAATCTAAAGGCGCTTGGCCGAGGCTAGCTGAAAACGACAAAGGCCGTCTGCTCTAGAGAAGGGCCACGCCCGCTGCGGCAATGCCGCGACTTGTGGTGATTTGGCGGTAATCGGTAACGCCCTGAGGCGCCCTTATTCCGGTAGGACGCCTTGGTTGAGTAACCCGGCGAAGGGGTCTTGGTCGCCATCCCGGTGCCACTGGTATTCGGTGTAGTTCATTACCATCTCCGCCAACTCTGAGCCAAAAAGGCGTTCGATCACCGCCAGGGCCATATCGGTCCCAGCGGAGACGCCGGATGAGGTGACATACTGTCCCGCATCCACCCAGCGTGCCGCCTCCTGCCACTGGGTATTACTGCCCTGACTGCGGGCCAGCTCGAAGAACATTTTGTTGGTGGTCGCTGCCAGTCCATCGAGCAACCCAGCCTTGGCTAGTAACGCCGAGCCGGTGCAGACGCTCATGGTGACTTGGCTTTGAGGACAGCGCTCGGTTAAGAAATTCAGCAGCGCATCATTTTTCAATTCGGCAATAGTGCCGATGCCACCGGGGATCAAAATCAAATCCAAGGCTGGTGCGTTGTCAAAGCTGTAATCGGCAATGGTCTTTGGCCCCACGGAAGATCTCACCGGTCCTGCCTGCTCGGCGATGGTAACCAACTCAATTTTGTCACCTAGGGCGCCGAACATCTCCAGCGGACCGTAGGCGTCTAAGAGCTCAAAGTCGTTATAAAAGATCGATCCTAAACGCATACTAATTTGCCTCTGCTTAAGTGTGTTTTGCTCTAGCTCGCCGCTGCTTCGGCTTCCCAAGATTTAACTTCTCGCTGAATCAAATCCGCGGCTTCTTCCAGCGCCTCGGTTCGGTCTTTCCAGCTTTCGCCACCCGTGCCTAGCCGGAAGGTATCCACCCCGGCGTCTCGGAATGCCCGCAGGCGCTCACGAATCATGTCTTCGGTACCGATTAGATTGGTCAGCAGCACCATTTCGTCAGGGACGCGTGCTACTGCTTGGTCGCGCTTGCCGTCAATCCACAGGCTTTGAACTGCCTTAGCATCATCTTCGTAACCGGCGCGGCAGTAAGCGTCATTGTAGAAGTTTGTCTTGGCTGAACCCATGCCGCCCAGAGTGAAAGCCATGGCTGGTTTACGCGCCGCGATAAGTCGTTCAACGTCGTCGCTCATTTCGAAGTAGCCACCGGTTTGAATGTCGATGTCGGCCAGTGAACGGCCGGCATTGGCCGCGCCCGTGCGTAGGTCGTCGAGGAATACGTGGCCCTGTTCCGGCAAGAAACAAGTACCCAGCCAGCCGTCGGCTAACTCGCCGGTCATTTGTAGGGATTTTGGCCCTAGGGTCGCCAGATATATGGGCAAATTAGGTCGTGGAGGTTGAGACAAACGAATGGGTTTCCCTTCGCCGCCGGGTCGCGGCAGTACGTAGTGTTCGCCCTCGTACTGTAGTTTTTCGCCATTCAAGGCCATGCGCAAGATTGCCATACATTCCCGCATACGCGACAACGGTTTGCCGAAGGCGGCCCCGTGCAGTCCTTCCACCACTTGAGGACCACTCACACCCAAGCCCATATTGAAGCGGCCCTTGGATACCGTGTCCAAGCTCTGAGCCGTCATGGCCATCATGGAAGGTACTCGGGAACTAATCTGCATGATGCCAGTGCCCAGTCGAATGTTTTCGGTCTTTGCTGCAAGAAAGGCCAGAGGAACAATAGCGTCCATGCCCCAGGCTTCGGCAGACCATGCCTCGTTCACACCCATTCGGTCCGCTGCCATGGTGTAGTCCACGAGGCTATCCCACTCTTCGCCGTTGTAATAAGCCGAACCAATAGAGATGGAAATGCGCATGTGAAAGTCCCCCAGAAAGTGTTTGATGAAAGATACCAACTTCATATGCCACAGAGTCTTTGTCAAGGATGCTCACAAACTCTAGAATCCGGTAAAGCATTAACAGGGGGAGAAATTATGCCAACGCTGAAAACCGGTGGTCGTTTTAAGAGCGCAGTCTGTGCGGGAGAGATTATGGTAGTAACTGCATCAGGGGATGATGTGGAGCTGACCTGCGGTGGTGCGCCCATGGTAGAGCCGGGCACCGAGACAGCAGCGGACGCTACCGTGCACCCGGACCATGCTGTGGGCATTGCCATGGGCAAGCGTTACATCACTGAGGACGAATCATTAGAAGTGCTTTGCGTGAAGGCTGGTGATGGAGCGTTGGCAGTGAATGGGCAACTGCTGTTGCAAAAGGATACTAAGCAGCTCCCCAAAACAGACTAGGCGGCAACAATGAATGTCATGATGTTGCTGGAAATGGCCAGTGGTGCGTTTCCTGATCGCCCCGCGTTTACCGACGGTGAGCGTGGAGTCACTTATACCTACAGCCAACTGTTTGAGGCGGCTCGACACCGGGCAGGGTCCATTCGTGCCAACGGTGCAAGCCGCATGGCCAAACTGGATGTCAGCAATCTAGGTACGCCGCTTGGATTGTTTTCCAGTGCTTGGGCCGGTGTGCCCTATGTACCCTTAAACTATCGTCTTACCGACGATGAGATACAGGCTTTGCTAAAGCGGGTAACCCCTGCGTACTTGGTAACATCGGCAGATCGTGTTGATGCGCTGGGCGGCCTAGACGATGTTCATGCTATTGCTACGGATTCTTTTCTAGACGCTGGACAACACCCGGTAGCAGTGGAAGGCGACTGGGCCATGGACCCGGACGAGATTGCCGTGCTGCTCTTTACCAGTGGCACAACCGGCGAGCCAAAGGCCGCAGTGCTGCGACATAAACACTTGGTTAGCTATATTTTAAGCTCGGTAGAATTTGCCAGCGCGCCAGAAGACGACGCGTCCTTGGTGTGCGTGCCGCCGTACCATATCGCCGGTATCGCTGCGATCATGAGTTCGGTTTATTCCGGGCGGCATGTTATCCAGTTGCCAAATTTCAGCGCCGAGCGTTGGATAGAGCTTGTGCGAGAGCACAAAGTCACCACGGCATTTGTGGTGCCGACTATGTTGGCGCGCATTGTTGAAACTCTAGAGGCAGCTGGTGCCTCGGATGCCGGCATGCCGCACTTGAACAGCTTGGCTTATGGCGGTGGCAAAATGCCACTGAGCGTTATCGAAAAAGCCATGACGCTGTTTCCCGATACGGATTTCTCCAACGCCTACGGCTTAACGGAAACCAGTTCTACTATTTGCGTGCTGGGGCCCGACGCCCATCGCGACGCAGTCGGCAGTACCACTGAAGCAGGGCGTCGCCGGCTGGTATCGGTAGGTCAGGCCCTGCCCGGGGTTGAGATAGAAATCCGCGATGACGAAGGCCGAGTGCTAGGCGCCGGCGAACGCGGTGAAATCTATGTACGCGGTGAACAGGTGTCTGGCGAGTACGAAGGTAAGGGGTCTGTGGTTGATGCCCAGGGCTGGTTCCCTACTCGCGATGCGGGCAGCTTAGACGACGAAGGTTATCTGTTCCTAGAGGGTCGCGCCGATGACGTCATCGTCCGTGGCGGTGAGAATCTCTCGCCCGGCGAAATCGAAGACGTTCTGTTGACCCATCCATCCGTGGCCGACGTGGCAGTGGTCGGAGTCCCCGACGAACAATGGGGTGAGGCAGTTGCTGCCGCCATCGTAGCCAAGGTTGGCGCCAGCATCGACATGCAGGAGCTGGCGGAGTTGGTTAAAATTGAGTTACGCAGCTCTAGGGTTCCTGCCCATATGAAGCAATGGGACGAATTGCCCTATAACGAAACGGGCAAACTGCTACGTCGAGTGGTCAAAGCGACCTTTGAAGAGCAGTTGGCCTAGAACGGACCGATGGCGAAGGCTTGGGCCCATTGTTGGCCCAGCCAGAATTAATTGACGACGTCGTCAATCAGTCCCCAGTCCAGTGCCCGGGCCGCATGGATCGCGCAGCCGCTGATGGCCAGCAATGCCGCTCGATGGCGGCCGATGCGGCGTGGAATACTCACCGTACCGCCTGCGCCGGGTACCAATCCAAAACCTACCTCAGGTAAGGCGAAGGTGGTTTCTTCCGTGGCGGTCACATGCCCAGCAAAGGCCGTCATCTCAATGCCAGCGCCGATACAGGCGCCATGCAGGTGAGCGGTGGTTTTGTCTGCCAAGGCGTGAATCAAGCGGGCTGGTGAACGGGTAGTGCGGGTCAAATGGGCAAGGCCTGCGTCTCTTGCTGTCCCGAACTCGTCCAGATCGCCGCCGGAACAGAAAGATGCCCCCCGGCCTTCCAGTGTTATGTGTTGGATGGTGGCATCTGCCTGAGCCAGATATAGGGCCTGGCAGAGCTCGTCCCGCATGGCGGCAGAAAACGCATTGTGTTTGTCTGGTCGGTCTAAGGTGATGGTTAGCTCATCGTCCCGTCGGCTAATCTCGATGACTGGCTCTGTTTGCACTGGCTCCCGCTGTATTGTTTTAGTCTTGGTGTTGCGCTGGGCAAGCCAGGATTCGAACTCGGCACCGTGCTGTAGAGTGCTGTACATCAGCGATTCCAGCAGCAGGCCTTGGTTGACGCTGAGGTCGGAGTTTTGACGCAGCAGTTGAACCAGTCCGGTGCTGGCAGCAGGGTTGCCGGCCAGGTGTTCCAGCGTCTGGACGATCATGGCCTGAGGAAGGTCCGGGGTGATCACCAGATCGACCCAGCTCAGCAGTTGGGTGTGGGTGGCTGTGAGGCTTTCGAAGCTTTGCCGGCTAAAGCCCAGAACAGGTGCGTTGGGTAGCCACACTTGCTCCCCACTTGGGAACAGGGCGTTAGTGTTACCATCGAACACGCTATCTAAATCGATCTCCACCCAATCACAGCCGCTGACAACGCTGTGCTCTTCAGCCAACATGGGCGTTCGCAACAGTCGCCCAAAGGCTTCAGCAGACATGACGCGCTCGGCAGCAAATGTAGACTCATTCGACATAGTGGCCAGTATACCCGCCAATGATTTAAGCGCTTGCGTGAATCAAGTCTTGGAAGCCTTGCAACACCAGTACCCCGACGCAGATCTTCCTTCCGCGGATTGGGTGCTGGGCGCAAGAGCCCGAGAGCTTGGCATCAGGCCAAAGGGCCAGCAGTCCGCCAACGGTAGCTGCCGCCTCCTGGCGTGTAGCGACGGCTGGTTGGCTGTCAATTTGGCTCGTGGCAGTGATTGGGAACTACTCGGTGCTTGGTTGGCCGCGGATGGGAAGGTCACCGATTGGGCTGGGTTGACGGCGGCGCTCGCCCATCGTAGCGGGCCGGCCTTGCTGTCCAGAGGTCGAGAAATGGGATTGCCTCTAGCCTTCGTCCAAAGACCCGCATCTGTTGGCGCTGAAGCGCAACCCCAGATGCAGTTTCATGATGTATTTCAGGGGGACTCCAAATACTTGCAATGCCCTAGCTTGCAGGGTGCCAAGGTAGTGGACTTGTCGGCGCTATGGGCAGGACCACTGTGTGCTCATCTGCTCCATGCCTGTGGCGCTTTAGTAACCAAGGTCAGCTCAAGCCAGCGCCCGGACGGCGCGGCCCAAGGCAGCCCCATGCTTTACCAACGCCTTCATGCTGGGCACCAACACAGGGTTTTAGACTTTTCCGACCAGAATCAGCTCACAGTTTTAGCGGAAATGCTGCGAGAGGCTGATGTGGTGATTGAGGCATCTCGTCCCCGTGGGCTGCAAGGTTTGGGCTTGGATCGCGAAACGTTAGCCGTGGTTAAGCCCCAGATCTGGTTGAGTTTAACCGCGCATGGCCGCAACGCCCCCAACGGTCAGTGGGTGGGCTTTGGCGATGATGTCGCGGTAACCGCGGATTTGCTGCATTGGACTGACGAGGATCGCCCGGAATTCATTGGCGACGCCATCGCTGATCCCTTGTCCGGTACCTTTGCTGCCTTAGCGGTTGCCCAAGCAGTATCTCAGGGGCGCAGCGGTTTGCTGGATCTGTCCATGGCGGCGATGGCGGGTCAATATCGTCGTAAGGTGCTTGAGTCTGGGGCCGCCTTAGTTTGTCCCTTGAGGGTTCCCAGTCGTGCTGATTAGGCAGGCTACGGTTAACGGCACAGTCGCCGATGTGCGGGTTGGCGAGGTTGTGGAGGCTATCGCTGCCAAACTGGTGCCTTTACCGGGCGAGCAGGTGTTGGAGGCTGAAGGTGGCGAGCTACTTCCCGGCCTGCACGATCATCACATGCATCTTTACGCGTCGGCGGCAGCCCATAGTTCTCTGGACTGTCACGTCGGGGCCGTGGAACCCGAGCTTGGGCGTCAGCATTTGGCCCGGCGGATAGCGGCTTATCCGGGGTTGGGCTGGATTCGCGGTATCAACTACCACGAGCAGCAGTTGGGCGAACTAGATCGGTGGATGCTGGACGATTTATGTTCTCATCGCCCCCTGCGGATTCAACATCGCAGCGGCAAGGTTTGGGTGTGTAACACGCTGGCCCTTTCAGAGCTGGGGTTTGACCGTGGTGGCAACGAGGACGGGGTAGAGATTGATGCACAGGGCAGGCTCACCGGTCGGGTCGTGCGCAACGACCCACTGATGGCCCAGCGGCTTCAGCAGATCGGCGAGTCTACTGATCCGGACATTGGCTTTTTGTCCCGGGAGTTGGCGCGTTTCGGCATTGTCGGTGTTACCGATACTTCCGCCAGCAATACCCTTGCCAGCGCCGATAATTTTAATCACTTGCATCAGCAAGGGGTCTTGCTTCAGCGGGTAGAGGTCATGGGTGCTGACGATTTGGACGTTGGCTATCTAAAAATTTTATTGGATGAGGATCGTCTGCCGCCTCTGGATCGGCTAGTCCAGCGCATCAACCGTGCGCGTAATAAAGGCCGCAATGTGGCTTTTCACTGCGTGACCCACCTTGAATTGGTGTTCGCTCTGGCTGCCCTTGATGAGGCTGAGCCACCGACCCGAGGATTTGACCGAGTTGAACACGGGGCCATGGTCAATGACGACATGGCCCAGCGCCTAGCCCAGTTGGCTGTGCCGGTGATTACGCAACCGGGTTTTTTGTATGCCAAGGGCGATCAGTACTTGCAGGATCTTAGCGCCGCCGAGCAGGATGATTTATATCGATACCGAGGCTTACTGGATCGTGGTGTATCAGTAATTGCCAGCAGCGATGGGCCGTATGGCCCCATCAATCCTTGGCAGGTGGTGTCTTCGGCGGTGAATCGCGCAACGAGCAGTGGGGCGCTGGTTACGCCTTGGGAGCAAGTAGTGCCAGAGGAGGCACTGGCCGGTTATCTAACGTCCTCGGCAGAGCTGACCATGAGGCGCTCTTTTCAGGAGTTGAAGGCCATAACGGTTGGGAAGGCGGCGGACTTGTGTTTACTGAAAGGAAAGTGGAGCGACCTAAGACACAATCCTGAGAAGGTAACCGTCAGAGCCACCGTCATTGGCGGCTCCGTGGTTTTCGATAGCGCTTCAGGGTAGCGCTTAGAGCGAGCGGACTAGTCGGGCAAGCCCAGTACACGCTTGGCGATGATGTTCTGCTGAACTTCATTGGTGCCGCCATAAATGGTCACAGCGCGATCGCGCAGCCAGCCGCGAGTGGATTCCAACTCGTCATCACTGAAGTCATTGCTTTCCCAGACTAAACCAGCTGTACCACGAAGACGGGACTTCAGTTCTGAGCCAGACTTGGTAAGCGACGAACCGACCATTTTGAAGATAGACGTCGCGGCTCCGGGCGCGCCGCTGGAACGACTTTCCTGGACAACACGGGCCGTGGTCAGTGATAGAGCTCGTTCGTTCATCACTTGATCAAGGACATCTGCACGCAGATCTTGATCAGCAATACGGCCTTGCGCGTCCTCACCCGCATACTGCTTGGCAGTAGTGGCATAAACGTTGAGCTTTGGTTTTTCACCCTCTTTCTTCTTCGGTTTGGCGCGAGTTGTCGCGTTGCGCTCGTACTGGAGCAGGCGCTTGCCCACATCCCAGCCCTGATTCAGCTCGCCGATCAGGTCTTCGCGCTTGGCAATGGCGTTGTCGAAAAAGGTTTCACAGAAAGGTGAACTGCCAGAGATCAGCTTAATAGGTTTAACGGTTACGCCGGGCTGGTCCATGGATAAGACGACGAAGCTAATACCCTGATGCTTGGGCGCAGTTGGATCTGTGCGAACCAGTGCGAACATCCAATTGGCGTACTGGGCACCACTGGTCCAGATCTTCTGTCCGTTAATAACGAACTGGTCGCCTTCCAGTACGGCCTTGGTTTGCAGGCCAGCAAGGTCAGAACCTGCACCCGGCTCGGAATAACCCTGACACCACTGGGCTTCACCGGTGATTATTTTAGGGATATGACGCTGACGCTGTTCTTCAGTGCCGAGCTCCAAGATAGTCGGACCGATCATCGCAAGGCCCATACCTGACGCCGCAGGCAATGCCTTGATGCGCGCCATTTCTTCAGCCAGCACTTTTTGATGCTCTGCATCGAGACCGCCGCCGCCGTACTGGGTAGGCCAGGTTGGTGCCGTCCAGCCGCGGGTAACGGCGCGGTCGCGCCACTCAATGGCCGCGTCGGTCCGATAAAGCTCGTAGGCGTCTTCAAAGTGAATGGCGCCCAAGCGCATTTCTTTGGGGCAGTTGGTTTCTAACCAGTCTCTGGTTTCTTCGCGGAATGTATCGAGTTCCATACTGTCTCTCATCGCTAATGGTGAATTCGGAAGGCGTCTAGCGCCGAGGCCCTATTATGCTGACTTGGTGAAGGCGTTCCCAGTAGATTTGGTCCTGATTTAGTAGGGCACGGGTGGTAAGTCTACGAAATGTCGAGAACCGGCAAGGTTTCAAGCAAGAACGTTGGCCCGTGACATAAACGTTACAACCGAGTTTTCCAGTCGGCGTATTTTGGCGGCAATGTGCAGAGTTTCGGGCAGATAGGTAGGAGGATCTGAGGCAAGGTTGCGAATTCGCAGGCTGCAGTCCAGATTGCGGCAGATGTGATTGCCAATGCTGCGCCGACCGTCAGAGCCCGCGACGTAGACGCTGAACAGGGCGGTGCCTCGGCTTCGATAGACGTGATGGCACCAAGAGCACATGCGCGTTCGGGGTCTGGCGCTGGTGTTCAGTGATCGGCGCAGGCGTAAGCTGCGCAGTTCGCCAGACACTGGCATGACCATAAACGCCGTGGTCCCCGACGGATGAATCCAGCCCAAGTAATCGAGGATGCCCCAGTCAATTGGGGCCAAATCTGGCAAGGCTAGCTCCGCGCCACTGGATTGACGGAACACGCCTTTGATGTCGTTGATGGTAAGTGCTTCCACGGGACCCATCTTAGGGGCTCGGGCATGTGGGGTACAGACCTCCCGCTAACAGCCAACAAGTCCCCACCTACTGCCTTGTCGGGCAGACAGCATCTCCCAGATCTTTTATGCTCCGCTCACATTTAACTGGAGAGAAACTATGAGCGATCTGCCATCAACAAGCAGGCAACTGCTGTCCTGTGTAACGTCCAGCGGCAAGCTGCAGCTGACCATCGGTGAAACCCCTGTCCCAGCTCCCGGTGACGCAGAAGTTGTTGTGCGTATTGAAGCCTCGCCCATCAATCCATCCGACCTAGGTTTACTTCTGGGAATGGCCGACATTCCAAATGCTCAAACTGTAGGTCCAAACCACGTGGAAGCCGACGTGCCAGAGAACATTCTGCCCATGCTGAAAGCCCGTTTCGACGAAGCCATGCCGGTGGGCAATGAGGGTGCTGGTGTGGTCATCGCCGCTGGTAGCAGCCCAGAAGCTCAAGCACTGCTTGGCAAAACCGTTGGTGTACTGGGTGGCGCTATGTACTCCGAGTACCGAACTCTGCACACCAGTCAGTGCTTAGTCATGCACGACGGTGTTTCTTCCCGGGAAAGCGCCTCCTGCTTTGTGAATCCATTAACCGCCTTGGGCATGGTTGAAACCATGCGCCGAGAGGGTTTCTCTGCATTAATTCACACCGCAGCGGCCTCCAACCTTGGTCAAATGTTGCAGAAGATCTGCATCGCCGATGGTGTCGATTTAGTCAACATCGTGCGTAAGCCCGAGCAAGCCCAGCTGTTGCGCGACATTGGTGCCAAGCACGTATGTGACTCCAGCCAACCCAGCTTTGCGGAAGACTTGAAGAACGCCATTGTCGCCACAGGGGCCTATCTGGCCTTTGACGCAACCGGTGGCGGTGAGCTGGCCAACCAAATCTTGGTGGCTATGGAAGCTGCGGCCAATGAAACCGCCACAGAATATAGCCGTTATGGATCAACCCAAGAAAAACAGGTGTACATATACGGCGGCTTGGAGCGTCGCGTAACGACCTTAACCCGCAGCTATGGCATGCAATGGGGCGTGGGCGGTTGGCTGCTCACTCCGTTCCTGCAAAAAATCGGTCGAGAGCGAGCCGGTGAACTGCGCCAGCGCGTGGCCGACGAAATCAGAACTACTTTCGCCAGCAGCTATGCCGAGGAAATCTCGCTGAATCAGGCCCTTGAGTTGGATGTGTTAAAAACCTACGCACTGCAAGCCACGGGTAAGAAGTACCTGATTAACCCCAGCCTTTAATCTCAGCCTGATTCAGAAACTCTGAGCAGAGCCGCTAGCAGGCTCTGCCTGAGCCTTTCGAAGGATCTGAGTGACAGTCTTGCGCGGTTACAGACCCGCGCAGGCGTCAAAGGCGATATCGTAGCTTTTGCAGCGAGCCTCATGATCGTGGATCTGAGAGACCACGATAAGCTCGTCGGCTTGGGTGCGCTGCAAAAACTCGCCCACCTGTACACGTATCGAGTCCACTGTCCCCACGGCGGAAGCCGAGCTAACTTGTTGAAGCATGGCTTGATCGGTGCTGGTGAGGTTGGTTTCAAAGTCTGGGTCCGGCTTGGGCAGCGGGCCGGGTTTGCCCTGCCGCAGATTCAAAAACGCCATCAATCCTGAGGATCGCAGTAGCGTCGCCTCTTCCTCGGTTTCCGCTGCGCAAATGTTGTAGCCCAATATGACGTGGGGTTTTTCCAGCTGCTCAGATGGCTCGAATTCCTGCCGGTATAGGCTGATGGCACGCATCATGGCCTCGGGAGCGAAGTGGGAGGCAAAGGCAAAGGGCAGCCCTAAAATGGCCGCTAGCTGAGCTCCAAATAAGCTGGAACCCAAAATGTACAGGGGCACCTGAGAGCCAAAGCCGGGAACTGCCGTGACACGTTGCTGTGGGTGGCAGGTGTTGCTCAGGTAGCCCTTTAGCTCCACCACATCTTGAGGGAACTGGTTTGGGTCACTGTGTAAGGTGCGACGTAGGGCGTGAGCCGTCACGCCATCGGTGCCCGGAGCGCGGCCAAGACCCAGATCAATACGACCGGGGTGAAGCGCCTCTAACGTGCCGAATTGTTCTGCCACCATTAATGGCGAGTGGTTGGGCAGCATGATGCCCCCGGACCCCACCCGGATGGATTTCGTGCCCTCGGCAATATGGCTGATTACCACCGAGGTCGCCGCGCTGGCGATGCCCTTCATGTTGTGGTGCTCGGCGACCCAATAGCGGTGATAGCCGGCCTTCTCACAGTGCTGGGCCAAGGATCGAGAATTGTGCAGCGCCTGAGCTGCGTCACCGCCTTCGCAGATGGGTGATAAATCTAAAACCGAGAGTGTTGGCATCGTTCTCCCCATGAACTTTTTACTCATAGTGCCAAACTTTTCATATAGATGCCCTTGGGGGTACTTTTTTCTTCACGTACATTGATTGGGCGAATCGCGAGAGACTAGGGGAATCTAATGAAACAGGTAATCTATGCGCTGCTGATACTACTGACTTTGGGGTGTGCGCCAGCGCGGGATGCTGAGGTGCAAGGGCCAGAGATCGTGGAAACCCCCTCAGAATTTCTTGCCCGCAGCGAGAAAGAAATGTTGGAGTTGGGTAAGGAAGTTGGCCTAGCCCACTGGGTACGCGCTACCTACATTACCCCGGATACCGGTGAGTTAGCTGCTCGTGCCAGCGAGCGGGCGTTAGCCTTCGATAGCGCGCTGATTGCCCAAGCAAAGAAGCTTAAGGACGTCCCCACGGATGCTGAAAGCGCACGTGCTATCGAACTGATTTTGCGCGGCTCTTCCATGCCCGCGCCCAATGACCCAAAGCTACGCGCAGAACTGGCCAAGCTGGCCACGGATCTGGAGGGTTTGTACGGGGCCGGCAAGGCTTGCGATGAGAACGGCGAGAACTGCAAAACTCTACCGGAGCTGGAAAATATTCTGGCGGCAAGTCGGGATTATGATGAGCAGCTTCAGGCTTGGCTGGCTTGGCGGGGCGTATCACCACCCATGCGGCCCATGTATCAGCGCTTTGCTGAGTTGATGAATCAGGGCGCTCGAGAGCTGGGTTATGCGGACTTGGGTGAACAGTGGAAGGGCGGCTACGACCTGTCCGTCCCGGAATTTGAAGCCGAATCCAAACGGCTCTGGGGTCAGGTGGAACCCCTGTATGAAGCCCTGCACTGCCATGTGCGCGACCGGCTTAGCGATCACTACGGTCAGGAACTGGTGCCTGCTCAAGGCCCCATCCCCGCTCACCTGCTGGGTAATATGTGGGCACAGTCTTGGTCTAATCTTTATGACCTGCTAGAACCCTATCCCGGCGTAGCGCCGCTGGATGTCACCGCCGCCTTAAAAAGCCAGGACTACGATGCGGTGCGGATGACAGAAACCGCCGAGGCGTTCTTCACGTCCTTGGGTTTGCCCGAGCTGCCCGACAGCTTTTGGGAGCGCTCAATGTTGGTGGCGCCCACAGATCACGATGCGGTATGCCATGCCAGCGCTTGGGATCTGGACAATGGTAACGACCCCCGCATCAAGCAATGTGTGGAGGCCAACGAAGAGCAACTGATTACCCTGCATCATGAGCTGGGGCACATTTACTACTACCTGATGTACAAAGAGCTTCGACCCCTGTTCAAGGGTGGTGCCCACGACGGTTTCCACGAGGCCATTGGTGACACCATCGTGCTGTCCATGACGCCGGGTTATCTGCAAGAAAAGGGTCTGGTGGATGTGGTGGCGGTTAGCGAGGAAGCGGTGATCAATCAGCAGATGAAGCTGGCTCTGGATAAAATCGCCTTCTTGCCCTTCGGCAAGCTCATTGATGAGTGGCGCTGGAAGGTGTTCTCCGGTGAGATACCCGAGAGCGAGTACAATGCAGGCTGGTGGTCTTTGCGGGAAAGCTATCAGGGTATTCGGCCGCCGGTGCCGCGCTCCGAGGCAGATTTTGACCCAGGTGCGAAATACCATATTCCCGGCAACACTCCCTACACTCGGTACTTCTTATCCCACGTGATGCAGTTTCAATTTCACCGTGCGCTTTGCGATGCTGCGGGCTATACCGGTCCGCTCCACGACTGTTCGATTTATAACAGCAAGGAGGCGGGATCAAAGCTTGGGGCTATGTTGGCCATGGGCGCGAGCAAACCGTGGCCGGTGGCCATGGAGGCTTTAACGGGCCAGCCCAATATGGATGCAGCGGCGATCATTGACTACTTCCAGCCCCTGATGGCTTGGCTTAACGAGCAGAACGCTGACCGGCAGTGTGGTTGGTAGAAGTAGTTGGTAGAAGGGATAAAAACCGGCGGGCAGTGCTGCCTGAGCCAGCATAGTGGGGTCTGGCAATGCTCTAACGGGTCCAGCGCAGGGGAATCATGTCTTCTAGCAAGCCGTTGATGCTAAAGGCGCTGATGTTCTTTTCTGCGCCCACAGATGTGGCGAATTTTGAGTCCGTATTGGATCGCGCAAATACCTGAGAGTTTGGATACTTCTGCTTCAGCCAAAGGGCTGTGCGAATGTTGTCCCGGCCGCTACCGGTGCCCAAGATGAAGGCCGTGTTGGCACTTTCTAAATCCACCTTGGCTGCCACACGCCGCCAAACCTCAGGGTTTGAGATGTCGCCGCGCATCACCGAGCGCTCGTAATTGGATTGCAGCTGTTGTTGTTCTTCAACCACCAGCATCCGCCGTTCGGCATCTTGGTCGATGATGACCACGTGAGCCAGTTCCTGTGCCTGACTTTGCCGCAGTTGTTCTACCACGGACTGACCGAATCGGCCGAAGCCAGCAATCACCACCGTGTCCAGGCCTTGGGTGCTGGCGAAGTGTTTGCGCAGGCTGCGGCGTACGAAGGCCATGCCGGCCATGTTGTAGCGGTTAAAAATAATGCAGTGTCGACCGAGAGACGTTTGCAGCAGGGTGCGCATGAAGCGCAAATTGTGGCAGTGGACGATTAGCCGAAACTTCAGATTTGGTGCTGTTTCCAGAACTCGGGTAGCCGCTTCAAAGGCATGGAAGTCGTTGCGCCCAAGTAGCAAGACGCGCTTGGCTTGCTGCAGTTTCAGCTGGTTACGCAAAAACCCGAGAGTCAGGTCACCGACGACGGTAACGGCCCCGTACTTTTGCTGTAGTTCTTGCTCACGAATGGATTCAAATTCGGTATCAACCACCACCACTTGGCACTTGCTGTTTTTTCGTCGCAACAGGCGCAAATAACTGATGGTCAGCTCGCCGGAGCCAAAGATCACGATATGATCGTTTAGGTTACGCAACACCCACTGTTGGGGGTTGAGTACGCGAAGTACCGCCTCGACCACTGCAGAAGCGGTGAGCAGCGGGGCACCGAAAAACGCAACCCAAAGAAGACCTTGTGCCCAAACCGGACCCCCGGTAGGCATGCCCAAATCCAGCCCCCCGACGACGAATAACCCGAGAATATAGTAGATGCGTTCCAGTAGCGGCGCCGTGGTTACATCGGGACGCTCGGTTAGGGCGACGCCACTGGCAAAGGCGGTTAAACCAAACACAAAAATTAGCGCTACGGCCAGCCAACGCCAGCCCAACAGTGTCTTCGTTGTGCGGTTAAACGGCTGATCCGCCGGTGAGTCTGGTTGTGAGGGGTCCGTTTTCTGTTGCACTCGCAATAGCCTTGAGTGTGGGTCGCCAGTGTTAGGTTGCGTCCGGCGGGCGACGATCTCATTGTTTGTGTGCAGATGGGCCTAAGTCAAAGGCCCTAGTCTAGGGCCAGACGCTTGGGCCGAATAAAACTTCTAACAAACACTGCACTTGCTAGTATCTGTGCATTGTAAGCCTAGGAGGGTCAGATGTCAGAGTTTTCAACCATTGTCTATGAGGTGGCAGATCAGATTGCCCGAATTACCTTAAATCGCGTGGATGTGCGCAACGCTCAGGACAAGGCCATGTTGTATGAGCTGAACACGGCCTTCGATTTGGCGGCTCAGGATAATGAGGTCAAGGTGATCGTACTGGATGCCAATGGCCCGCACTTTTCATCCGGCCATGATCTGGCCGATAGAACCACCATGGCGGATTATTCGCCTGTATCCAACTGGGGTGGTTTTGATAAACCCGGTGCCGAGGGATACCAGTCTCAGGAAGAAGAGATATACCTAGGCCTATGCTGGCGGTGGCGTAACCTACCCAAGCCTACCATTGCCCAAGTGCATGGTAAGACCATTGCCGGCGGACTGATGTTGATCTGGGTGTGTGACCTCATCATAGCGTCAGATGATGCAACCTTCTCCGATCCCGTGGTGGCCTTTGGCGTCAACGGCGTGGAGTACTTTGCTCATCCCTGGGAAATGGGGCCACGTAAAGCCAAGGAGCTGTTGTTCACCGGCGATAAAATAACTGCCGCTGAAGCCAAGGACTTGGGGATGGTCAACCATGTGGTGCCAAGGGAGCAGTTGCAGGACTTCACCCAAACCATGGCCCAGCGCATTGCCAGTCGGCCGAGTATGGGATTGAGGTTGGCCAAGCAAAGCGTCAATCAGGCTCAAGACGCCCAAGGGTTCTGGACCGCGTTGCAGGGCGCGATGTCATTGCAGCAACTAGGTCATGCCAACAACCAGATTGTTCATGGCCGTTTGGTAGATCCGGCTGGCGCTCAAGTTATTCGGGATGACGCTAAGCGCTAGCAGGACAAGTGATTGCTCGAACAGCAACGCCAATTGCGGTGTTGCTGTTCGAAGAGTCTGCCTTACCGACCGGTAAAGTTGGGCTTTCGCTTTTCTAAGAAGGCTTTGAGACCTTCCTCGAAATCTTCGCTGGCAAACATACCAGCCAGGTGCACCATCAAATGGTCTACCGCGGTGTCGTAGGACTCTTCCAGTCCCATACGCATCATCCGCTTGGTGGTTTGGACGGCGATGGGAGCGTTGTCAGCGACTTCTTGTGCCCAGGCCATGGCGGTGGGCAGCAGTTCGTCGTGGGGGACAACGGCGTTCACTAGGCCAAGTTCCAAGCACTCGTCGGCAAGAACCGTGCGTCCCCGATAATAGAGCTCTGCGGACTTCGCCCAGCCCACGAGCCGCGGTAACAGCCACGTACCACCGCTTTCAGGTACTACATTTCTTCGAGCGGTGATTGCCGCCATCTTGCCGTGTTCGGACATGATGCGCATGTCACAGAGCAGGGTCAGATCCATGCCGTAGCCTGCAGCCGCGCCGTTCACCGCGCAGATGATTGGTGTGTCGCAGTGCCACATCACGTTGATGGGCGCGTCGCGCAGATCAAAAAGTTTACGGGGTGGGCGATTGTGCTCACTGGAGCTTTCCTGATCTTGCTCGTCTTCTCGGCGTTTGTTGGTATCAATTAAATCCAGGCCTGCGCAAAAGCCCTTGCCCTCTCCGGTCAGCACAATGCAGCGAACTTCCGGGTCTTTGTCCGCAGCGACAACCTTAGCTGACAGTTCGTCCAGCATGTTTCGGCTGATGGCGTTCAATCGATCGGGTCGATTGAGTTTGATCAAAAGCACACGGTCGTGTTGCTCCAGAATCAGTTCGTCTGTCGTCGATTGGGTAATGCTCATGATCTCCTCCTTTTGATACTCCACAGTCCAGCCAAGGACTGCTCCATTGGCTTGTCCAAACCACGATGTCCTGTTTTTAGGTCCTGGGTCAAGGGCTCGAGGCGTGGGTTGGGTCGGTTGTGGTGCAGGTTGCACCAGCAGCACCGACTATCTTTCCTAAGCAAAGTATCGCATCATTTCGGGTTGCCCTGATTTTCAAGTTTTCTCGCCATCCGCTGCTGCGATCGCGTCCCAGAGTTGAGAGGTTTATGTTGTCCCGATCACTTGTGCCCTTGTTCTTGGCCCGACGAAATGCTGCCAATCTGCTTGTCGCTGTTGTCGTCCTGATCTGCCCACTCTTTGTGGCGGCTCAGTCGTCGTTACTTTCTGGGAACCAGCAAAGCGCTTCGGGTGTTGTTCTTGGCAGTTTCGGTCAGCGTGCCAATGCCGACGGTCAGCTGCAGCGCCTGCAGCAGACCATGGGCGACAACGATATTCGCCTGCAGGTAATTGCTGGGGAAGGGCCTCGTGGCCCGATATACCGGGTAGTTGCCCAATCAACGTCGCTGAACAGCCGTAGTTTACTTCAGCGCCTGCGCGCCAATGGCTTCGCGGATGCGTGGCATGTCACAGACCCTGTGCTTGCTCGTGTTCCCGCAGTCACCCCCGGTTCACAGTCCGAGGGGGTGGTCCCAATGGCGCTAGGGACAGGTGTCTCCGCAAGCGATTTGCGAGAGCAGCCTACTTCTCGGGCATTGCAAGTTATCGCCAGCACAGAAGTGACAGATCCGGCGCCTGATATGGCCGGATTTGCTGGCCCCGGCGCTCAGAGAGCGTTTGATACCGAGGCGGGTGTTGACCTGTACGAATTAAAGATTCAAACCCTTGACCACGAGGCTGCTCAAATTACCGTGGATGGTCGGATCGATGAGGCGGTTTGGCGTGGTATTCCCTATTACGACAACATGGGGGTGTCGATCCCAGATTTGGGCACTGACGCCGAGTACCCGACGAAAATGCGCATGTTTGCCACCGAGAAGGGCTTTTACATAAGCGCCGATATGGAGCAGCCCGTGGACACCTTGGTTGAGCGTCTTACGCGACGCGATGACTGGGTTGATCGAGATTTATTTGGCGTAACTATTGACGCTTCTGGTGAGGGTAAGTTGGGTTACTGGTTCTACGTAGCCCTTGGCAACAGCCTAAATGACGGCAAGGTGCTGCCGGAGCGTCGTTTTCAGCGTGACTGGGACGGCCCATGGACCGCCAAAGCCGTCCGCACAGATCGGGGTTGGAGCGCCGAGATGTATCTGCCTTGGTCCATGATGGATATGCCCCAACGAGAAGGCCTGCGCAACATGGGGTTTGTGGCGAGCCGGATGGTGTCTCATCGCAATCAGCGTTACCAATGGCCGCGCTATGGCGTGACAACGAAACGCTATGTCTCGGCCTTTAATCGCCTGCAAATGGAAGGCGTTAAGCCGGTACCGCAGAAGTCCATTATCCCCTTCATCTCGGCAACCCAAGATCAGGTCTACGACGATGCCGATGTTCGAATTGGTGCGGACTTCGCATGGAAACCATCTCCGGCGGCGCAACTCTCGGGGTCCATCAATCCGGACTTTGGTGCGGTGGAATCGGATGATGTGGTGCTAAACCTAACCGCTAGCGAGACGTTTTTCCCCGAAAAGCGCCTCTTCTTCTTGGAGGGTAGCGAGGTTTTTAATGTAATGCCTCGGGATGACTTCAGCTCGATAACGCGAATCGCGTTGAACGATGATTTTTCTACCACGTCTCGACGGGTGTATCTGCAGGATCATGTGCCCCTGCCAGTATCGTTGCTGAACACACGTCGAATTGGTGGCACGGCCAGTCAAATGGCGGTGCCTGATGATGTGACAGTGGAGCGTGGGCAGCGTGATGTACCTACGGACCTGTTGGGTGCGGGCAAGATAACGGGCAGTACCGATAGCTGGCGCTATGGTGTGCTTGCGGCCTTCGAAGACGATGTGGAATGGCGGGCTAAAGATGCCAGTAATCAAGAAGTGGCTCTCACCGGTGCGGGCCGAGACTTTGCGGTAGCGCGAGTGATGTACACCGGGCCAGAAACCACGTCGTGGGGCTACATGGGCACCTACATGAGCGGCAGCGAGTTCGATGCCAGCGTCCACAGCGTTGATGCCCATCTGAGCACTGGTGGTGGTGTTTTGAACGCCGACGCCCAGCTAATCATGAGCGACCGAGACGGTGTCCAAGGCTATGGGGCCATGTTTGATGCCTTGTACGCCGCCAGCCCGAACTTACGGCATAAGTTCGAGCTGGACATCATGGACGAGAAAATCGACTTCAATGATTTGGGCTTTCTGCGGCGAAACGATTATGTCCTAGGCCGCTACGTGCTGATCTACAACCAGCAGAAGCTCACCCGATCGCTATCTAATTACCGAACTACCTTGGTTGTTAAGCAGCAGCACAACATGCAAGAGAATCAGATCACGGACAGCGCTGTGCTGTGGCGTTCCTCTGTAGTTTTACCCGGACGCAATACCCTGCGCGCTGGGGTGGGTTATTTCCCAACACGATACGAAGACATCGACAGTCGCGGCAATGGGGCCTACCGAGTGGATGGCGGCGGCTGGTTCGAAACCGTCCTTGCAACCGATGCGGGTAAGAAGGCCAGCTACACCTTTGGCCTTGGCGGTGCTCAAGAGCATCTAGGAGACTGGTCCTATAACGCATGGGTGGGAGTAACGTATTTACCCGTAGATCAGCTGAGTTTGTCTTTTGATCTGCGGTATAAGGACCGCAAGGGTTGGTTGGTCTATCAAGGAGGCAGAAATTTCGGTGCCTTTGATGCGGATGAATGGAAGCCTTCTTTAGACATGAACTGGTTTATAGCGCCTGGACACCAACTGCGCTGGAATCTGCAGTGGGCTGGTGTAAGAGCCACCGATGTTGGTTTCTATGAAATTCCCGCCGGTGACGGGGGCTTGGTGACTGCAGCTCGGGAACAGTCAAACTATGACTTCAACATCAGTCGTCTGACGACTCAGCTGCGCTATCGTTGGGCCATTGCGCCGCTAACCGATTTCTACTTGGTTTATAACCGAGGGAACTCCCTGCGACCGGTAGGCGAGTACGACGTATCGGATTTGTTTGAGGACAGCTTTACTGATCCGGTGATTGACTCTTTTGTGGCGAAGCTGCGTTACCGTTTTGGCAATTAGGTTGGGTTATGGCCTGATGCAGAAGTTACGCTGCAGGCCGTCGAGCCGATGGTTGGATGATCGTTAAGGAGGGCTTATGAGCGTAAGGCGGTTCGTCTTATTGCTGGTTTGCATAGCAGCTGCGGCCTCAGTTTCTGCACGGGAAATCTCA
>ERZ1047472.320-NODE-320-length-43888-cov-187.971688_pt1 | contig 43888 bp, 33 predicted proteins | sample MGYA00383095_ERZ1047472 | MGnify/ENA primary metagenome ERZ1047472 (study PRJEB29581, sample SAMEA5548365) | metagenome | biome: marine; feature: coastal; material: water | depth 1 m | study: Short-term variability in the microbial, nano- and picoplankton... | reverse complement strand
TTTAAAAAATATGAAAACTCATGCATAAAATCTTATCAATATTTTTAATTCTCGGTATTATTGGGTGCGAACAAATGTCTGATGAAAATGCCCCGAAACCTCCTTTTGCAGATATTGAAGACTGCATAGAGTATGTAAATAAATTAGATGCAAAAAAGGGCTACCCAAAAAGAAAAAAAGAATCGGTTATTCGTGAATGCAAAAACAGCAATAATCTAATGGTATCTGAATAATTAGAATATTTCATATAGAACAGAACGTGTGGCAGAATTAAAGGATGAAAAACCTTATTCTCTTTATTGTATTATTTTCTTTTAATACTCTTTCTTCAAATCCAACAGATCGAATTGTCATCGCTAAAGAGATAGTAACTTTAGATGATCGCTATCAAAACGTAGATGCAATATTTATTAAGGGAAATAAAATTCATACAGTTGGATTTAAGGAAGAATTATTAAAAAGTTTCCCTGACGTTAAGGTTGATACTGCCAATGAGAATAATATTATTATTCCTGGTTTTATAGAGCATCATATTCACCCGTTACTTGCCGGCATTACTATGAACTCTGAGATTGTTGCTATTGATGATTGGGATGTGCCGCATAAAAAAAGTGCAGGAGTAAGAGACAGAGAGGGCTATCTAGATAGACTGACAGCTATTGAAAGAAATATGAGTGATCTGGAAAAGCCCTTAGTGAGTTGGGGTTTTCATCACTACTTTCATGGCAAGCTGACAAGGCAAGACTTAGACCAAGTATCAAAAGATAGACCAATATTAATAATACATAGATCATTCCATGAATTTATTATGAATTCCAAGGCCTTAAGCCTATTTAAAATAACAGAAGATGACTTGAGTGATCTTAATGAAGAAGAGAAAAAACACGCCAGTTTTGATGAGGGTCATTTTGCTGAAAGAGGCCTAATCGCTGTAATGCCTAAAGTGATGAAATATATTGCTGCTCCTGAAAGAATAATTGCCGGCCTTCAAATAACAGAAAAGTATGTTCAACAACATGGCATTACTTTGATTGCAAATCCTGGATCAATGTATGATCCCAAAATACAGCAAGCTAAAAATTATGTTTTTGGTGATGAAGACACTCCTTTTAGATCATTATTTATTCCAAGTGCTTTATATATGTTAGAGCATACTGATATTTCTAATCTTATTGAAGAAACTGAGAAACACTTATCTTGGGGTCAAGGTAAAGTAGAGTTTCTTCCTAAGCACATTAAACTTTTTACCGATGGTGCCATGTATTCACAGAATATGGTTTTAAGAGATGGTTATCTCGATGGTCATCAAGGTGCGTGGCTAATGGAGAATGATATTTTTAAAGACGCATTTAGACTGTTTTGGGATGCAGGATATCAAATTCATGTTCATCAAAATGGAGATGCTGGTCTTGATAGGCTTTTAGATGTCTTAGATGAAAACATGCAGCGGAATCCTAGAAAAGACCATAGAACCACTGTAGTCCATTTTGGTTACTCAGCATTTGATCAAATAGAAAGAATGAAAAGACTTGGTGTCATTGTTAGTGCAAATCCATATTATGTTCCTGTTTTGTCTGATTTATATAGCAGAAAAGGAGTTGGATATGAAAGATCACAACAGATGGTGAGATTAGGTGATGTGAATAGAGCAGGCATAGTCTTATCACTTCATTCAGACATGCCAATGGCGCCTGCATCTCCATTAGTTCTTATGCACTCAGCAGTTAACAGAGTAAATTATGCAGATGAAGTGGCTGGCCCCAATCAAAGAATATCTGCTCTAACAGCTCTCAAAGGAGTTACCTTAAACTCAGCATATACTTTAGGGATAGAGGATAATTATGGGTCTATAACTCCTGGGAAGTTTGCAAATTTTACTATCCTCTCAGAAAATCCGCTCTCAATTGATCCTCTTAGGATAGATCAAATTAATGTTGAAGGAACAATAGTTGAGGGAAGGCTTTTTCAAAAATAAAATATTTTTTAAAGGAGTTTAATTATCTTTGATTTAGTTATTATTGGAGCTGGCGTAATTGGCTTATCTATAGCCAAGTATTCTAGCGAAAAAGGCATGTCAGTAGCCGTAATTGAAAAAGAGTCTAGAACGGGTGAGGGTATTTCATCTAGAAATTCAGGAGTGATTCATGCCGGCATGTACTATCCGAAATCATCACTTAAAACAAAATTCTGTATTAGTGGCAATAAGCTCTTATATGAATATGCTAAAGACAAAAATATAAATCATAAAAAAATAGGTAAATATATTATTGCCTCAAAACCCTCAGAGCTAAAAAGACTTAAAGATATTTATGATCAAGGCATTATCAACGGAGTTAATTTAGAACTTTTCCAAAAAGATAAAACTAATTCGCTTTACCCTGAATTAATAACAGAGGGAGGTATTTTTTCACCAAATACCGGCATTATCGATGTGCCTGAATTAATAACCTCCTTAGAGGGCGATATTCAACATAATGGAGGCTTGGTTTCGTTAAATACCGCATTCTTAAAAGCAACACAAAAAGATAACCTTTTTGAAATTAAATGTAATGACGGAAAAGACTTTACTATCCATTCTAAAAATCTCATTAACTCTGCTGGCATATCCTCTGAGATGGTCTCAAAGAATATTAAGCCACTACATTCAAGACATATACATCCAATAAATTATGCAAAGGGGCATTATTTTAAATATACAGGCGATCATCCATTTAAAACACTAGTCTACCCAGTCTCAGATGAATTTACTTCAGGCTTGCATGTTGGGTTTGATATAGCAGGGCAAATAAGATTTGGGCCTAGTATAGATTGGATTGACGAGATAGATTATTCTTTTAATGACTCCCTTAAGGATCATTTTATAAACTCCATCCAGAGTTATTGGCCAGGCTTAAATCCAGATAAGCTCCAGCCAGACTATGTAGGCATTCGACCAAAAATACAAAATGCAAAAGAGCATATGATGGATTTTTCTATTCTTGACTCTAAAGATCATGGCATTAATGGGCTTATTAATATTCAGGGAATTGAGAGCCCTGGAGTGACGTCTTGTTTATCAATTGGAGATTATGTCACTAATCTAATTTTAGAAAATTAAACTTAGCTTTGAGTCAGATGCTCTAATAATTTGTCTTTAAATTGATCTAATATTTCTTCTTCAATTAAGTGTCGCATATTATCAATTACAATCAGTTCACTGTTAGGTATAAGGCTATTCATAAGATATGAATTTTTTACATTTATTACTGGATCTTTTTTACCATGAACGATAAGAGTTTTTGCTTTTATAGATCGTATTTTTCTTAACCTATTCTTTGAAGAAAGTATCGCAAAAAGCTGTCTCGCATATCCAAAACCATCTTTGACTCCTTCGGTCCTAATATAGTTATTTATAGTCTCTTCTCTAAATTCAGGAGTATCAACCTTTTTATTCTCCATGCCTATTAAACCCACCCATTTAAGTTCACGTTGATAAACTTCTTCCATAGTTGGATTTTCAAGTAGCGATCTCTCAAGCATCATAGTTCTAACTTCTTTTGAAGGACCATTGAGAGGCCCAGGAACAGAAGCAGTAGATGCTATTAAAGTAAAAGAACGAACTCTATCAGGGTATTTAGCACAAATGATCTGACTTATCATTCCTCCCATAGATGTGCCCAGAATATGAGCATTATCAATACCAAGATGATCCAAAACATCAATACCATCTTTAGCCATATCATTTAAGTTATATTCAGTCTTGATGGGTAGTCTTAAAAAATAACGAAGGTATCCTAGTTGCAGTGATGGCTTCTCTTTAAATCTTGAAGATAATCCTGAATCTCTATTATCAAAAGTGATTGGCCTATAATTATTGTTTACTAAAAATTCTATAAGGTGAGGTGCCCAATGAACAAGTTGTGCACCTAAACCATGAACCATGAGAATTGGCTTTGAGCCCTCTCTTCCATAATCGCGATACATGATTTCTACACCATTTTTTTTAGCAATTCCTTCTCTGTAATCCATTTAATTAGTTTCACATATTTTTGTATGCAATACATTCCTTTTTCCTATACATTAGATAAATAAATTATCAAAAAATTAATACATGACAGGAACTGTTAGTAATAGGATTCGTGCTGCTTATGGAGTAGGGGACTATGCAATCTGTTTGTATTGGGGTGGCGTAAGTACATTTTTGCTATATTTTTATACTGATGTTGTTGAAATTTCAACCTCTGCTGCTGGAATTATTATGCTCATTAGCATGACATGGGATGCTGTTACAGATCCATTTATGGGATTTTTGGCTGAGAGAACAAGATCTAAAATGGGAAGTTATCGGCCTTATATTTATTATGGCTCCATACCATTAGCCTTATCATTTATTTTATTATTATGGGTTCCTCCTTATGAAGGTTATACACTTCTTATTTTTTTATTGTTAGTAAACTTATTCCATAGAACTTGCTTCACTATCGTGAGTGTTCCTTATTCATCCCTTACTGCAAGAATTACTGATAGTAGTGATGAGAGAACAATTCTTACAAGCTCTAGAATGCTTTTCGCTGCACTTGGCACTTTTTCTGTTGGAACATTGGGATTTCCAATTATATTTTATTTTGGTGGAGGAGATGAGTCAGTAGGGTTTGTATATCTTGGAGCTATTTCAGGTTTATTAGCAATTATTATTCTGCAAATTACAGTTTATTTTGTTCAAGAAAGAAGCTTTAAAACTAATAAAAATGGATTACCAAATTTTATAGAAGTGACAAAATCAGTCTCTAGTAACTTTCCTTTCTGGATAGTCTTTTCAGCAATAATAATTTTGATCTCTACCTACCTAATGTTCAGTAATAATCTAATTTACTATACAAAATATGCACTGGGGCTTCATGAATATCAATTCCTTATTCAGCTTGTCCTTCTTGGAACGACTTTGATCACAGTGCCCCTCTGGGCATATGCAGCATTAAAGTTAGGAAAGAAAAACACATGGTTAATTTCAATGGTAATTTTATTTTTTGGCTTCTCTACTTTTTATTACTATCCAATCAACAACCTCAATACATTATTATATATTTTAGTTCTTATTGGTTTTGGTAATGGTGCAACTGGAGTTCTTTTTTGGTCAATGCTTCCTGATACCATTGAGTATGGTGAGTGGAAGTCTGGCATAAGAACCGAGTCGTCTTTATATGGATTCATGACTTTCGCACAAAAAGGATCCATAGCAATCTCGTTATTTATATTGACTATAATTCTTACCAATATTGGTTTTGAACCAAATCAAGAACAATCCAGTGAAACAATAAAGGCACTTAAGAGTTTAATGTCAATCATTCCTCTTATTGGAGTATGTATAAGTTTTGCTTTGCTTTATTTCTATCCTATAGATAAAAATTTCCATGAAAAATTAATTCAAGATATTGAAAACAGGAGAGCATTAGATGTCTAAAATTCGTTGGGGTATTGTTGGAAATGGAAGCATAGCTTCAGCTTTTGCGCATTCTATAAAATACTGCCAATACTCAGAATTAATTGGAGTGTATGGAAGGAATGATGACAAGCTTAATAGTTTCTCATCTAAATTTGATATTAAGCCATATAAAGATATAAATGACTTGATTGCCTCAAAAGAAATAGATGCTGTTTATATAGCAACTCCACATAGCAGTCATTATGAATATTCATTGCTAGCAATCAAAAACAAAAAACACATTCTTTGCGAGAAACCAATGACAATAAACCATCTTGAAAGCATGGTTTTATTAAATTTAGCCAAAGAAGCAGAAGTATTCTTGATGGAAGCTTACATGTATAGGGTGCATCCACAAACATTCAATATTCTTGATAACCTATCTATTTTTGACAACAAAAAAAATAAGATAACGATAACCAGTTCTTTTGGTTTCTCTGCTGATCTGCCAGAGTCGCACAGGTTAAGAAATCCACATATGGGAGGAGGAGCTATCCTAGATGTTGGTTGCTACCCATTATCAATGGCAAAACTTATTGCTGGAAGACTCAACGGATTGTCTTTCGCTGATCCAGAGACCATAGATGCCAAAGGAAGGCTTGATTCTACTGGTGTTGACCTTCAATCTGAAGCTCGCATAGTTTTCTCAGGCAATGTAGAAGCATATATTAAATGTGCTATAGATGAAGATTATACTAATGATTTAAAAATTTCTGATGGCAACATAGATCTAGTAGCCAGTCAGCCATGGCATTGCGGTCAATTTCAAGATGGGAATTCATCACTAGAAATATATAAAGATAATAAATTATATAAAGAAATTCCCTTCAAGGATGAGGTGGGTTTATTTACTAGAGAAATTGATCATGCATCTGAATGCATATTAGATAAAAAATTAGAGTCTCAATACGTATCTCATTTAGATACTCAAAGTAATATGCTTTGGCTAGATAAATGGAGAGAATCTTTAGATATTGTCTGCCCTTTTAGCGAGCTTGAGAGCTCGCCAATTTCAGAATCAAAATTTTATTTAATGCAAGAGTCAAAATTACAAGAAACCTCTCTTAATGGGATTGATAAATCAGGTTCTAGGTTGGCATTGGGTTGTGATAATCAGACTTCTGCTTTACATGCTTTTACTATGTTTGATCACTTCTATGGATCAGGTGGAAGAATTTTTGATACAGCATATATTTACAATAATGGAAAAGGTGATAAATATTTAGGGGATTGGATTAATTCAAGAAATGTTGAAGACGAAATTATAGTGCTTGGAAAAGGCGCACATACTCCGGAGTGCTCCCCTGAATTCATAAGGCCTCAGATCATAGAATCTCTGGAGCGTTTAAATATTAATAAAATAGATATCTTCTGCCTGCATAGAGATAATCCAGATATACCTGTAGCAGAGTTTATGGATGCGTTAAACGAAGTCAGGTCTGAAGGCTTAATTGGATCTTTAGGGGCTTCAAACTGGAAGCTTGATCGTTTTTCAGAGGCAAGAGACTATTCTGCCGCTAATGATAAAGAGGCATTTAGTGTGTTAAGTAATAATTTTAGTTTAGCCGAAATGGTTGATCCTGTATGGCCAGGGTGTGTTGGAACTAATAATGAGTATTTGAATTACCTTATAGATAATAAAGTTATGCTTTTTCCCTGGTCAAGCCAAGCAAGAGGGTTTTTTATAAAGAATAAAGAAATTACTTCTAATGAGCATTTTTCAAACCCATCACTAGAAGAGGAGATAAGAGTTTGGCATGATGAGAAAAACCTTAAAAGAAGAAAAAAATGTTTTGCAATTGCCGAATCTAGAAATGTACAACCAATTCAAGTTGCTCTTGCTTATGTAATACAAAAATCTCCATTAATATTTCCACTCATTGGACCAAGAACAGTTCTGGAGACTGATAGCTCTATTGCCGCAACTCAGCTAAACCTATCTAAAGAAGAAATGAGTGAGCTATCTATAAATTGAACTGTTTAGATAAACGAATATCTTCTGAGGAAGCTCCAATATGAATCTTATAAAATCCTTTTTTAATTTCCCAGTCCTTCTTATCAAGACTCCATTCACTAAAGCTTTTGGCATTTAATATAATTTCGATTTCTTTTTCTTCTTGAGGAGATAAGAAGGTTTTATCAAACCCTTGAAGTTTTTTTACAGGTTTAGATTTTGTATCAATTATATGCTCCACATAGCATTGAGAAATTTCAGCTCCTGAAAAGTCTCCAGTATTTTTAATAGTAAATTTACATGAAATTAAATTATCTTTAAGCTTATCAATTGCAAGATTAGAGTATTTAAATTTTGTGTAAGACAGCCCATGACCAAAAGGGTATTGCGTTTTTATATTTTTTTTGTCGTACCATTTATAACCGACTAGAAGCTTCTCATCATAATTCATTTGTAAATCTTTCCCTGGGTATGATGAAAAAGCAGGCGTATCCTCTATATTGATGGGAAAAGTTGAGGGTAATTTACCTGAGGGGCTAATATCTCCAGTAATAATATTAGCAAGAGCATTTCCAAACTCCTGACCTGCATACCAAGTTTGAATAACACTTTTAACTTTATGAATCCAAGGCATTTTAATTGGTGATCCTGTATTAAGGACAAGAATAGTGTTTGGATTGATATCAATAACAGCATCAATTAATTCATTTTGTCGAGAAGGCAGGTTAAAGTCAGCTCTATCATTGCCTTCCGTCTCCCAGTCTGAATTCGTCCCTACGACCATAATTACCTGATCAACTTCTTTTGCTATTTGGAGGGCTTCATTAAATAAGTCTACTTTGTCTGGAGCTTTGCACCCAATATATATAGCAGGAAAATTACCTTCAAACTTATATTGTATTTCTATTTGGTATTTTTTAGCATTTTCTAAGTTAGCCGTTCCTTTCTTAGAAGCGGTGCCAAGTGCAAAAAACGCATCACCTGGTTCAGTATTGCTCCAATTATCTATGATTTCTTTGCCGTCTATTAAGAGTTTGCTTTTTCCAATCGCAAAGATTTCGAATTCATGAATGCCAGTTACATCTGGTGTATATGTGCAAGAGAATTTTACAAAAATATCTGGTCTCTCTTCCTTTGCTATTATATCTTTAGCAAAACCCTCAAGAGCCCAAAATTTACTTCTCAGTTCATATTCTTGAGATATAAGTTTTTCTCCACCATTAGCAGTATTAAAGTATTCAACTAGAAACTTATTCTTTTTACTTGAATCAGCTTCAATCAAATTTTCATTAAATATTGGAAGATATTTATATGTATGACAGCCTTTTGAGTACTTGATATTTACTGAATCTCCAATCTTACTTTTTAATGCTTCAAGAGGGTGCGATTCATAATATGATTGAAGATGAGCACTGCCCCCGCCAATAATTTGAGCATTTTTTGCATTAGGCCCAATAATACCTATAGATTGTAAATTACTATCAAGCGGTAAAAGCTTTTCATTTTTTAAAAGCACCATTCCTTCTTGTGCTGCCTCTCTTAAAAGAATGCGCTGCGCTTTATTATCATTACTGCTCTCTGGTTTAATTTCAGGATGATCGAATCTTCTTGTAAAGGCTGCCACATGAAGAATTCGTCTTACTTTGTTATTAATCTCTTGGATTGAAACATTGCTATTGTCTACTTCATCTTTTAGTAATTTACCCCAGTTTTTTGCAGGGCCTGGCATTTCAAGATCTAATCCACCATTAGCATTTTCAGCCGTTTCTAAAGCCGCACCCCAATCACTTACTACATAACCATCAAAATCCCACTCCTCTTTTAAAATACTTATCAGTAAATTCCTATGAGAACTGCAATAAATATTATTGAGCTTGTTGTAGGCGCTCATAACAACTTTTGCATTTGCCTCTTTAATTGCCATTTCGAAAGGAAGTAAATAAATTTCTCTCAGTGTTTTTTCATCGATATTAGAACTAACAGCATACCTTTCGTACTCGGTGTCATTTCCAACAAAGTGTTTTAAGCATGCTGCAACATTTTTTGATTGCACACCATTAACATACTCAATTGCAATTTTTCCAGTAAGGTATGGATCTTCAGAGAAGCTTTCAAAATGTCTCCCACCCAAAGGATGTCTATGGATATTTATAGTTGGTCCTAGTAAAACATCTACATCTTTTGCTTTAGCTTCCTCTCCTAATTCAACACCTAAACGATTGATTAAATTCATATTCCAAGATGATCCCAAAGAGATGGCGCTTGGAAAGCAAGCAGAAGGCTCACCAGAATTTCCATTACCTCTAACCCCGTTAGGCCCGTCTGACATTTTTATACTCGGTATAGCCAATCTTTCCACTTTGTTTGTATGCCATGCATCAAACCCACTTAATAATGATATCTTCTCATCGAGCGTTAAATTGTTTAGTATTTTTTCTATATTTGGCATCATGCAATGGTAAAGGCTTATTTCTTTATCTTCAATTAAGAATTTTTTAGATCCTATAACTGATGACATGGTGGAGCCCTTACTAAATAATGTTTAGTATTTCGTTCTAGATAAATATTGGGTAATCAGATATACCCAATAGCCATTAGTTCTTTTTTAATTTTTTTTTATAAATTGTTATATACAAACACATAAGTATGTCTTTATAATTCACTTAATCGTGATTTGATCCTATTGCTACGACTTAAAAAGAAAAGCTAAAACGGAATCATTTCCTGGATTTAATTTAAAATTATTTAGGAGAAAATAATGAAAAAACAATTAATTGAAAGATTGGATGAAGGTCCTGTAATTTGTGCAGAAGGGTTTCTATTCGAGGTTGAAAAAAGAGGGTATTTAGCTGCGGGCGAATTTGTTCCAATGGTCGCTCTCGAACACCCAGAAGCTTTAGAAAATCTTCATAAAGATTTTCAGCATGCCGGCTCTGATATTGTTCAAGCTTTTACTTACAATGGCCACAGAGAAAAAATGAGAGTGATTGGGAAAGAAGAGCTTTTAGAACCTCTCAATAGATCTGCTTTAAAAATAGCAAAGAAGATAGCTGATAATCCAATTGATGGAGGAGAGCCAAACTTAATGTCTGGAAATATTTCTAATTCAAATATTTGGGAGCAAAATGATACTAAATCTCATCTTGAAGTAGAGCGTATGTTTACTGAAATGGTTGGCTGGGCTGTAGATGAAGGAGCAGATTTAGTAATGGGTGAAACGTTTTATTATGCAGAAGAGGCATACAAGGCTCTTGAAATTATTAAAAAATCAGGCTTACCTGCAGTTATTAATATAGCACCAATGGCAGAAAATATTATGCGTGATGGTGTATCTATTGTTGATACATGTAAAGAGTTAGAGCAAAGAGGTGCAGACGTTGTTGGCATGAACTGTTTTAGAGGCCCAGCCACAATGCTGCCTTATTTAAAAGAAATTAGAAAGGCAATAAGCTGTCATATGGCTGCTTTACCTCTTCCATTTAGAACCACAGAAGAGAACCCAACTTTCTTTAACTTGCCTGATAATAATGGCTGTACTTGTGATGCACCTCATGGCAGAACTTTCCCTACTGCATTGGATCCGCTTTACTGCAATAGGTATGAAATGCGAGCATTTTTTGAAGAGGTTAATAAAATTGGAATTAAGCTTTTAGGTGTATGCTGTGGAGCTACTCCAATGCACCAAAGAGAAGTTGCTGAAGCGGTAGGAAGGACTGTTCCTGCAAGTAAATATAGAGAAAAAATGGCCAATCACTTTATGTATGGAACAAACGAAAGAACAGCACAGCATATGCAAGAGTATGGAGATAAAGCTTAGTAAGATTTCTTTAATCTTTAAAATATTAAGAGGCTCTTTCAAATAAAGGGCCTTTTTCAGTTAAAATTGTAATATGAGGTTTTTACTAATATTTTTGATATCAATTCCTGCTTATGGAGCGACTTCTAAAATTCTTTGCGAATTAGATGGCACTTATTCAGTTACATATAAAGATATAAAGAAGACCTATCTATCCGAAGGTATTGAGCTTTTTAAAAACCTAGCAAGGCAGACTCAACAATCATTATTCTTACTGCAACGTGCTAAAACGAATTTTGCCGAAGAGGATTGGGAAAAAGATAAAATTTATGTAGTTCAGTATTGGGAAGTTGATAGCAACAAAGAAACATTCAAATCATTAAAACATACCTTTGAACCATCCCCAGCATGGATCAGCCCTAGTGCGAACTGGAATGCAGAAAACTCAGATACTGGCGTAATAATAACTCACACCATGGAGCCTGGAGATATTCATCCTTTATTTCCTGATTATGAAGTAGATATTTATAGTATTTCAAATACATTTAATTGGTTTACTGGAAAAGGGCAAATATCAGGCGATATATGGCTTAACAAAAAAGATGGGACAAACAACAGAAACCCAAAGGTTGAAATAAAGGCTACAGGAAAGTGCCAGCCTCAAAAGAAAAAGTTTTAGAAAAGTTTAGGCTATAGCAGCAATAAAAAATGCCAAAATAACTATTCCAACAGGGACATATTTGTCTATATTATCCGAGACCATTTTGTAGATTTTTTCTAGCATATTATTAGTTATGAAGTTCCCTACTGTAGTTTAAAGTATTTGATAAATTAAGCTTCTTTTAGCTAAATTTATTTATTTCGAGCTTTTCTTAATTCTCTATATATTTTATTAAGTTTTTTTTTCTTAATTTCTTTTACAGCTTTTCTTTTAACACTAGCATCAGCTGATTTTTTTGCTCGCTCACCTCTATCCATAAACATCCTCCAAAAAGATTTTTAATGAACTCAATTAATAGTAACAAATTTTTATAAAATCTCTACAATATTATTTAAATTTTATGATTGTTGAAAAAACCCATATACCCAAAACCCTAATAATTTTTATTGATGTTGAATCTTTAAGAACAGGGCAAGAGTTAGAAAATATTTATGGAGAATTTTATGAGCTTGTTAACTCAGCAGGAGCTGAGATTGTTCAATCAAGTTCTAGTAAACAGAAATCACCCTCTGTAAGTCATTTCATTAACAAAGGTAAGCTTGAAGAAATCAAGGATATAGTTGATAGATCGAAGGCCGAGCTTGTTATTGTTAACCATCAACTTTCTGCCTCTCAAGCAAGAAACCTTGAATTAAAATTAAAAGTAAGGGTTATAGATAAAACAGAACTTATCTTAGATATTTTTGCATCAAGAGCAACAACTCATATCGGTAAACTTCAAGTCGAGCTTGCTCAGCTAAATCATCTATCAACTAGACTAATAAGGGGTTGGACTCACTTAGAAAGACAAAAAGGAGGTATTGGCTTAAGAGGCCCCGGAGAAACTCAGCTTGAAACTGATAGACGTCTTATTGGGCATAGGATCAAGCGTTTAAAAAGTAGGCTGGATAAAGCTCATAAGCAAAAACAACTTAACAGCTATTCAAGAAAAAAAAGCAGGAACAAGCTTGTTGCTTTAGTTGGATATACCAATGCAGGCAAAACTACCTTATTTAATTCTTTAACTAATAGTAAACAGCTCGCAGAAGATAAACTCTTTGCTACCCTAGACTCTGTAACAAGAAAAAATATAGACCCAGAGCTGGGGCCAATATTATTCTCAGATACAGTTGGGTTTATATCTGAACTGCCAACTCAATTGATAGAATCATTTAAAGCTACACTTGATGAGCTCAAATCAGCTGATTTGTTGCTGCATGTGGTAGATATATCCGATATAGATCACCGTCAAAAAGAAAAAGAGGTTAATCAAATTTTAGATGAATTAAATTTACAATCCATTCCACAAATTAGGGTTAATAATAAATGTGATATTAAAGGCCCTACAAATGTTGAAAGTCAGAACAAAGAAAATGAAGTATGGATTTCTGCTGAAAAAAATATTGGTATAGAGGAGTTAAGAGAATTAATTAATAATGATTTATTTAATGGTATCTACAAAGGCTGGATTTCATTGGAGGCATCTCTTGGAAAAATCAGAGCTAAATTATTTAGAATGGGGTGTATTGATGAAGAGAAGGTGTCGCCAACAGGAAAGATATTTGCTCATGTTCATATAGGACAAGATGAATTAGATAATTTTATTCACATTAACGGCTTTGCTCTTTGCAACGACAAAGATATACTTTTAGAAACACAATCAACATAACCAATGAAAAAAATAAATAGCACCTTAGATAAAATAACAAATCCATTATTCAATATTGTTCCTTGGCTTCCAAGACTTGCATTAGGCATAGCTTTCTTTTTTCATGGCTATGGAAAACTTCCTGCTCCTTTTATGATGGATGAGCAACATAGAATGGTTACATGGTTTGAAAGTATTTTTATACCTATGCCAGAGCTATGGGTAAACCTAGTAATTTTTGGTGAAATGGCTGCCGGCATTGGAATTATCTTAGGCGGGGTAGTGGGCTTGTTTGCAAGTCATCTTGGACATTTATTAACAAGGTTATCTGGGCTTCTTGTGGTAATTATAATGACCTGCGCTTTATACATCGCTCATTCAGACTGGTTTACCAGCTTAAGTACAAAATTTGTTACAAGTGAGCAAATGTTCTTGTTAGTTTTAGGAATATTCTTTGCAATACGTGGCAATAAATAGTTTTTAAAACGATCTTCTAAAATAATAAAAAAACTTCTTGCATTTGTAAATGAGAATGATTATCATTCCCACTCATAAATGAGAATGATTCTTATTTAGCTTAGGAGGAAGTTAATTATTTCCCTGAAAGTGTGCTATTTGGTTTGTTATTTAATCAAATAAGGAATTACTTTCTCCTAGGTATTTTTATAGATTTAGGCAAAGGAAAAAAAATGATTAAAAAAATAATTGAAACAAGACAAGCATTGATAACAATATCTGCATTAATAATGCTATCTGCCACATCATTACTATCAGCAAATGATAATGTTGAGTCGGTAACTATTATAGGTTCGAAAGAGGACGCAAGAAATCTTGCAGGATCTGGTACTGTTATTGGTGAGGAAGATCTTAAAAAGTTAGTTGATACTGACATTCATAAAATTCTTTCAGCAGTTCCTGGTTTATATTTTAGAACTGAAGATGGCTATGGCCTCAGACCAAATATATCAATAAGAGGTACAAGTATTGATAGATCAGCTAAAGTAACTCTCATGGAGGATGGAGTGCTTATAGCTCCAGCACCATATACATCAGCATCTGCCTACTACTTTCCAACATCAGGAAGAATCAATTCAGTTGAAGTTCTTAAAGGACCGTCTTCTATATCAGCAGGGCCTAGCACTATTGGTGGTGCAATAAATCTAATAAGTACACCAATTCCTGAAATGACATCTGGTAAGTTAGTTCAAGAATTTGGTGAAAATGGCATGATGAGAACACATGCTAATTATGGAGTTAATTCAGGAGATTTTGGTGCGCTAATTGAGATTCATGATCATTCAAGTGATGGTTTTGCCTCAATAGCAAATGTTGGAGGAGATACTGGATTTGATAAGTCGGACTTAATGTTAAAAGCTAGATATGAATCAGGTAATCATTCACTGGCATTTAAATATTTAGACCTTGATGAAACATCTGAACAATCTTATGTAGGTCTTTCACAGGTAAGTTTCAATACAAATCCACATAGAAGATATGGCATGACTCAATATGACGAAATGCAAAATGATGGAGATCAAACATCATTAACTTATAAAGGTAATTTTGATAATTTTGATATTGTTCTTACTTCATGGAGCAATGACTATCATAGAGATTGGTTTAAGGTTGATAAGGCAAATAACTCTAAAGTTGGCGGTGTAGGAAATGGTATTAACAATGTTATTAGTGCTGCAAATACTGGTAATGCTATCGCCCAAGGAATATTAGATGGAACCGTTGCAACAGAAGTAAAACTTAAGCATAACAATAGGTATTACACGAATGAAGGTTATCAATTCAAACTAATGACAGAGCTCGGCAATCATTCTATTACAGTTGGTTATAGAGATATGGATGACTCAGAAAGCAGATACCAAGACTACGAATGTTTTGATCAAAGTGCTAATGGAACTAACTCTGCATTAAGATCTTGTAGTACTGGTTACACAGGCAGTAATAACAGATTAAGAGAATCCAACGCGACATCTTTTTATATTGAAGATACTATCTCGTTAGGAAAGCTGGCATTAACTGTGGGACATAGATCTGAAGAATATGATCAAGTTGAAAATAGATGGAATGATGGTGTGCCGACTAGAACAATGCTTGCATCAGGCTATCCAAAATCTAAATCTGGAGATTACACATCTACAGGATTTGGTGCTACTTATGACCTAAACGAGAATGTTAAACTCGTTGCTGGTTTCCATGAAGGGATGACGCCTATGTTTGGAACTGATCCTGAAAAAGCAGATAACATGGAGCTCGGTGTAAGATATCTTAATGGTACTACAAATCTTGAAGTATTCTATTTTCAAAGTGACTACTCTAGCTTAAAGGCTGAATGTAAAAATTCTCAAGGCGGAGACTGCGATGCTGGGGATGTATTTGATGGCGGTGCTGTTGATGTATCAGGTATTGAAATTTCAGGTTCTAAAATCTATCAAGTTGGTAGTTTAGGTTTTCCTGTAGGAATAACTTACACGTCTAGTGATGCTACTTTTGCTAACAGTTTTGATGATGATGGAGAATATTGGGGTGTTGTTTCATCTGGAGATGATGTTCCTTATGTTCCAAGCTCATCACTTGCAATTGTTTTAGGTTTTGTAAGTGACTCTGGATTAACTGGAAATCTTAGACTTGTAAGTAATGGAAGCGCGTGTTCAACAGCAGCATGTGGAACTTATCAAAATATTGATTCACATAATTTTATAGATACAAATTTTAGAAAAGCTGTTAACGAAAATCTTGATGTATTCATGGTTATTGAAAATCTGTTAGATTCTGCAGATATTGTAGCCAGAGCACCTAAAGATGGAGCAAGAGCTCAAAAACCAAGAACAATGAAAGTAGGTTTTTCATATAAGTTTTAGTTTTTTGGGAGAGGGGTGCTTAATGTCCCCTAAATTAAAGGGCGGTCTAACCGCCCTTTCTTTTATTTAAAAGATTGTACAAATATAAAATAATTTCAAGTACAATAGCGATTCATTATTTAATGGGGCTATAGCTCAGCTGGGAGAGCACCTGCTTTGCAAGCAGGGGGTCCGCGGTTCGATCCCGCGTAGCTCCACCATTCCTTTTTCTAATTCACAAAATAAACTTATGTGTATACAAAATGAGTTAAATCATTATAGTTACTTGCTCAAAATAAAAAATAAATAGGAAAGAGGAAATATGAATACAGAAAAAGCTTATAAAAATTTAGATTTTTTAACCAGCAAAGATGCCCGTAGTTTAAGAATTCTAGCAGAATACCTTCACCCAAAAGCTCAATTTGAACAAGAAAAAGTGAGTAATACAATAGTAATTTTTGGATCTGCAAGAGCCCCATCCCCAGAAGAATTAAACAATAACGACGGCTCTAAAGAAGGAAGAGAAAAAAATCAAAAACTAGCTAAATACTATGATGCTACAAGAATGCTTTCAAGAAAATTGACAGAATGGTCCATGGACATAGACAAGGAGGAGCAAAAATATGTTATTTGCTCAGGCGGTGGTCCAGGCATAATGATTGCAGCTAATCGAGGAGCAAGAGAAGCAAACGGTAAAACAGCATCATTAAGAATTTCATTACCTTTTGAAGATGCTCCAAACCCTTATGTTAATGAAGAGTTAGATTTTGAATTCCATTATTTTTTCACTAGAAAATTTTGGTTTTCTTATCTTGCGAAAGCATTGGTTATTATGCCGGGTGGGTTTGGAACTTTAGATGAATTCTTTGAGGTCTTAACATTAATACAAACAGGTAAAATTAAGAAAAATCTTCCCATCGTTTTATTTGGAAAAGAATACTGGAATAAGTTAATCAATTTTGAAACTTTGGTTGAATTTGGGACAATTAATAAAGAAGATTTAGATCTCTTTTTTCTTACGGACAGTGTTGATGAAGCATATGATCACATCACATTAAGTCTTAATTCCAAATAATAACTTAATCTCATAAGCTAATTTATATACTGTGTTAGATGTTTATATGTTTGCTTTGATGGAATTTATAATGACGATGAGTGTGGATAGTATTAAATTATGATCTAAAACGATCGTTTGCTATGAGCTTTTAGTTTTTTGAAGTGATGATGTAAAGACCTCACTTAATAGTTCAACACTTTCCATTGAAGAATAAGAAGGCCTAATTATGATTGCCAGCTCTCTATGAGGGCCAGGCTCATCCAATAATGCTTTATTTATTAAGGTGTTCGAGTTAACTAATTGATTAATTGCTATATGAGGTACTAGAGTAGATCCCATGCCTCCTGCTACCAGTTGTGTGAGTGTTGTAAGGCTAGATGCCTCCATTGAATATTGTTTATTAGTTTCAATTTTACAAGCAGCAAGAACATGACTTTTAAGGCAATGCCCATCATCCAAAAGCATTAAATTAGATATATCTATATCTTTAGCTTTAATTTTAGCCTTTCTATAATTAATGTTGTTGGTGATGTAATAAAAATCCTCTTCCCAGAATTTAAAGGATAGAAGCCCCTCAACCTTATAGGGCATTGCAAGAATAGCCATATCAATTTCCCCATTATTTACTTTTTCAATAAGTGCACTTGATTGTGCTTCAATGATTTTTAGTTTTAAATCTGGATATTTTTTCTGAAGAGCAGGAAGAACTAAGGGAATAAAATATGGCCCTATGGTGGGTATTATCCCAAGATTGATTGGCATTGTTAGAGGTTTATTTTGGCTTTCACTTAATTGATTTATTTCATCTATGCTGGACTTTATTCCCTTTGCTTTTTTAAGAAATACTTTGCCAATATTTGTAACTATTACTTTTTTATTAGTCCGCTCAAAAACCTGAACACCAAGCTGTGATTCCATCTCAGAAATAGCATTACTCAAGGTAGATGGTGATATGTAGCATGCGTCAGCTGCTTTTTTAAAGTGCAATTTTTTTTCAACCATAAGAGCATAATGGATTTGTTTTATTGTAACCATGTATGTATTTTATATTCATTTTTATCGAACATAAAGTTCTTTAATATTGTATTTATTAATACATAAAATATAGGTAGAGTAGTAGTACACATTTTTAGGAGATTTTTACATGAGTAATGAAACAGAAAGCAAGTGCCCAGTTATGCATGGAGCCGCAACTACAAATAAAGCTAGCAGCACATCAGTTCGTGATTGGTGGCCTAATAATTTAAATCTTAATATTCTTCATCAACATGATAATAAATCAAACCCTATGGAAGATGAGTTTGATTACCAAGAAGAGTTCTCCAAAATCAATTATGACGCACTTAAAGAAGACTTGAATGCATTAATGACAGATTCTCAAGATTGGTGGCCTGCAGATTATGGACATTACGGACCTTTTTTTATAAGAATGACTTGGCATGCAGCTGGGACCTATAGAAGCACAGATGGGCGTGGTGGCGGTGGAACCGGTGCTCAAAGATTTGCACCACTTAATAGTTGGCCTGATAACGGAAACTTAGATAAAGCTAGAAGATTACTTTGGCCAATTAAACAAAAGTATGGAAAGCAAATTAGTTGGGCTGACTTATTAATTCTTGCTGGTAATGTAGCAATTGAATCAATGGGTGGAAAAACATTTGGCTTTAGTGGAGGGCGTCCTGATATATGGGCTCCTGAAGAAGATATCCATTGGGGATTGGAAAAAGAATGGCTTGAAAATAATAGATACGAAAGCAATGACGACAGAGAGTCGTTAGATATGCCACTTGGCGCAGTTCAGATGGGATTAATTTATGTAAACCCTCAAGGTCCAGATGGAAATCCAGACCCACTTGCAAGTGCACATGATGTAAGAACAACATTTGGTAGAATGGCAATGAATGATTATGAAACAGTAGCATTAGTTGCAGGTGGACATACATTTGGTAAAGGTCATGGAGCTGGTCCAGAAGAAAGCGTTGGAGTAGAGCCAGAAGGTGCTGCACTTGAAAAGATGGGATTAGGGTGGATGAGTTCTTATGCTTCAGGCAAAGGAAGAGATACTATTACTAGTGGATTTGAAGGGGCCTGGACTGCTAATCCAACTCAATGGGATAACGGGTATTTTGATTTATTATTCGGTTATGAGTGGGAGCTTGTTGATACACCAGCAGGAGCTAAAGTTTGGCATGCTGTAGATGTAAAAGATGAGGACTTGGCTCCAGATGCAGAAGATTCTTCATTAAAAGTACCAACCATGATGACTACTGCTGATATAGCTCTTAGAGAAGACCCGGAATATAAGAAAATCTCTAAGCACTTTCATGAAAATCCAGAAGAATTTGCAGATGCTTTTGCTGAAGCCTGGTTTAAATTATTACATAGAGATATGGGTCCAAAAACCAGATATATGGGTCCTGAAGTTCCAAAAGAAGAAAGAATTTGGATGGATCCTGTGCCATTAGGTTCAACTGATTATGATACAGATGCCGTTGCTCAGAAAATTAAGGATTGTGATTTAACAATTCAAGAAATGGTAGAAACTGCATGGGCAAGCGCATCAACATACAGAGCTTCAGATATGAGAGGTGGTGCTAATGGATCACGAATTAGACTAGCTCCTCAAAAGGATTGGGAGGTTAATAAGCCAACTCAACTTCAAAAGGTCTTGGCCGTATATGAAGATATATCAAATGAAACAGGCGCATCAATTGCTGATGTCATTGTATTAGCTGGAAATGTTGGTATTGAAATGGCAACAGGGGTTAAAGTTCCTTTTATAGCTGGAAGGGGTGACGCTTCTCAAGAACAGACCGATGTAGAATCATTTTCAGTTTTAGAACCTCATTCAGATGGTTTTAGAAATTTCCATAAATCAGGTATTAATATAACCCCTGAAGAAATGATGTTAGACAAGGCTCAATTACTTAGCTTAACAGCTCCTGAAATGACTGTGTTGCTTGGTGGTATGAGGTCTTTGGGAATTAGCTCAAATGGTTATGGTCTGTATTCTGATAATACAAATACTCTTACCAACGATCATTTTAATACTCTATTAGATATGAAGGTTGAGTGGAGACCAAATGGAACTGATAATTCTTATGAAGGTTTTGATAGAGTTTCTGGTGAAAAAATTAGAACCGCCTCGAGAGCAGATCTTGTTTTTGGTTCCAACTCTCAATTAAGAGCTTTAGCCGAAGTTTATGCTTCGAATGACGCAAAAGATAAATTTGTTAATGACTTTATTTCAGCTTGGAACAAGGTTATGAATGCAGATCGATTTGACGTCTAAGGTCTTTTAATTTTTGGGCGGCATTCAATGCCGCCTATTTCTCTTTAAATATTTTAAAAAGCATATAATTAGTTTTATGGATATTAACTTGTGGAAAGAAATAGAAAGCGAGGTTCGTCTTAGAATTGATGCTGAGCCAACACTAGGCCCATTTCTTAACTCACTAGTATTGTCACAAAAAGATTTGTTAGCAGCAGTAGCTTCTATACTTGCATCTAAACTGCATAGCGATGCTCTTTCTGCTAAAGACATTAAAAAGTTTATTTTAGACGTTTACAGGGATTGCAAAGAGATAGAGCCAGCCCTTGAAGCAGACTTAAGATTTTTCAAACAAAATGATCCGGCATGTAAATATTTATCTACTCCGCTTCTTTTTTACAAAGGGTTTTTGGGCTTAGCAACGTATAGAGCTGCTCATTGTTTATGGAATGGTGAGAGGCACACAATGGCATTATTTCTTCAGAATAGAGCCTCAGAAGTTTTTGGTGTTGATATTCATCCAGCAGCAACAATAGCGGGTGGGGTCATGATTGATCATGCTACCGGAGTTGTAATTGGAGAAACTTCAGACATAGAGAAAGGTGTTTCTATCTTTCAAGGGGTAACTCTTGGAGGCAAGGGGTTTGAATCAGGTAAAAGACATCCAAATATTAAACAAGGAGCGACGGTTTTTGCTGCGAGTACAGTTCTAGGAAATATTACAGTTGGTAGAAACTCAATCGTAGCGGCTGGCAGTCTTGTATTACATAATGTCGATGACAATAAGACAGTTGCCGGAGTTCCTGCAAAAGAAACTAATTAAGATTATAAAATACTTTTATCTTTTATCGGAAGAAGTGTCTTGTAGCCTTGATAAGCAACAACCAAGGAAACCACAAGCGCATTTACTGAGAATTGACTCATCAATAATTGAGTAGAAATCAGACTCATATTCAATAGGTTAAAGTATTCGATACCTAAAATTCCACAAACAGAAAATCCAAAAATAACTAAGTATACATACCAATTACCCTGCAGTAATGAGGCAGTTAATGTACTTAATAGGGTTATGGTGATACCAAAAACAGCTATTTCATTGTACGAATGCTCAGGCAATACAAAAAGCACCGATCCTGAAACAATAATAGTAAACAGCATCTGAAAGAATGCAAAAACTGTGATGTCTTTAGAAACAATAGGGTTATATTTTACATAGAACTCCTTAGGATCCTTTTCTTCTATGCAGTCATCTGGACGCCAGTATGTCTTTGAATAAAAAACTTTGAGCTTATCACTTAATTTTTTGGTCTTAATACTATCCTTGATCATAGTTGTGTATATCTGAATATTTGCCCATATAGGATTAAAGCTTTTGAGTGCACTTACTGTTCCATAAACTGGATCAATCCCTGGCATTCTTGCAGTATAAGTTCCAAACATCCGATCCCAAATTATAAAAACACCACCATAATTAGCATCAATATATTCTTTATTTTTTGCATGATGAATTCCATGATTCATAGGAGTGATAAATATTTTTTCTAAAAATCCTAAATGCCCAATATGTTCTGTATGAACCCAAAATTGATATACTAGGTTCATTCCAGCTACAGTTACAAATACCTCTACAGGAACTCCAAGAAGGATCATTGGCAAGTAAAAAATCCACTTCCAAATCCAACCCGTACTTGTCTGTCTTAAGGCAGTTGCAAGATTAAAATCTTCTCCATGATGATGAACACTATGTGTAGCCCATAATATTTTTATTTCGTGATGTAGTCTGTGCATCCAATAATAAGAAAGGTCATATAAGAGAAAGGCTATAATCCAAGTTAAAGGATTCTTTACTGATAACAAACCTACATTAAAATACTTACTTACGTAGACAAAAATTAGACTTTGGACGCCGAGATTTAGCATAGTAGGGTATCTACTTATCATCCCCAATGAAATACTTGTAAATGTATCATTAAGCCTATAAGTATCTTTTCCTACAAACCTGCCATAGCAATACTCAATTAAGATAAGTATAAAAAATACAGGCACAGCGAAGGTGATAATAATTGACTTATCAGTAACGACTGCTGCAGTAGATTCGATCATAAGTAATACTTATATTTATATATATAAAAGATTTTAAATTTTACCGTGCAAATAAGCAAGCGCACCAATTGCATTTGCATATTCCATATTTGGTTTATACTCGCTACTAACCCCAGCAAGTCCAAGCCTTTGGTCTATTGCATCTCTTACAGATTTTAGTAAGGGTATTCTTCCAACAAAGTATACTTTAGTAACTCCCACTAATAACGCATTTAAATAAGCTACAGTACCAATAACCTCACCAGTCATATTGGTCAAAGCTGCTGCAATATCATTTATGTTGTAATTCTTATCATCTCTTGCTTTTACAAAATTTGAAGCTGTAATATCTCCATCTAATCCACCTATATTATTAACAACATCACCAATCAAAAAATCAACATTACCCTTATCGCCTTTAATGGCTTTTTTATTTATTTCATGAGCATCTGAAGTATTAATAAGGAGATTTGCAAGACCCTGAAGAGAACCTCCACCAACAGAAATCCCACCTAGGTGATGAAAGTTATTGTCTTGATAGTTTATACATGCTGTTCCAGTTCCAGCACTAACAACAACGAAAGCATTCTCTTGAATACTGTAGATATCTTTAGCACCATGACCAATTGCCATAACCTCATTAACCTTAGTTATTGAAGCTGATCTAAATACATCCGGAAGATCACTTGATTTACCTCCAGTTACAGCAATATTTTTTATTTCTGGTAGGGCTATATCTAGTTTATTAATAACGTCATGAAATTTATCAGATATGCTCTCATCTGAAGATATGAATGTATAAAAACGTATTTCACCCTTCATTTTTATTGCAACATCAATATTAGATATTCCAAAATCGATACCGATGTCCATAATTAATTATGAGAATTAATTTCTTTATTTCTTTCCATTAAATCTTTCATAAGGTTTTTTGGATTACTATTACTAGCATTTGGTCGAAGTCTTGCTGGTATCATTCTTTGAGGATAATAGTTATTTTCAATATCTACATCAGCTATTTCCCAAAAGGGATCAGCAATAATAGACTTAATTTTAATTGTAGATCTTTTAAGCCATTTAGCTTCACTTGGATTTTTTCTCCAAATCTCTGCGGGTATTTTTAATAACTCGCTGGTACCATCTTCGTAGTTTATTTGAAGGGGGATTGGCATAACCAGACCGCCAATATTCTTAAAATCTAAAATGTAATAGAATTCACCTTTATCAACAGCGCCTACCAGTGCCTTTTTCTTCCATTCAGGGTCACTGTTATTTCTATCATAAAGGTCATCAAGAATTTCTTCATAATCAGTCATTTCTCTTTTTGAAGGAGTAAATTCATCATATTCATCATATATATCCAGCAGTTCCGGTCTGAGTTTAACTCGCTCTTCTATGCCCTCAGATATGTTTCTCTCATCAAAAAGCATTTTTGGCTCATTATTAAAATCTTCTCGATCTTTTTTAAGATTTTCAGATGGGTTAAGCGTATCTAATGTTGCTTCAAAAACATTTTCAAGCGCAATATCTACATGATCTGTTGAGAAGAACCACCCATTCCAAAACCAATCCAGGTCTACACCAGAGGCTTCTTCCATTGTTCTAAAAAAATCATATGGAGTAGGGCGTTTGAATCTCCATCTATTGCAGTATTCTTTAAAAGCAAGATCAAAGAGCTCTCTACCTAAAACCGTTTCTCTAAGAATAACCAATGCGGTTGCAGGCTTAGCATATGCGTTATTTCCAAACTGCAAGATAGATTCAGAATTTGTCATAATTGGAACTTGATATGAACTTTTCATATAATCAGTAATCCATCTTGCTTCACCTCTTCTAGATTTATATTCTATATCCCATTCTTGCTCTGCTAGGTATTGAAGAAAAGTATTAAGCCCTTCATCCATCCACGTCCACTGTCTTTCATCAGAATTAATAATCATTGGAAAGTAGTTATGACCCACCTCATGAATAACCACTCCTATCAAGAATTTCTTTTCACTTCTTGAATATGTTCTTGTTCCATCATCTTCCAGGTCAGTTCTTGGACCATTAAATGTGATCATTGGATACTCCATGCCACCCACTGGTCCGTTAACGCTCTGAGAGGTAGGATATGGGTAATCAAATGAGTACTTGGAATAAACCTTCATAGTATGCATTACGGCCTCTGTAGAATACTTAGACCAGAGCGGCTCTCCTTCATTTGGGTAAAATGACATAGCCATAACTAAAGGATTTTCAGCTGAATCTTGTTTAAATCCAGCAGCATCCCATATAAATTTTCTTGAGGAGGCCCAAGCAAAATCTCTTACATTGTCAGCTTTAAATATCCATGTTTTAAGGTCTGAAGATCTAGTTTTTTCATTCTCGTAAGCCTCATCTGGAGTAACTATAAAAATAGGTTTATCTGATTTTTTTGCCTTATTAAGTCTCTTTATTTGTTTTTTTGTTAAGACATCTTCAGGATTCTGCAGAACTCCTGTTGAAGAAACAATATGATCCGATGGGGTTGTAATAGAAACTTCAAAATCCCCAAACTCAAGAGTGAATTCTCCATTTCCAATAAATTCTTTATTGTGCCATCCCTCATAATCTGTATATGCTGATACCCTTGGATACCATTGGGCAACAAGGAAGATATCATTACCATCCTCAAATGTTTCATAGCCATTTCTAGCTCTTACAGCATTTTCTTCGACTAGCTGGTATTCCCAATCAATTTCAATATCAACTGAGTTATTGCTTGTTAGAGCCTCATCTAAATTTACTCTAATCAAAGTTCCAACAAGATGAGTTGAAGCATCTTTACCATTCACTCTAACTTTAAGATTTTTTAAACCACCACCAAAGTCATCCATAAAATTATTTTTTCTTAACTCACCAAAAGAAATACTTTTTGTACTGCCAGTTGTAGCAGTCATATTTTTAATTGAATCTTTCTTAAATATGTTTTGATCTAATTGCACCCAGATATAACGAAGATCCAATGGTGAATTATTTTTATATGTAATCACCTCTGATCCAGACAGCGATCTATTATCCTCATTTAAAATAATAGAAATTTTATAGTCAGCTTGTTGCTGCCAATATAATTTTCCAGGCTCACCGGTGGCTGGCCTATACATGTTAGGGTCTGGATATTTCTCTTCTAGCTGTCTAAACTTATCTTCAAATGTCCCCTTTGTTTGATGGGCTCCGTGTGAAAAAGTAAAGACTGAAAAGAATATCAGCAAAACAACGCAACTATTCTTCATTTTTTGTAACCTCTTTAGATGAACTATCTATGATATTTTTCTGATTAGTTTCTTTAAACCTATGGATTCTATTCTTTCTACCAGTCTGGTTTTTTGATGCCTTTATTTTACCCAAATTCATGAATACAAAAAGTGAAACGATGGCCATGCCACCAAATATAAGAGTGTTAGACATCTATCTTCTGCTATTTATTTTTGCAAGTAACCTTAATATTTCTAAATACAGCCATATCAAAGTAACCATTAATGAAAAAGCACCATACCATTCCATGTATTTTGGAAGTCCTTTCTCTGCACCTTCTTCAATATAGTCAAAATCGAGAACTAGTGATAAAGATGCAAAACATACAATGCCCAATGAAAGCCCAATACTCATTAAGGATCCATTAGTTGGCGATAGGAGACTTATGCCCGATCCAAAAAAACTCATAACAAAGCTAACCATATAAAGTATGAATATTCCCCCAATACCAGCACCAACCATTAATCTAAAATTTTCAGTTGGTTTTATTAGACCACTTTTATAACAAACCAAAAGAGACGCAAGTATTCCAAAAGTTAACCCAATGGCTTGTATGGCTATTCCGTCGTATAGATTTTCATACATTAATGAAATCCCTCCAAGCATAACTCCTTGGGCAAGTGCATAAAAAGGAGCTGTAGTTCCAGCCTTTGATGGGCTTCTAAAGATTGTCACAAGGGCAAGAATAAAACCTAAAATACCAGCGGGCAATGCAAGAGCTGGAATATTCCAACCTACTGCAGCACCAGTAAAGCAGAGAGCTAAAAGAACACCTGTCTTATTAACAGCCCCGTCCAAAGTCATGATATCAGCAGATTCAACAACCGATGAAGTGGTTCTAAAGCCACTGCCAGCATCCATCTCACTGCTAGATTGAGTTCTAAATCCACCTTGATCAAAATTTCTTGAAAATGCAGGATTGCTAGATCTACCAAATCGATTAATTGCAGAATGTTTAGACATAAATAACTCCTTTAAAAATTACCATCATATATTAAATATTTAAGACCTTTATAACAAATTTAAAGCTGATGAATCCATTTTCTTAATAGATCTACAGCCTCAACATGTTGCAGAGCTCTTCCAGATTCAGGCATCATTATTCCTGGATCAAGAGATTGCATTCTATATAACAATATAGATTCATCTGGATTTCCGGGAACTATCGAATATTTTAAATTATTACTTGCTCGTCCAGCAGCTATTGGTTTTTTAAAGTAACCTAAGTTTATTTTTCTATTTTCAGTAAAGTTAAGATAAAGGCCTGTTGTATCAGCAGATCCACCTTCGATATGACAATGGCCACAATTAATATCTAAATATGAGCGAGCTCTGGTATCTAAATCCTCATTAATATTAGACCAATCTACCATTGAGTTAGTAGAGATATTTTCTGTTATCCATCCCTGTTGATGCCATTTTAAAAGCTGATTCATTGAGCCATCAGCATAGCTTATGTCTTTGTTAAGATTTCTTGCTTTAGGCCCTATGGGAGTAATAGCTTCTTTTGATTGATGACATTCTTTACATTGATTGATGTTAGGAACTCTATACCTAATATCTTGCATATCACCATACTCATTTACAAATTGAGTTGATATTGTTTTTCCAGCAATACTTTTATATGCATCTGTCTGCTCCTTATTCCAAATGTAACTTACATTTTTCCACCCATCATCATGCCTTATAAGCAATCGAGTTTCTAAAAGCTGAGGATCAAGTTCTGATTCTGGAAAATCGTTAAGATATGCAAAGGTTTTTATTAAAACGGATCCAGTTGGAAAATCAAAAACCTCATCTGGATGATATTCTGCAAAGCCACCTGCTGGAACATAAACGAATCTTAATTTATCAGCATAATCAGAAAATAAAGCAGAATTTAAGTCATATGGAAGCACTCCTTCAGTTGGTATTTGCTTACTTAAATTAGTAAAAAAACCATAGTCTGATAATTTTAATGCAACATCTTGGCTTATTACTTTTGAATGATTTACACCCGCATTTATTGATAGTGAAAATATAGCAAAGGCTATAAGGATTAATGAATTATAAAGTTTCACTTAGAACCACTGGAGGGAGGGGGGTTATCTCACCAGAGAATTTTTCATAGCTAGTTTCTACAGGATCAAAAAATGGCAATATATATTTCAATGCGTTAATAGTTAAAAAAGAGGCATCACCATTATCACCAAGTACAATTTTATCTTCCTCAGGCTGCCCAAAGACAATTTGGGGCAGGGGGAGTATCCCATCCCAAAAAATATCTGGCATATCACCACCTGATATCTCAAATAGAATTTTAGCTAGCTCACCTGTCTCAAGATCTGGGTTATATCCAGATTTTCCAAATCTATTTCCATGAATCTGAATTGATCTTGGGTGAGGGTAGTAGTTTTCATCCTCTGTGTCATAACCATAGGTTACAACTGCTATATTTATGGTGTCATTATCACCAATGTCATTATCAAATATTTCAACATGTGAATTTGCTTGAATAATGATGCCTGATCCTCTGGGAACCTCGCCAACAATATTTCCCTCAGGAGCAAAGTTATCTGTATTATTATTTACTGATTTATTGTTAAAAACTCTTATATGATGACCGCCTTGTTGAGGAATATCTGGCAAATCAAAAACTAATATTCCACCCGTATTATTAGATGCGTAATTATTAAATACATCTGCATAATATGAATTCTCAATCTCTATTCCAGCTACATTAAATTCAGCAACTGAATTTTTTACAATGATATTCTCTGATTGCCCCACATATATACCAGCATCAGATGCTCCAATAGCAACACATGAATCTATGAGTACATTTTTTGATTCAACTGGGTACAACCCATATGCTCCATTTTCAGAACTCGGCCCACCAGTCCATTCTGTTCGAACACGAATAAAGCTTATCCCGTCTACTCCTTTAACTTTTATTGCATCCCCTTTGGCATTTTCTACAGCAAAGTCTCTTAGAATTACATTATCAGAAGTTACCGATAGCCCTTGAGCGCCTGAGAGCTGATTTTTAAATGAAAGTACAGTGTCATTAATTCCTTCGCCTTCTAAGATAAGATTATTAACATCTATAGAAAGGCTATCTTCAAGCTCATATAACCCAGCAGATAGGTGAATAACATCACCTGGGCTAGCAAGAATGAGTGCTTCTTGTATTTCTGTATAAGGGTCTTCAGACGGAGAGATATAAACAGTGCCTGCGAAACAAGCAGCGCTAAACAGTCCTAGACAATATAGCCTAAATTGCTTCGGGAATATCTTCAAAACTTTCAAGAGGTTTCTTTAACTCGCCCCAATCGCACTCAAAATCATCTGGTGCATGCTCATATTCAAGCAAGCCCAATGCTTCAAATTTTGGCCTTACCGAGTCAGTTAACAAGCCAATTCTTGACAGGTTAGGGATAACCCTTGAAAACAAAAAGTTTCTAAACATTTCAAATGTTTTTGTATTCATTTGAAATTCTCTCGCTTCTTCAGGAGTCATTTTTAAAAATCTTTGCTCTGCTTTTGTGTTTATCAATCTTTCACGAGAAATAACACATGCCTCATATGCAAATTCAGCTCTATCTTCTATTTCTTCTGGAGTTAATGTTTTAATATAATCTTCTAAATAATTGATACCAAAAGTTACATGCCTTGCCTCATCTCTAACCACGTAGTGAAGTAGTTGCTTTAAAAGAGGATCTTTAGTTATAGCCTTAAGCATTTGGAATGCAGCAAGTGCTAATCCCTCAATGATGATTTGCATGCCAATGAATTTTAAATCCCACCTTTCATCTGTGAGTATCTTATCAAGAAGTAACTTTAGTGAAGGGTTTATGGGGTAGTGAATTCCAATTTTATCCTGGAGATACTTATTAAAAACCTCTACATGTCTGGCTTCATCAAAGGTTTGGGATGCTGCATAAAGCTTAGCATTATAAGTTGGTGCACAGCATGCAAGCTGAGATGCAACAAGCAAAGCACCTTGTTCTCCATGGAGAAACTGGCTCATTAATTCTGCAGTTGAATGCCTATCAAAGAGTATTTTTTCTTCCTCTGAAAGATTTTGGTAGGCCTCAAGTGTTTCATGGGGTAATTCTTCATCTGGCTCAACTATTTTCTCATCTGCTGGGTGTGTGTAATCCCAATTTAAATCGATAGACCCATTCCAATTCAACTCTTTACCAAGCTCATAAAGTTTTTTAATTCTATTGTCTGCAACAGTGTAGTCCCAGTTATAAGCTCCTGTTAAAGGCGTATTAAATATCTCCACAACATCTTCAACTTGCTCAGATGTCAGGCTCACCTCATCATCAAAGTAAAGTAAATCCTCAGGTGGTCCGTTTTGTTTAGTAATTTTCATCCTGCTCCCTATAATATCTAATTAATGTTTGCACTGCACACATTAACTTATTTTATAACAGAATCTAGTTTTTGAAAAGTTTTGTTAACTCGTCAAGAAGAACCTCGCCTAGTTCTTCAGCTCTATGGATTGTAATTGCGTTTTCGTAGTACTTAGTTACATCATGCCCAATGCCTATTGCTTGGAGTTCAACAGGGCTATCCTTTTCAATTTGCGATATTATCTTTTTAAGGTGATTATCTAAATAATCTTCTCTGTTTGCTGATAGAGTACTATCATCAACCGGAGCACCATCTGATATAACAATCAAGATTTTTCGTTCTTCATTTCTTCTTATGAGTCTTTCATGAGACCAGCTAAGAGCTTCGCCATCTATATTTTCTTTTAAAAGACCCTCTCTTAGCATTGCACCAAAATGTTTTCTTGATCTCCTCCATGTATTATCAGCACTTTTATAGATAATATGTCGAATATCATTAAGTCTTCCAGGCTGAGAAATACTTCCCTTGCTTATCCATTCTTGTTTTGAATCTCCACCTTTCCAGTGTTTGGTAGTAAAACCAAGAACCTCTGTCTTTATTTGACACCTCTCTAACGTGCTTCCAATAATATCAGCACATATTGCAGCTAAGCTTATTGATCTTCCTCTCATAGAACCAGAATTATCTATAAGAATTGTTACTACAGTATCTTTAAAATTAGCTTCTGTTTCTTGTTTATAGCTTAAAGGATGCCCTGGCTCTGCAATAACTCTGTGAAGTCGAGCTGTATCAAGCATTCCTTCCTCAAGATTGAAGTTCCAGCTTGTATTTTGTTTTGCTAGCAGTAAACGCTGCAATCTATTTGCCAGTTTTCCAATTGTAGTTTGATAAGGTTTAATAAGATTATCTAATTGAACTCTTAATCTTATAGCCTCATCTGGGGTAGTCAGATCCTTAGCCTCTATGATTTCATCATATTTTGAAGTGAAGATTGAGTAATCAGTTTTTAAGGATTCTGTAAAATTATTATCAGGGTAAGAGAGCGCTTCAATTTCCTCATCAATGGATGTCCCATCTGATGTTGATGCAACCTGCTCAATATTTTCATCTATTTCAATATCCATCTCTTCAAGAGAAGCATCAGAATCCGAGTTCTCCTCATCATCTTGTTGCTGTTCTAGGTCTCCATCTTCAATCTCGTTTGAACTTCCGGGAGATTCAAAAGGTTCATCTTCATCAAGACTTTCCTTATCGCTAGTTGATGTTAGTAAATTTATTTTTTTCAGGAATTCTTCAGATAGTTTGCTGAACTCTTCTTGATTTGACAGCTCTTGAATCAGATCTTTTTTTAAGAGACTAAAATCTACAGAACTATATTTTTTATTAAAGTCACTAAGAATTTCTTTTGAAGTTGGAAGCAAATTGAATCCAGCAAGATCTTTAAGCCATAAATTTGCACAAAGAGCCTCATAAGCAGGAGATTTTTTATCACCTATAGTCAGACTTTTAGATTCTAAATATTTAACTATATTTGTCTTAGAGCCTTTAAAGTTTCTAGATCCGACTATCTCGACTCGTGACATCTCAAGCTCATTAAAAACCAATCTTGCGGGAAGGGTGAGCGGGATGTCTTTTAATTTTTTATGATAAGCAAACCAAAAAGCTTGAAAGTCTGACTCGCCTCTCCAAGAAGATAGATCTTTTGTAGATCTCGGTGTTGCAGATAGTGAGGCTTGGTCTAAAAGAGGGGGCCTCTGAGGTATTCCATTTTTAGATGTGATATTTTTATTATTTGAAATAGCTTTAATTGAAGCAAGCGAAGCCTCATGAAGTTTATCTCTATTTTTTATCCACCCCATTACTTATTTAGCTTTTAGGACCGTCACTTTCAATATCCAAGTCAAAGCATCTTTGGAAATATTCAGACAATATAGGCTTCTCCATCTCATCACACTTATTAAGAAAAGTTAGCTTGAAGGATCCTACTATATCTTTAAAAATTTTATAATTTTGTGCCCATGAAATTACAGTCCTAGGCGACATTAAAATTGAGATATCCCCAGTACTAAAACCCGATCTCGTGAGGTTTGCCAACTTAATCATATTTTTAAGAATTTCTTGATTCTTTGCACTTTTCATCTCGCCAACTTGGGATGAAACAACTTTATATTCTTGTTTAGGATCTAGATAATTCAATGTTGAAAGGATATGCCATCTATCCATTTGGCCTTGGTTAATTTGTTGTGTTCCATGATAAAGACCAGTCACATCTCCTAATCCTACAGTATTCGTAGTTGCAAATAATCGAAAAGACGAATGAGGAGTCACAACTTTATTTTGGTCTAACAATGTTAATTTTCCTTCCACTTCTAAAATTCTTTGAATTACAAACATGACATCAGGCCTACCTGCATCATATTCATCAAACACTAAAGCAACAGGGTTTTGAATTGACCACGGTAAAAGCCCTTCTTGGAATTCTGTTATTTGCTTGCCATCTTGAAGTTTTATAGCATCTTTACCCAGTAGGTCGATTCGACTGATATGACTATCAAGGTTTATTCTTACGCAAGGCCAATTTAACCTCGCTGCAACTTGCTCAATATGGGTTGATTTTCCAGTTCCATGAAATCCTTGAACCATCACTCTTCTGTTATGCTCAAAGCCAGCTAAAATAGATAAAGTAGTTTCTTTATCAAATACATAATTAGGGTCTATTTCTGGAACCCACTCAGTTTTTTCTTTATATCCTTTAACGGTGATCTTGGAGTCAATATTAAATGTTTGTGAAACATCAATCTTAAGGTTGGGTTTTATTGGAAGATCTATATTTGAATTAATGGCCATGCTTAATTTTTATTTAGTGTAATTTGTAACCATCATACTTTTTGACCTATCAAAGTTCTAGTTTTTTTGTAAACAATGTAAGATAGTCATCGATCATCACGGTAATCACTTCAAAGGAGCTGGGAAAATGGACAAAAAAAATAATCTTTTAGAAAAGTCCTTAGACCTATTTTCATTAAATAAAATAGATAGAGATATTTATACTTGGACAGGTCAAAATGTTGGTTGGGCAAGAGTATTTGGTGGCCAAGTTATGGCTCAGACTTTGATAGCAGCCTATAAAACAATTAGTGTTGATCATTATGCTCATTCCTTTCATTCTTATTTCTTAAGACCAGGGCATATGGATAAGCCAATTATTTTCATGGTTGATAGAATTAGAGATGGTAAAAGCTTTTCAACAAGAACTGTTAAGGCGCTTCAAGATGGCGAGGCAATTTTTAGCTGTTCAATATCTTTTCAAAAAGACGAAGACGGTCTTGAGCACCAAATTTCAATGCCAGATATTCCTGGGCCTGAGAATCTAAGAAATGAGATTGAAATAAGAGAAGATTTACTCAAAAAACTCAACATGAAGGCAGAAGATATGCCTGTTTTCTTACGTCAAAAAGAAATTGAAATGAGACCAGTAGAGCAACAAGATTACTTTAATCCAAAAAGACTACCTCCTTATAAAAACACATGGATCAAGCCTGAAGGTGTAATCCCCGATGATCAAAAAATACAACAAGCCTTTCTTTTGTACATATCTGATATGGGCCTAATTGCTGCAGCAAATAACTCCATAGGAGTGAATTTTTTAACTAAAAACCTTCAAAATGCTAGTCTTGATCATGCAATGTGGTTTCACAGAAAAGTTGATCTAAATGACTGGTTTTTATATTCAATAGATAGTCCAATTACTAGGAATGCTAGGGGGTTTTCAAGAGGCTCTATTTTTTCCCACAACGGAGATCTTGTTGCTTCTTGTACCCAAGAGGGCCTAATAAGGCTCTGGCCTGAAACGAAAGAGGGTAATTAAATACTTCGTATCAAATCTGTAAGATATTTAATTTTTTCTGGATTTATATTTGGTGTGATCCCATGACCCAAATTAAAAACGTACCCTGGATAATTTTTATATTTTTGAAGAATTTTTAAAGTTTCTCTTTTAATTACATCATTAGATTCTAAAAGAATTTCAGGATTAAGATTTCCTTGTATCGCTACCTTGTCGGCAGTCTGATCCAAATCAATATTATTCATACTCCAATAAAGACTCAAGCAATCAGAATTTGAAGTCATAATGGTTTGCAGTTTTGCCTTTGGCTCTCTAGAAAATAAAATTACAGGAATATTTTTAGTAGTAGGGTCTTTCTTTAAGAGGCTAATTAATTTTGTGATGTAACTTAAAGAATATATCTTATATTCCTCTTCGCTTAATAAATTGGCCCATGAATCAAATATTTGAATTACATCAGCTCCTGCTTCGATCTGTCTTTTAAGATAAGCAAAACAGGCATTAGTTAACTTTTCTAAAAATATATGAGCCTCAACATTATTCTCTTTAATAAAGCTTCTAGTAAATAAAAAATCTTTCGACGATCTACCTTCTATGGAATAAGCTGCTAATGTCCAAGGGCTGCCACAAAAACCAATTAAAGGGATATGTGTTGGAAGAGCATTTTTAATATTAGTCACAGCTTTATATACATAAGAAAGGCTTTCGGTATCAAAATCTTCAATATCTAAAACATCCCGAGCAGTTTTTATTGGATTGCCAAATACCGGACCTTCTCCCTCTAAAAAATTTACATCAAGACCCATTGCATCAGGTATTGTTAAGATATCAGAAAAAAGTATGGCTGAATCTAGCTCGAATGCTTTTATAGGTTGAAGCGCCAATTCACAGCAAACTTCTGGTTCTTTGCACATATCAAGGAAGTTCTTAAAATTCTTTCTAACAGCTCTATACTCAGGCATATATCTTCCCGCTTGGCGCATATACCAAATAGGAGGGACGGGTAAAGTTTCTTTATTGAGTGCTTTTAAAAAAATGGATTCTTTTTCTATCATGATACGTATTTTATAATACTTTTTGCTGCTTCACGTCCTTCCCATATTGCTGTTACAACCAAATCTGACCCCCTAACCATATCACCGCCAGAAAATATCTTTTTATTAGATGTTTGGAATTTAAATTCCTGATGTTCTTCAGCAATCACAAGACCATTTTTTTGCATATCAATATCAAAATCATTGAACCAGCTAGAAGGACTTGCCCTAAAACCAAAAGCAACAATAACAGCATCAGCTTCATAAATTACCTCAGATCCTGGGATCGGTATTGGAACTCTTCTTCCATTTTGATCTGGCTCACCCAATTGAGTTTTAACAATTTTTACACCTTTAACTTTTTCATCACCGACTATGTCTATAGGTTGTATATTAAACTCAAATTCAACACCTTCTTCTTTTGCATTTTGGACCTCTCTCTTTGATCCAGGCATGTTTTCCTCATCTCTTCTATAAAAACATTTTACAGATTTCGCACCCTGTCTTATAGCAGTCCTATTGCAATCCATAGCAGTATCACCACCACCCAAAACAATTACGTTCTTCCCTTTAAGATTAATAAACTCGTTTTTTCTTGTTTGTAATTTAAGAAGTTTTTTTGTACTTGAAATTAAATAATCAATTGCTTTGTGGACGCCTAATAGTTTTTCGCCCGCAAAACCTCCTTCAAGAGAGGTATATGTTCCCATGGCCAAGAAGACAGCATCATAATCGTCATATAATTTTTTGAAGGGAAGGTCTTTACCAATTTCTTTGCCTAACTTAAATTCAACACCCATTTCTTCAAGAATCTTTCTTCTTCTCTTCACAACAGATTTTTCTAACTTAAATTCAGGTATTCCAAAAGTTAATAATCCACCTATTTCTTCATTTTTATCAAAAACATGGCTGTGGACACCTGACCTAGTTAGCACATCAGCACAAGCTATTCCTGCTGGCCCGGCGCCAACTATTGCTACTTTTTTATCTGTCCATTTTCTGTAAGACATATCTGGCTTCCAGCCCATTTCAAAAGCTTTTTCAGTAATATATTTTTCAGTTGAACCAATTGTTACTGCCCCGAAACCATCGTTTAAAGTACAAGCACCCTCGCATAACCTGTCTTGAGGGCAAACTCTTCCACAAACCTCAGGCAAGCTATTCGTTGAATGACATAACTCAGCAGCTTCTATAATATTCCCTTCATTTACTAATTTTAACCAATCTGGAATAAAGTTATGAACAGGGCACTTCCATTCACAATATGGATTTCCACAATCTAAGCATCTGTGAGCCTGATTAGATGCTTGAACTTGGTTATATTCTCCATAGATTTCTACAAAGCTAATTTTTCTTTCTTCAGCAGATTTTTTAGCTGGATCAAATCTTCTTACGTCTAAGAATTGAAAATCATTTTCAAGTTTTTCATGATTAACATACTCATCTCTGTAATTAATTGGAGTTTTTGTGCCTGTTAAGGAAAAGCTATTGCCTTGATTTTTGAAAACTTCTTCCTTCCAATGTAAAAGTTTATTTTTTGCAACTTCAAAATCTTCTATAGGCGCGAAAGACTTGGTAATGTATTTACCATTTACTCTAAGCTTTCCATAAAAAAATGGAGATTTGGGCTGAGTAAAGAGTAAGACTCCTTTCTCAATTTTATATTGCTTATTTTTCATATTGTGAGAGTGTATGACGCAGTATGACACTTTTAGAAAACAAATGAAAGATTACATGCTATAATTTGTTTTCATTAAAACATTTACATTATGCCGGGACTATTCAACAAGAAAGATTTTCGAGATAACTGTGGGTTTGGCTTAGTTGCCAATACACATGGTATAAAATCTCATAAGGTTATTACTACCTCAGTAGATGCTTTGATTAGTATGACCCACAGAGGCGGGGTTGGTTCTGATGGAAAGACCGGAGATGGTTGCGGACTTCTTTTTGACATAGATCATAGCTACTTCAAAAATAAAATTTTGAAAGAACAAAATCTAGATATTGGTGACCATTTTGCTATAGGACAGTTATTTTTTACAAAAAAACTTAAAAGCATCACATCAAAACTTGAAGAAATTTTAAACAAAGAGTCATTAACACTTGTTGCAACTAGGGAAGTACCTGTTCAAAAAGAGATTCTTGGTAAAATAGCATTAGATTGCCTTCCAAATATCTATCAGCTGTTTATTAAACCAAAATCTAAAGATTTTAATCATCAAGAGTTCGAAACCAAACTATTACAAGCTAGAAAATTTATAGAGGAAATTTTCATGGATGATGAAACTCTTTACCTTTGCAGCATGTCTTCGAAGACAATTGTTTATAAAGGATTGATGCTTCCCAAGGCAATAACAGAGTTTTATTACGACTTAAATCAAAAAGACTTTAGAGCATCAACTTGTGTTTTTCATCAAAGGTTTTCAACAAATACAAGCCCAAGATGGCATCTTGCTCAACCATTTAGACTTCTTGCTCATAACGGTGAAATCAATGCAATTAGAGGGAACAGGAACTGGGTTAAAGCCAGATCATCTAAATTTTCTACACCCCTCATACCAAAAATTCAGAAATTTAAGCAACTAGTGAATGAATCTGGATCAGATTCTTCATCACTAGATAATATGGTGGAGTTACTTGTTAAAGGTGGAGTTAATCTCTTTAGAGCTGTTCGTATGGTTCTTCCACCAGCATGGCAAAATACTCAAACTTTGGACCCTGATATAAGAGGCTTCCATGAATATAATTCTATGCATATGGAACCATGGGATGGACCAGCTGGGATTGTAATGGCTGACGGAAAATGGGCTGTTTGCATTTTAGATAGAAACGGACTTAGACCTGCACGTTACCAAATAGATACAAACAATATTATTACAGTAGCCTCAGAAACAGGAGTGAATCCAATCGATGAGAAAGATATTATAGAAAAAGGAAGAGTTCAGCCTGGTGGTATTTTGGCTGTAGATACCTCTTTAGGAAAAGTTTATAACCAGCTAGAAATCGATCAAGTCCTAAAGGAACAATTCCCATATCGAAAATGGTTAAAAGACAATGCTATATATATTGAGTCAAGCCTCGATGCATATGAGGGTCCAGGCTTAAAAAAGATAGATTCCAATAAGTTTATAACTGCATCAAAACTTTTTCTTTTATTTAAAGAGGAAAGGGTATCAGTTATTAAACCACTAGCAATTGAGTCTCAAGAAGGAACTGGCTCAATGGGTGATGACACAGCTCTAGCTGTTATGAGCAAAATGCATAGACAGATGTATGACTTTTTTAGGCAACAATTTGCACAAGTAACAAATCCACCAATAGACTCATTAAGGGAAGTTGGGGTTATGACATTAGAGACTTGTTTTGGCCCAGAGTTAAATATTTATGAAGAAACTCCTGAGCATGCAAAAAGACTTGTTACAACCTCTCCAGTTCTGTCGCACAAAAAATTAAATGCAGTTTTAAAAAATAAATATTTTAAATCTAAAAACATAGATTTAACTTTTGACCAATCAACGAGTTTAGAAAGAGCTATCAAAAATCTACAAAAAGATGTGGTTAAAGAAGTAAGAAAAGGCGCATCAATAATTCATTTGATCGAAGATGTACCTCCAGAAGGCAAACTAACAATTAATGCATTATTAGCTGTTGGAGCAGTTCACCAAAATTTAGTTGAACTTGGATTAAGATCAGATGCAAATATAGTCATTAGTTCATCATCTGCAAGAGATACTCATCAAATTGCATGCTTAATTGGGTTTGGGGCAACTGCTGTATATCCTTCTTTGGCATATCAGACCATCCTTGATCTTACTCAAAGAAATGAACTAAAAGGTCATCCTCATGAAAATTGCTCAAGATATAGAAAAGGCATCAATAAGGGGCTTTTAAAAATTATTTCTAAAATGGGCATATCAACCATATCAAGTTATAGAGGGTCTCAGTTATTTGAAATAGTAGGCTTGGATAATGATGTAGTTAACCTTTGTTTTACTAATACAACAAGTAGGGTCAGGGGTAAAAATTTTAAAGATATAGATAAAGAGCTTAGATCTTTAGATGATTATGCAAGGTCAAACCTATCTGATATGAATGTAGGTGGGCTACTTAAATATATTCATGGTGGTGAGTATCATGCATATAATCCCGAGATTGTTAAAAAACTTCAGGAAGCTGTTAGTTCTGGTTCAGATACTATTTATAAAGAATACTCGCAATTAGTCGATAACAGACCTCCGGCGATGCTACGAGATCTACTAGAGGTCAATACTAGAAAAAAAGATATAGATATAGGAAAAGTAGAATCTCAAAAAAATATACTAAAAAGGTTTGATTCAGCCGGAATGAGCTTAGGTGCTTTGTCTCCTAAGGCTCATGAAACTTTAGCTGAAGCAATGAATGAGCTTGGTGGCAGGTCTAATTCTGGAGAGGGTGGAGAAGCAGTTGAGAGATATGGCACATCAAAAATGTCTAAAATTAAACAAATCGCCTCTGGAAGATTTGGTGTAACTCCTCATTATTTAGTAAATGCTGAAGTGCTTCAAATCAAAATCGCTCAAGGCGCCAAGCCTGGTGAGGGTGGACAACTGCCTGGAGGGAAAGTTAATAAACTTATTGCAAAATTAAGATATTCGACTCCTGGAGTTACTTTGATTTCTCCTCCTCCTCATCACGATATCTATTCAATAGAAGATTTAGCTCAACTTATATATGACTTAAAAGAGGTTAATCCAAAAGCACTTGTTTCTGTAAAGCTAGTCTCTGAACCGGGAGTGGGAACTATAGCCTCTGGTGTGGCAAAAGCCTATGCAGACCTAATTACAATTTCAGGGCATGATGGCGGCACCGGAGCTAGTCCATTAACCTCTATTAGATATGCTGGATCTCCATGGGAGCTTGGTCTAGCTGAGGCTCACCAAAGCCTCAGAGAAAGCGGATTAAGGCATAAGGTTAGACTTCAAGCTGACGGAGGCATGAAAACAGGTTTAGATGTTATAAAGGCAGCTATTCTAGGTGCAGAGTCTTTTGGTTTTGGCACTGGGCCCATGATAGCAATGGGGTGTAAATATTTAAGAATATGCCATCTCAATAATTGTGCGACAGGTGTAGCAACTCAAAGAGAAGATCTAATTAACCACCATTTTGTCGGCGAAAAAGAAAAAGTAATGAATTATTTTAAATTTATTGCCAATGATGTTCGGGAGCACCTGAGTGGCATGGGAGTTTCTAAAATTGAAGATATTATTGGACAAACGCAGTATTTAGAGCAGATCAACGCTATTGAATCTCAGTATCAATCGATCGATCTTAGTGATCTTCTTTATAAAGACACCAAAACTAGTGAAACATTTTTTTGTACATCAAAAAAGAATGCTCCCTGGGATAAAGGAACACTTTCAAAAAAAATCTTAAAGGATATAAAACCTTTAATTGATTCACATCAATCAATTTCTAAAGATTATAAGATTTCTAATACTGATAGATCTATTGGCGCTTCCTTGTCTGGTTATGTTGCTAAGAATTTTGGAGAAGAAGGGTTTAAGGAACAATTAGATATTAATTTTATTGGATCAGCGGGTCAAAGCTTTGGATGCTGGAACGCAAATGGCATTAATCTAAATATAGAAGGTGATGCAAATGATTATGTTGGTAAAGGTATGAATGGTGGAAGAATTGTAGTTAAAAACAACAGTCAATATGCCACAACAAACTCTAATACATCTCTCGTCGGAAATACTTGTTTGTACGGAGCAACTGGTGGTGAGTTATATGTTTCTGGAAGAGCTGGAGAAAGATTTGCAGTAAGAAATTCAGGAGCTAATGCTGTCATAGAGGGGGCTGGAGATCATTGCTGTGAGTATATGACAGGAGGGCATGTAACCGTCTTAGGATCGGTTGGTGCTAACTTTGGAGCCGGTATGACTGGTGGTTTCGCTTATGTTTTAGATGAAGACAAAACATTTTTTGATAACTGTAATAGAGGCTTGGTAAATCTTGAAAGAATCACAACAGAAGATATGCAATCACACAGAAAGCACCTTAAAGAGATAATTAGAGCTCACTATAAGCTCACTAATAGCTCTAAAGCCAAGGAACTAGTTGATGATTTTGATAAATTTGAACCATATTTTTGGCTTGTTGTTCCTGCAGCATCAAATATTCATGACCTCTTAAAGGCAACTACTGCAAACGCAGCTTAACTAAAAGATTTTTCTAAACTCTTATTATTAAATTGGTTAGTTTTAAAGGCTGCCCCTTTTGAATTAATAAGAACTAAATTTAATTTTCCAGAAGACACTTTTTTGTCATTAGATAAAAACTTTTTTAAGTCTTTAAACTTATATTTTTCATAGTTGCTTTCAAGGCCTAATGAATCAATCAAGTTAATAATATTATCCAGTTGATGAATTTTAATATGACCCTCAAAATATGATATTTTTGCTGCTATTATCATTCCTAGAGTCACTGCTGCACCATGAGTTATTCCTTTATAATTATTAGAAGCTTCGATAGCGTGGCCAAAGGTGTGGCCAAAATTTAAAATAGCTCTTATGCCATTTTCTTTCTCATCTTGAGTAACTATTTTCGATTTAGTAAGAATTGATTCCTCTATGATATTTTCAAGTATATTAAGATTTCTTGATTTTATTTTTTTAGAATTTTCATGTATCAATTTATATAGTTTTTTATTTCCTATAAATGCATATTTAATGACTTCTCCCAAGCCAGATTTATATTCTATTTCTGGCAGCGTTTCTAAGAATTTACTGCTAATAAGAACTAAGCTAGGATTATTAAAGGCACCTACTAAGTTTTTACCTTGTTTAATATTAATGGCAGTTTTTCCTCCAACCGAAGAATCCACTTGAGCTAAAAGGGTTGTTGGAATTTGTATGAAGTCTATTCCTCTTAAATAAGTTGCAGCACAAAACCCAGTCATATCTCCTACCACTCCCCCTCCAAAAGCAATCATTGAATCAGAACGATCAAACTTTAAATCTGCTAACTTTTCTTGAATTTTGATAAAAGTTGAAAATGATTTAGATTTTTCTCCACACGGAATTTCATGAAAATATAATTGTTTGTTAAAACTTAGAAGATTTTTAAGTTCTCGAATATATTTACTAGGTATTCCTGAATCAGTGATAACAAGAATTTTATTTTTTGACTTTAAGTGTTTTGAAAGTCGCGTTTTTGTAACAGCATTTCTTGCTATAACAACTTCGTATTGTGAATTTTTTTTACCAACCTTGATAATTTTAGCCATAGTTCTTAACTAACTTGATTATTTCTGAAGATACCTCTTGGCTTGATTTATTTTCTGTATTAACTGTGTAGTCTGAAACTTCTTCATATAAACTTTCACGGGCAATATGGAGGTTTTTTAATATTTCACCCGGATCTCCATCTTTAAGTAATGGCCTATCTTTATCTTTTGAAGTTCTTTCAAGCTGAACTTCGATTGGAGTAGCGAGATAAAAAACTGTTCCTCTTGATGACAAGAGCTCTCTATTGGTTTCAGATAAGATAATTCCACCGCCAGTAGACAGAACTATAGAGTTTTGTTTAACCATTTCTTCTAGAACTTTGGTCTCTCTTTTTCTAAAACCATCCTCACCCTCAAGATCAAAGATCCAATCTATAGATGCACCAGTTCTTGTTTCTATTTCTCCATCAGTATCAAAGAAATTTAAAAATAATTCGCTTGAAATTATTTTTCCAACAGTGGATTTTCCTGATCCCATGGGACCTACTATAAATATATTCATAATTTTATTTCAGGATTTTAACACCTTACTCCTGAAAATACCTTTTTTGATATTAAAACTTCTTTGTTTAAGAGATAATAATAAAGTTATAAATTATGTTAAATGTAATTAAAATTTTCTTTTGGTTAGGCATTTCAGGATGCCTATTAGCTATTCTTGCAGTTTTAACATCATTCTTTTTACTCAAGCCGTCTTTGCCAGAAATATCCTTAGTGGATGAATCTCAGCTACAAATGCCTCTAAAAATTTATACAGAAGATGCAGTTCTAATAGGCGAGTTTGGTGAAATTAAAAGACGACCTCTTAAATTTCAAGAAATCCCTGTAGATATAAAAAATGCATTCTTAGCAGCAGAGGATGATGCATTTTTTAATCACCAAGGAATAAGTTATACAGGATTACTTCGCTCAATAATAAGATGCGTCGGTCCCGATGGATGTTTTGGTGGTGGAGGGACGATTTCTATGCAGGTGGTCCGAGGCTATTTGCTGACCAGGGATCAAACGATTTTAAGAAAATTAAAAGAAATTTTTCTTGCTCTTGAGCTTGAAAGTAATCTATCTAAAGAAGAAATCTTTGAGCTTTATGTAAACAGAAATTTTTTTGGCAACAGGTCTTATGGAATTGAGGCTGCATCAAATACCTACTTCAACAAATCAGTCCCTAACTTAAGTCTTGCAGAGTCTGCAAGTATTGCAGCTATGGCTCAGTCCCCATCAAGAATTAATGCAATAAAAGCTCCGCTTAGAACTAAACAAAGAAGAGACTGGATTTTATCTAGAATGCTAAAACTTAGA
>ERZ1047472.315-NODE-315-length-44680-cov-7.171384_pt1 | contig 44680 bp, 58 predicted proteins | sample MGYA00383095_ERZ1047472 | MGnify/ENA primary metagenome ERZ1047472 (study PRJEB29581, sample SAMEA5548365) | metagenome | biome: marine; feature: coastal; material: water | depth 1 m | study: Short-term variability in the microbial, nano- and picoplankton dynamics... | reverse complement strand
CAGAGACAGTTTCACCTGTATCCGCGGTCGCACCCGGGTCTACATAAGTAGTACCTCTCTCAACAGTATAATTGGTTGTACCAATATCCCCGTCGTCGAGTGTTATCACCGGAGCTGTGGTATCTTCTACTGTTATGATCCTATTTTTTACTGTAGTATTTGTACCGTCCTTCACCGTATAACTAACAACTTTAAGACCTGTACTCGTGTTATCAACAGTAACTGAATGCAAATATGAACCTCTATCAACGGTGACACCTGGATCAATCGCGGACCAGTCACCGTAGCGTTCGAGTGTATAAGATGTCGACTCGTTATTGAGTGTGACAACGGGTGGAACTGTATCCTCAACCACAACCTCACGTGTTATGACATTCGCATTATTGTGATCATCCACCACATTATACGTAACAGTATACGCACCTTGTGTAGTGTTATCGAGTTGAGAAATATCAACAGATACAAGCGTTCCATTAGCATCCATGGTTACACCTGGATCTGTGTCCGCGAAAACACCGTAGCGTTCGAGAGTCACAGAACTCGTGCCATTTAAGGTCACTATGGGTGCCGTCGTATCCACCACGTTTATGGTGCGCACATTTGTCGTATTTGGGTTAATGTTATCTGTCGCCAAGTACGTGACAGTATAACTACCGACTGTTGTATTATCTAAATCGGTAGTCGTACTCACGAGACTCGAACCAGGATCTAGAGTTACGCTTTGTTCTACATACTCTGCGTAACGCTCAAGTGTGACTACACTCTGACCGTTAAGTATTACTATCGGAGACAACGTATCGGCCACCGCGACTCGTCGTAAAACGACTGTATCCGGATTTACGCCGTCACTCGCTCTGTACACAACGTCGAAATTGCTGTTATCGGTAGTGACCACACTTGAATAATCTACACTCACGGATGTACCCAAATCAACCTCAAAGCCGGGGTCCACATCCTGAAACGGAATGGCTGGCTGGATTTGATACGGATCAACGTCACCTAACAGTGTGATCACAGGTGGTTTAGTATCGACGATGTTCACCGTTCTCGTTTGAGTGACGTCGTGTGCCGTGTTACCATCAGTCGCACTATATATCACATCGAATGTACTATCGTGTGTGAGTGTGTTGTCTACGGCAGAATCATCGACCGTGAGTATTGAACCCAAATCAACAGTCGCACCTTCATCGGTGTACACATCGAAACGCTCGAGTGTGTATGGATTATCTCCAAGTATCGTGATTACAGGGGGTACTGTGTCTACAACATTCACTGTGCGCGTAGCGGTCACGGTCGTATTACCATCGTATGCGGTGTACACTACATCAAACGAACCGATCGCCGTGTTTTGCACCGCATCTAAATTCGTATTTGTGAGTTCAGTCCCTAAATCAACTGTGGCACCGGGGTCTGTATACACGTCGAAACGTTCAAGGGTGTATGGATTATCACCAGCGATGGTTATCACGGGTGGAATTGTATCATCCACGCGCACCGTTCTAGAAAATACTTCCGTAAATGCTGGATTCGATACAGTGTAATTGACCGTGTACGTACCAACTGCTAAATTATTCAATGTACTCGTCGTAGAAGTAAGGAATGAATTTGAGTCGTTGATAGTAATACCGGGATCCACGTACACGTCAAATTTTTCCAAATTAAATGGATTCTGTCCATCTATAGTAACATCTGGTGGCAATCCCACTTTAACCTTGCGCACCACGGTTGTGTCTGGATTAATACCATCGGTCGACGTATACGTGACGGAATATATCCCAAATTTTGTATCGTCAACCGTCGACACAGTCGATATCAAAGTTGAACCTTCATCAACTGTTACACCTGCGTCTTCGTATGTCGTCCCTATCAAATGGGATACTATAGCCGAACCCTTAATAGTAATTATAGGTGAATAAAAATCGAGATTCGTGAGTTGCGTATACGACGCTTGATATTCCTTTTGAACCAATGGATAGATAGAATAGTGGTATCTATTATTTGGTTTAGCTTTTGCTTCGGTTAATGATCGAAGCGTGTTCATGTTTTTTGGTAATCTTTGATACCGATTTGTGGGCTTGCCTACCAGAGTAGATAGTTGGCTACTCTGGGAGAAGTCTTCTCTCCCCATTGTTTTTAATACTATACCAGAAATTTAGTCTACATACATTACCCGCCCCATACCTTCTTTTATTTTTAGAATATTGTAATTTACGCCATAAATAGCCCTGTTTATGTTTTCTGTGCAATGAATAGTACACGAATCAATTCGACTAAAATTCAAAGTACCGGTTGGTTGATACTTAGAAGTCACTAAACAAAATGGATACACAAACATACCCTCGGCATTGGACGCAGAAAATTCCGTGTTATAGTAACACGGCACGGATGTATAATATGGAACACTCACTTTAGATTCATCAATATCAGAACCGTTAACCTGAATCTTTACTTTATTAACCCGTGATACGAGGGTATTAGAACCACTGACGTTACTGCTCGCTATAAACTTAACTGGATGGTTAAATGTGAGTTCTTGTACCATCTGATTCATAGGTTTGTTCTTTTGAACTTGATAAATGAGCATATTGTGTTCAGACAATGCTACTTTATTTCGTTCATGTTCATCTAAGCACGCATATTTAGCATTCAAATGACACGAATAGTTTTCATTAAAGTTCTCCGCCCATTTAATTTTTAATTCCACGTCATGGTATTGCAAGGCAACCATAGGAAGACTCGATTGCCATGATTCACAGAAAAAGAATCGTAACGGGTAAAAGAATGAACTCGATCCGAGACCCCCGTGTAGACTCGCGGAAAAGCTCTTTGAATAAGTAGACGCCAAAAGATCAATCGCAATATCTTCCGAAAATTCTGAATCTTGACAATCTACCAATTGACCTCCTATATAAAGAGCTACCTCTTCTATGACATCGCGCCAATCTTCTATGAGTTGCGCTTGACCGTTAAGTTTTACGTCGAGATAGACGGGTCCAAGTAAATCACCTGAACGTTTTAGCACGACAGTCGACACACTCCCAGGTTTTCTAACCCCTTCAATTGTTTGCTCCTGTGTAAATACCGAAAAATTGCTATGCCTTTTGAAAGATGAATTGAAAAATGTTATCTGGGGGTTTCCTGTGATGTGTTCGTCCTGTTTGCCTCGCGCAACTAATTGAGCGACGGCACCGTTAGACATATCTAATAGTAGCTACTATTTTATTGCTAACGATACTACCACAAGATTTTTCAGCATCTCAACGATTTTCACGTGACATTCACTCAACATGTGCACGGGGTTCGCTGCGAGTTCGAGAATGCGTTCGTTATCATCGGGTTCACTCGGGGTTTCAAATTTTCGTATATAATCAGCCACTGTATACACAATAGCATCTAGGTATTCTTCTATGGCCATCTCGATCCATGAATCCTTCGGAGTTCCCCATGTGGTAGTATCCATATGGGTTCTAACACCGTGTCCATATTTGGTCTTTCCCAGTTTAAGCCTAGATGAAACCAATTCTATCATATTATGATATAGTATCGCGTGTAATTTTTAAATTCTTTCGAAAAGGGGTTATTTTCCAAATTTTATAAATCTCAAAGCACTGTCTACTAAACACAAACCATTACCAAAAATGGATACATTTCGTATGACATCTTCGAGTTTCGCCATACTAATTACTTAGATTTCTTCCTTGGTGGTGAAAATTTATTCATGTTATTTTCATTTGATCCGGGTGACCTGAGGCGAACACGTGGCGTGGACGTGGGTGTCATGCTTCGAGCTCGTCTGTCTCTGGGTGTACCCAAACGATTGTACACACTCAAACCAGAGCGAGACGGAGTAATCGCAGTACTGGGCGAGTATGGTCCTTCCAAACTAAATTCTGCTCGAATTACTTGATTCATGGCGGCATTTTCAAAACGTTCCCGTACTGCTCTATTACGGGGTGCATTTATCAGGTTTCTCGTCGCTTGTCGCATTCGGTTACTAATAGAAATGGGTATGCGAGGGTATTCTTGTAACTGGCTAACTCGAACGATAGTATTCGTTATGGAACTACGACCTACAGCCTCAATAAGTCTCACGAGTTTACGCTGAGATATAGTGTTCTGGTTTAATATATCGTTTAATTTACTACAATACCTGCATTGTGTTCTAGGTATCCCGTGTATACATTCACGAGTCATTATTATTTTTTGTTTTTATTTTTATTTTGGACTGCCTTTGCATTTGCTTTCGCTTTATTTATAATTGGTTTTATATTGTTCCATATCTTACGTGTTTGTGCAGTTATCATCGCACTTTTAGCCATACGAGCACTTTCTGCGACTGATTTCTGTGGCGAAAATAAACTTCGTCTCACTTCCTTTTTACGTCTATCTGGAGATCTGATAGAAGTTGTCATCCTAGATAGTGCATTCGCGACAGCTTTTGTTTTGGGTGTCATCGGAGCTTTGGGCTTTTTTGGTGTAGATACGGGAGAAGGCGTTCTTTTTCTCTTGGGTGTGTTCGCCATTTATTATACACACTCATTTTAGTTTGTCGAAAGCATATCATGAAATCTTTCACAAAAGTTTCTGAGTATAGGGAGAATCTGTTCATTCCACATGCCTTGGTCACGTTTTATCTCGTGAGACAAACGTTTAGAATCATACTGTTCTATGAGCACACATTCATCTATATCGAGCATTTCCATGTATGTCTGACACTGAATTTCCTCGTAATCACGGACCGTTCTGAAGAGACCCTTTGCGCGATTTTTGATTTCGACGAGTGTTTTTGACCCATCTTCATTATCTCTAACTCGGTCAATTCGTCCAACGATTTGATATGTTGTACCGGCGAGAGTACACACATCATACTTGTAAAACGTTGGGTCTTCGCGCATATTTTCGTAATTATCCGTGGTAGTCTTTTCGTGTCGAGTACCGTGGTTTGTATACAAGGTTTTACGAATGTGATCCTTCGCCGCATCAAGTTCAACCTTTTGCAAACCTGAATTTTTCTCCAATTGATTAGAAACTGCTCTAAATTTTTGTTCAACACTCGAACTATTGGTAGATTTAAAGTGTTCGACGTCTTTGAGTAAATCCTTGGCGACCTTTGATGTATCGATTGCCTTCATTGCAATTTGCTCTTTGGTCTGACCCGCAAACGTACTCGGCATATACTTGTTCCATAGCTCATCCACAATTTCTAGTGGTGGGCGATATTGACTTCGACCAATGATACCCGCGACGTCAGATGCCTTGAGAATAATCTTTGGTACACCAATCTCTTTAATATTTGGCTTCTTGTCTCGAAGATATGGATACACGCGTCCGCATCCACGTGAGTCATTGAGCGCATCGTGCGCCCCTTCGAGTTCTTCACCAAATAGTTTTTGATACAATACACCCAATTTCATGTTCCGCAAAAACACGCGCTTGGTCATGTCTAGGGTACACACGAAACGCAAACGTTTGAAGGGCTCAACACTCAAATCATGTCTGTAACATTCGGAGAATAACACGTCTTCGTCAAAGCGTGAATTGTGTGCGACAAGAATATCCACACCCCGCGTTAACTCGAGAAACGTGTCATACATTTGTTTGAATGGTTTACCCACCGCCTTCGCATGTTCGGGTGTGATTCCATGAATTTCGGTCGCTTTGACTTCAAAATCTTCGGGATACACGATACCGTGATAGGAAGACACCTCCCGTCCGCTCGAGGTATACTTCACGAGTGCCAATGACAACATACGACAGTGTTTGAAATTATCTATGTTATCTGGGGTTGCCCGGGACCGGGCCATGGGGAGACCCGTAGTCTCAGTGTCCCATGCTATGTAGCTCATTACTTATGAAATGAAGTGTATTCTTTATCTCTTTTTCTTTTCTAGGTAACCAATCTGTTTCTTGAGTGTATTCTTCACAAATTCTGGTGAACGTCCTCCAAATAAACTCTTAATTTGCTTCTCACTTAGGCTCTCGTACAACTTAATAAGTTTCTTTTCGGTATCCTTGGGAGCTTTCATTTTACGAAGCACACGATCGATGAGTTGAATCACGTGAGTTTTTCTTTGACCTTTTGTTGGCGTTCGCATGGAAGCGACGATTTGCTTACGTACAGAAATGCTACGCGCCTTTTCTTTTTCGCGCCGAATTGTTCCCGGTGTCTTAAGATATTGTGGTTTGGGAGGGGGTGTTTTCTTTTTCTTTTTTGTTGCGTTGGATGCGAGCATCACAATACCTTGTTTTGCTGACCCACCAGTGGCTTTTGCGGACCCACCTTTGACTGATATTGTAGGGGCGACGGTCACGGTCACGGGTTGTTTAAATGGTTGGAAAAGACGTTCAAGGTTCGTCTTTGTGATTCCGGGTGGTGTATTTTTTTGTTTGGCTAGCTGATTTAATAGTGGTTCAAGTGCCTTTCGTACAGCTGGTGAACCTTCCCGTTCCCGGCGTTTTCTCCTCTCTTCCGCAAGGTTTTCTGAACCTCGTTTTTTGGCTTCTCTGTGTTCTTTTTTAATTGATGGTGGTTCATTGAGTTTTTGTATAGGTTGGTTTGGTGTACTTGCATTTTCACGCAGATTTTTTACGAGGTTTTCATATTGTCGTATTTTAGTTTTATAGTCCTGTAATTCATTCTTAAATTTATCAACATTACTCTTTTTACTCACGGCTACATTTTTTACTTTTGAAAGTGCGTTACGCAAACCTTTTTGCTTTTTACTAAGAGAAACTATTAAACCGAGCAACTTAGAGCGTTCAGAGTTAGAAACCCCTTTTAATTTTTCCATTTGTTTGGTTAGTTTATTTATTTCTTCAGTTGGTTTTTTAGTAATTATAATTGGGACAGTTTCTTCTCCTAACATGTGTTCTCTTATAATTTCTGATGCTCTAGCATGCCTTTCCCGTGAACGTTCGAGTTCTTTTTCCAATCTGGCTACAGTTCTCAATAGATTTACAGATTGTTTTTGTTTACTGCCAAGTTCACTCCTTAATTCCTCAAGGACATTTTGTACATTATACATAGTAGTTATTTTACTTTCGTCGTTATTAGTAAAAGAAAGTACGCTATTAGCCATACTATGAGCTCGTTTCAACTTAGTCTTACTGGATGCACTGAGCTGTCCTCTCTCAGCATCGATTTGTGCAAACAAACTAGTTACATTAGGTGGAGTTGGGTTACCATTTAATTGTTGTGATAACATTGCTCTTTTATCTGGAGACATTTCTCGATTAGCTTGTTGAGCTATTTCTTTAATTACAGGGAGTTTCCCAAAATTAAGTCCCCTTCTTACTTTTGACCCGGTGCGCGGCGTTCGTGGTGGGTTCGGTGGTTTTATAGGTGTGCGTGGGGTATTGCTATTTGTAGACGATTCCGAAATCCTAGGTTCTAGTGCACTTGTGGGCGATCTGAATTTCTTAGCTTTATCTGGAGTCTTAAATGATGTTGGACTCATATCTACTATTCACTCACATTTTTATCATGTCGTACACGACCTTTCCATCGATGATTTCGTCCCTGATGAGAATGTCCTTGAGTGCCTCGAGTTGACCTTTGTGTGTAGACAATATATCCATGACTTCCGCGTAACATTCATCTGTAATTCTATGGACCTCGAGATCCGCGAGATACGAAGTTTGTTGAGACAAAGAGTTATCCTGAACATTTATTTTTCCGATAGCTTCAGACATGCCGTACGTCATGACCATCTCGCGTGCGATGGAATACACTTGCGCAAAGTCACTTGTCGCACCCGTCGTGACGTTCTCTTTTCCATACATGAGTTCTTCTGCTGCGTGTCCACCTAGCGCAACCTTTATTTCGGATAAAAGATACTCCTTCGTGTACATACCCCGTTCGTCAGATGTTGGCTGAAAAAACGTGACCCCACCCGCATCACCACGGGGAATGATACTCACCTTACGAACTTCATCGTATTCGGGCATCAAAACACCGACAATAGCGTGTCCTCCCTCATGATATGCCACGCGTTTCTTGCGTTCATCTGACATTGGTGTACCACCTTTTGCACCCACAACGACACGCTGGTACATGTCTTCAATGATAGATGGAGTAATGATATTTGTACCTTCTTTGACGGAACGAATGGCGCACTCATTCATGAGGTTTTCAAGATCTGCACCAGAAAATCCAGTCGTATGCCTCGCGGTATCCATGAGACTCACTTCGGGGGAGAGGTTTTTGTTTTTGGAGTGCACTTGTAAAATCTTTTCGCGTCCATACACGTCTGGGAGACTCACTTGTATCTTACGGTCGAAGCGTCCCGGTCTGAGAAGTGCATCATCGAGAATGTCTACACGGTTCGTAGCGGCGATGACGACAATTTGTGTGTCGTTATCAAATCCATCCATCTCGGTCAAAAGTTGATTAATAGTTTGTTCGCGTTCATCGTTCGCGGCGAATCCATTCATGGATCTCTTTTTACCGATGGCGTCGATTTCGTCTATGAACACGATGCACGGTTGTACTTTACGTGCCATTTCAAACACGTCACGCACGCGCTTCGCGCCCACACCGACGAACATCTCTACAAATGAAGAGCCGGAACACTGAATGAACGGTACAGATGACTCACCCGCGATCGCACGAGCGAGGAGTGTCTTACCAGTACCGGGCTTACCCGTGAGTATAGCACCTTTTGGTATTTTTGCACCACTCACGATATATTGCGTGGGGTCGCGAAGGAAACCAACGATCTCTTGAAGTTCATCTTTTGCATTGTCTATGCCCTGGACATCATCGAACCTCGTCGTGATTTCGTTTTCTACTTCAGTTGGTTTCTCCGACATATTGAAAGGATTGACTCCTCCACCCGAAAATACCATACGCAAGAGCGCGAATGCGAGAAGTAGGGTAAATCCAATAGATGTGATATCACCGAATGACATACCCGATGTCTCGAAATCTATACTCACATCCGCGTCACTTTCTATGAGCGTGTTCCAAAATGTTTCTGATGACGCATAGTTAGAAATTGATAGTTCATCGTTTTCATCGATATAGTACACGACACGATTATTGGGTTGAACAAGAACATCTTGAACTTCATTCTTCTTCACACCCCTGATAAACTGACTGAATAGTTTAGGTTGTGGTTTATCTTTTTTTTGCACCGAGATTGAACGTGCACTAAAAAGTTTAGCACTTGTTAGCATATTATATTAAACACAGAAATCTTTATATCTAGCAAATTGCATCTTTTCTATCATGTAGTACATTTGGTACGCATCGGTTATCGATGAACTATGGTACATTTCGGGCATACACTCGGGAATACCTTCATTTGAATAATACGCTGTATCACTTTTACGTGATTCGAAACACGGTGGATGATTATCCCATAACCACATCAGATGCTTTGCACACGTGTGTATTTTTCTATATCTGCGCGTGTATTCGAGTGTAAGAGCGATGCCAATCTTACACGCGTACATATAGTTTTCTAAAGATGACGCAACCCACATGGTCATCGGGTGTTTGGGGTGTGCGGGTCTATACCCACGTCGACTTCCATTCTTTATGAAAGGTGCGTGCGTTGACACATAGCCCCCCTGCATAGACAAATGCCATGCCGTGTATAACATTTGTACAATTTCCAATTGAATTTTTACGACGTGTTGGTCACAGTTCATTTTTGCATTTTCACATGGATCCAAGGAAAGAAAGAATATGTTCATCTTTGTGGTCAGATGATTTTTCGATATTTATCTCGTATACTCTCGATTCAACGTTTCCGTAATACACGGATGTATCACTGAGCTTCCAAACCTTTTCTCTTGATTTTTCTAATGCGTAGTTAGATGCCTGTTTTATATTATAAAACAGGGTGCGTTCGAGAATGGTATTATTCACGATGACGTTTGTGATAAACATTTTGAGTGTAATTACAATATAGTTAAATGCGACTTAGGAACTAATCAGCGTCTGAAAAATACTCCTCTTCGACTACCTCTTCATCATCTTCAATTTCCTCGTCACCGATTGCTTCTTCGGCGGGTGCCAAATCATCTTCCTCGTCCTCGTCCTCGTCCTCGTCATCTTCTTGTTCAGGCTCAATTTCGGGCTCGACTTTTTTCTTCGTCTTCTTCTTTGAATTTGATGCAGATGGTTTATTTAATATAGAATCGAGTGTTTTCCATCGAGTATTCATCATCTTCTTTCTACTTTCAACCATATCGGTTATTTTAGACGTATAACTTTCGTTGTATCCGACTGCTTTCAATGCCGCCGCCAATGTTTTAGGTGGTGGTATCTTATTTTTTGAAAAATACTTTTCGTACAGCGTTGCCATATGTGTAATGAGCTTAACTCGCACTTTACCACACTTCAAAACATTTACATGCATTATCACTTCATCAACAAGATTAACCAAAGGCTTATTTTCTGGTGGAAGCGCGGTGGTTTCGGATATAGGTAAAATATATTTTGGAACTTTAAACTCGGCACCACTCAATTCACACGATTTTCGTAGATTTTCGATATAATTATCATAGTTCGCGATATATGTTTCTTGTGGTTTAAAGTATTCGGTCTTTTTGGGTCTAATTATAGAGTGTAAAAATGTACCATCCGCTGGACCCACCGAAGAGGTCGTGCACGGTTCTCTAAATCTTAACGCGGGGCGCTTGTGCATTTTGTATTAAATTCATTTATTCTTTATTACAACTTAGGTCTAATTCACATTCGATAATGTGATGAGCCTGAAAATTTTGGAGAGATTCATAAGGTCCCCAAATTTCAATGACTTTACGGTTCTTGTCGTACCAGAGATAGGACAAGTCAAGAAATCGAGTGAGCCAATAAAATCTCTTACCGGACTTACCTACGAACTTGAAAATGTCATCTTCCTCGTACGACGAGACATCTAATTCACTATAATGTGTGTTAGGTGGTCTGTACGGGGCCATTTGTAAAATGACGCGTCTAACGTTTAATTGGTTTACTTTTGGCAAGCACCGCAGTAACCTTCCTTACGTTGTTTTGGTTGATACATAAATGTGTAAAGGGCGACGAGGGCGACTACGGCAAGTATCAGTGTTTGATTCGTGTTCTTCATTTATTACATACACAGAAATTAATCTTCTTCTTCATCCAAACTAATATCAGAATCGGAGTCTGATTCATCTTCGCTCGACATTTCATAGTCTTCATCGGAATCATAAATCGACTCATATACATTTTTAGAAATGCGCCTGAATAATTTTGTATCTTCTAATTTTGTTACATCATAGAACCCACACACAGCATCTTTAGTAACTGAACATGTGTTATTCGAAAACGTGCACATACCATCTCGTTTGCATATCATTTCGGATACAATGTATTCATCTCCCGTCTGTTGAATAATCTGACATATCGAAATGGTACCATCTTCAAATTGCACGTCGACGATTTGATTGTCCATTTACTATCGTAATGTTCTATTCTTAAAGTGTCTTACGATTTCCATCTAGAATCACAATTATGACACGTGATAAACACAGTCATGGGTTCATCCGCACTTCTAGTTTGCATTTCATAGTATGTCGTTTTGTGTGATTTACACCGCTTACATTTAAATATCCCCTTGTAATTCGGATCCTGTAATATGACTGAAACGTAATCCTTTTTCATGGTCTTTTCTATGCGTTCTTCGAGCGTTTTTGCCCACGGACCTTCTGGCCACAAAGCGTGTGGCGAAAGTTCCATAATAGACGCAGTCTTTACGACCCCATTTAAAATTTCATTTTTGAGTTGTGGTGACCTTTTCAAATTATATTGAATCTGGAGAAACTTGTGTTTGTATCGATTCATGTGCCTATAATTATCAGCCGCGGCAACGTCGCCGAGTAATGTGCTTCGATTAATGGCCCAATTGTGTGTACTTTTCTCGAGATTCACGCATAAGGCGTGCTCTTTTGGCAATTCCAAAAGTTCGGCATATTTAGATATAACGTAGTCTCTGATCATATCGTGCCTTTTACTTATTACAACAATTAATACCTACTTAGGTATGGAAATTTAACCTTTGCGCACTCACCAAATGATTCTGGTGAACATTTATTGAATGGGGACCCTTTTCTTTCTGTGTCATTACGAGTAGATAACCAATCACTATCCAATATACGTGGCACGTACAGTTCATTAGAACTTAACAAAAAATAAACAATGATGACGGCGAGTACACCTATGTATGTTCTCATTTATCTAATGCAACTTTTTTATTTTGGGATGTGTGCGGTACCATCAAAAACCGCGTCTGTATATTTCAACGCCAAGACGAAGTGAAGTTGTGCCCAATCCTGGGGGTTTATTTTTTCGTCTGATACTGGATTTTCGTTCACGATTTTCATAAAATCATTTTTTTCGCGTATAGATTTCTTAAAACTGTCACTCGCAGCCTTGAGCCATTCGACGTGTTCCTTTTTGGTCGGGTCAAATTTAAGTGAAATCGAACTCATTATATAATACAATAGATTATTCTATCTTTAAATTACATTCAAGTGATTCTTTGTACATTTCATCATCAACCATGCCATCTATTTCCTGACCACGCAATTTTAAGTTCAAAAGATCATCATCACAATCAAACTCATGACAATAAAAGTAAGATAATCCAGAAGTCATGGATATCCCATTGAGTTCGTGTTTTTGGAGCGTGTTTATTTTTATGAATTTTCTCACATACTCAGGTGTGCGTTTTTTTGCACCTTCCTTTGGAATAATCTTGGTCATTGGCTCGCTTAAATCAATACTCGGCCAATATCCAAATTTAGACCTATACGTAGAGAGATAATCAACATACTTTACAGCATTTACACGATCTCTAAAACATATAGCTCTTGGTATGTGTTTAGGGTCGGTTATAGTAGCTAAGTTAGTCCTACCAAGATTCACGAAGTGAAACTCCATCTTATAATGTAATAAAGAAAAAACCTTAAGTAATATTATATGAACCTCCCAAAGACGCCCGGCCAGATTGCGTACACACAGGTATTGCAATCACATAAACCAATCATAATCGCGACCGGACCTGCTGGGTCTGGCAAGACTATGTTTGCGTGTCAATATGCAACAGAAAAACTCAAGTCTAGGGAGTACAGTAAAATTATTCTGACGAGACCAATCGTTGCGGCCGACGAAGATATGGGATACCTCCCTGGGGAGATGGAGCGTAAAATGGAACCATGGATTCGACCGATGATAGATGTGTTCGAAACGCAATTGACGCGCAATCAATTGGAGTATTCGGTGAGAGTTGAACCACTTGGATTCATGCGGGGACGGACATTTAACGATGCATTCATCATTGGTGATGAAATGCAAAACAGCACACCAAACCAAATGAAAATGCTTCTCACGCGCCTGGGCGAAAATTCTAAAATGATTGTGATGGGTGACCTGAAACAAAGTGACCTCACAAATAGAAAAAATGGGCTCGCGGATCTCGTACACAGACTCAAGGGAAATGAATTTGAGTACGTTGAACATGCCATGATGCACGACGAAGACATTCTGAGACACCCTGCTGTGGCCGAGATTCTCAAGATTTATTAAACGAGGCGAGAACGGAGTGACGCAATGTTTTTATTTTTTGTTTTAATTTATCTGTTTCTCGACGTGTCTCTATTTTTTGTTCATAATACATATTGAGCCAACACACAAGGTCCTTGAATAAAGGTTTGGTGCGTATATACCATTCCGTAAGAGACAAAACGGTTGTATCACATGCATCGTACCCTTTTAGAATGGTGTCATTTTCACACTTTTCTAAAAGTGGTTTGAGCTCGTAAAGATCCGCTATGATCTCGTCTAGCTCCGACCTTTTTCGACTAAGGTCTTCGAGTTCCTCTTCGAGCATGTTATATAAATTGGAGAATTTTTTACTTGACAATGGCATTGCTCTGCTGCAGTCCCTGACACACATCTTTGAACTCAGTGTGTTGTTCAATCATATTATTTGTAAAATTTATTTTAAAGAAATCATTCGTGACTTAGGTAATGGTGCCCAAAGTTATACACAAAGTTGTCATCGTCGATGGCGGGAAACTTCCGGTATTACCCGATGGCATGAAAAAGGCACTTGAAACATGGTATCGTATGAATCCTGGATACAAAGTCAAGATGTATTCGGGTGACGATTGTGTTTCGTACATAAAAGAACATTTTGATGAAGAAATTCTCGGAGCCTACGAAGCACTCAAACCGTATTCATATAAATGTGATTTCATGCGACACCTCATCATGTACAACGAAGGTGGTTGGTATTCTGATCTCAGACAGGTTTGCCTCGAACCCATAGAAACACTCGAAAAGGTTGGTAAAGAATACTACACAAGTGTCGACTGTCCCCCGAACCAGATATGCATGTATACGGCATTTATCGGTTCTGTACCGAAACATTCAATCTCTAAAAAGATGATTGATCTTCTTCTCTGGAACATAAAACGGAGACATTACGGTCTCGATTGTTTGTATCCGACGGGACCGGGTGCGTACATGAACGCCGCGATAGATTTTGTTCGAGCATACCCTGAAAAGTGTATGATCGGACAACATACATCTGAAGAATTTGTCGAGTTTGGTGGAGTCAAATTCGTCAAGTGTAAATATAATAACGCGCGGGGTGCGGACAACACGGACATGAAAGGTACGAATGATTATGGAGACATGTGGCGTAAGAAGGATGTGTATTTAACTAAATAGTTTTTCTACATATTCTCTTTCATGTTTAATCCATAACTGATGACACCCAACCGGTCTACCATCGTATTTGTAATCTTGGATACCAAATTCGCGAGCTTCATCTTTTGATGGTCGAGTTAAATCTGATACAGCAAAAAATACGTCATCTGGTTCTCCACTCCATTGTTTTATTTTGCATAAGTTTTTAGCTGATTCAACCTTTCTTAAAAAGAATCCACCATTCAATAAAATCCATTTAATTGGGGCATCTTTAAAATTACTCTCTTTAAAATGGTGATTATATTCTAGACATCTAGGACATTTACATACGTTGGAGCATATATTCATGAGTCGACCTTCAAAAGGTACGAAAAAGTGTCCACACGGACCTCCCACGATATCATACTTGTAAAATTTATCTGGAATTTTTTTGAATATGTATGAATCCCAAGAATTTGTTAACACATAATCAAACTCTGAAAGACTATCCCAAAAATCATAACTTGTAAATATCCGGTCATATTCTTTCACGGTTACATTTGTATCAAACATTTTGCGATATATAACATTTTTCCAATCTTTTGTGGTTTCCATTATTATATCTTCATTGTCTCCACTATAAAGAATAACGAGTGTCGTCTCACCCCCGCCATACACGTTACATATATTGTTTAAATTATGCTTAATTATATCCATATGTCTAAATTCCACAAACAACATGCATAATTTAGATGATACAGCCCACGTTTTCTTTGACACATCTGGATCTTTCGTATATGTGGATACAAGTTCTTTATATTCTTCAAGTTCCATATGACTGACACTGGAATACTTTCTTTAATCCGTTTTTTTATTCCATCCTTCCCATATATCATCCGTTTCTATACGACGTTTGGGTCTTATCTCGTATAATTTCTTCATTCCTTCTGATTCTTTATCCTGTGGTCTTTTGACGAAAGATGCTTTTGTTCTATACCCGGTACTATCCACACCGTATTTATGCATTCCGGGTTCGGTTACGAGTGGTGATATGTAGTAATATGCTAACGTTTTTCTAAAAACGTCTGGAGGACATAAAATCTTTTCGGGAACACCATGCCATGACATGTTATTTGTTTGAAACAACGTAGCAGTGTTATAAGTAACCTCGTGCTTTTTCACACATTCTGTAACATCCTCGTTCCATAATTCTGTTTGCCCGTTCCACGAAGAATCCCAATTCTCGTTTAAATATAAGATTAAATTTAAACGTCTTTCTTTGTTTTCTAGTATAGGGTGTTTCTCGTAGTCTAAATGAAGATGTAATCTTCCGTATCTACCATGTGCGTGTATAGAACTTCCGTATAACGTAGGATCGTATTCGAGATTATCTATGGATGAAATCTCGGCAAACGCGTTGACCATTTCATTCGAAGAAAGTGCGTCATATACAGATTTTATAGTGGGTGGAAGTTCTTTTATATTGGAATTCAAATATTTTACTTCAGCTGGATTTTCGTAATTAAACCAATTTTTGTTTGTGTCAAAGTCACATGGAAATTCTGACACAACTTTAGAAATGGTATCCTCACTTAAAAAGTTTGGAATTGATACATTCTTAAACGGTACACCATTTGAAAATTCTGTTTTGTAGTGTTCTAGATTATTCATCCAGTCACCGAACAAACTCATATAAAGAGTATTATGCATTTTTCTTTAAATGACGACATTTTCCGATGAAAGGGGTGATATGATATTTAATTTTTCTACAGCACCCTTTAAAATAGAGCAGTCGTTTACATCATTAAACAATAAGAATGTGTTACGAGGTATACACTTTAGCCCTTATAAGAAATATGTAACTGTAGTTTCTGGTAGAATTGTCGACGTCGTAGTGAGCCCCGATGGTAGTGTGAACATGTATGAACTAAAAGCTGGTGACTCTATATTAATTGATGAGCATCATGGACACGGGTACTTTTGTTTTGAAGAATCACACATCGTCTATTTTTTAGGAGGTAAATATGACCCAGTACTAGAAAAAAATTGTCATTGGAAAGATCCCACACTAAACATAAAATGGCCGGAACAAAGCGTTCATGCTATCGTATCCACGAAAGATAAAATGAATTGCTTATTTAAACCCATCGAAACAGTTGTATTGGGATCGGGTGGGTATTTGGGTAAACAACTTCTACGATACATACCAAATAGTATGGGAAGTAGGACGAGACTGGAAAATATAAAAGAAGAACTCGAGTTCTTGAAACCTAAATATGTCGTATCGGCCGCGGGTATTTCCGGTAAACCAACTGTGATGTGGTGCGAAAATCACAAAGAAGAAACGACATTTGTAAATCTCACACAACAATTGCACCTCATAGAAGTGTGTAAAAATCTTGGCATTCATTTAACACTTTTGGGTTCTGCACAAGTGTATGATGGTAATAAGTTTTTCACTGAAGATGATACACCCAATTTTGATAGACTCTTTTATTCACGTACGAGAATACTTTTAGAAAATGTTATTCGAGATGTATATTCGAAAGATGTTCTATATTTACGTATAGTTTATCCAATTACGTTTGACAAAAATGAACGCTGTTTCTTAGAAAAAATGCGACACAGAACACATAACGTCCACGATACCCGCGTGTCACTCACAATAGTTCCACATTTGTTTCCAAAAATTAAAACACTACTAGATCAAAAAATAACCGGTATAATGAATTTCACAAATGATGGTTGTGTATCTCTTTGTGAACTACTCGATATATTCAACGAGAAATATTCTGTATCGAATGAAGTGAGTGACCGTGGCGAGTGTAAACTTGATGTATCACGTCTGAAGTCGATCATTAGTGTAGAAGAGGTTAAAAGTGTATTAAAGACATTTTCAAATGATAAAAATATATGTTAATCGATTGTTTTATATTTTATAATGAACTCGACTTACTCAAAAATAGACTCACGTACATGTCTCCAATTGTTGATAAATTTGTAATCGTAGAGTCGGCCGTTACATTCAGAGGTAATCCAAAAGAACTGTACTATCAAAAACATAAGGATATGTTTAAGGAGTGGGAAGATAAAATAATTAACGTAGTAGTGGAAGACAATCCCGAAGGTGAAAATCCATGGGAACGCGAACATTATCAACGCAACTGTATTACGAGGGGTCTAAAGGATATGGATAACGAAACACTTGTCATGATTTCTGATATAGATGAAGTTCCAAATATCAAATATATACAAATTCCTCCCAATCAACACATATGTTCTTTCAACATGATAGCGTTTCAATATAGTTTAAAATACATACAGGAACTTGAACCGTGGTTTGGTACTATACTCACGACGAAGAAAGTTTTGGAACATCTAACCCCGCAAATGTTACGCGATGGGCGTTGGAAGTTTCCTTTTTATAGGAATGCTGGTTGGCACTTTTCATCATTTGGTGATGAAAAATTTGTAGCGAACAAGATACGAAATTTTTCACATTGTCACGATGAAAGTTCACAAAATAAAAATGAAGATACGTATAAAATGTACATAGAAGAAGGTCTTCACACGGATGGAAAATATAAATTAGTTAAAACCACACAAGATATCTTAGACCAGGTACCCAAAGAATTTTTATGAATTAAATACAATTGAAAATGGTTTATTTCCATAAATAGCCGCCATGTAGGCATACGTTGAAAATCCAACTAAATCTGGATTTCCACCGGTGAGAAAAAGATGCGGACACTCACTAAATAAGAAGAAACGGAGATATATAGATTGGTAATTTTCTATAGACATTTCCTCTTTAGAGTGTTGGGACATACCTATAATAAAAGTCGTATCAAGTGTTACCAATTTGTCCCCGAATTCTTGCATTAAGTCATCTAACGTCGTTTTAGAGTCACTCGAAATAAACACTTTACCCGGAGCATCCCGTATAACTTTTCTAAATCTTTCTAAACCCTCGTCCGAACAGTGATAGAAACCCGGTTGATCGGATCTTTCATCTTGATATTGTCTAGAATCCTCACTGTATGAACCTCGACGAATTGAAACGCCACACGATACATCTTTTAGTAGGTGAATATGATTTTGGATCATTTGTTCCATGTATGACGTTGGTTCTATGATGTCTCGTATTCTTGGGTGCACGTTTCTTATCGTATAAGGGTTGATAAAAATAGGAGATTCGGGTATCTTACCCAAATAAGAGACGCGAGTAAATCCTTTTATGGTAATACAATTTGAAAATTCATACTCGTACACGGAATCGTGTAACTTAGTACACTCCTTTTGCATAGAAGTGAGTTGAATTAATATATTACCTAAAGCACCAGTTGGTTTAAATACATACTCGTCGCTCATTATGGTTTAAAGACAAGGTTGTTCTTTAAATTATAATGACCAAGAAGGTTTGGTATGCACCCAATAAATTTGAATCATACGGGGAGGAAGAAATTGAAGCTGTCAATAATTGTCTCCGCGATGGTTGGCTCGCTGGCTTTGGGGATCGTTCTATTGAATTTGAGAAAAGGGTTTCAGGTATATTCGGGAAGAGACATGGACTCTTTGTAAACTCCGGGAGTAGCGCGATCCTTTTAGGTTTGTGTGCGCTCGACCTTCCAAAGGGTTCTGAAATCGTAACACCTGCGTGTGGATTTTCCACTACCGTAGCGCCTATCGTACAACTGGGTCACAAACCAGTGTTTTGTGACGTAGAACTCGCTACGTATGTTCCAAGTGTAGAACAACTCAAGAAGGTTGTCACGGAAAACACGACGTGTCTCCTTCTTCCAAACTTAATCGGAAACACACCCGATTGGAAGGCCATCCGCGAAGCATTTCCAAACGTGATTTTGTTTGAAGATTCCGCCGACACGATCACAAAGACTGAGTGCACGGATTTAAGCACCACGAGCTTCTACGCGAGTCACGTCATCACCGCGGGTGGTGTAGGTGGCATGGTCATGTTTAACGACGAGGAACATCTCAAGCGCGCACTCATGTACAGAGATTGGGGTAGAATCGGTGATAACATCGAAGAGCCGAGCGAGCGATTTAATCACTCCGTCGATGGCATTCCATACGATTGGAAGTTTTTGTATGGGGTCGCGGGGTATCACTTGAAGGCGTGTGAAATGAACGCGGCGTTTGGTCTTGTTCAGCTCGATAAACTCGAAGGTTTCCTCAAGAAGAGACGCGCGATGATCGAACGCTACCTCGAAAACCTCAAGGACACGGAGTACTACACACTTCCAGATGATTCCAGAAAACCAAACTGGCTCGCGATTCCACTACAGTGTTCGGATAGACTTGAATTGGTGAAATACCTCGAAGAAAATGATGTTCAAACACGGGTCACATTTGCTGGTAATATCACGAGACACCCGGCGTTCAGAGAGTATCTCCAAGAATTTGAAAACGCAGATAAGATAATGAGAGATGGGTTCCTTCTAGGTGCACATCATGGTTTGGAAATTGAAGATGTTGACAGAGTGTGTGAACTTCTAAATAATTTCAAACCAAAAGGTAAGTATTTTCATTAAACAGCTTAAAACAAGTAATTTCTAATATCTAAATGCCCACTGCACTCGTCACGGGGGGATGTGGGTTCATCGCGTCCAATTTTATCAACCGGATGAAAGACAAATACCCAGATATTGAGTTTGTCACCGTTGATAAAATGGATTACTGTTCAAACACTAAAAACGTAGATGATGGAAAGGCTACCATTATCAAGGGAAATGTAGGTAACGCTGAACTCATTGAACATCTCATACACGAATATGAGTTTGATTACGTGTTTCACTTTGCGGCACAAAGTCACGTAGACAACTCGTTTGAAAATGCACTCACGTTTACGAAGGATAACGTACACGCGACACATGTGTTAATAGAAGCGTGTAGGTATTTTCTACCAAACGTCGAGTTCATTCACTTCAGCACGGATGAGGTATACGGTGAAAGTGTCACGGATGTACCATTTACCGAAAAGGATGCGGTACTCAAACCAACGAATCCTTACTCGGCATCCAAAGCGGCCGCTGAAATGCTCGCACGTTCATACATCGAGTCATTCGGGATGAACATAAAGGTCATAAGATGTAATAACGTGTATGGTCCAAATCAGTACCCAGAGAAGCTCATCCCAAAGTTCAAGAAACTCCTCAAAGAAAACAAAAAGTGCACTATTCACGGTTTGAGTTGTGCCCACATAAAACGCGCATTCATGCATGTGGATGATGTGGTTGACGCCGTGGATACCGTTTGGAAAAAGGGTGAAAAGGGTGAAATATATAACATAGCATCGGATCACGAACTCACGGTCATGGAAGTGACAAAGCTCATCATAAAGACCATTAAAAACACGGAAGACTACGATGCTTGGATAGAGTACGTAGACGACCGGCCATTTAACGACCGTCGATACTACATATCGGCAGACAAACTTAAATCTCTCGGATGGTCACAAAAGAAGGGTATCGACGACATGATTAAATTTCTCAGTACATGATATAAAAATGGTTGCATCTAAGTTTGACATGCAACAATTATCCAATCTCGCTGCGAGAACAGGTCAAGACATGGAAATGTCATATGGTACGCTGTTTTTGATCGCAGTGATGGGCGTGTTCTATATCGCGGCGAGTTCGGTAGGAATCAAGACCTTCAATGATTGCGACCAAGTACAAAATTCGCAGAAATGGAAGAATCTCAAGGGGTTCTTGAGTCACACGATGGCCGCAGCCATCGCCATGATCCTCACACTTTTGGTGACTAAGATTGTGAAATCCGAAGCCGCCGCATTCGCGCTCTTGTTCGGTATTTTCGGTCTCATTGCATCTTCCATGACTTTGGCGATGACCAGCGAATGTAGTAGCACCGCTGATAAGTCGGCTCGAAACTTTGGTATTGTTTCGTTGTTGGGTCACATACTTTTGTTGATAGTATCTATTTACTTGATGATGAAGCGTCGTGGTGTGAAAATGCCAACATTGAAGCGAGGGGTGAGAATGTCTAGCTATAGACCATTGCCAGGACCGATGGCTCAGCAAATTTAATCTCGTATTACACTAGATGGATAAGAGAATTATCTTTTTGTTACTGGTGTGTTCACTGAGTTGCATTGGTTCTGTATTTGCCACATTAGGCGGGTTAAGTGCAAAGAAATCTGGTAACATAGAAGGCACGGAAGAATTTTATATTAAAAAGTACGAACTCGAAAAGCTCAAACAAATATTGATTGACGCCGTCGCGGCTGATACACAAATTGTACCCCCAGAAAAAACCGCGGGTGATTTCATCGAAATAGACGATTACATAGAGTACAAGATTCAGTTCGCAGCGGGTAAAGATACGAGAGAAGAGATAATAAATCGCTCACAACCACATATAGATAAATTAAAACGCTGGTGTGCCGAACATTACGACGCACTTAACACGTTCAGAAAATCTACAAATAAGATCACATATCTTGATGGCACACAGGTCACGACTGAAAAGTTCTATGCGACATTTATGTCAAATATTTCAGACGAAGGAAAATTGTTACTTTTTAAAATTTGTAAAAAATAGATATGCATGTGATCGATTCAATTCAAATCATCTTAATGCTCCTGTCTTATGTGATGCAAAAGACAGGAAGATTAACTTTCGAAGAAAAATGTAAAATATTACAATTCGTGGGAAAACTTACGTCAGAAACGACATTTGAGGCTCGTCTTCCATCAAGCGTCGAATCCGCACGAGTGTATAGAGACCAAGTAACACACCTGTTAGAGAGTACATAGCGTAGTATTTTGAACCATTTCTGTACTGGTAAATTCCCCAGAGTATGCTCGTGGCTATACCAGATATCACATATTCGGGTGTATAACCATCAACTTTCTTCATGTTATACACGTCACTAAATTCACGCGCCAATTGATACGCACCGAGTGAACTCGCGGTAAAAACTATGATGCTGTCTGCATCCATTATAATTATTAGAGAATTTATTTCTATATACATAATAAATGAGCTCCACACCAGAATCCATCCTTGATGGATATGACAACAAGTCCCAACAGGCGAAGAAGGTCGCGGAACGTGTCAAGATGTTGACCGCGCGATACAAGAAAACGGGTGTCAACAAGGAAAACATATGTGGTATCGTTTCCAGCTTGATGATGGAAGTTAACAGCATCAAGGCACTCAGGGGTCCGGAGAAGAAAGAACTCGTTCTTGATTTGATTTACTCTTTGATAGAGCAAATCGATGAAGGTGAAGAAGATTCCGAATTGGAAGTCGTCCTCAAAAAGATGGTTCCACCCATGATCGACAGCTTCTCCGTGATGCTAAAGATAACTAAAGGTTGTGGTTGCTTTGGTAAATAGGATGAAATTTCCAAATCTGGAAACAATGGTTATGTATGGAATCTACACAGTGAAAGACCTAATCTTACATTCACAAGATAAGCTTGTAAAAAGAAACATACGAGTGTTGAATGAATGTGACACGTGTTGTTTCGTTTTTGAAGGGCATTCATGTGATAATTGTAACTCTATTAAAAGGAACGATGTATGTATGGTTAAGTAATAATGCCGGGCTATCCGGTCGTCACAACTTACACGACGCGTCACTTTCGCCACTTTCGAGAGTGATTGTATATGTTGCGCCGAAAGGCGAATGATAAAAACGCTAAAACGCGAGTGTTTCAAACGAGGAAACAGAGGTCATCAGTTTGCGGCTTGGGTTAAACGTAAGTTTGGTACGCTAGTGATACGCAGAGAGACCAGTTATGGCGAAGGTGTATCACTTCCGTGTGTTATATGTCGAAAGGTCATAGATAAGCATGGCATTCGTTGGAAAGCATACGATGGAGAGACCTGGATAGATAGTTTGAACACAAAAAATATACCCAAATCGAAACCAACTAATAAACAACGTCGAATTCTAAGGTTTGGGCTTAATGATGAGTCCAAGTGCTGATTCAAGATTGTTCTGGTTTCGTTTGAGTGGTTTATCTCTCTTTAATTTGAGTGTCTCGTTTTTACCGGATGCACTCTTTATTTCATCCATCTTTTTTGTGTTTGAAATAATTGGTATTAACCGGTCTTCATGAGGTTTCATGTCTATTTCTTTGGGTTTTTCTTTGTCGACGACGCTATTATTCCTAAATTCTTCTATAGTGAGGTCCCCACCAAACACATTGAGTCTTTCACGTAGAGGTGCTATTGTTATCGAACCAAGTTTGTTGTATAACTTTTTTCGCATAATGATAATGTTACTGCATATGATACCTCCACGTGTAATTCCGTATTTATCTATGGCGTATCTTTTCATACAACTCCAAGAACAGAATCCACCGCATGTATAAAATTTACTACGTTTATCATCGTATTTATATGGGAGTTTCAAAGTTTCACCTTCAAATGGATGACAACACCACCAACACCACATACATTAAAGGAAATGGTAGTCTTTAAGTGTTATTTTTTTCTCAGCACAAAACAAACAACATGGGTGGTGGAGGAAGTAGTACCATCAACCAGGAATTCAACATGAGTGTTGTGAATGATGTCATGTATAATTCAGTGACCAATAACGAATCCATCAATGAAAACTCCATGCAGAACATTCAAAATATGGAACTCAATATATTGAAATCTGTCGGGTGTAATATAACTACCGATCAAGAGATTACATCAAGTTTTATGGCGACGACTGAACAAATTACAGAAAGTTTCCAATCCGTTGAAAATGATATCGTGAGCGAACTTCAAGCACAGGCGGGGGCGGCACTCGATAAACAAACACAAATGGGGAACATGCAATTCGGTGACAGACAAAACGTCAACCAAACGATTAACACAGAAATAGAAAACATCGTGAAAACTAATCTCGAAACCAATAACCTGACGAAAACGATAAATGAAGCTGTTAATATTCAAGACCAAACAATTAACATTGGTGAAGTATACTGCTTTAATGGCGAATCCCTGACATTCAAACAAAACATATCGGCCGATCTCGCCGCACAAGCCGTCGCGAAGAACTTGCTCTCGGCTGTCACGACCAACAAAATGGCAAACGAAATCGTAGCCACGGGTGAAGCCACCGCCGGGTCCAAGGCTGGCGGGGCCGCCGAAGCCATTGAATCGGCCGGTGAGGCGGTATCGGGTGTGGTTGGTGCAGTCACCGGTCCCATGAAATATGCGATCATTGGCGCCGTGCTGTCGTGTGTGATGATAATCATCGCCATGGCCATGATGGGTATGTCCCCAGCTGGTCAAAACAGGCTCAAGACCGCGAACTTTTCTAAAATGAAAATGCCCGGTATGCGACGTTAAATTACATTTTTGTTCTCTGTGGTGTACTGTTACCACTAAAAACAAAAATTTACAAAGACTCGATGTACGCGATCAATTCTTCGCGGTCACCTGACTTCACGAGTGGAATGATCTTCGCGAGTTTTTCTTCATCTTCAGTTAACTCCTTCGCCATACCGTAGACGATGAATGGGTTGATAAACTTTTCTGGGGAAGCTTCCTTGATGTATTTCACCGCCTTAGAATCCTTGCCCTCCAATTTTTCACGTCGAATGGTATACAGCCAGTATGCCACGACGACCAGTGATACAATCACAGCTATTGTGTTAATCTGTCTGTTCTTCATTTATATATATAAAGAAATAATTTTTCTTTAAATCAATGATTTTGAGTATAGATGTTGGTATACGAAATCTGGCCATGTGTCAATTCGAGGAAACATCCAATCTCGTCGTGAACTGGGATGTTTCAGGTGTACCACCTGAGCACAAAGACGGATTATTTGTGTCCTTACGAAAACATCTAGACGAACGACCATGGGTACTCGATTCAAACATAATTCTTATAGAGAAGCAACCTGATAGAAATAAGAAAATGAAAATGGTAGAGAACTTTTTACATGCATACTTTGTTATAAAATCACCGAATTCAGAAACAATAATTTATGATGCAAAATTTAAGATTCCCGATGTGTGTGGTCCGGGTAAAGCACAGTATCTAAAACGAAAAAAAGTATCCATCGAGCGGTGTGAAGCCTTTTTAAATAGCAATCCCGTGAATTCACATTGGCTTCCTATATTCAAAGAATCCAAAAAGAAAGATGACCTCGCGGATACGGTGATGCAAGCCATTAGTTTCACGAAACGCGTGGAACCACTCAAGAAAACCATAAAAAATAAAAAACTTGTGGCTAGAAAACCAAACCAAAACCAAAAAGAAACGCGTTATTCTAAATCAAATCTCGCGTGGATTTACCTTAACAAACCCGAGTGTGAGTGTCTCGATAAAAACAAGAGATTTATGAAAGATTTAAAAAGGTATTATAAAAGTATAGAGGAGCTCGCGGAAGAATGCAAAACCTCGTAGAAAAATATAAACGCGAGATGGACCGATACAAAAAAATATATTTAATGATTAATGCTCAGGTATGCAGCGACATTCACCGAGCTCCCACGTGTAATTCGAATGTTACACAGGCGAGGCGAGAAAGTCATAGTTGACTATGCAAAAGAAAATTGTAGATTATCCGATGCGTTTCACATTACAGAGACGACTAAAGAAATCATCACAGCACTTCCCGTCGGATCTATGTCAGCCATAAAACTCACGAGTTTTGGATCGAGAGAATCGAAGATAGATGCAAGAGATTGCGCACATAATATCATAAAACATGCGAAGACGTGTGGTGTTAAGGTGTGCATAGACGCCGAAGATGTGTTGTACCCAGACATATGTTATGACATGATGGGAGAACACAATACAAAAGACGATGTACATGTGTATAAAACGTATCAGATGTATAGACGCGACGCCATGGAAGAACTCTTACACGATATAGAAGGAGCACACAGGGATTCATTTAAACTCGGTGTGAAACTCGTGAGAGGTGCATACTTGAGAAACCAAAAAGGTTTATTTGATACCAAAGCTGACGTTGACAATGAATACAAAAAAGCCATGACGTATACGCTCGTGTGTCCACATACACACACTATTTTAGCGACACATAACGCGCCATCACTCCGATACGCGACAAAATTTGACAAAGACCGATACGTCACAGCGCAATTGTTAGGAATGGGTAAAAAAACAGGTGTAGAGTATAGATATGTACCGGTAGGTAATCTATATGAACTCACACCTTATTTAATAAGGCGCCTCAAAGAAAGGATGTCATGGGATTAAAAAGTTTAAGGATTTAAAGTGTTTAAACCATATATGTCATTTAAGCTACTAGAGGAATGTCTGGAATCGCATACTGTGTCTGGGATAGCCAAGAAACTAAATATAGTGTCCGGTACGGTAAATAGATGGATTCTGTTAAAAGATGTTCCATCCAATTATGAATTTGATTTACTCAAAATACTCGGTAAGAATATAGATTACAGTGAGTATACACATAAATCGAAGGATCAATTTTTTACTCCACAAGGCATGGCAAAAAAATGCATAGATACATTCTTCCGCGTCACGGGTGTAAACCCGGATGAATACACGTTCATAGAACCATCCGCGGGAGACGGGAGTTTTTTCAATGCATTGTCGCATAAAAAGATAGGTATAGACATAGAACCAAGATGTGATGGTGTATCCAAATTAGATTTCCTAGGTTGGACTCCACCAGATACATCTTTGAAGTATGTGGTCATTGGAAATCCACCGTTTGGATTAAGGGGGCACATGGCACTGAATTTCATAAATCACTCACATGCGTTTGCGGATTACGTAGCTTTCATATTACCACAGTTATTTGAAAGTGATGGTAGGGGGTCACCTAGAAAACGAGTACAAGGGTATAACCTCATTCATAGCGAAAAATTGAGTGGGATGTTTCACATGCCTAATGGAAATGAAACTAAAATAAACGGTGTTTTTCAAGTGTGGTCTAAACACACAAACAATGATGAATTTGAAATAAAAAAGGTAGACAACGAAGATGTGTGTGTATACTCTATATCAGATGGGGGCACCGTAGCATCTAGAAGAAATGTAAAAATGATAGGAAAATGTCATGTGTATCTACCATCTACATGCTTCGGCGAAAACAATATGAAAACGTATGACACGTTCGATGAATTACCGGGTAAGAAGGGGTATGGAATATTTTTTAAAAATAATGCTGAGTGTTTAATTAAGAAAGCTAAGCAGATCGAATGGTCTAAAGAGAGTTTCAAATCAACAAACTCAGCTTTGAATCTAAGAGCGTCGATAATTCATCAACTGCTTGGATGAGATCGAGTGGCTGGATACGCCGACGAAGCCAAGACCCGAATGTGTCATCAGAATCACCATGCGTGATTCTCAACGTGATATCTGAATTCATACCCTTCTTAAGTACAGGCTCGCTTGTGTCAAGTTTATAGACATCATTGGTTTTCTTCCTAGAATGTGCCGTGCGCTGTAATATGGGATGCTTACTCTTGAGGTTATAGGAGTCAATGACAGTAAAGTATGTCTCATGTGGTGAAATATCAATAAAGATCCAGAAATCTGGTGAATTGTCGTTAGACAGGTTTTCGTGTTGGAACGTGGAATATTCACCCATCCGAGCCGTTTTTACTTCCACCTTTCTTCTATCACATATTAACATGTCATACGCTCTATCAGAAGAACCCTTCTTTGAAATGTTTTTGTTTCCATCCCATTCAACGTCTATGCCATGCTTTTTGCAGAGGTTGAATAGGAGCGCCTCACCCCTAGATCCGATCGCATCAGCACTCAATTTACGAATACCTTCGAGTGGCGAATCATCCCACTTACTCACCTTTTTCGTAGAAGTTTCAATAAATGCTATCAAATTGTCAAAAATAGTAGCCATTTTATTACTTACTAAATACATTCACTATCATCCACTTAGGCACTAAAATGATGGGATAAAGATTTAGCTCGTTATATATTTAATCATGCAGAAAGATGTCTTGGATCACGGATTTGTTCGCCTCGTGGACCACATGCCTCGGGAAGATGTGGATGCGGCCATCGTACAATCTGCCCGAGTCTCGTATGGAGATGGGACTAAAACCTCACGAGGAGACCGCGGACTTATTCGATATCTCCTTAGACACTGGCACACAACACCCTTCGAAATGGTGGAATTCAAGTTTCACATCAAGATGCCCATCTATATCGCTCGACAGCATATGCGCCACCGCATGGCCAGCATCAACGAACTCTCCGCCAGATACTCCGTCGTTCCGACACAATACTACGAACCAGACGTTTTACGCGGGCAATCCAAAGTAAACAATCAAGGTTCAGAAGGTGTCGTAGATGTAGGGGAAGAACTCTCGTCAAAGGTTTCCGAAAAACTCAGTGAATCTTTTGAGTTATACCAAGACCTTCTTGATAGAGGTACGTGTAGAGAACAAGCGCGTGGTAACCTTCCACAATCGACGTACACAGAATTCTATTGGAAGATCAACCTTCACAATCTCATGCATTACCTTCATCTACGTATGGATGAACACGCCCAAATGGAAATTCGCGAATATGCTAATGCGATTTACGAACTGGTCAAACCCCTCGTCCCCGTCACGATGGAGGCATTCAAGGATTTCCGCGCGGATGCCATGCATTTAACTGGACCTGAAATCAGGGCTATCGTCACCGGTGAAAAGATTGAATCACCGGGTGAAAGGCGTGAATTCGAAGAAAAATTGAAAAGATTGAATATTAATTTGTAATGTTATATTAACATGCTCTCTATTGCCTCGACCCAAGCTAACATAAACGCGATTCGAAAGAAGTTCAAGAAGTACGGAAAAAAGATGAAGAAACAGCGAATTGACGATTTTACGTCTATTCGTGAGCGTCTTTCCGAAATCGCAGAGGGTGAAAAGACTCGATCCCGTGAGATTTTGGAAAGCCACAAAGCTTTCTTTGCCGAAGAAAAGAAACCAACAGAAGAGGTTTCTATCGACTTTTATAAGAAGTAAACGCGAACCATGCACTCAACGCAGACAATAATGTAAAAGAAGGTAAGTGTTCTACCATGTTCCCAGCTATGACCGCAGATAACACACTATACTGCGCATAACGCATTTCCTTTCTCGTCTTTTCTAACGATCTTTTCATAGATGCCCTGGACTCTTCCAAGCCCAGGACAGCTGTGCTTATGTTTTTTATACGCGAAGGCATTTCAAATGATGTCGAAAACACGTCTTGAATATCGAAAGAATCCGTGAATTGATCGCGTATCATGGGTTCGAGGTATTCGTAATAATTGAAATTTTCATCGAGTTTTATGCACGTACCTTCCACCGTAGAAAATGCTTTCGCGAGATACACGAATGATGTAGGAATCGTGAATGGTTTCTTTTGTGCGAGAGATAAGAGTATCTCATCTTCGAGAATATCATTCTTGAAACTCCCACCATCGAGTGTCTCGAGATAGTTCAGTGCGGTCTTGAAAAATATTTCAATGTCACTGGTATCACTCGTCGTCGGAACTATTATATTTAGTTTTATGAGTGTCTGTACTATACCTTTTGTGTCCCTATTTATGATGCATTTAAACAGGTCTTGGAAACCTTTTTTGAGTTCATCAGATATATCTATCACAAGACCAAAGTCATAAAACACGAGTTTACCATTTTTAGAAAAACCTATATTTCCCGGGTGTGGGTCGGCGTGAAAAAGTCCCTTTTCCATGGTTTGAATCACATAAGATGTGATGAGCGCTTCGCACACCTTTTTGGGGTTTACATCTTCGTCGTGTATTTCCGTAAGTTTTTCCGATTTTACATATTCCATGACTATCATGTCTTCACTCGACAGTTCGCGATACACGCGTGGTATTTTTACCCATTTCACACCCTTAAAAGCGCGTCGCATGCGATTCGCATTATTCATCTCTTTCACATAGTCAGATTCAGATAATAGGTAATCGATGGACTCTTCGAGTACACGACCGGAAGTCGCACCCGTGTCTACCCCCACCTTTTCTAAAAAGTTCACGACATCCACTATATTATCAGTGTCGCGTTTCATTATATCGTAAATATTGGGGCGTTTTATCTTCACTACAACTTCACGTCCATCCAATAACTTAGCTTTGTGTACTTGACCTATACTCGCCGATTTAAATGGTACATATTCAAACTCTGAAAATACATTGTTCGCATTTACAACATCTTTTACACATCCCTCGTCTATCGGTGGGACATTATCCTGTAAAGATTCAAGCTCTCGTGTAAACTCTACAGGGTAAAGGTCTGCGCGTGTTGATACAATTTGGCCTAACTTTACAAATGTTGGACCGAGTTCTATTAACTGATCTCGAGTCCAAGAACCAAGTTCACCTTGACTTTTTGCGAATCTCTTCCGCCACAGAAATTCAGCCGCAAACTTCCATGTTTTACGTTTCTGTTTTGTCGGAGGGTGAACTTTTAGCGAGACACATGTCCGCATCCTTAACATATCGAGATATTTTATTCTTTAAAGTCATGGCATTATACGGAGTTCCGTCGGGAAGGTAATGTACCGTCATGTACGTCATACGATTCGGATTCCATATATATTTAGTCGTGAGTTTTACGCGACTCTGTCGAAGTGTCCGTTGTATCATGTCTTCTCGACTCCCCACGATCACACCCTTGTGACCGGGTACAATTTTGAGTACAGAGTTCATTTATACATGTATGTCGCAAATCTTTAAATCGAGTCCATTTGAAAATTCTCGTCATCTCGAAAATTAAAAATAAAAAAATTATTTTTTTCTACGCTTTCTTCTTTGAAAAGTTTCTGAAAAAATAAAAAAAGTTTTTTGTGTTTTTAAAAATGAAAAAACATGGTGTTGCTTCGCAATTATTCTCGTCTTTTGATTTGAAACACTGTATGCCCCTACATAAACCATTTTACCCTTTATGTAGAGACTATGTCTTTTTCAAACAAAACCTTAAAATTCTCGTCATCTCGAAAATTAAAAATAAAAAAATTATTTTTTTCTACGCTTTCTTCTTTGAAAAGTTTCTGAAAAAATAAAAAAAGTTTTTTGTGTTTTTAAAAATGAAAAAACATGGTGTTGCTTCACCTAAGTAATCACGAACCATGTCTAAATCAAACCAAAAATGGAGCTATATACACATCAGATAGAGGGAGTGAACTGGATGCTCGAGAGGGAGCATTCGACCTCCGGTCCAAAAGGTGGATTTCTCTGTGATGAGATGGGACTCGGTAAGACAGCACAACTCGTGACCGTTATCAAACGAAACAAGAATGGACCCACTCTCGTCGTGGTTCCCAAATCAATCGTGACTCAATGGAAAAATGAGATACACAAATTCGCTCCACAACTCACTGTGTTTGTGTACGATGGATTGAACCGCACAAAAGATCACACAGATTTCGTGAAATGTGACGTGACCGTGTGTCCATACAGTCTCCTGACCGAAGAAGCCCCATTGGTTCACAAAATAGAATGGGGACGCGTCATCCTTGACGAAGCGCATGAAATTCGAAACCGGCGTTCAAAGAGGTTTAAATCCGCGATGAAAATTGCCACCGATACTCGCTGGCTCGTCACGGGTACACCAGTCTTCAATAAAGTGGACGATTTCGTTTCACTGTGTGGGTTTTTCGGTATAGACCGAATGGATGTACAATGTCATATAGATGCTATTAGGCAAAAGTATATCATACGCAGAACAAAGACAAAAGACGACGTCCCCGCGTGTCACTTTGAAAACATTGAACTCGAGATGTACCATGAGGAAAAGGAAATGTACAAGTATGTGTTTTCTGAATCCCAAGAAATGATTCGAGAAATGATGCGTCGTTCTCAGTCTCACGGAAACACGAGTATGTACAATATGGACATTCTTGAATGTTTGCTTCGTGCGAGACAAGCTATGGTTTGGCCTCAACTCTATATAGATGGAATGTCTAAGAAGACTGGCGAAGAAATCGCGCCGTGGTCGGGTCGCTCCAAGAAGATGGAAACACTTTTTGAGTTCATTTCTCAGCACCCCGATGAAAAGACACTCATATTTTCTCAATTCAAAGGCGAGATGAATTACATACAAGAAACACTCACGTGTCCCGTATTTAGAATTGATGGTTCATTCTCAAAAGAGCGTCGCGAGTCACAACTTGCCGAGTTTAATCGAGCTCCAAACAACAGCGTGTTTATCATCCAGGTCAAGGCTGGTGGACAGGGACTCAACATTCAAAGTGCGTCACGTGTATACATCACGAGTCCCTCTTGGAACCCAGGTACGGAACTCCAGGCAATTGGTCGGTGTCATAGAAAAGGGCAGACCAGAGATGTATACGTGAAGAAGCTCATTTACAAAGGTGATGAGAAGTTTCCGAGTGTAGACGAGTCTATAGTCGCGCTTCAGGTGAGGAAATCACACGAAACCGCGGAAATATTAGATGATGTACGTCTTAAAACGCAGCTACCCGGGAAGTCAGAGGGGCTTTCGATTTCTGAGATTAGAAATATTTTCAGGGCATAGAGTATATACAATGAAGACATTTGGATCTCGCGCTGAAGTGTTCCACGGTACCGCGGAAAAGACTCCCGGTGGATTGAAGAAGAAGGACTTGTTCCAAGACAAGTACGGTGCTATCAAGAGCAAGGCCGCGTCCAAGGCGGCTCTCACTCGCATGGAAGAAGAAGGCAAGAAGGCGATGGTCAAGGTGTTCAAGCCAAAGAAGTCCGGCTTCAAGCTTCAACCAAAGGAGGGGACCGCGGCGTACAAGAAGCTCATTAAGAAAATGTAAATGTAATATAAGAAGAGATGACTCTCAAAAAATGGGACCAAGCGGTCAGACTCGCTAAAATAAAACAGGGTCTAGACCCCGATAATTATACGATGCTTCGCGGAAAATTGCTCAAGGAAGCTCAGGCTATTTACCAACTACTTATAATTTCTAAGTAAATACATATAAATGGTATCTTTTGTTAGTATGCTGGCTAAATCTGCGGCCCGCAAAGCCAAATCAGGGGCGAAGAGTATGGCCCCTGATTTGAAGAAGGAGGCTAAAAAACAGGCAACCAATTACTTGGATGCCCAAAAGCATAGAATTTATGAAACTGGACGTGGTGCGGTATATACGAATACACGTGGTGGTAATAGAAATTACAGGCCCACACCAGTATATAGAAACGTACCGGGTTCAAATGTGATAACACCCGTACAACAAGTTCCACGGATGTTTAATCGACAATAAACTGAAATCCCTTCAGTGCTTGTGGTTCGTATGTCACGAGTTGGTACAATTTATAGGTAATTCCGAACTTTTTGTTCAAGAAATACACACTGTTTATCTCAACGATGGCAGTTCCCGAATTTCTTGAATATAATCCATTTTTACACTCCACGTTACCAATTGATTTCTTTTGTTCGTTATAAATATACGGTTTGATTTTTTGTTCCATATTCACGTCGACTTTGACGCGGAACTTTGGTTCTCTGTCAGGTGATTCCTTGATATTCGAAAAGAAACACGATTTAAGTTCATCCATGCTCACTTTTCGTTTGAAAATGACTTCGCTTTGTTCGTGCACGGCTTCAATCACTCTTTCTTCGAATGCGCGCATCGTTTCATAGAATGTCTTGACGTAATTGCCTTCTTCGTCGTATCCTTTCATGGCGAAATCGAGAGACCATTTAGTTGGACCAACTTCTGGTGTGAATCCTGAAATACCGAATGGGATATACATTCGAGGGAATTGAATTCGTAAGGGCTTTCCTTCTTTTGTACACAAGGATATCTTTCGCCCGTCGTGTTGTGGGATTTCAAGCTCATTTAGTAGATTCACGAATTTAGACATTTTATTAAAAAATATACGTTCTAAAACTTTAAGCTGAACAAGCCGCGCAATCGGCTTCGAGACTAAATTGAATTGGGCGCGCCTTCGCCTTACTTCTCAAGTAGTACATGCCTGTCTTGAGACCTTTTTTCCATGCGTAAAAGTGCATCGATGAGAGCTTTGAGAGTGTTGGACTTTCAACGAATAAGTTCATAGATTGTGATTGGTCGATAAATACACCTCTGTCTGCGGCCATATCAATGATAACTTTTTGACTGATTTCCCATACGGTTTTGTAGAGTTCTTTGAGTTCACTTGGAATATCAACGATATTTTGCACGGAGCCATTTGCTTTGATCATGAGGTCTTTCATTTCCTTTGACCAAAGACCCACAGCCTTGAGGTCACCGACGAGGTGTTTATTCACGACCACAAACTCACCCGCAAGAGTTCGTCGCAGATAAATGTTTTGTGTGTAAGGTTCGAAACATTCATTGTTTCCTAGAATCTGAGATGTACTCGCCGTAGGCATGGGTGCGAGTAAAAGACTGTTTCTTGTACCCTTCTTCACGCGCTCGCGCATGGCGTTCCAGTCATACCGCTCAGAAAGTTTTGGTGCATCCCACATGTCAAACTGCAAGATGCCTTGACTGAAAGGTGACCCTTCAAATGTCTCGTATGTACCGTCTTTGTCGGCGAGTTCGCAACTCGATTCGAGTGATGCGTGATAAATGGTTTCAAAGATGAGACGATTCATTTCTCTTGATTTTTCAGACCCAAATGGTTCTCTCGACATGATGAATACATCGGCGAGACCTTGGACACCGATACCAATTGGTCGGTGTCTCATGTTTGATCGTTTCGCTGTATCCGTGGGGTAAAAGTTCTTATCGATCACCTGATTGAGGTTTCGTGTCACCATCTTCGAAATGCGATGGAGTTCTTCATAATCAAATTCGCCCGTCTCTCTGTTGACAAACTTGGGGAGAGCGATGGAGGCGAGATTACACACCGCTGTTTCATCTTTGTCGGTGTGTTCCAAAATTTCGCAGCACAAGTTGGATGATTTAATGGTACCGAGATTCTTTTGGTTTGATTTGTCGTTACATGCATCCTTGTAAAGCATGTAAGGTGTACCCGTCTCACTTTGAGATTTGATGATAGCCTTCCAAATGTCTGCGACGGGAACAACCTTATTGGCTAAACCTTCGCGTTCATACTTTTCATAGAGCTCTTCAAACTCTTTCCCGTACACGTCGGATAGACCTTTCGCCTTATCCGGACAGAATAAACTCCAGTTTCCACCTTCTTCGACACGTTTCATAAATAAATCGGGGATCCACATAGCAGAAAATAAGTCTCTGCATCTCGCTTCTTCGTCACCTTGGTTGAGGCGAATTTCCAAGAAATCGAGAATGTCTGCGTGCCATGGTTCTAAATAGACGGCAATAGAACCCTTTCTTCGTCCAGCTTGATTCACATATCGAGCAGTCGCGTTATACACTCTCAACATCGGGATGATACCATCGGATGTACCATTTGTACCCCTGATGTGTGATTTGTTCGCGCGGATGTTATGTACATGTAAACCTATACCACCAGCCCACTTCGAAATCTGTGCACACTCTTTGACCGTGTCATAAATTCCGTCAATGCTATCATCCTTATTCGCTACCAAGAAACACGACGACATTTGTGGTCTTGGTGTACCCGCATTGAAGAGTGTTGGTGTTGCGTGAATGAAAAGACCCTTGCTCATGGCGTCATATGTTTCGACCACGCGTTCGAGATCTTCGCCGTGAATACCTATGGATACACGGGCGTACATATATTGAGGTGTTTCGACGATTTCATCGTGTATCTTTTGAAGATATCCCTTCTCGAGTGTTTTCAATCCAAAATATCCAAAGTCATAGTCTCTTTCGGGTTTGATATGTGCATCGATGTGTTTTGAAACTTTTGTGACTTCTTCCGTGACGATATCCGCATCATACAATTTCTGCATGGCTTCAGAAAACGTAGAGGGTACACGCTTTTGAATGTTACTCGCGACAATGCGCGTCGCGAGTATTTCATAGTCTGGGTCACTGGTAATCATACCGATACAAATCTCAGCTGAGAGTGTGTCGATTTCGTGTGTCTTGATGTTATCATGCATAGAAGAAAACACCTGCTGTGCGATCATGGACGCGTCAACATTTTCAGATAATCCATGTGTAAGTTTTGAGATCCTATTGGTGACCTTATCAAATTTAACGTCTTCAATACGACCGGATCTTTTAATAACCCTCATTTTATAAATATACTAATGAATTTTTTATACTCCTTTTTTACTTGAAGTCTCGACTTCTCACCGGGACTGGTCCAGCCAATTCGGCCTTGCGTTCGGGCTGTACCAAGTAGCTGTTTACGAGAAATGTCCCGTATGCACCCGGCTTTGAAACTGGTGGGTACGACGCGACGAAGCAGTTATTGCCTTTGCATACAGGGCGATACTGTGGGCATGCTGCTGTAGAGTAGGCCTCGTCGAAATCAGAAACTGATATGTTCATTTATAATTACTGATAGTTTTTTTCCAGGACTATATTAAATGTGTGATAATCTTCACCTGAATTCTTTGAAGCAATGCCAGACACCACTGAACACACTTTTCTTTTCGTCGTTCAATGTGAACTTGCTTCAACGAGCCATACGTCAGGATTTCAAAAACAAGACAGGTATATCCATCGATTATCAAAGCGAAGATGATTTGTATGGTATCATGCGCGTCGTGTTCATAAACAATTCGGGTGACCATAACGTTCGTGTTAACGAACAAGTGAAAATGATGAACGAGATGGTGATAAAGACTGGTGTGTCACAAATTCAATCGGGCGTCTCTCAATACATGGGATATGTGCATGATATGGACAGAGGCTTAGAACCACTAGACAGACCGCAAAGTACCACGACTTACGGAAATAAGATTGGTAAGAGTGATAAGATTGGTATTTAAATTACCGTCATCACTGGTCCACGTCCATTTTGATCGCCAATGACTGGCTGCTCTTCAGACCCCACAATCGTTTCTTCGACGATATCATCGGGTTTGACGAGTTGTTTCTCTGGTGAAACTTTAACTTTCACGTTCATTGTTTGTTGTCCTGTGGTTACGGAGTTTTTGGATGACACGAAATACACAACAGCCACCGTAATAATCGATATGGCAAAGAGTGTGTAGGTAAGATTACTCTTCTTCATTATAATATATCTAACATAAAGTTTTGTTGGTATGTAACGATATGAGTCTAAATTATTACAAATCTGAAACAGAGATCATCTGTAAGAAGAAAGGTTGGACTAATGCCACCGTAGATACGGTATGGCTTCTTCTCACTGAGGAGATAGGAGAACTCGCTTCGGCGATAAGACAGCACAAAAAAACGTATAAAAAGACTAATTTGAAAAAGGAACGAGGTACGGATATCATGATGGAAATGGGTGACGTATTTAGTTATTTATTTCAGCTCTCGTACATGTTAAATGTAGACCTAGATAAGATGTGGTTAGAACATGGTAAGAAAATAAAGTATAAGAAATATAATCTGTGTTAGTATAAAGATGCTTTTGAGCGACGAAGAATCTATTGATCGAGTGAACCCATATGTTCAGCATGATTTCTTCATGCCAGGTACGAGTCGTCAAATCATAGATTTTGCGCCACACAAAGAACCAGTTGAAGAAGTTGTGCAACAAGAATACCGTAGTCCGATGTGCGACTATGGAGTGATGGTCGCAGGTCGAATTGGCCGAACGGATGTGTGTCCTCTATCTAGAGAGTTGTATCCAGGAAGAAATATTCAATATGATGAAGAGCCATTAGCTGTTTCTAGAGAAAACAAACCAAACAAGGTTCATAACCAAAAAGTTATGAATAACATGGTGGGTGCAGGGATTCTACTTCTATTAGTTGCAGCACTCTAAAGAATTTTTCCAGTCTCATATCGTTTGTACACGTTTTTATAATTTGAGGCATGTATTGTTCGCACACATCCTTTGCAAACTTTTTTTGCCATGTACAGTGCATGTTAATTACTGGAGGCGAAAACGTAGGGTCTAATATTTTGACCGCATTCATAGCGCGCACAATACTGCGCGTATTATTATTTTCGCACATCACACTTTCCAACTCAACTAAAGCCATCTTTCTCCTGACTTCAGTTGTTTTGTGTATCATGGTGTCCAAGAATTGTTCGTAGCGAAGTGTGTCTGATATAGACTGTATTGTGGTCCAGGTTCCAATGGGTGTGGTTTTAAAGGTATCTGTTTTATTTTCATAACCAATTCCATTCGTATACTTTACGTATTCTATTTCTATTATTTGTGAATCACTTTCAATATCATGGGAAACACGAGCAGTTTTTACGAAGGAGGTCATGGTTTTCTTTAACGTAAATTCTCTAAGTATTTTAAAAGCCTAAGTCGAACTGGACACACACCTAAATTAACTATGTTCAGCTCAATCGTCAATAACACGTTTTCGTATTACCTAACTCTTGATGAGTTTCGAAATGAGATTCCAGAGAATATTAGACCATCATGGGTAAAACTTACGACTATCACGATGGTATCGAGCTTTAATAAGCCACTTGATATACAACATCTTCGCAAGTGTTTTGAGAAAATATCGCCGATTCGCTTGAGAATGCGTGGACGAAAAGATGCAGGATGTGAATGGATACTGAAACCAACTTCATTTTATAACCAGATTACCCTGTCTTACACAGACATGTACAGTGTAAAATCTATCAAGCTTTTTCCAAACGGTAGTATCCAGGTGGCGGGATGTTCAGATTTAGTAAACTGCAAACACATTATCAGACAACTCTCACTTCTCATTGGTAAATTACTCAATGAATCGTGTATACCACCGATAGAGACATTTCGGGTTGTGATGATAAACTCAAATTTCAGCTTAAATTGGAATATCAATTTGATGCGTACAGCGGATCACTTTGAAAAATATTCAGATATATTCAAAGTGTCATTTGAGCCAGATCGGTATTCTGCTGTAAAAGTAAAGTTCAAGCCAGCTGAAGACATGAAAGAAGTGACGACGAGTATTTTTAGTACAGGGAAGATTATCATCACTGGAGCCGAGACATTCAAAGAAATTGCATTTGCATATAACATAATCAATCAGCATATTAACACAGAACCATCTATCAGAGTCGGTGAAGTTGCACCAGACAAAAAAGAAATTTTTGATTCGTTATCAGGCGCAAACATAAATGATATAGTTAAAAAACTCAGAGGCATGAATGTAAAATCATGGAAACGTACGATAGAGAATAGACAAATTAATTTCTGATGTAATAATAAAAATGTCTCAGCGACTTGGAATGGCCGATGGTCGATGCTTCACCATCAACTCGTCTAGCCAATTGTACAACAACTACTTGATGAACAAGAACGGTGTGTCTTACGAAGACAACTACTCTTACCGCAAACTTTTGCAATCGAAGGGTCCAGAACTTTTCAAACCCGAACAAGACACCAAGAAGTGTTCTTCGTGTGACGAAGCTTTGGTCGACACTCGCAACATTTACTAAATACGCAAAATTAGTGTTATTTTAATATACAACTTTTCTAGAGAATGTCTCAGTGTGCCATATGTCTCGGTGACGTCAGAGAGACACGGCATAATAAACCCATACGTTGTGGGCACTTATTTCATTCACACTGTCTAGAAAAGTGGAAAAATAAAGGTAAGCAAACTTGTCCTATATGCAGGAAAGTGTTTGATGGGGATAATTTCAGGGTGCAGATAACGATTCATAATAATTTTGAATCGACTTCAAACGCAGTGTTACTCGAATCTGAGTTTATATTTAACGCACTCGATATATTCTTTGATGTTGAAAATGAGATTGATCTTTCAAGTCTTCTTTCTGACTTTGGTGTGAGTGTGTCCGACTTTGATCCCCTTATTCTTAACACAGAATGAACTACAGTACGTTTTGTAGTTTAACGACCCATAATCTCTAGATGCTTTGCGTGGATCTATTATCACATTACCTTTCGCATCAGTAAGAAGTGGTCCTGTCGCCCAACCACGCTTGTGGGCAAATATATTAGCCTTGAAACGTATGATTTTACCTGGTACAATTTTTGGTGCAACTTTTTTAATTCGTGTGACCGGGACTTTGAAAAATTTTGCGATGGCTTCGTGTGTGTTACCTTTTTTCAATTTATACTCCACAACATTTACTTGCTTATAAAAGTGAAAATCACCTTGTCTAAAGTAATTATTTGGATTTCCGGGTGCAACGAACATCATAACTTTGTAATGCCCGGGTTTGCATTTCTCTTCAGCTTTTGCTATGTACACTTTCTTTGGGTTATCCGCAACGACACGTTGTGGTAATTTTTTGCAGTTTACATACGAATGGTTCATGTTCTTGACACCAGCACGTTCACCGGGGACACTCTTGTATGATCTCTTTTTTTCGTAATCACCGACAGCATACGCGTAACAATTGTTATTATTGATACCAATCGCTCGCCCCCATAATCTTTGTGTAAACCTATGCTCTGACCCACTCAGGGGGAGACGTTTAGTGTCTTGACCCATTAATAATATTGGAGAAAAAAATATTATTAATAGATAAATGATCCAAGGTCTTGTTAACGCGCGCAAGACTCAAGACGCCATGACCGAACTCCTCACGTTTGTTCTCATGATTCTCATCACGACCTTCGTGCTACGATTCTTGTGGAACCGTTCGCTCGTGAAGCACGTGACTGTTCTCAAGAAGCTCGATACTTTCCTTGATGCCTTCATCTTGTCGTTGGCGCTCGCCGTGGTCCGTGGTATTTAAACTTCGCGGTATCCCGAAAACATTTCACCTTCCGAACTTTTAAGAGTTGGGAATGACTTGATTCCGTTGCATTGCTGTTTTTCGCAGTCAACGAAATCGAACGCTTTACCATTCTTTTTCATGTAATCAAGTTGCTTTGTAGTCCAACCACACCAATTAGTCCCGTACACGGTCCATTTTTCCTTACACGCTTTGCAAGTGCGCCCTTTGCAATCGCAACGCCCTTTTCTGCAGTCACACCCACACGGACACTTAGTGGGACGCCCAGTGTAAAACAAAACAATTAAAACGATTATGGTCAGAACTAAGAAAGCAATCATAATTTAATTACTTCACATATTTTATTTTTAGAGCGTCGCACATCTGCTTCACGGTTTTTCCCTGAGTATCTATCCCCGCTCTTTTTGCCTTTCCGACAATCTCTGATTTTTTATACGTGGTGCACTTCTTTCCATCTATACGCGTGTATCCTTTTGGTGCTATGGTTACTTTCGGTGAAGGCATGGATTTCTTTTTCAAAATTGTCTTTGCGCGTTCTTTCGCCGCTTCTTGGTTTAAGGGTGTCTTTACAACCACCTTTTTCTTTGGTTTCATTTGTAAAATTGGTTTTGCCTTTGGTATAAAGTTCAATGGATTCTTACGCGACGTCACTTTTGACCGGTATGGTAAGAAGAATGCATCTGAGAATATATCTTCAAATGTGGGTAATTTAGTGTGATCGGCATTTAGTTTTAAACGGAAATTTTCAATCTTATTAGATTCTAAACCTATATATTCTTTTGGTAATATACGTTGAATAAAACGAATTACACTATTAGATGATTCTGTTCTTATTCGAGTACATATAAGAAACATGGCATTCAAGAAGAGGTGCGCATCGTACATCATGTGGGATGTCGGGGCTATACCATAATGTTTATCGAGTCCACGTATAGTTGGATTTTTTATAGTACCCGTCGATGATAAACCATAATCTGTTAACATTGTTTCTAAACCGATGTCTTCGACGTCCAACGTCATCTTACCTATTTTGTATTTGGACACATTCAACGTGGGTGTTCGGGTTCGCAAAAGTATATTTTTACCGTGAAGATCACTATGCCTGAAAGATGGGTACTTTTTGTGTATTCTATAAAGATTGTATAACACGTCAGTGATTATAAACCTGAAATGTATAGGTCTCAACGCGTTCTTGTTTTTCATGATGTATGGCTCGAGTGCACCCCCATTCGCGTATTCACTGTACATGACGTTTCTATCTTTGCACTTTTCAAGAGCATATGGATTCACACCACCAAGTTTACTGAGTAGTTTTCCAATTTTATATTCCGTTGTCAACGATTCTTCTTGAATTTTTATCGCAATTTCATTTTTGCATCGTTTATCGACACACCCATAAAAAATCTCGCCATATTCACCTTCGCCAATCTTTTTGGTACCTACACGCGTTCGAACCGCTTTCTTAATAGACAAATTCGGGGTCACATTACCGTTTATGGTGTAAAATATTTTGTCTGGATTACAACCTAATTTCTTGATAGCTTCGGTGACCTCCTTACCAATCTTTTCGTGGTCTCTGGGTGTATTGGTTTTTCCAACTTTGCGCCTGATGACCGCTAAATTCTTGATGTGTTGTTTCACCTGCATCTTGTTTTAATGCTAGATTTTATTCTTCGACTTGACATTCTTCTTCGTAATATTCTTCTTCGGCGCCTTCATCAACTGCGTCACCAGATGGCTCACTTTCGACGCCTTGGAATGCAAAGGAAGGAAGCTTCGTCGATTGTTCGAAGAGTGCTTGCGATAGGCGCAAGCTCACACCAAACTTATTATCGATGAACCAGATTTGGGTCACGTTTACGATGCACATACACCGTTGTCCCTTTTCGATGGAATCAATCGGAACAAGTTCTCGCTTAGGGTTGTATGCTTCAGCCATGAATTCGCCGGTTGGCTTGGTCATGACCTTGAGTTTAACAGTGTCTGGGTATTCTTCTTTCCCGGGGCGCACAAGCGGCTTATACAAAGCCTCCTTCATCACTTCAGGATTGTACACTTTTCCGAGCCATTCTTTGGAGTTTGCCGCAACCGTCTCGATGATTCTCGCATCAAGCTCCTTGAGCTTGGCGGCGAGTTCGACGGCTTGCTCGTTGTCCGGGTCAATAGACAAATCGAGCGAATACGACGTCTTATTAGTCGTCTCATCAGTAAAGGCACTAAGACCATAAGGGCTTCGCATGAACGGAAGTTGCAAGTAGAGCTTACCCTTACCATCGGCCGTGTTAATGTATACTGTCTTGCCACCGTTCTTGTTCTTCTTCATTTTACTGAAGACAACAGAGGACGATTCGAAAGTGTTGGAAAGTTGGATCATGTTAGTAGACGACATTTGGTTTGTTTTTGTATATCTTATGATGGTGTCCAAACTTTAAGCATGTTTTTTTTCTCAGTCTACAATATAAAAATTACACATGGGTATCTTTAAAGATTGTGGTTGTGGATGCGGGGGTGCGAAGGCCCAGCAGAAATTTTTGATTTCCGCTATGTCTTCTCTCGTGTTCTTTATAATCGCGAACCCAGACACATTCCGTTTGACGCGTTCTATTTTCGGTCGATGGGTTTCTGGTCCAACCGGTTGCCCCACTTTGCGAGGTCTCGCTCTTCACACCGTGGTGTTCTTGCTCATCACGTGGGCCATGATGAACATTAAGAAGGAAGGATATTCCATTGAAGAAGAAATGCCAATGATGGTTGGACCTTCCCCAGAAGAAGAGGAACCAGTTATCACCCCACCAATGACTGAAATGCCAGAGCCTCTTCCGGGTTTTAGCGAAATGCAATACGATGCGGTCGATAGTGGTCTTGAACTCGCGCCACTCGATGTCATGGGTGACGAAATCGACAAACCAGTGACTCTCAAAGTTCGTGTACAAAAGCAGGTCACTTGCCAATGCGACGACGGTAAGACTGTGACTATAGAGTAATTATTTCATTTGGTTTATTAATTAATCAATATAGTAAATGGCAAAATACCATTTAGTATATTGAAGTGTTTTAGAAATCTTCGTCGAACTCGATTTCACACGAATCCTCGTCCATCTTTCCATAATCACCCACCCTCTTTTCAAAGAAGTTTGTCTTTCCGTCGAGACTGATGGTTTCCATGAATTCAAATGGGTTTGTCGAATTCCAGATCTTTTCTTGACCCACTTGTTTTAAAAGTCTATCTGATACGTATTCAATGTATTGTGTCATTTTCTCGGAGTTCATACCAATGAGACTACATGGAAGTGCATCCAAGATGAATTCTTTCTCTATTTCTACCGCTTCTTTCACGATCTCCTTAATCGTGTCAGAATTT
>ERZ1047472.311-NODE-311-length-44933-cov-12.459980_pt1 | contig 44933 bp, 39 predicted proteins | sample MGYA00383095_ERZ1047472 | MGnify/ENA primary metagenome ERZ1047472 (study PRJEB29581, sample SAMEA5548365) | metagenome | biome: marine; feature: coastal; material: water | depth 1 m | study: Short-term variability in the microbial, nano- and picoplankton... | reverse complement strand
AATGACATCTAATAAATTGTCAACGAAAGGGATGTAATAGCCAAATATTTCTAAAAGTGTAGCAACTCCAAATGTAATTATAGCTGTTTGGCTTAACATCCAACCCATGTTATCTGCTAACTCTATATATCCGAAATGAGCTACCAATTAAATTACTAAAGCAGGCACAAAGATTCTGAAACCCACAGCAGAACTCAAACCTATCCCAATAAAATACTAAATATCATATGCTACGATTTTATTCATAAAAAAAAGGGAAGCATAAATGCTTCCCTTTCTACTTAGTTTTTAGTTTTTAGTTTTTGGTAAACATTTTAAAAAGTAAGTTTAAAGTCTACTCTTCTATTTAGTGCTCTACCTTCTGGAGTAGAATTATCTGCTATTTGCTTAGTCTCACCAAGACCTTTAGCGGTCATTCTATCGGCAGATACACCTTTACTTGATAAGTATTCTAGTACAGCGTCAGCACGCTCTTGCGAAAGTTTCAAGTTTGACGCATCATCACCTTGACTATCGGTATGTCCTTCTATTTCAATTTTAGCATCAGGATATACATTGAGTATTAGAGCTAATCTATTTAAGTTACCGTAAGATTTTTTCTTGAGAACCGATTTGGCAGTTTCGAAGTAGATTCCTTTTGCAGCAAGATTGATTTCATTCAATACTTCTTGTCCGCTTTCAGGGCAACCTTGATTTTCTACAGTACCTGGAGTTTCTGGACACTTATCTTCTTCGTTCACCACACCGTCTTTATCATCATCGAATGGACAACCTACACTATCCACCTCATATCCCTCAGGAGTTTTAGGACAGATATCAAATTTATCAGATACGCCATCACCATCTTTATCTTTAACTCTATAACCACTATTTCCGTTGTCAGCAAAGTTGAATGCAAATCCAATTGAATGAGACAAGTATATGTCGTGAAGCGGCTTGTTCCCTTCTTCAGCAGTGTTAAGCTTTGCACCAGCTACAGCATAAGGAGATCCATCATAGTTATCATCAAATGTATAGTTAGCTTGCTCGTTAAGAACTAAGTCTAAGTTCTCTGTGAGAGCTATTTTAAATCCAAGACCAGCATTCCAGTGAGAAGCTATCCAAGTTCTACTTCTTGGAAAACCTTCTGAATAATGCTTTTCGTGACTCATGTCTGAAACCGACTGCATTACTCCCCAACCTGCTCGCAGGAAAGGTTTTACTCTTGCATCTTCTGCTATAATATAGCCATTAGCAAATTTGTAGGTAAGTCCCAACATCGCATCCGTGATACGTGCTCTGAAACCTTGTCTATAGTTGTCTGCTAAATCTACACTGTAAGACTGTTTGTAAAACCCAAGATCTCCAACAGAACCATAAAGGTTAATGTCAAAAGATGGATTAAGATACATTCCTAGAGCTACACCTACAGCCTGATAATCTGGGCTTCTTTGTAAGTAAATCGCAGAACCTAAATCACCATGATATTCTCGTATACCACCATTTATCTCTAAACCGAATTTTTTGTTGTAAGACTGAGCCTCAGCCATAGTACTAAATACGAAGAATGATAACAGTAAAGTGAGTAAGTTTTTATTCATAATTATAAGTCGCTTCTATTGTTTGTCGCAAGCAATATTACATTAATTTGACAAAACTCAAAAATTAAATTCCCGTTTAAGCAGAATCTATTTGATTCAAACTGAATTAATAGCGTTGATATTAGTTGTCAAGTGTGTTAGTTAGTTGCAGACAGTTGCGAATCTAAATTAGAAATTTTGCTTTCAAAAATCCCGTTTGTCATTTTTAAGATGACTTGTTTTTTGACTTTTTATTATTGGTCAAGATTTGCCTCGTACTTTTTTATAGCATAGTAGTACAAGAGCAACATACCTAAAAGTATGATATAACCTATATTCATAGCCCAACCGACTATACTCACCCCAAAAATGAAAAAGCCAGAAAAAACAACAAAGCCTATTCCTCCTATTACAAAATGAAGACCAATTGACTTCCTGAACCGAATCAACATAAGTCCTAAAAGAGCGATTATGTTTCCTACAATTCGATGAAGACTAGATTTTTCATACTTCTTAACGGTGAGTGTATCATTTAACTCTAAAATATATGACTCTCTAAATGATTTCGATTGTTCGTTTGAGTCAGCTAGGTAAGGGTTGTTCTCTATCTGTTGAATAGCTGATTGCCTTACTTCTTCAATTACCTCTGAGTTTTGGTATGAAGATATATTAGTGGCGATAAGAAATGCCAATATGAAAGTAAAAATCACTCCGAAGAATTTAGGCCACATCGTTTTCATCTTAGGCGAAGAACGCCAAATCAAATTTGAGATGAGCTATACACTTTAGAAAAATTGCTTAATACTCCATTGACTGATAAAAATCTTCCTATCAGATAAATGGTAAGCAATAAGGCAGTGAAAATACAGCTGTGAAGAGGTGTTCTGACCTTTGTTATTGTCAGGAATACCTTATTACATCCCTCTCTACATGACCCTGAAATAACCGAATCTCCATTTTGCCAATGCTGCCAAGTTTATAAACTCATTCCGATGGCTTATAGGCGTATTTGCCGACTCTAACCTAAAGGCGTTTTAGTTTCACATAATTATAGCATGTTGTAGATGAAATGAAGTCTTTATTATGCTTTCTTTCATTTTATCTTTGGAATATGGATAGAATACCGGCAATAAGAAACTGCACGGCAGATTATTTAGAGATAGTTACTCAGCAAATGGAAAAGGACCTAGCTCTATCCGGATTGACTTATAGCCTTTCCTCAAATAACCCTGAAAATCTGATTAAAGAATTGGCAGAATTGTTAAAGCACACAGATATGAGTACCACGAAAAATATACTGTATGGAGTTGATGTAGTAACTGACATATTAGGATCAGAAAAAAACTATGATCTAATCTCTGAAAAGCTCTGGAATAGAGTGCTACAAAAGGTATGGTTCAGACTTAATTGTACTGCAAGTTCAAATACAGTTAAAACTGAAAATAAATAAAAGGTTGTATTCCTGCACTTGTCGATTGATAAACCACAAATACAATCAGTACTATAGCAAGTGCCTTTACCAGTAGTGAAGTAGATATGAATTGACCTTTGATTGATTCTTTAATTCTGGAAGGTAAAAGATGAGTTACAAACCCAAAAAGCATAATTAAGAAAACCTTCCAGTAGCCGAAGACTCTTTCGTATATTCCTAAGTAGTCAAATTGGGTGAAAATCTTATTAATTAATACTCCTACTGTTTCGATATTATCTGCCCTAAAATAAATCCAACATAAGGCAACGAAGTGAAAAGTGAGAATAACACTGAGTATTTTACCTGCAGTTCCTAAAGTTAGTTTTACTCTGTTGGCCCAAATCTTATGAACAGCCAATGCAAGCCCGTGTAATCCTCCCCATATAATAAATTTGAATGCCGCACCATGCCATAAACCACCAAGAAGCATAGTCAACATCAAGTTTATGTATGTACGAATTTTACCCTTTCTATTTCCTCCTAGTGAAATATATAAATAGTCTCTAAGCCAAGAAGATAGGGAGATATGCCACCTTCTCCAAAATTCCGTGATACTGGATGATTTATAGGGACTATTAAAGTTTAAAGGTAATTGAAATCCAAGAAGTGCTGCAAGACCAATTGCCATATCAGAATAACCTGAAAAATCACAATATATCTGGATGGAATAACCATAAACTGCCATTAGATTCATGAAACCACTATAAACCTCTGGCGTATCAAACACTCGATCCACAAAATTTACGCTGATATAGTCACTAATGACGACTTTCTTGATCAATCCACAGAGAATAAGGTAAACTGCCCCACCAAACGCTTCCTTACTTAAGAAATATGGCTTTCTAATCTGTGGTATAAACTCAGAAGCTCTCACTATTGGTCCAGCGACCAACTGAGGAAAGAAGGAAACAAAAAAGGCGAAATCGAATATGCTTTTACACGGTTCTAGATTTCTCCTATATATATCGATACTATAACTTAAGGTCTGGAAAGTGTAAAAGGAGATACCAACAGGAAGGATAATCTCATGGATATCATATATAGTTCCTAATGCATTATTAGATAAGAAAGACAGGAAGTTTATGGCTTGGAAACTGGTGCTGAATACCGTATTGATTGTGTCCGTGAAAAAATAGGAATATTTGAAAAATCCAAGTAATCCTAAGTTGGTGAACACACTAATAATAAGAAATACACGCCTCGAACTTACTTTCTTAGAGTTATAAATCGCTTGACCACAAAAATAGTCTACTATGGTACTAAATAGCAATAAAACAAAGTATAGACCACTACACTTGAAATAGAAAAATAAGCTAAAAAGCAATAAATAAATGTTCCGAACTCGGGTACGCTTGTGGAGCAGTGCAAATCCTCCAAACATTAGGGTAAATAAGAATAAAAATAGGTATTGATTAAATAAAATAGGGCTGTCTGCAGAATACCTAAAAACACTATCTAAACTCAGCATTACAATCCCTTCTTATAGCTATTTATCAGTGCTTCAAAAAGCAAATCTGCTTGCAGTAAATACCCTTCCTTGGAAAAATGTATGTAATCTCTGCGAGCCAATCCTTCTCTATACCAATTCTTAATAGAATACTTCCCTCCCATTATGCTGTATAAATCCCATAATGCTATATTCTGCTCGAAACACAGTCGTTTCATAGCCTTTTGGAGTTTTGGGATATTGGTGTTTGAATATTTCCTATACAGGTAAGAATCAGGTGGGCTAGTCAGTAAAATGCTTGCTGATGGATTCTCGGACCTAATCCTTGACACAATTTTACGATATCTCTCAATGACACAATCTGCACAAAATCTGCTACTCGACATATAACAATCGTTTGTACCAAAACTTATAATCACTAACTGAGCATTTAGTTTTTTTATTTGTGTCTCAAACTTTTGAGACCTCAGATATTGTAAAGTTCCGCTGCCGTTCACTCCTGTTGCGTGATATAAAATACCACTTTGCTCATTCTCTAATACAAAACCTTCTATATTCGATTGCACAGTTTTGAATACCGGAACAAATGTCAAACTATCTTGCCTCGACTCGAAAAATATTTGAATCCCTGTGTCGCTTAAAGAGGTGTTATAATCTCCATTCGTCTGCAAGGGAACAAATGGACTCCCAAAAATCGTCAGTTTGTCGAAATAATAAATTGTATCAGACCTACTTCTTAAGTCAATAGTAAAGGAACATCCTGTATCTCCTCTGACAGAATAACCTGCAAGGCCTAATCTGCAACCCTTGTGATCTTTCATAATATTACAAGAACTCCAATTGCCTTTTTGGTCAATTTTAACATCAATGCTTCCAGAGGTATTTGCTAGTTTATATGGAAAAACGAATCCTCTTCCAGCATTACCAAATCGCTTTTGAAGATTCTGCCTTACCCTTCCACTGAAGAAATCAGCTTGAATATGAGAATCACCAATGTGAACTACAGCAAGCTTTCCAGTATCAGATTGGTCTAAATCTTTTAGCTTCTCAAAAAAAGGTCTGAGTGAGGTCTCATTGAATATACCATTTGTGTTCAGATCTAAATCTGCACTATCCCCTGCTCCTGCAATAAAAGCTAGTAAAAAAAAGAGGATATAGTTTGGCATTCACTGATTACTAATTGAACTTTCCATTGTACTTTCTTTTCACTTCTGAAGATACTTTTTTAACCTCTTGTTCTTGATTTGCTGGACAAATAAGAAGTGCATCAGGTGTATCTATCACGAAATAGTTGTTAAGGTCCTTTATAACCACCAGCTTATTGGTATCTGAAGCTATTAAATTGCCTGTAGAATTTTCTGCTTCAAGGTTGACATTAAGTATGGTATTCCCATCTTCTTGACTGTCCATTTTTTCCTGAACACTTTTCCAAGTTCCCAAATCACTCCACCCAAAATCAGAAGGAAGAACGTATACATTTTCTGCCTTCTCCAAAATTCCGTTATCGATTGATATGCTGTTTATTTCGGAATATATTCTTTGAATATGCTCAGATTCTATTTTCGTATTGTAAGCTCCTCTGCCTTCTGCAAAGGTTTTGCTCATTTCAGGCAAAAAGTCATCTAAAGCTTTTTGAATACTAGAGATACTCCAGATAAACATACCGCTATTCCATAGAAAGTCTCCACTTTCCATAAATTTCTGAGCCATCTCTAGTGGTGGTTTTTCTGTAAAAGTTACCACCTTATTTATACCGATAGACGCTTCCTTAGGTTCAAACTGAATATAACCATAACCGGTGTCTGGTCTGTGCGGCTTTAGTCCAAGAGTTACCAAAGCATCATTTTGAGATGCATAACGATGTGCAGTATGTATCTGTTTAATAAAACTGTTTTGATCTAAAATAATATGATCACTTGGAGCTACAATAAGTGTGGCATCGTCATCTATATCAGCAATTTTATTCACTGCATATGCGACACATGCTGCTGTGTTTTTACCAAGTGGTTCACCTAATATTTGATTTGGAGTAAGCTCTGGCAACTGTTCAGAAACCAAAGCAATGTAAGAGGAGTTTGTAATTACATATATATTCTCTGGTTCAACTACTTGAAGATATCTCTGATATGCTTCTTGTATAAGGGTTCTCCCTGTTCCTAAAATGTCTAAAAACTGCTTGGGCCTATTGGCCCTACTTATTGGCCAAAATCGACTGCCAATACCACCTGCTAAGATTATAGCGTATGTCCCTTTCAACTGTTTCATATCAATCCTTCTGTTATAAAATCTTGGATGTTTACCAAGCCACTCAAACTCTTTCCTTTGGTTAAAATAATATGATTGATTCCATATTTTTTTATGAACTCTACCCCTTTTATTGCAAGTGTATCTCCTTCCAATAATCTTGGATTTTTAGTCATTATGTCCGAAGCTGTAATGTTTTCAATTTCTTTAATGTTAGAGAGCATTCGTCTTAAATCTCCATCCGTAATAACACCTGATATTTGTCCTTCCTCCATTACAACTGTAGCACCTAAACGACCTTTGGTAATCGATATTATACAATCTGCCAATGAAGTATCTAATGATACGGTTGGTGTCGCATTGTTCTGAGCCATATCATCTAAAGTAAGATATAGCCTTTTACCTAATGCCCCACCTGGGTGGTACTTAGCAAAGTCGTTTGACTTGAAATCGCGACACTTTATTAGTGCCACTGCAAGTGCGTCACCCATAGCCATTTGTGCCGTAGTACTTGTGGTAGGAGCTAGATTATTCGGACAAGCTTCTATATCAACTGTAGTATTCAGAATAAAGTCTGAATGTTCAGCTAAAAAGGAACTTAAATTCCCAACAACTCCTACAAGTTTGTTACCACCTTTAAGTATCAATGGCACCAACGACTTAATTTCTGGACTATTACCACTTTTGGAAATACAAATGACAACGTCAGACTGCTGTACCATTCCCAAATCTCCGTGGATTGCGTCTGCAGCATGCATGAATAATGAAGGAGTCCCGGTACTATTAAAAGTAGCTACCATCTTTTGACCCACAATTGCACTTTTACCGATACCTGTTACTACCACCCGGCCATCAGTAGAAAGAATTTCTTCAACGACATCAGAAAACGATTTGTCAAGTAAAGCACTAAGTTTTTTTAAACTCTCACTCTCTAACAATATGGTGTCTACTCCATATTGTCTTACATCAGAAGAATTAACTCTCATTTATTGACTGCAAATTAAAAAATTATTTCTGCAAGTGATATAAGAAGTATTATATTAGTCTCTCATTTGGTAAAAACGCACGAATAAGACAAACTTGATATGACTACAGAAGTAGTAGATTTAAAGAAAAGTTTAAAAGAGTTTTTTGGCTTCGACTCTTTTAAAGGTATGCAGGAAGAGGTGATATCTACAATCATGAAAGGCAGTGACTGCTTTGTGATAATGCCAACAGGTGCAGGAAAGTCATTGTGCTATCAATTACCAGCACTCATTAGTCCTGGCACTGCCATTATCATATCTCCCTTAATAGCACTGATGAAAAATCAGGTGGATGCTATAAGAGGTTTTGGAGAAAGTGATTCAATAGCTCATTTTTTAAATTCATCTTTAACCAAAACCCAATCTGAAAGAGTAAAACGTGATGTCACAGAAGGCAGTACAAAAATGCTTTATGTTGCTCCAGAAACTCTAAAGAAGGATGAGACTATAGACTTTTTAAGGTCTGTAAAAGTAAGTTTCGTAGCAGTGGATGAAGCTCACTGTATTTCAGAGTGGGGGCATGATTTTAGGCCAGAATACAGACGTATCAAACAAATTGTAAAAGCAATTGATGACGTACCAATGGTAGCCCTTACAGCTACTGCTACTCCAAAAGTTCAGATGGATATCCAAAAGAGCCTTAACATGCTTGACGCTAAAGTATTCAAAAGCTCCTTTAACAGAACTAACTTATACTACGAGGTGATGCCAAAGGGTAGTAAAGCCCAGACTATGCGTGATTTGATCTCTTTCGTGAATAAAAGAAAGGGGATGAGTGGTATCATCTATTGTCTTAGCAGGAAAAAAACGGAAGATGTAGCTGAGATCTTGCAGGCAAATGGAATAAATGCTCTAGCATACCATGCTGGATTAGATGCCAAAACTAGGGCAGCCAATCAAGATAAATTTCTGATGGAAGATGTGGATGTTATATGTGCCACAATCGCTTTTGGAATGGGAATAGACAAGCCCGACGTAAGGTTTGTAATACATTATGACGTTCCAAAATCTTTAGAAGGTTATTATCAAGAAACAGGACGTGCCGGTAGAGATGGACTAGACGGTGATTGTGTGTTATTTTACAATCCAAAGGATACTGAAAAGCTTGAAAAATTTCTCAAAGATAAGCCCGTGGCAGAAAGAGAAATAGGTACTCAATTGATTTCTGAAATGGCCTATTTCTCGGAATCATCATCCTGCCGAAGAAAGTCATTGTTGCACTATTTCGGTGAAAATTTTGATTCTGACAACTGCAATAAGATGTGTGATAATTGTCGAAATTCTAGAGACCCCCAAGATGCCACAAATGAGCTAGTACAAGCATTGAGAACCATAGAACATGCCGGAGGTAAAGTCGGCTTAAAGCATATAGTCAATATACTTACTGGTGTCGCTTCACCGGAGGTAAAAGCATACAAACACAATGATTTTGAATTGTTTTCCATTGGCAAGGATAAAGGTCCAAACTATTGGAAAACGCTAATAAGATATGGACAAATCAATAATTATATCATAAAGAACATTGAGCTGTACGGCCTGTTATCTATAAGTGAAGAAGGTAAAAAATTCATCATCAACCCAACTAAGGTAGAAGTCGCCCAGGATCGTGAATTCGAACCTGTCAGTGATGCTGATTTTGATAAAATCCAACTTGAGGCAGTGTTCGATAAAGAACTTTACAATCAGCTTAAAGAGCTACAGAAGGAGGTTGCAAAGGAAATGGAATTGCCTCCATATGTGATATTCCAACAAACTTCCTTGGAGGATATGGCTTTCAAATATCCTATCACTATTGCTGAGATGGAAAACATACAGGGTGTAGGAAAGAATAAAGCTAAAAAATTCGGTCAACCATTCATAGAACTGATCGCAGAGTATGTGGAGCAAAACAATATTGAAAGACCCGATGATCTAGTGCTCAAGTCGGTAGTAAATCGGAGTGCAAAGAAGATTCATATCATCCAAAATATTGATAAAAAAGTGCCTCTAGAGGATATTGCCAAAGGACAAGGTATGGATTATCAAGAGTTGTTGGATGAGCTGGAAGCAATTGTATTCTCAGGCACTCAAGTTGATTTACACTACTATATAGACGAAATCATAGACGAAGATGGACGTGACGATATTTATGATTACTACAAATCAGACGACTCAGGAAGCATAGATGCCGCGGTAGATGAGTATGAAGGAGAGTTTACTCATGAAGAAATGAAAATATTTCAAATACAATTTATGAGCGATGTTGCTAATTAACTAATTTGTTATAAATTTGCAGCCCAAAATGGCCGATGGTGTAACTGGCAACACGTCTGTTTTTGGTACAGAAGAGTCCAGGTTCGAGCCCTGGTCGGCCAACAATTAAATATTTGAAACGAAAGTTCAAAGCAGTTTATGATAACCCTTCAAGAGGGTGAAAGTAAAACAAGAAATGCCATCCTTTATAAATAAAGTAAAAATATTTGCCGGTGCCGGCAGTACACATCTAGCTGAGAAAATAGCTGAGGCTTACGGCCAAAGTTTAGGCTCTGTAACAGTAAACACTTTTAGCGACGGAGAATTCCAACCTTGCATAGATGAAACTGTGCGTGGATGCGATGTATTCATAGTACAATCAACTATGCCTCCAGCGGACAATACGATGGAGCTGCTTATGCTTATCGATGCAGCTAAACGTGCTTCTGCACATAAGGTCGTTGCTGTTATCCCATATTTTGGATTAGCTAGGCAAGACCGTAAAGATAAGCCGCGTGTCCCAATCAGTGCTAAGATGGTAGCTAATATTCTGAACGCTGCAGGTGCAGACCGCGTTATGACCATGGATTTGCACGCTCCACAGATTCAAGGGTTTTTTGATATCCCTGTGGACCACTTAGACTCGACGGTAATATTTATTCCCTACATCAAGAATTTAAAAGTAGACAACTTATTGCTAGCAGCTCCAGATGTTGGTGCTACAAAGAGAGTGAGAGAATTTGCTAAGTATTTAGGTGTTGAAATGGTTATATGTGATAAGGCTAGAAAACGTGCAAACGAAATAGCTTCAATGACAGTAATAGGTAATGTAGAAGGCAAAGACGTAGTTCTAATTGACGATATCTGTGATACAGCAAATACTTTATGCAAAGCAGCAGCACTTTTAAAGGAGAAAGGAGCTAACTCAGTGCGTGCAGTATGTACTCATCCTGTTCTCAGTGGTAAGGCATATGAAAATCTCGAAAACTCTGTTTTAGAAGAGATCATCCTTTGTGATACTATTCCTATCAAATCAGGAAATTATAAGAAAATAAAAGTTCTTAGCGTAGACAGGCTGTTTTCTAACGCCATAAGAAACGTAAGCGAATTTGGGTCAATCAGTTCACTTTTCAATATATCTGATTCATATCAGGCAGAATTAATCTAAAAAAACAACGATTTAAAATTTTTAATACAATGAAAGTAATCGCACTTAAAGGTGAAGAAAGAGATGGTCTTGGAAAGTCATCTACAAAAAAAGTAAGAAACGAAGGTAAAGTACCTTGTGTAATCTATGGTAAAGGTGAAAATAAGCACTTTACAGTTTATCAGGCTGACTTTAAAGGCTTGGTATTTACTCCAAACACATACTTGGTGCAAGTATCTGTAGCAAATGAAACAAAACTTGCTAAAGTACAGGAAATTCAATTCCACCCTGTGTCTGAAGATATTATTCACGCTGACTTTTATGAAGTAGATGCAGAAAATCCGATTTCTATTCCAGTACCAGTGAAAATAGTAGGAAACTCTCCAGGTGTAATGGCCGGTGGTAAATTGCAGCTTAAAATCAAAAAGCTTAATGCGTCTGGACTTATCACTGATTTACCTGAGTTTATAGAAGTAGACATAAATACACTTGAAATAGGTAAAAGCGTGAAGGTAGGAGATATCAATGTAGATAATCTTGAACTATTAGATTCAGCTAATAACTCAATCGTTTCTTGTATCGTTACTAGAGCTGCTAAGAGTGCAGGACTAGATGACGAAGAAGGTGAAGAAGCAGCTGAAGGCGAAGAAGGAGCTGATGCGGCAGAATAATTCTAACCAAACAAACTTATTTAAAAATCCTTTCTCGTTAAGCGAGAAAGGATTTTTTGTTAGTTGAATCTTTAATCACTTCTTCAATAGTCTGGTACTCAAATTTTAATTCTTTTTGAAGCTTACTATTGTCAAAATAATTGACCGCTATACTAGATCTTAATGTTTCCTTACTTAGCATACCTCCTAGACCAAGAAATTCCTTTACGGCAATAAGTGCGTATATAATATTATAAAGCAGCCCTTTTAATGCTATTCTTGGCTTTTTTGAATTAAGGGCATTGGCCATTAGGTCTGCTACCGCTCTAAAGGATTTGTTTTCACTCACTACTATATAACGTTCACCTGAGATATTAGAAAGACAAAGCAACTCCGCTATCCTCGCTACATCCTTTACACCTACCCAACCTGTTACTCCTTCACTGTAAAAAGGAAATCCATTTTTTGCATTACCGAAGAGTTTATTACTACCTTTAGTCCAATCACCATAACCTAGAATAATACCTGGATTGATCGCTACTACTTTTAGCCCTTCTTCTTGGCCTCTCCAAATCTCATACTCTCCTAAATGTTTTGTATACCCATAATTACTATGAGCAACCTCATTATTCCATTCAACATCTTCAGAAATTAGTTTCCCCTCGTCACTTTTGGTGATAGCTGCTATACTACTACAATATAGAAGTTTCTTCATGTTAGTAGCTAAACAAGCGTTGACCACATTTGCAGTAAACTCCTGATTTACAAGTAGCATTCTATCATAATCGCGTTGTAAGTATGAAATCATTCCTGCTAAATGCATCACTTGGTCTGTGTTTTCCATAACCTCTATTAGACCTTCAACGTCATACAGTTCACATCTTTTCCAACTAAGCGAATTATATTTCTCCTCTGAGAGACTGTAATATGCTTTAACTAATTCAAATTCGTTGAGGGAAGCATCAGGTCTAATGATAGCAACAACTTTATGGCCTTGGAGGAGAAGGTGGTGAATAATGTGTACACCCAAGAATCCGTTAGCTCCAGTTATGGCAAAAGTCATGTTTTAGTAAGCGTATGTTTGTGAACTACGAATATAATTTCAATGTTGGAAGAATACTTTAGTAAGATAGTCATTAATGATGGGTTTAGCTCACAACAGATTGGCAGTACACTGGACAGATATGAAAATGAGTTTCCTCGCCTCGGTGGAAAATCAATCGCCTTATTTGGGCTTGCTGAAGACGGCATAGGGAATGCTGTAAGACAAGAATTCTATAAGTTAATGTCTAATGCTCAACTTATAAATGAGCTAGTTGACTTAGGTGATATATCTGAACAAGAATCCACTCTCAAAACTAATGAAGCTATTTCATCAGTGATACACCATTTGTTAGAAAAAGGCATAGTTCCTGTTTTTGTGGCTTTAAATCTAGAATGTGGTGAACCCATCTATCAGGCATTTCAAAGTTGCAAAAAGCAGATAGAGTTTTCTCTTATATCACATAAGCTTCCTATAGCAGATTATGAGATGCTGAATAGAATATGCACCTCTACGCCCAATTACCTCACCAATATCAACTCTCTCGCCTTTCAGGCTCAATATATTTCACCCAAATCACTTGATGTTTTCGAAAATTTAAACTTTGGTCATTATAGACTTGGATCGATTAAGACAAATAAAGAGGATGCAGAACTGTATCTGAGAAATGCCGGGATTACACTATTTGACATCAATTCTGTCAAACACTGTGATGCTCCTGGTAAGCACATTGTTCAACCTAGTGGTCTCACCAGTGAAGAAGCTTGTCAGCTTTCAAGATATGCAGGAATGAGTGAATTAGGAAAGTGTTTCGTAGTTTCTGGATTGGCTCCTAGTAGGGACCAAGAAAAACTTACAGCTACTTTGTGTTCTCATTTGATATGGTATTATCTAGATGGCTACTTCAGTAGGTGTTCAGACCTTCCAGGAGAACATAGAGATTTCGTAAAATATAGATGTGATTTTAGTGATGATCAAGTACCCATACTCTTTTTGAAGAGTAAAAAAACAGAGCGGTGGTGGATGCAAATAGAGCATCCTGCAGAACCTTCTGATATTAACAAACAAATTACATTTCCTTGTTCTTATATGGACTATCAAATAGCAGCAAACGGCGAAACGCCACAACGGTACTTAGATAGTCTTAAAAGGTTGGCTTAAAATACTACAAAGAGTAAAATATTCGTTCTCATAGTTTATAATGCTTAAAAAAACAAAACTCACAAACCTTGTCTGCTTTTTGCTACTTCTAATGTTCCTGAGCTCTTGCTCTTCCAGAAAAAACTGTAGTAAAAGAAAAAAGACTAAAGTAGAGATGGGTTGGATGTGAAAACCTAAATCAACGTTTGGAATATTCTGTTCCATTCCTTTGTCTAATATCTGTAGTGGCAAAAGATTTATCTAAACTTCATGATTTTGAATTAGTTAGTCTAGCTGTGGAAGGCGAAGAATCCTCATTTGCTGAAATAGTAAAGAGACACCAAAATATCGTAGCGACGACTGCTATGGGAATGCTTTCTGATATGGAAGAGTCTACAGAAATAGGTCAACAAGTATTCATTCGGTTCTATAAGTCCATGGGTCAGTTTAGGAAAGAAGCTAAGCTTAGCACGTATTTATCAAGAATTACAATTAATCTCTGTCTTAACCGTCTTAAGAGAAATCAAAATTTCAGGACACGAAGCTTAAACCTAGTCTTGGCTCAAAGCCAAGCTCAGCCAGACTTTTCAAAATCTTTAGAAGACAAAGATGTTGTCAATAAAGCACTTCAGTATCTAGAAGAACATTACAGGAGTGTGGTTGTCTTAAGGATGATAAAAGGATATAATACACAAGAAGCTTCTGAAATTTTGGGAATACCAAAAGGGACTACTTTGTCTAGATTAAAGAGAGGAATGGAAAAACTTAAAATAATACTAATAGAAAATTTCAACTATGAATGATAAACACTTACAACAATTACTAGCCAAACAGCAATATGTATTTGAAGATGAATTTGCACAGAAAGTAGTTAATGCCGTTTTAGAAAACACTACTCCTGCTGCTGTGAGAAATATCTTTTGGTACTTATCCGGAGTTGCTGCCTCATTGTTACTCTGTGCTTCTGTGGTTTATTTACAAGATGGACGCTTAAGCTTTGATACCTTTCTGGGCATAGATAGTCTAAATAATGATACACTTAACGAATTAAGCTTCTACTTATAATATGAAAAACAGAAATATCATAATCGCAATCATTTGTACATTAATCATGGGTTTTGTATTAGGTTTTTTTCTTTCTGGAAGACTAGCACGAAATAGAATGGAAAAAATACGTGCTCGAATGGAATCTCCAAAAGCTGAGAGAATGTTTCTTTCAAAGAAGCTAGACTTAACAAAGGAACAGGAAGAATCTATCAGACCTCTTATGGATTCTATGCTTACACGACAATCTCAACTCCGTAATGAGCACCATGCTGCAATAAGAAAAATAAGAAAATCCATGTTCAATGAAATCAGAAAAGAATTGAACCCAAAGCAATTAAAAAAGCTTGAAAAAATGAATTCTAGAAGAGAGAAAAGACCTAAGAGACCTCGACGATATTAAGTATAATTTACTGCTGTTGGAAATGTGAATTGGAATGAAAATTGGATAATCATTGTCAAATGAGTAAATAAAAGATATGAAAAAACGGAAATCACATTGATGCTATTAATCATTTGCCAGGCAGTGATAGCACAGACAAAAACAGCAGAAGAAGTAACTGAAAAAAGACTCGAACGAATAGAACAGACGATAGATTTCTCTGTCGAACAACGAACAAATATAGAAGCGATAGTTCTAAAATCCTCCTCAGAAATATTAGCTATGAAAGCATCTGGAGAATATGCGAGAGAAGATATAGTAGCTATTAAAAAACAAGAGCGAACTCTTGTGAAAGCTCAGCTGACTCCAGAACAATTATTAGCATTGAAAGCAGCTAAGGAGTCAAACAAGGCAAAACGTAGTCAGGTAAAGGCAGAAAGGGTAAAATTTCAGGCAGCTAAGCAAGATTTAAAAGCGATGAGATCTGCATTTGATGCTAAGCTGTCTACTGAAGAAAAAGAAGTTATTGAAAAAGCTAGATTACTTTTACCTAAAAGAGTTAAAAAAACGGAGAAAGCTGAACTAACGCCTGAAGAAAAGGAGGAACGCAAAGCTATTAGAATAGAAATCAAAAATCTATTAGCTCCTGTAATAGCTACTCATCAAGCTGAGCTAGATCAGATCAAAAGTACTACTCCAACTAAGCGTGGAAAAAATGAAAGCACGCCTAATAATGGTTTCTATCATAAGTTTTTACTAATGAAGTAAACACGGTGGCTTTCTGAATAATAAAAAAAGGGTGCCGAAGATTCGACACTCTTTTTATTGCTATCCGTATCAAATGGACGCTAAATAAAAATGGCCACTCCAAAAGATCGGGGTAGCCATTTTTTATGATTAATACTACTATCCTAGGTAGGATTTGAGTATTTTGCTCTTACTAGATTTTCTAAGTCTTCTAAGTGCTTTTTCTTTAATCTGTCGAACACGTTCTCTTGTAAGACCAACTTTATCAGAAATATCTTCCAAGGTATGAGCAGGTCCTCCATCTAAACCGTAGTAATATTTCAATACATCTCTCTCTTTTTCGGAAAGTGTAGAAATTACACGATTTATTTCCTTACGAAGTGATTCATCCATTAACGGCTGATCTGGATTAGGCTCGTCATTATTATCCAAGACTCCAAGAAGACTATTGTCCTCACCTTCTATTAGGGGAGCATCTATAGATAGATGTCTACCCGAAGATTTGAATGCATTTTCCACCTCTGTAACAGATATTTCCAGCTCCTTCGCTATCTCCTCAGGAGTAGGCTCACGCTCCTGTAGCTGCTCTAGACGAGCTGCTGCTGCACTTATCCTTCCTATACTTCCCACCTTGTTAAGTGGTAGACGAACTATACGAGATTGGTCTGCCAGAGCTTGAAGAATTGACTGACGAATCCACCACACTGCGTAAGAAATGAATTTGAAACCACGAGTCTCATCAAAACGTTTTGCCGCTTTTATGAGTCCCAAGTTACCTTCATTTATTAAGTCTCCAAGAGTCAGTCCCTGGTTTTGATATTGCTTTGATACAGAAACAACGAAACGAAGATTGGCATTCACCAACTTCTCCAGAGCAGCTTGGTCTCCTTCTCTTATTCTCCCCGCTAATACTACCTCTTCTTGTGCATCGATCATCGATACTTTACTAATCTCGTTTAGATATTTATCCAACGATTTGTTTTCCCTATTGGTAAACTGTTTTGAAATTTTGAGTTGTCTCATTTACTGTGTACTATTTCGCTTTCTTAAATGAACATGCAAAGTTAACTTTTTGTGACTAAAAAACTAACAAAATAGCTTGACAAAAAGCTCCAAAAAGCGTGCCTAAGTCGTATTCCGTGCAGACGGCATCGAGTACGTCTCAATAGAGGTCGAAGTCACATCACGAAAGAATAATTAATAACTCGGAACAAGTACCAGATTCAAATAAACATTTACTGAGAGAAATCAGAATTTTCTGGGTATCTATTCTCGCAAACACTACTTCTAAATTGTAGTACCTTTGTTGGCAATACAATAATTGACTAATGACGAATAAAGTTAAAATCTCTGTTGCAAAAGGAGATGGAATTGGACCTGAAATCATGGATGCGGTCCTTCAAATCTTCGAAGCAGCCAAAGTTCCCTTAGAATTTGAACAGATTGATATGGGGAAAAGTGTTTATGACAAGGGATTTACCACTGGAATGACAGACGAAGCTAGAGCTAGTATAGAGTCTACCGGCATTCTTTTCAAAGGACCAATGGAAACTCCTAAAGGCGGCGGTGTGAAAAGCATCAATGTTACCGCTAGAAAAACTTGGAATACACACTCTAACATCAGGAAATTTCAAACAATTAAAGGTGTTGATACCGTATTTAGCAAGGCAGGCATACCTATCAATCTTACCATAGTCAGAGAAAATGTAGAAGATACTTACGGCGGTATAGAGCATTATATGACTAAAGATGTTGCAGTTAGTCGTCGTATTATATCTAGACCAGGTTCTGAGCAAGTGATAAGGTCTGCTTTTGAAGTGGCCGTCAGAGAAGGGTATTCTACGGTGACTTGTGGACACAAAGCAAACATAATGAAGCTCACAGACGGTATGTTTCTCAATACTTTTTATGAAATCGCTAAAGAGTATCCACAAATCAAAGCGGAAGATGTCATTGTCGATGCACTTTGCATGAAATTGGTTTATGCACCTCAGCAATTTGAGTGTATCGTTCTCACTAACCTTCAAGGAGACATTGTTTCTGATTTGTGTGCAGGTTTAGTTGGGGGTCTTGGGTTTGCACCTTCTGCAAATCTTGGTGATCACATTAAGATTTTTGAGGCAGTACACGGCACAGCTCCTGATATAGCGGGTAAGAATTTAGCTAACCCAACTTCTCTCTTACTTAGTGGAGCCCTGATGCTGAATCAGCTTGGTCTGGAGCACTATGGAACAGCCATTCGTAATGCATTGCTTTCTGCGATTGATAGAGGTTACCATACTGGAGACTTTGGTTCTGATCGAGCGTATGCTGTTGGAACTCAGGAATTTGCTCAAGCTGTCATTCAAGAACTTGACCTATCTCAAATTACAGATACAAACCCGGAAAAATATCATAAACCAACCCATTTAGAATCCAATATGATGATGGTCTCCAGTGACAAAATTATTGAAACTGTAGGTATTGACATTTTCGTGGAATCAGAAAAACAAGCTGATGAAATAGCTAAAATAGTTTTAAGCCAGTTAGACGACAACATGGAATTAACGACTATCACAAATCGTGGTACTCAAGTATGGCCAGAAGGATCCGTTTATACCAACTTAGTGGACACATATATCATCAGAATTGAAAAAAACACCAAAGAAGAGATAAAGAAAACACTCTTTATGCAGCAGGCTATACGATTATATGATTACGTAAATATATCATCTATCGAGATGCTTATTACCATAGACGGACAGCGAAAATACTCACTAGCACAAGGTCAAAAAATCATTAATCTAGAGTGAGTTCTGCTGAAAGATTCAAGAGTCTTTTTTCAAAAAGAAAGCTAGCAATACCTATAGTGTTAGGTTTTGCAATTACGGCATATACCTTTCTAACGAGCTACGATTCTGAAACTTTTGGCACCGTAGAAATTACGAGAAATTCTCTTTTTTGGTTAGCCTTTTGCGTCGCTATGGTATTCGCACGGTTCCTAGGTTATGCATACAGGCTCAGGGTATTGAGCGACCAAGATATCTCTTGGAAATCTTGCTTTCAAATCACTTTACTATGGGAGTTTGCATCTGCCATTACCCCTGGTATAGTAGGCGGTACAGCTGTAGCCATAGGTGTCATTGCTCAGGAAGAAAAGGTAAACTCTGGTAGGTCTACAGCTATTGTTATGGCGACATCCTTTCTTGATGTTCTCTTTTATGTGCTTTGTATTCCAGTCTTAGCTCTTGCTATCAATGTGAAGGATCTCATACCTGATTCAGTAGGTCCTTTTTCTCAAGCAAATGTCTATGTTTATTTCTTGTCAGCATACTTGCTGTTTTTTATTTGGTCACTTCTGGTATTTATTGGTTTATTAATAAGACCTACTTTAGTGGGAAATTTAGCCAATAGCCTATTCTCAATTTCTTTTCTGAATAAGTGGAAGACCAAAGCAAATACTTGGAGTAATGAAATTACCACTTCCGCCAAAGAGCTAAGAGGCAAAAATTTTTCCTTTTGGGTTGCGTCATTTTCGTCTACTTGCCTCGCTTGGTTTGCAAGGTTTGCTCTTGTTAATTCCCTGATATTGGCACTAGGCCAAGGTACAGCCATTTTAGCTATCTTCATGAAGCAACTGATAATGTGGGGGGTATTACTTATTCCTCTAACACCAGGAGCAAGTGGGCTTGCTGAGATTTTGTTCTCCTCTTTTTTGGGAGAATATTTCGCCTCCCCATCACTTGCAAATGTGACTTCTATTATTTGGAGGCTTGTTAGTTTCTATCCATATATAGTTGCAGGTGTTATTGTTCTTCCTCTTTGGATTAATAGAGTGTTTATGTCTAAAAAATAAGAATTATATCAGACCTTATTCTGTTACCATTCGTCTTGTGTTTAATACCATTCAAGCTCAGATATTGACTGAGTGTCACTTTTACACTATGATACTCTTGTCTTAGCCTGTGTATAATTCTACATTTGTATGCGAGTGTTATGACAAAAACAACTCACTTACAAGACACTACTGTTCTCTACTTAGACAGCCGTCCAGAAAAGCTGACCCAGTTCAAATCTCTTTCTGAAGGGCATTTTAATGTCCTGTTGGTAACAAGTGCTGAAGATGCGTTTGTATCAATAAATACACATACTATAGATATAGTTATTGCTGATGAACAAGTCCAGAAAAGCTCAGGAATTGCGTTATTAAATAGTATAAAATCAAAGCACCCTAAAATTGAGCGAATCCTGATATCTCGCAGTAAGAATATAGATATACTTATTGATGCGATATTGATAGGCGAAGTATTTAGATTCATCATCAAACCATTCAAAAAGATTGAAATACTATCCATCATTCAATCACTTCACGCCAAACGAGAGAATCTTCAAAAAGAATATATTCTCCAAATGATTCGGTAATCGCCTATTACAAATATTCAACTGTTGCCACCTTTCTACATTTAAAAAGAATATCACATAAGATAGAATACATACATTTGCTCTAAGGCAATAATATGATTCCAAATATAGGTATTACCATAGGTGACTTCAATGGCGTAGGACCAGAGTTAGTCATAAAAACCGTTTCAAACGAGTTAATCTTTAATTACTGCACTCCAGTCATATATACAAATAGTTATGTGCTCAAATATTATACTGAACTCTTAGATCTCCCTGCACTAAACATCAATATAGTAAGACAGCCAAAAGATATAAAAAAGGGTAAGGTCAATATTAGAGTTTGTAACTTAGACAGGATAGACATAACACCTGGCGAACCTAGTGAGCAAGCTGGAAAAGTTGCATGGGATGCTTTACAACTTGCTGTGGAAGATGTAAAAAACGGGTTTATAGAAAATATTCTAACGGCACCTATTGATAAAAAAACTGCCGTGTCTGCAGGTCTCAGTCATAACGGGCATACCGGTTATTTTGCTGAATGTTTCGAATCAAATGCACAGATGATCTTGCTGAATGATAACTTAAGAGTGGCAATGGTTACCGGTCATACTGCTTTGAAGGAGGTTTCAGGTCAATTGACAACCGAAATAATTGAGTCTTCCATTGTACAACTTAATGAAACCTTGAAGTCCGACTTTGGCATCTTAAAGCCACGGATAGCTGTTCTAGGTATGAATCCACACGGTGGAGATAATGGACTGATGGGTAATGAAGAGCAAGTTTTAATTGCTCCAGCCATAGAATCATCTAAAGATAAAGGTATAATAGCAATTGGGCCATATGCTCCTGATGGATTCTTCGGTTCTAAGAATGCAGAGCAATTTGATGGAGTTCTTGGAATGTATCATGACCAGGTCTTGATTCCTTTTAAACAAGTTGCATTTTCTGATGGTGTAAACTATACAGCGGGTCTCCCAATAATTAGAACATCGCCGGATCACGGTACAGCATATGATATAGCTGGACAGGGAATTGTAGATTCATCTTCATTCATAAATGCCCTCTATCTGGTTAACAAAGTATATAGAAATAGGATAGCCTTTTACGATAAATCCACTGAGCAACTTGGATTCAGAGATCATCGTAGAGAAAAGTTTAGTATTGGTGTTCCAAACCTAAGATAAGAATCTTCTTTATATTTGGTTTATAACTTATTTATTTACCTTTGCAGACTTTTTGGGATGAAGTTGAATGATTTCGATATCGAGTTTATTAAGTTCAAAAATGAAACACATACCTTCTCCTATAATTTAAATAATACGTTCTTTGGATTAAAGGCCAATAGCTTATATCAGGACTGCGATATTGACGTGCAGGTGCTTTGTAAGAGAAATGAAAGTAACATTTCATTGGATTTTGTTTTGAAAGGATATGTAGATTCAACTTGTGAAAGATGTTTGGACAGCATAAAAATCGAAATTGATACCACTAGAAATGAAGTTCTTAGACTTACAAGCAATGAAGAATTGTTGAAAGAGGAAAGTTACATTTCTATAAATCACCAAGTCTACAATACATATGATTCTATATACGAACAAATATGTCTGACTATGCCAACTCGTAAGATCTGTAAGCTATCCCTAAATCAAAAAGAATGTGAAATAGACCATCAAGAAACTGCACAAAATAAAGATGTTGTAGATGATAGATGGGCAGAACTAAAAAAATTAATAAAATAATAAAATGGCACATCCTAAACGTAAAATCTCCAAAACTAGAAGAGACAAGAGAAGAACTCATTACAAATTAGGCAACAGACAGCTGCACAGAGATCCATCGACAGGTGAAGTACACCTTTACCATAGATTAAATCTCGAAACAGGAATGTACAGAGGTGTACAGGTTCTTGAACCAAGAGACGCTGAATAAGAGCTTATGAGGATTGGCGTAGATGCCATGGGAGGAGACTTTGCTCCCGAAGAATGCGTTAGAGCTACAGTTGCTGAAGCACAAAGAGAAGACTGTCAAGATCAGTTTTTCATCTTTGGTGAAGAAAGCTTGATGTCCCTTTATGCTGCTGACTTGGAACACCATAAAATTCAGGTTGTTCCAACTGGCGAAAGCATAGGTATGGGTGAACACGCAACAAAAGCTGTAGCTTCTAAAAAAGAGTCTAGTATTAATGTTGGTATGCACTTCCTAGCTACCGATAAAATAGATGCCTTCCTTAGTGCGGGTAACACTGGTGCTATGATGGTTTCTGCTCTCTACAATGTGAAGACAATTGACGGCATTGAGCGACCAGCGTTATCATCTGTGCTTCCAAAAGAAGATGGTACTACTGGAGTCTTACTAGATGTAGGGGCCAATAGTGATCTAAAACCCGAAACACTTGCAAAATTTGCAGTCTTAGGTAGTGAATTTGCAAAAGCAGTTTACAAAATAAGCAATCCAAAAGTTGGGTTAGTCAATATTGGAGAAGAAGAAGAAAAAGGCAACATATTCACAAAAGCAGCCTTTCCTTTTCTGAAGCAACAAAAAGGAATAAATTTTATTGGTAATGTAGAAGGTAGACATCTTTTCCTTGATGGAGTTGATGTTGCTGTATGTGATGGTTTTACTGGAAATGTTATAGTGAAAACTTGCGAAGGCTTTTTCTATAACTTACTGAAAAGAGGTGTTCAGGATGACTTCTTAAACAAATTTAATTTCGAGCATTATGGAGGAACTCCAATCCTTGGAATAAAAAAACCTGTTATCATAGGACACGGTATTTCTAAAGAAAAAACCTTCCGTAACATGATAAAACTTGCGAAAAGCGTGGTAGATTCAAATTTAATTTCTAAGATTGAACAATCGTTTTCACAAACAACAAGTAAATAAAACAACTTATTATTCTTTAATAAACCATGAGAGCAGCTATCACAGCAGTCGGAGGTTACGTGCCTGACAAGGTAGTAACCAACAAAGATTTAGAAAAACTAGTAGACACATCAGATGAGTGGATACAATCTCGAACCGGTATTAAAGAAAGAAGGAAAATGGAAGATGGCACTGCAACTAGTGACATCTGTGTAGCTGCTATAGGCAAGATTCTACAAAAGAAAAATCTTAATCCAAAAGATATTGATCTCATTATTGTTGCTACAGTTACCCCAGACCACGTGTTCCCAGCTACCGCAAATATTGTTAGCGATAAAATTGGAGCTACCAATGCTTGGGGGTTTGATTTAGGTGCAGCATGTTCAGGTTTTCTATACGCTCTAGAAACTGGTGCTAAATTTATAGAAACCGGGAAACATAAAAAGGTAATTGTATGCGGGGCAGATAAAATGTCGGCTATTGTAAATTATCAAGACAGAAACACTTGTATCATTTTTGGTGATGGTGGAGGAGCCGTTTTGCTTGAGCCTTCGGAAGATGAAAATGGTATTGTCGATAGCATATTGAGATCTGATGGATCTGGAAAAGCCTACTTACACCAAAAAGCAGGGGGATCCCTGAATCCGCCGACTCATGAAACCATAGAAGCTCGCGAACATTATGTCTTTCAAGAAGGTAAGACCGTATTTAAGTTCGCTGTAACGAATATGGCTCAGGTAAGTAGGGATATTATGGATAGAAATAATCTCAAAGGAGAAGATATAGACTATCTCGCAGCACATCAAGCCAATCTCAGAATTATTGATGCTACCGCAAAAAGAATGGAACTAGAGGATGACAAAGTCCTCATAAATATAGAAAAATACGGAAATACAACTGCTGGAACTATTCCACTACTATTTTCAGATTTTGAGTCCAAGTTTAAGAAGGGAGACAACATTGTTCTAGCTGCCTTTGGCGGTGGGTTCACGTGGGGCTCTGTTTATCTTAAATGGGCTTACAACTCATAAAATCACAATTTGTACTATTTTCGTTAAAGATTAGAAAGACATGGAATTAAAAGAAATTCAAACGTTAATCAAGTTTATTTCTTCATCTAAAGTGGATGAAGTTTCAATCGAAAAGAAAGATTTTCGAATTAAAATAAAAAGAAATGCTCCTGAGTCTAAGGCTACGCCTGTACAGCAACTTCCACCTCAGCAAGTTGTAAGTGTACCGGCGGCACCATCACCTGCAGCACCTGCGGCAGAGACTGCTTCATCTGAAGCACCTGCAGAAGAAGCTAGCAATACAGAAGAAATAAAGTCTCCTATGATTGGAACTTTCTACAGAAAATCATCTCCAGACAAGCCTTCTTTTGTTGAGGTTGGAGATACCGTTGAGAAAGGGCAAGTCATCTGTATCATAGAAGCAATGAAATTATTCAATGAAATAGAGTCAGAGGTTAGCGGTAAAATTGTAAAAGTGCTTGTTGATGATTCTCAGCCTGTAGAATACGATCAACCTCTTTTCTTAGTTGAACCTAGCTAATCTAAACTATGTTTAAAAAGATACTTATTGCCAATCGAGGAGAAATAGCTCTTCGTATAATACGAACATGTAAGGAAATGGGTATATCTACGGTTGCAGTTTACTCGACTGCAGACGCTGATAGTCTCCACGTAAAATTTGCAGACGAAGCTGTATGTATTGGGCCACCACCCAGTCCCCAGTCTTATCTCAGTATGCCAAACATTATTGCAGCTGCAGAAATTACAAATGCAGACGCAATTCATCCTGGATACGGGTTCCTTTCTGAAAATGCTACATTTTCAGGTATGTGCCATGATCATGGTATCAAATTTATAGGTGCTAGTTCCCAAATGATAGAATCTATGGGAGATAAAGCAAACGCTAAGGCTACAATGATAGCTGCTGGTGTTCCTTGTGTGCCAGGTTCTGACGGACTATTAAAAGATGAGAAGCACGGAATAAAAACTGCCGCAGAAATTGGATATCCTGTTATGCTGAAAGCTACTGCCGGTGGCGGTGGTAGAGGTATGAGACTGATTTGGAGTGAAGAAGAATTTTCAGAGGCTTGGTCTAGTGCTCGTCAAGAGTCTAAAGCGGCCTTCGGAAACGACGCGATGTATCTTGAGAAATTTATCGAAGAACCCCGTCATATCGAAATCCAAATTTGTGGAGATCAATATGGAAAAGTCTGTCACCTTTCAGAACGAGATTGCTCAATCCAACGTAGACATCAAAAGCTAATTGAAGAAGCTCCTTCTCCATTTGCTGGTGATGATCTTAGAGAAAGAATGGGTGAAGCTGCTATTAAGGCAGGAGAGGCAATCGGTTATGAGGGAGTTGGTACGGTTGAGTTTTTGGTTGACAAGCACAAGAATTTCTACTTTATGGAAATGAATGTTCGAATTCAAGTTGAACACCCTGTCACGGAGGAAATTATCAATTTCGATTTAATTAAAGAGCAATTAAAAGTTGCTGCTGGTATACCAATGAGTGGCAAGAACTATTATCCTCAAAAACACTCTATCGAATGTAGAATCAATGCAGAAGATCCATTCAACGACTATAGACCTAGTCCTGGGAAAATTGAAGTATTGCATAAGCCGGGTGGCCACGGTATACGTGTAGATTCCCATATTTATGCTGGGTATACTATTCCTCCACATTATGATTCTATGATAGCTAAGCTCATTGTCTCTGCTCAGACTCGTGAAGAGTGCGTACTGAAAATGGAGAGAGCTTTATCAGAATTTACAATAGAAGGTATCAAAACAACTATACCTCTACACCTTAAGCTGATGAAAGATCCAGACTTCAAAGCTGGTAATTTTACTACTAAGTTTATGGAAACTTTTGATATTAATAAGTAATTACTAAAAAGAGATAAATAAAAAAGGGACAGTTTTCACTGTCCCTTTTTTATTTATCTCTTTCTTTAGATTTTCTGAATTATCTTTGAATAATTCAAGTTTCCACTTGACCTCATTATGTAGATTCCCTTGGGCAAAGAAGCTACGTTAATCCTATCTCCAGAATATACTTTCTTAGACAATACTTCATTCCCAAGTATGTCATAAATCTTAATCTCTTCAGAACCACCTTCCATCAACTCAATTATGATAAAGTCTTTAGCAGGGTTTGGATAAACATCAAAAGAAGCTGTTCTAACTGACTTCGTACTAGCACCCCAAGTAGACATATCGAACTTAACCGTATCTTTATAATTTGGGTTTAGCTCAGACCAAGCTACCATAGTCAGCGTTCCAGTTCCTGGATTACCCACATTTGTGAAACCTAGTTTCAAAAGCATCTTTTCTCCCAATGACAGGTCAAACTTATATTCCCTGTCTACAGCGGGATCTACTATACATAAGTCTCCGGTGCATACTGAAGATTCCCAGCTCTCGCCGTTAATGGTCATTTCAGTCAATTTCCAAACGATTATGGTGTCATCAGGATCCGTCGCATTGTTATGTAAATAAGTCTTTTCTTCTCCCGAAAAACTTGAGGGATCTATACTTACAGAGAGATAATCATGATCTATTACTATTTGAGCAAAAGAAGATGAAACCGCTGCAAGAGCGACAAACAATAGTGTAATTTTTCTAATCATATTAATCAATTTAAGTAGTTCAGTTTTAGGCAGCCTCAGCTTCTACAGCTTCTACCTCAGGTATCATTCGCTTTAATAAATTCTCAATTCCTGCTTTTAATGTTAATGTGCTACTTGGACAACCACTGCAAGAGCCTTTCATAGTTACAGTGACAACACCTTCCTCAAAGCTTTTGAAATCAATAGCTCCACCGTCCATTTCAACAGCAGGTCTCACGTGATCTTCTAAGAGTTGCCTTATCTTAGTCACTACTTCTGATTCTTCCTCGTCAGTCAGCTTTTCTTTTTTCACAACAACAGGCTTCTCAGCCTCAAGGTAATCTTGTACAAATTTCTTGAGCTCTGGAATTATGTCAAACCACTCGAAGTCTGGTTTTTTTGTTACTGAAACAAAGTTATTCATTATGAAAACTCCCTTCACATACTCAAAATTAAACAGCTCCTCAGCCATAGGACATTCGTCTAAACCTTCTTTCACACGAAAATCAATACTGTCGTTTGGAAGTATCATTTTGTTTGACACAAATTTCATAGACTCAGGATTTGGAGTCTTTTCAGAATATACGGTTATTACGTCTGCTAATTCCATGTTATTTATAACGGTTCAAAGATAGGGAATGTTTTTATGCTTAAAAGTCGTATTCGTCATCTTTAAACCATTTACTCTTGAGCTTCATCTAATAAGCCTTCATTTCTAAATGCTTTTCGCTGAGCATATTGTGAATTGAAATTACACCATTGGCAGTCTGGTTCTTCACAGCCTTCGCGAAACTCTAAGTTTTGTATACTGCTATAAACGCTCTTAATCTGTTTTCTGACAAAAGAGTACTCCTCATCACATATTACAATCTTCGTTTTTACGAATTCGTCTTTCTCTGGTTCTATGAAATCTATCTCACCGGACACCACCTTCAGATTTTGTGTGCTATCACTATCTATTAGTGCCTTGTAAAATATAATCTGCCTCCAATAGTCACCTCCAAATCTCTTTTCATAATTAGCTTCATTTGGATTGTCTTCTAATACCTTTGGTGGACTCACTTTCTTTTTACCATATTTTACTTGACCTGTTTTGAAGTCTGTAACATGGGCATTGCCTTCGGTGACATTTACTTTATCTATCTGACCACGAATCGGTACTCCGTCTATTTCACAATTTTTAAGATAGAGTTCTGAAAAAATCTCACCACTATCACTCCAGCTAGAAGAGTACTTGTCACAATACTTTTCCAAAATTGACTCACCATAGTATAGCCTCCTCTCTAAACCTTCCTTAGTAAAGGCTTCCTTGCTACTATTCATAGCTTTCTTAAATCTACTACGAAGTATGTCTTTAGCTACTGATTCGGTACTTATCTCGCCCCATTGCTTGAAGAGACCGTCTAGTGCATAGTGAATAGCAGTGCCGAAAGTAGAGCTTTCACCTTTAGCTGAAGGTACGCGTAATATATTCTGGTAAAAGAACGCCACTGGACATCGCAGATAACTGTTTAGATTGGTAGCACTGAGCCTGAAATTCTCGACTTCGTATCTCACAAAATCTTGATCTATGAGATCTGTATATTCTTCATCTTCATCTCGAAGCATAAAGTCAAAAAAGTGCTTCATAGCTGATTCGTCCGTAGGTGCAGATATCAACTCTGCACTACCACTTTCTTCTAGCTCTACCACAAAAAGGCTTTTGGTAAGGTCCTTATCCTTTTCATCTTTAAGTGGGTATGATACCTCCAAATGTTTTCTTGCTCTAGTCATTCCCACATAAAATAGTCTTCTAGACTCTTCTTCTGCTGCTTTTTTTGGTTCACCTGGCAATAAGAGATTCAATTTATAAGGCAACGATTTTGAATCTTTCTCCCATTTTCTCTCTGTACTGCCTATCATGAATACATAGTCAAACTCAAGACCTTTTGATCCATGGACGGTCATTAGATTGACACCATTACTACCGCGTATGATTTTATTAAGTTTTAGACCTAAATTATGCGATACCATTAAATCAATTTTCCCAAGGAATTCGCTCAACGTCAGGTATGGGTTTCTGGAAGTCTCTTCTTTCAAAAAGTTATAGTATGTCTTTAAACATTGTATAAGGTAAGTGGCATCGTGACTGGATAATGCTCTTGAAACATATCCCAATTTTGACATTATGCGTTCAACGAGCGTTTGCAATGTCAAATTATGCATCTCCTTTAGCCAGTACTCTACATCAGCAATAAAAAGCTTTAGTTCGTGTTTAGCATCAGAACCTAAGTCCAGTCTGTCTGCTGTGAGATTTAATTGTTCTCGCCATCCAGAAGTATAATCCTTGGCCAAAGCAGTACTTATTCTAGCGATATCAAAACTCGATAGATGACTAAAATTATTGAAGTGTAATAGGTCAAACAAGAGGTGCTGTCCACTATCCAAACTCTTGGATTCTAAACTTAAGTAGATGAGAAATGTATTCAGCTGCTTAATGAGTGGTAATTGAAGAATATCCTGTGTCTTAGAGACATTATAATCTATGCCTTCTGATTCGAGGAACTTTATCAATTCGTCACTTTGTGAATGATTTCGGTACACGATACCTATATCTTTATGCTCTACACCTTTCGAGTGAAGCTCTTTTATTTTCGAGGTGATGCTCACCACTTCATGATAAGTATTTTGATACTCTACTATTTTTAATGAATTTTTCAGATAAGCAACATCTGCATTTGAAGCAACGATATCTTTTGTGAGACGATCAACCTTCCCTACAAGTCTTTCTTTATTATTAGATATGATGCTTCCGCTTCCATCAAGTATGGTCTGACTTGATCGGTAGTTCTTGTCTAACACTACCAACTTAATGTGCGTATCGTATTTGGAATAGAACTCATATATGTTCTGAACATTGGCACCCTGGAACTTATAAATCGATTGGTCATCATCACCTACTACAAATACATTGGGGTTTTCCCAGTAGCTAATTAATGTATACAACAAGTCATTCTGAATTCCATTTGTATCTTGGTACTCGTCTACTAACAAGTATTGATACAATTCTTGATATTGAAGCAATAATTCTTCATTGGATTGTAGTGCATCCAATACCCAACGAATCATATCATTAAAATCATACCTGCCCCTAGCCTTAAGTTTAGCATTATACACATTCATCAGATTAGACGCTTCCTTCAGTTTCTCCAGAGGCACCTTATCTGTGTTGTATTTATTGATTTTTAAATCCCCTTTCTTGTTCCCTCTATAGTTCGTCTTGTATATGTAGTCATCCTCATACTTCATTTCTTCCAATTTAGCATCTACTCGTATCTCTATATCTTTAGATGAAAGGTTATCCTTTTTAAGCAGGCCGAAAAGCTTCTTTAAGTCATTGATATCGTAATACACATTCCCAACATACCTTTTTATCCTACTATCGTGAGGCAGCTCATCTATGATCTCCTTCATAATCTCGGCCGTCTCTAATTCTGAAATAGCATCAAGATCTTGAATACCGAAATAATCCTTATTTTCTTGAATGACGTTATTGCAAAACCCATGGTATGTAGATACATTCACCTTGTAAGCAACTGACCCAATAAACTCGTATAACCTTTTTCGTAATGCTGTAGTAGCCGCTTCGGTGAAAGTAAGACATAGTATGTTCTCAGGACTAGCATCAGTGTTTTGTAAAATGCTTGCCACTCTTGCACCTAATACTTGTGTTTTACCTGTTCCCGGTCCTGCTACTACCATAAGGACACCTTCGGTAGTATCTACCGCCATGCGTTGGTTCGCATTTAATAAATTATATGCGTCTTGATAATTAGATGACTTATTATGCATAAATCAATAATAGATAATGAAAGGCTCAACCAAGAATAAATTTATAAATTTTTGCAACCTTTTTGTAAACTAGTGTCTAAATCAATACATTTGACAATTAATCGTAAAACATTACACCGATAATAGATAAACAATTATGAATAAAACAATTACTTTTTTGAAATTTGGCTTTCAAAATTTAAGGCTGTTTGCCTTGCTCCTTTTGGGCAGTGGAGCAGCTCTTTCCTTCGGACAGAACTACAACACCACCACAGGGCACCGTCTAGGTTGCTACTCTGCAGATTGGCGTGGTAACTGTCTCAACTATGCTGCTGCAATAGAAGAGGTTACCATTGAAGATGAAAATGGAAATGTAATCTACACTAAAAACGCAGATGGATGTAACGATCAATCTTGCGTAACTCAGACAACAGGTGTTGCTGGTCAGCACCACTCAGTAGTTGCATCAACTTCGGCTTTTACATTGTCAGGTGGATCGAAATACAAATTATTTGTGACCACATCAAATCCTAATCGTTCTACGTGGACAAACAGTGCCGCAGTTTACCTAGATTTCAACGGTGACAAGGATTTTGAAGATGCTGGTGAGTACATTGGTAGAAATCCAAACTTTGGTGCAGGTACAAGAGTACAATTTGACATCAACGTACCTTGTGGTATGCAAAATGGTGACATTAGACTTCGGATTAGAAGTAATGCTTTTAACTTTAACTGGAATGCTTCTACACACTCAGGAGGAAATCCTAACTATGGTGAAACAGAAGATTTCAACGGTACGTATAACTCACCTGCGATAGTGAATGCTGACTTTAATATGCCAGATAGTGCTTTTGTTGGAACTAAAGCTTTATTCACAAATACAAATCAAACTGGGTACATTTCTCACAAGTGGACCATAGATGGCACAGAAATCAACTCTACAAATGCAGATTATATCTTCAGCACGGGAGGTATTTATGATGTAAAATTACTTAGTCAGAACTGCGTAGGATTTGATTCTATAACGAAACAGTTTAAAGTAGTAGAACCACAAGCTGCACCAGTGGCGAACTTTGCTTCAGATAAAAATGTCGTGGAATTATATGAAATAATCCAACTTTATGACTTAAGTTCAAATGGTCCTACTTTTTGGAACTGGTTTATTACCAATGGTGTAGATACATTAGATGTTGATAATGGCGCCTCAACCTTTCAAGGTAATCTTATAGGTATAAATGACCAACCCATTGTGGAATCAGGAGATTATTATGGTGCTTTAGATGTGGGATCTTGGGATGTATGTCTTGAAACTACAAATGGCTATCTAGGAGGGTCCACTTCTCCAGTTGTTTGTAAAAAAGACTATATCACTGTAGTTCAAAGTATATTTGCGCTTGGACCAAACCAGACAACTGCTGCTACGTCAGGGACGTTATATGATGACGGTGGGGAATTAGGTGACTATACTTCTACCGGAGGAACGCAAAGATTTACTATAGCTCCTTGTGGTTCTGACTCCTTAACGCTATATTTTGATATGTTTGACGTACAAACAAATGTAAACTTAAAAATATATGACGGTACTAACGAGGCAGGAACTCCTATGCATACTGGAGATGGATTCACAAGTGCCAATCTTCCGCCAGACTCTATACTTTCTAATACAGGATCTTTTCATTTAGTTTGGAATGTAGTAAGTAATGGTAGAAGAGACCCAGGATTAGCTGCTAGATGGAAATCTAGAATAGTAAATAGTGGCGATCCAATTGCTGATTTTGATATGGGACCAAATGTTCTGTATAATGGTGTTCCATTTACATTCACTAATATATCAGAAAATGTTGACGCAAATACTGTTTATGAATGGACTTTAACAGGCCCTCCAGGAACTGTAACAAAATCTTCTACTGACTTTTCAGAATTATTTGGTCTACAAACAGATGGAGCTTACACACTTAGCCTCAAGCTTACAACTTGTGACAACAAAACAAGTACTGTAACCAAATCATTTGACGTTAACAAACCAGATTCGCCAACTGAAATAGACTTCACTGCAGACAATAGAAGACCAGCCCTAGATGGTGATGTCGTATTTACTGCGTTAAGTGATAAGGCAAATAGATGGGAATGGTCATTCTTTCCACCTACTGGTATAACAGAGGTTGCTCCTTTAGGAAGCATAAGGGATAATGAAAGAACATTCAAATTCTCAGCACCCGGTGCATATGCAGTACAATTGAAAGGTTACAACTCAGTAGATTCAGCACTTAATGTAGCACAAGTGGTAAAAACTAGCTACATATTAGTAACTGAAAATTGTACTCCTACAGTAAGAATTAAAAGTCAGGACGTCGGTATTAGTTACGTAAGTATCCAAGACGCAGATAAAATAGGCGAGAAATATGAAAATAGCTCAGAAGTTGGACAGGAAGGTTATACAGACTATGGCGACATAGGTACTATTCCTGTAAACTATGGTGGTACATATACCGTAGAAGTAGAGCGTAATACTACTGTCAATAACATCACTCGTGCAATATGGGTAGATTGGAATGTTGATGGTGACTTTACTGATCCATTAGAGCAAGTAGCACTAGATACTTTCCCTAACAACAACAAAAAATGGACTACGAACATCACTATACCTACATCTGCTATAGCATTTGATGCTCAAACCACACTTAGAATAGGTGTAGCAATTGATAACAACTTGAATCTACCATGTGGTAATTCTACAAGAGGAGATGCAAACGTTGTAGGTGAATTTGAAGACTACTCTATTAGAGTAATCAACGATGGTGACATCCCAGTGATCAGTCTTATCGGACAAGACACTATATACGTAGAGCAAGTTGCTACAGGAGATCCTGTAACATATCAATCAGATAGTGCTACTGCTGTGGACCCTTCACAAGGAGATATTACTCCAAACATTGATATGGTAACTGACTTAGATCAATATTTAGCAGGCGTATACTATGAAGATTATAACGTAATGGATGCATCAGGTAATGAAGCAGAAGAAGTAACTAGAGTAATCTATGTAGTAGCCGATCAAACTGCTCCTATAATTACACTAAACGGAACAGCAGATACTACTATTGAAGTGGGTACTATGTGGGTAGATCCATTAGGTACAGCACAAGATAACAAAGAAGGTGATCTGACGTCTTCTATTATCACTAGCGGTATGGTAAATTCTGAACTATTAGGTGACTACACGATTACTTACTTTATAAGTGATAACCAAGGTAACTCATCATCTACAACTAGAATAGTGAGAGTAGTAGATACTCAGCTACCTATTATAGAAAATGCTAGTGCTGATAAATCTGGTGCTTGCTGGAATGTAGAAGTACAACTTCAAAATATCTTTGCTGACATCACAACGGCTACAGATAACTACAACCTTCTTGGATCTGGATTGACACTAAAAGCTGATCCTGCTTCTGCTCAAGGTGGTGCTTCTGTAGATACTCGATTCCAAGGAACAACAACGGTAACTTACACTGCTACTGACGAGAGTGGTAATGTAGCTACACAGTGTGTTGATTATGTAGTAAGAGATTACATTGCTCCTGTTATTGACCTGAACACACTTCCTATTGTAGAGCACACAGTTAATGAGATTTATATACCTGTTGCAGCTACAGCTACTGATAACTTGTATAATAGTACTCAAATCAGCTTAACATCTACTTCAAACGTTGATGCATATACTTTAGGTACTTATCAAGATACGTACACAGCCATTGATGCAGCTGGTAATGAGTCTACCAAAGTAAGAACAGTAAATGTAGTAGATAATGAATCTCCAGTAATTACTGGAAAGAGCGGAGGTGTTTTGAAATTAGGTGTTGGTTCTCAGTATGACGCTATTAATTCTTTGAACTTCTCTGATAATTATGATGCTCCAGAAGACCTATTAGCAAATCTTGCAACTATGTATAATGACATAAACCTTCAAGAAGCTGGTTTATACTCATTCATTGTTGAGACAGCTGATAACTCTGGAAACAAATCAAATCAGTTTACACTTTATGTAGATGTTAGATATGAATATGAAAAAGTAATAGCAGGTGTGGAAGATGTAAATCTTGATGATTTAATGTCTGTTTCTCCAAATCCTTCATCTGGAACAATCAATATCAACATAAATTTACCTGAGAATGAAAACATAGACATCACTGTCTTCAACTCATTAGGTAAGCAAGTTGTTTTAGTAACAAATGGAAAAGTTAAAAACAACATTTATGCAATTGATTTGAATAATCAAGCTAACGGTATATACTACGTAAAAATGAACGTGAAAGGTTCTATTGTTACTAAGAAGATTATTCTTAACAAATAATAGGCTTCTCTTATAAAAAAAGGGCTCAACATATGTTGAGCCCTTTTTTTATGTCGTATATTATAATCTTTTGCAACCTTTGCTAATTTACTGTGTCTAACTATAAAGAGAAGCAAATTGATTAGTGATGAAGAACTAATACGGCGATGTCAGCACAACGATCAATCTGCTCAAAAAATGCTCTTTGAAAAGTATGCCAATAAGATGATGGCTACGTGTATGCGATACTGTAAAAACGAGGAAGATGCTCGAGATCTTTTACAAGAAGGATATATTAAAGTATATACCAATATCAAAAAGTTTAAAGGTAATAGTAGAGTAGATACTTGGATGACCCGAATATTTATAAACCTAGCACTAAACAAACAACGAGAAGGTAGAAACAAATATGACCACTTTGAATTTGATCCCAAGTTTGAGAAAGCACCTTTAGAAACAGAAACAACTCAAGAAAAACTTGAACCACAAACTGTTCTAAAAGCCCTGAATCAACTTCCTGAAAAATATAAGATAGTACTGAATATGTACGCAATCGACGATATGTCGCATAAAGAGATAGCTAATGAGTTAGGTATCACCGTAGGCTCATCCAAAAGCAGACTTTCCAGAGGACGTGTTATGCTAAATGCTTTGTTAAACAGAAAATAGAGGCTTTAGATTGGATAATTTACAACATATCGATGACTTACTGAAAAGAGCAGCACGAGAGCCCGCCAATGCTTTAGTGACTGAATCTGATTGGAACGCTATTGAGAAAAAATTAAAGCAACGAAAACACCGCATATACGCTTTGTGGTTTTTTGTTGCTTTTGTTGTAGTGTCTAGTGTAACCACACTCCTCTTCAATTCATTTGATACAGATGAATTAATCAGTCCTCATACTGTGCAAAGTTCACAAGGAACAGCAAATGAACTTGACCAAGACATTAAAGCTCCTGAATTACAGAATTCAATACTCCAAGAAAAAAATACTATAGAGACTTCAAAAGAAACTAACGGTCTTACTAAATCAACAGAAGCATCGACCACAAAACCTCAGAACCGTGTTGTTAACACTCTAGAAAAAGGAACTAATACTGATTTAAATAAGCCAGTTACCAAGCTTGAAACAATAAACCACAACCTAAATAAAAGAACACCATCCCTGTTCAAAAATATTGATGACAATATACACCCCGAAAGATATAAACCAATCGCTTTATTGGGAACTGAGATTGACGATATTGCTAAACAACCTAACACAAGCAACAACGAGAGTCATTTAGAAATTGGTTTTGCATTCACTCCAACCATATCAAACAAAGTTCTTTCTGAAAGTAACACCTTAGCTGGTCTTATAAATCGCAATTATTACAATTATATAGGTGATAATGAGGGAGCGGCTTTTGCAAACAGCTACGGAATCCATATACAGTATCACAGCAAGAACTCTTTTTTCTTCGGTACCGGTCTATTTATGGCTCAACGATCTGAAAATGTAAACTATAACTACACAATTACTGACTTCCCAATTCGAAACCCTAACAAACCCACTATCGATTCTTACGGCATATTGGTACCATCTCAGTATAGAAAAATTCAATTCGAAGGGTCAAATTCCTATCATTTCATTGAAATACCACTAAACTTGGGCTACAAACAAGCTATTTCTCGTAACTTTGAGATTAGGTCAAAAGTAGGGGTTTCTTATTTAGGCCTTCTATCTTCAGTTGGAAAAAAAGGTGACTCCTACGATTTAGAGCTAAAAGAATTAAGTGAATTGAACTTTAATACTGCAAATATTGGTCTTAACCTAAGAACAGGGGTATACTACAATACTCCAAACTTCACTTTTGGAGTAGAACCTGTGTACAGTCGAAACCTTAACTCTTTTACAGATCTTTCTTCATCTTCTCTAGACATTAAGCCATATAATTACGGTCTTAACATATCTACTAACTTCAAAATTTATAGAAAATGAGAAAGTTAGTTCTATACATATTGACTCTTTTTGTTTCTATGAGTGCTTCGGCACAGATTCTAGCTCCTATGGATCAAGGATTGCCGGCAGCACCTGATAAAATTACGGAGTATGGTGATGGACTTATAGTTGCTTACGATGATCGCGAAAACCATATACATATAACGGTATGGAACGGGCATTTTTGGAATGCCTTACCTGATCCTCAGCTACCAAACACATCAAGTGAATTTCAAATCATAGACTTGATCGTATATGATGGGGGAGTTTACCTTGCTGTTGGGCACTCTGAGCAACAGAATGGTTCTGAAAACATAGTTCTGAAGTGGCAAAACAATCAATGGACTGATCTTACTAACGATATTATTAGAAATAGTGTAACACTAAACAAACTATTTGTCGAAAATGATAAAGTCAAGTGTGTTGGTATGTTCGAGACAGCATCAGGTAATTATAACATTGCTAGTCTTTCACCCTCTGAGGATTGGATAGCTGAAGGTAATCTTATCACATCGAACTTTGAATACGATAATTTTAAAACACTTGAATACGCTCAAAATAAACTTCTAGTTACTGGAAGTTTTACCAATCCATTAAGTACTAAAGCTAGTCTTGCAGAATGGGACGGAAGAAGATGGAAAGTATCTGATTTGCCTCCCTTCTTAGGTGAAAATATATCATTAGGCCAATTCAATGAAAATGTGGTTGTATATGGGAAATCAAGCTTCGCATCTGATCCTGTCAAAATAAATACTGGAGGTAACTGGCAAAACATGTCTGAAGGTCTTGAAAATTTTGAGATAACGAACATATCTCAATTTGCTCAAATACGAGGAAGTCTTATAGCTGTCGGTGATTTTAAACTAAAAAGCTCAAATAGTATATCCAATATATTGATCTATGACGGTAAGGAATGGAGATCTACCAATCTTAACCTAAGCGATATAGAGCAAGTCTATTCGAAAAACAAGGAAGTATACATTTCTGGAGATTTTTCTGATAACTCTAGAATCAATGGTATTGGTACAATACACTTAGATAGAGCACAAATCACAGCTCGCGTATACAACGATAAGAACGGGAATTGCCTGAAAGATAATGATGAGCAATGGTTAGCAAACTACCCGATTAATGTGGAAGGAAAAGAACTAAGCTTTTATACAGACCTTACAGGTCAATTATACCTTCCTGTGAACAAAGGAAACTATAGTATCAACGCTTCTACAGATAACTATTTCCAGCCAACTTGTCCTTCACTCAATATTGCTGTTGATGAGTATCAAACATACTATGGGGCAGCTCTAGGTGTCAAGAGAGTTGCAAATGTGTATGATGTAAATGTTTCATTAACTGATGTCTACAGTTACAGTGCTTCAGCTAATGAAGTCAAAAAAGCACAAATCTGTGCTGACAATTACGGAAGTAGGTTTATTAGTAATGGTCAACTGAAACTAGAATTATCTGAAGGTATCATTGATTTCAAGTCTGAAATACCATATGATAGTTATGATGGTGAAGTTGCTATTTGGAGGTTAGATTTGGATGTAGACGAATCTCTATGCTTTGATATTGAGTATATTATATCTGATGAAAACAACATGGAGCTTAGAGCAGAAGTCGCCTTAGCAGAAGGCATAGAAGACAGTGAGCTTACTAATAACACTTCAGAAATTAAGTATAAGAAAGGGACTACTGAAGATAATCACAAAGAATGTGCAAGTGGTAAAACCATATCAAAAGGTACGGATAACATTGCCTATAAAATTGGTTTTACTAACAAAACAGAAAATACTGTTACAGATGTCAAAGTTATTGACTTTCTAGATCCCTTACTAGCTATCACTTCAGATGGATTGGTTTACAATACCAGTCATAATGAAAATGCGTTTACATATGTAGAGCTCGTATTGACAGAAGACGACAAGTATCAGCACAAGGTAATTACAACTCTCAAAGATGTATCCATTGAAAATTGGGAGAATCAAGAATCTAAGTCGAAAGGATTTGTAGACTATGAAATCAACATCGCTCCTGTAGTAGAAGGAGATATTATTTGTAATCAAGCATTAATATATCTTAGTTCAGATGGAGGATTTTACAGCGAGCCTATTGTAACAAACACGGTTTGTACCAATGTCGGTGAAGTACTTAGCAATGATGATATCAAAACAAACAACAGTAGTCAATCAACTCAACTAAGAGATTTAGAAATAGGACCTAACCCTGTGAGCAATATCTTGGTATTGGACAATAAGGGTTCTAGAGATTATCATCTTCAGATACTTAATGCACTTGGACAAAGTGTAGAAACCATTGAATTATCCAAGTTTGAAGAGTATTCTTTGGATGTTTCAAATTATTCTAAAGGAGTTTACTTTATATTCTCAGAAGGTCAATTCGCACAGAAAATAGTAGTCAAATAAGACACCATTCTTTCCTGAACAGTTGAATATCCCCCCTCAAGTGTTTCTTTTAATATCCTCATCTTGGTAGAAGTATTCGTTGAAGCTTTTATTACTCTTGCTAGGCTATTTCAAAATTCTAATCACCATCTAGAAAGTAAGTATATGAAGAGCGAAGAATAAAAAGCCAATTAGTTGATAAGAGACTCCATCTAATACCGTCAGGCAACAATATATAAACAATACTGCATTAGTAACCGAAATAGCAATTATGTCTTTATTCATACGTACCTAACTCTTAAATAAGTATGAAGGTTTAACATCAGACTGTCAAAGCTATAAGTTCAGTAAGCCACAGCTATTGTTGCCATGCTTATAGATACCCCTTCGATATCTAAGAGAATATTACAACAAGCCTCCAAGGTAGAACCTGTAGTTACAACATCATCAACTAAAAGTATTTGATTATTCTTTAACATATCCTTGTCGTGCACTCCAAAAATATCTGTTGAATTTTCGAATCTATCGTACCCAGATTTCTTGGTCTGACTTTCGTTATAAAGCCTTCTATACAAATTGCCTTCATTAATTTGGATGCCCACCACTGAGGACATTCCCTGGGAAAGCAAAGTGCTTTGATTGTAACCTCTTTTTAGCTCTCTTATGGTATGTAAAGGGACGGCGATTATACAATCGATTGATTTTATGAATTTTTTAGAACGAATACTCTCTCCCAAAAGCTTGCCCAGCTCTAAACCTAAATCTATATTATTCTTATACTTTAGTTGCTTCAAAAGACTTTGTGTTTTGTTCTTGTAGCGATAGAGCCCAAATGCATGCTGAACATGTAGTCTTCCCCAAAATTTTTTAATTAAAGGATTATCCTGTGTGCCTAATTGTTCCATTTTAGGAAGTGAATATTTACATAGATCACAGATCAAATGCTCCTGATGACTTAAATAGGAGTTGCAGCAGTTGCAAAGCTTTGGAAACACCATTTGCCCTCTTGACTGCAACAATTTCTTCATACGTGAGACAATTTAGTTCAAATGATACACCTTTGCAAAATATGTTTGAGAATAAGGAGAAAACCGACATTAGTAAGCTTGGCGAATTTGGACTAATAGATCACATAACTGAAAAGTTTGAGAACTCTCAGGCCACAACAGTAAAAGGTATTGGTGATGACGCTGCTGTATTGAACATAAAAGATAAGCAGCAAGTGATTAGTACTGACTTGTATATCGAAAATGTACACTTTGACATAATGTACACTCCTCTTAAACATCTCGGCTACAAGTGTATTACAGCGAGTATCAGCGATATCTGTGCAATGCGTGGCAAACCAACACAAGTGCTTGTATCAATTGCGATATCGAGCAGATATCCACTAGAAGCGGTTGAAGAATTATATGTTGGCATAAAAGCAGCTTGCGATAACTATAAAGTGGACTTGGTAGGAGGAGATACCAGTTCTTCCAAAACTGGACTTCTTATTTCTGTAACTGCTATTGGTGAATCAACTTCAGAAAACATTACAATGAGATCAGGGGCCAAAGAAGGCGACTTGCTTTGTGTTTCTGGTGACCTTGGAGGTGCGTACATGGGCTTGCAAATGTTAGAACGAGAGAAACAGGTGTTTCTTAAAGAAAAGAATATGCAACCAGACCTAGAAGGTAAGGATTATGTGGTAGGCAGACAACTTAGACCAGAAGCTAGAGTAGATATCATTGAGCTATTTGATGAACTCAAGATCACGCCTACTTCTCTAATTGATGTGTCAGACGGACTGTCAAGTGAGATTTTTCATTTGTGCAAACAGTCTGAAGTGGGAATGAAAGTATATGAGGATAAGCTACCCATAGACCAACAGACTTACGATACCGCAATTGAATTTAATTTGCCTCCAACGACAGCTGCTATGAACGGTGGTGAAGATTATGAGTTACTATTTACACTAAGTCAAGCTGATTATGAAAAAATCAAAAACTCGCTAGACATTACAATTATTGGATATACGACAGCAAAACACGAAGGTGTTGAGCTAATCACTAAATCTGGAAATGTGGTGCCCATAGAAGCTCAAGGATGGGAAAACTTTAAGGAAAATGATAATGATAAAAAAGAAGATTAAAGATACTTCTCAATAATCGACTTCAGTTCCTCTTTACTATGGTAACCAATTTTATCATAGACTTGCTCACCGTTATTGTAGACCTTCACTAGTGGGATAGACGTAATTTTAAAGTGTGAAGCTACTTCTATACTTTTATCTGTATCCACTTTTACTACCGTAAGTTTACTCCCGTACTCTTTTTTCAAAGATTCCACGTGAGGTGCCATCATTTTACACGGACCACACCATGTGGCATAAAAATCGACAAGAACCACGCCTTCGGAAACTGCTTGATTGTAAGAACTCAAATCATAAGCAGCATTCTGCTTTTTATCAGAGCTGCAAGCTGATATAAATAGCGTAAAAATCAGCAGACTAGCGGGAAACAATCTAAGTATCTTCATTTATTTTTAGAATTTCTGTTATTATTTTTCTGTTATTACAAAGTTTAGGAATCTTATGCTGCCCCCCTAACTTTTGATTAGCTTTTAACCAATTATAAAATGTTCCCCTACGGCAAACTACTATTTCGATGGTATCCAAAACCATACTCCCCTCGCGTTTCGACTCATAGTCTGAGTTTAGATTTTGCAGCTTGCGATCTAGGTCTTCTCCAAAATCAATTATTGAACTTGGTTCCTTATCAAACTCTATAGCCCACTGGTGCCTTCCTGTTTGTCCGTCCTTAAGGTAGACAGGTGCTGCTGTGTATGATGCCACAAGACAGTTGTGCTTTTTTTGAAGCTCGGCGATAGCCAACTCAGTATCCTGGACCATAAGTTCTTCTCCAAATGCATTGATAAAGCTTTTTGTTCGGCCCACTATTTTAAATCTATATGGATTCTTACTGCTAAATTTAATAGTGTCTCCCAATACATACCTCCATAAGCCTGCATTGGTATTGATAATAACAACATACGTGGTTCCAATTTCAACCTCATTTATCCAAAGAGTTCTTGGTTTTTCTTTTTCATATTCATCTAATGGAATAAACTCATAGAAGACGCCATAATCCAACATGAGCAACATATCCTCCCCTTCTAGGTCTTGGACACCAAAAAAACCCTCAGAAGCGTTGTAGGTCTCCCTATAAGCAATTTCCTTCCCTATTATTTCCTTAAACTGTTCTCTGTATGGTAAAAAACTAACCCCACCATGAACATATAGCTCCAGGTTAGGCCAAACTTCAATGATATTCTTAGCCTTTGTTTTTTTCAACACAGCCTGCAATAGTAATAGTGTCCAAGAGGGTACTCCCGATATATTCGTTACGTTCTCCTGATGTGTGGATTCCACCATTCTTTCCATTTTTGTCTCCCAGTCTGCTAGTAGAGCTATATCCATACTTGGAGTTGCTAGATAATTTGCAATGAATGGCATATTATTCATCATGACAGCACTTAAATCACCATAAAATGAATTCTCAGCTAAGGAATTTACTTCATGACTACCTCCTATAATAAGACCCTTTCCTTGAAAGATCTTTGCTTCTGGATTATTGTGGTAATAATAGGCCAATACATCTCTACTCCCCGTAAATTGGCATTCTTCTAAAGCATCATAACTTACAGGTATGAACTTACTCTTGTCTGAAGTTGTCCCACTTGACTTTGCAAACCAATTGATTTCTTCCGGCCATAGAACCTTCTGTTCACCGAGCATCACTCTGTTAATGTATGGTTTTATATCATCATATTCGAAAATCGGAACAGCTTCACGGTACTCATCCAAAGTATTTACATTAGAGAGACCGTGGTCTCTCCCAAAGGATGTCTTTCTTGCTTGATAAAGTAGTTTTTCGAAAACTTCCATCTGCACTCGGTCCGCATGGCTGAAGCTGAACTCTATGGTACTGATTCGCTTTTTCAAGTACCAAGACATAAATGAATTTACGAATCCAAGCATAACCCCTTATTTACTGAGGTAAATGATGAAATCTCGAATCAACTGAAAACTCTTATCATAATACGGTCCAAGTACCAAGTTTTTAGCATTGTCTGCTGGAATATGGTAGTGTTTATAGTCACCCATCAGATAGATAAAAAAAGATGGAACCCCTGCCTCTGAGAAAAAATAGTGATCGCTATTTGCAGCCTTGCCTCGTGATTTTATTTTTGGTAAATACCCATTGCTATCATTGATTCTCACCAATTCCTGAAACTGCTTTTTGTAGACACTTCCATTTACAATAGTGGCACCTTGCTCGCCACTACCCATAAGATCCATATTAAAAACAAATTTAGTTTTAGTCAATGGTATGAGTGGTGATTTTACATAGTTGTATGAACCTACCAATCCTGCTTCTTCGCCTCCAAAAGCTATAAAAGCTATTGTATATTTTTGAGGATTATTAGCAAAATAAGCTGCCATATCTAACAGGATACTTATTCCACTCGCATTATCGTTTGCACCATAAAAAATAGCATCTCCCATTTGACCTAAATGGTCGTAATGACCACAAAAGATAACAACACTATCTGGATATTCAGTACCTTTCACAAATCCTGCTACGTTTTGAGAAGTATATTTTTCTCTAAGAGTAGCTTCAATTTTAACTTCAATGCGTTTTGAATAGCGATCAAACAATGTATCTAATAACCAAATTTCCGCACCAACTACTTGATTCCTTGACACACTCCAAGTCAAATGATTTTTTAGAAAAACCATAGTTTTACCTTGGTTGCATTTCTTAATCATTTCTACATTTTCAGCGATGGTTTTATCTTTCGCATTGAAAGTGGTGATCACAGGGGTATATCCTTTTTTGAGAGCTTTCTTCACTTTCTTGTGCACCTTACTTGATTGCAATAGCTTTTTGGAAACATAAAAGATAGGATTATTCAAAGAGACACTCCCTGAAGCAGGTGAAACCAAGTAATCATGTCCAGGTTTAAGTAATTTGCCGTCTATGTCGAGGCGAGCTTTAGTAATAGTATTTACATTCAAACTAAACTCTTGGAAATAATCTGAGCTCCAAGCAGAAAGTCCTACAGACTTATATTTTGAAGCTATATAGTCAGCAGCTTTTTTATCTCCATCTGAAATATACCCTCTACCTGCCATTTCATCCGAGCACAAATCATTTATCACTTTTTGAGCTTCTGCCCTATTTTGTGAATAAACATTAGTTGTAATCTGAAGCAAAGCACAGAAGGCAAGCATTCGAAGAGTCTGAGGGATAATCATTAGATTTGCGAATCTAAAAAATTAAAATCGTAATGAGATTAATGAACTTCTTCAAAGGGTTATTTGGCAAGGCCAAAGACGCAACAGAAAATGCTGTAGACAGTACATCAA
>ERZ1047472.303-NODE-303-length-45389-cov-20.603587_pt1 | contig 45389 bp, 46 predicted proteins | sample MGYA00383095_ERZ1047472 | MGnify/ENA primary metagenome ERZ1047472 (study PRJEB29581, sample SAMEA5548365) | metagenome | biome: marine; feature: coastal; material: water | depth 1 m | study: Short-term variability in the microbial, nano- and picoplankton... | reverse complement strand
TCATGCTGCCGCCATAAGTGTCAGTGGTATAGCTGGCAACGTTAATTTCTGACAGATCAGTTTTACGATAAAAGACCGTGAAGCCACGGCTTACACCATCCTCGGTAAAGTAGGGGTTGGTGTAATTGAAGCTGATCACATCCTGGTAACGAGAGGAGTTCAGTGACACGCCAACTCGGCGACCCGTGCCCAGAAAATTATTTTGCTGCAGATTAAGTCCAAGAATCAGTCCCGCATCCTGCGCATAACCGAGGCTGCCACCAATCGATCCGAAGGATTGCTCTTCAACCGAAAAATCGACGTCAATGAGATCGTCAGAGCCGGGCACCTCGGTTGTTTCCACCGTTGCGGTCTTGAAAAAACCCAGCCGCTCGAGACGGATACGGGATTGTTCAATCGCCGAGGACGAAGCTGGTGCCGACTCCATTTGCCGCATTTCCCGACGCAAAACATCATCCATCGTGGTGATGTTGCCAGCAAAGTTAACGCGTCGCACATAGGTACGTTTACCCGGGTCGATGAAAAACTTCATGACAACGGTGTTCGCCTCTTCGTCGATATCAGGCATGCCCGTCACTTTGGCAAAGTTATAGCCCTCGTTGCCTAAACGTCTCGTCAAATAATCCTCGGTCGCCGTCACCAGTTGCTGTGAATAGACCTGTTCCGGCTGAACGACTAAAAAGCGATTCAGATCCTCTTCGGGTAAGACGAGGTCACCGCTCAGGCCCACTTCGCTAACAGTGAATTTTCCGCCCTCAGTAACGTTGGCGGTAATGTAGACCTCGTCTTTATTCGGCGACACCGCAACCTGCGTCGAATCAATACTGAATAGCAGATAGCCTCTGTCGAGGTAATAAGACGAGAGTCTCTCTAAATCTGAGGTGAGTTTTTCTTTAGAGTACTTGTCATCGCCCCTGAAAAACGAAAACCATCCCGTTGTTTTCAGCTCAAATAAATCAATCAAATCGTCGTCGGTATACACCTCATTGCCAACAACATTGATGTGCTTAATCGCAGCAACAGTGCCTTCGTTAACATCGATAGCGATCGATACTCGGTTGCGAGGTTCAGCAATGACCTCGGAATCGATCGTCGCATCGTATCTTCCCTGAAGCACATATTGACGCAGCAACTCTAGTTGCATCCCCTCGAGGGTTGACCGCTGAAACACTTGCCCTACCGAAAGCCCCGCTCCCTTCAGTCCATCAAGCAGTGCTTCCGTTTCGATGGCTTTATTGCCGTCGATGGTAATCTCGCTGATGCTGGGTCGCTCTGCCACCACAACCACCAATACGCCTCCGTCTCGTGCGATCGAGATGTCGTCGAAATTACCCGAAGCAAATAGGCTCTTTGCTGCAGCGCGCACGGCGTAGATATCCACGGTGTCGCCGACGCCCACTGGGAGGGCTGCAAAGACACTGCCGGGAGAGATTCGCTGTAATCCCTCTACCCGAATGTCTTGAATCACAAAGGGCTCAGTCTGCGCTAATGCAGATGACCACGGATTCAGTAGCGCCACGAGCACCGCGAGCATGGATAGGGTGCGAGATGGGCATCGGTTTAATGTCATGAAGCGCATAATGCCCTAATACAAAGCGAGGATCGCAGGGTCACGCCGACTCTCAATCGATGGCAGATAGGCATCAACCGGGGTCTTTTCGAGGGCGCTATATCGCTGTTCATACCGCTTACTTATAATTTCGACAGATCATTATACAGGGCAAAGACCATGATGCTCATTACTAAAACAAGCCCAATCTGCACGCCGGCCATTTGAACCCGCTCAGGGAGCGGTTTACCTAACAGGGCCTCAAAGCTGTAAAACATCAAATGACCCCCGTCCAGCACCGGAATCGGCAACAGATTCAGCGCCCCCAAAGAAACACTCAGTAATGCCACAAACCCCAGCCAAGCGACCCAACCCGCTTCAGCGGTAGACGCTGCCACCTGAGCGATCGCGATGGGTCCGGACAGATTAGCGGGGGAAATGAGTCCTTGAAGCATTCTGCCCATCGATTTGAAAGTAAACCCGATCAAATCACCGGTGCGCTGAATCGAGGCCCACAAAGCGGTGAGCGGGCCGCGCTCAAAGCGGCGTTGTTGCGCCTCAGGCATGTCAGGAAGCGAGACCGTCATACCCACCGACCCAAAGCGCTGGTTGTCGATCACTCTTTCTCCGGGCACCACCCTGAGCAGTTGTGTCGCACCATGGCGCTGCACCAGCACATCAATCGGCTCCTCAGGACGATCACGAACATACCCCACCCAGTCCATCCACAATGGCATCGCCTGTCCATCAGCCTGCAGAATTAAGTCACCCACCTGAAAACCCGCAGCGACCGCCGCGCTGCCTTCGGTCAGCGCACCCACCAGCGGCAGTACGGGGGGCATTTGGATGGTAATACCCAATGCGGACAACAGATTGGGCTGCTCTTCTCCTGCGAGCCAACGCTTAATAGACACCTCAGAGCGTTGAACCCCTTCTGACTCAGGGAAAGATGCCGATAACCGCAACGTACCGGAGTCACCCAGACGCTCCAGCAGGGCAAAGTTAAGTGCCGCGAGCGTCGGCGTTGGATTATCGTCGATTGACAGGATCTCCTGCCCAGACACCAGCCCTGCGCGGTCTGCTAATGAGCCAGCCGACACTTGGTCGATGAGCGGCACAATCCCCACTTCACCCCGCAAAAAAAGCATCCATAGCACCACAACTGCCAATAGAAAATTGGCGGCTGGGCCCGCCGCCGCAATCGCCATCCGCCGCGCGACCGGCTGGCGATTGTAAGCCCTAGGGAGATCTTCATCGGCAACATTGTCTTCCCGCTCGTCTGCCATTCGAACGTAACCTCCAAGAGGCAATATTGCTATTACATACTCCACCTCGTCACGGCCACGCCAGCGGATCAGAGGTCGCCCAAAACCCACGGAAAAGCGAAGCACTTTGACCCCACTTCTGCGAGCAACCCAAAAATGGCCATACTCGTGAACCGCCACAACGATAGAGAACGTCGCGATTGCGATCAGCACTGTTTGCAGCGTATCTAGCATCACCGCTCCTTTTCTTGTCGCTCGGTGAGTGAGGCGATTTGAGCCACCGTTTCGGCGGCGGCAGAGCGGGCCTCATTATCCAACGCTTGGACCGCATCGAGACTCTGTGGTTCCGAAAAATTGATGGCCTCTAGGGCATTAGCAATCACCACATCGATCTCGGTGAAACGAATTTCACGCGCTAAAAAAGCCGCCACCGCGACCTCATTGGCCGCACTAAAAACACACATTCCGCCCGGTTGCATAATCGCCTGCTTTGCCAGCGCCAAACACGGAAACGCCGTCATATCCGGCGCCTCGAAATCGAGTCGCCCCGTGCTCACCAAATCCAAAGGTGCCACCCCTGCCGCCACGCGATCGGGCCAGCCGAGACAGTAAGCAATTGGCGTGCGCATATCGGGCTGGCCCAATTGCGCCAGTACCGAGCCATCGCAATAACGAATCATGGAGTGAACAATGCTTTGGGGGTGAACCACAATGTCGATTTGATCGGGTGTTCGGTCAAATAACCAGCAGGCCTCCGCAAGTTCGAGCCCCTTGTTCGCCAATGTTGCCGAATCGACAGAAATCTTTTGCCCCATCGCCCAATTGGGGTGAGCGCAGGCCTCGTCAGGCGTCACGTCCATTAGCGAGGCTCTTGTCCGCCCACGGAAAGGCCCCCCAGAAGCGGTCAAAATAATCTTCTCAACGTTAGCCATATGAGAGCGCCCGCTCGCGTCAGTCGGCAAACACTGATGCATCGCGTTGTGCTCACTATCAACCGGTAGAAGCGTGGCACCGCCGCGCTTCACGGCGTCCATGAATAAACCGCCAGCGCTCACCAACGCTTCTTTGTTTGCCAATAGAATCGTCTTACCCGCGCCTGCGGCACTCAAGGTCGCACGCAGTCCTGCAAAACCTACGATCCCTGCTACCACCGTATCAACAAATGACGCTGAGACGAGTTGATCGAGCACGGCTGCTCCACTCGACACCTCAGTGGAGGTCAGATCTTTCAATTTTTCAGCTAGCGCATGGGCCGCCTCTGCATCGCCCATGACAGCATGGTCAGGAACGTGCAGACGGCACAGTCGCTCCATTTCATCAACAGAACGATTGGCAGCCAGCACCACAGGGCGATAACGATCCGGATGTCGCTGGATAACATCCAGTGTCGATGCTCCAATCGACCCGGTGGCACCAAGAACAGCGATACGGCGTACCACTCAGTAACCCACCAATAGCAGTCCTAGCGCGAAAATAGGGGCCGCACCGCAAATACTATCGAGTCGATCCAACAAGCCTCCGTGTCCTGGAAGCAGCGAACCTGAATCTTTCAATCCGACCTCTCGCTTGAGCGCGCTTACCGTTAGGTCGCCGACCACCGAAGCGCCAGCTGTCAGCAGCCCCAACGCGAGAAGCGAACCCAGATCAAGGTGAAGATAGGACGGAGGCAAATTGCGCCACACGATAAAAACCAACGCAGCAACACAGACCATCCCCCCCCAAAATCCCTCCCAAGTTTTTGACGGGCTAATCGCCAAGGCGAGCGCATGCCGACCCAATTGCTTACCCGCAAAGTAGGCGCCAATATCCGCCGTCGCAACCGTTAGCATCATTAAAAACACCATCAGTGGGCCATTCGTCAGCGTGAGGCAGAACGCCACAGCGACCCAAGTCATGGTCAGCATCAGCCACCCCATTAACCCGCGAATCCACCCTCGGCCCCACAGCCACTCCCCCGCGGGGTAGGACTTGAGGGCCAACAGCGTAGCGGACCACAACATAGCCGCACCCGCGAGCCATGGCTGAACAGCGGCTGCAAGCTCAATGTTGCCCGCCGTCACCAGCACCCACAACCCCAAACTCAACACGGGCACGACGACTGCATAGGCGGCGCGCGCGAGCACCGACTGGCAGCCGGCCAGTGCAGACCATTCCCACGCCCCGGCGAAGGCGATTAACGCAAACAGCAGAGCCTGAACGGGAAAAGGCGCCAACACCAACACAGCGACGAAAGCGCCGACTATGATCAATGCCGTGATGACGCGTTGCCGAAGCATGTTCCCGCTCCTCCAGTTAACTCAGTAACGGTGCAACAAAGGACGAACACCGAAACGGCGCTCTCTTACCGCATAAGCGGCCAAAGCAAGGTCTAATACTGCCTCATCAAAGTCGGGCCACAACACTTCAGTAAACCAAAACTCCGCATAGGCCAATTGCCACAGCAAAAAGTTTGAGATACGCGCTTCGCCCGCAGTGCGAATACAAAGGTCAGGATCAGGGATACCGGATGTGCTCAGTCGCTTTGAGATCAGATCCTCATTGATGTCTTCTGGGGCAATTTGCCCGTCAGCCACATCGTGAGCAATCGATCGAACCACATCGGTCACGTCCCAACGCCCGCCGTAATCGAGCGCCAAGGTCAGCACCGCGCGATCGCCCGCCTGTGTTTGCGCCTCTGCTTTCGCGATCAACTTCTGTAACGCGGGACTAAAACGATCCCGTCGGCCAATCACCCTCAACCGAACACCATCAGACACCAGCTTTGCCACCTCGCTGCGCAGATAGCGAGACAGGAGTGCGAGCAGCCCTCTCACTTCTGGTAGCGGACGGCCCCAGTTTTCACTGGAAAAGACAAAGAGGGTGAGATAGTGGATGTCACGCGATTCGCAAGCCGAGACAATATCGCGCACGACTTCGGCACCCGCTCGGTGCCCTGCCACGCCAAACAACCCCTCACGTCGCGCCCAACGGTTATTACCATCCATAATAATCGCAAGGTGCCTAGGCGTGGATCGAAGCTGTATCTCTGACGCTTTCAATGTCGGTCTCAGCGATCGTTAAATCGCCATCAAATCCGTTTCTTTTTGAGTGAGCGCCGTTTCTACTTTGGCGACATAGTCATCGGTTAATTTTTGGATGACATCGTGTCCTCGACGCTCCTCATCTTCTGAGATGTCTTTTTCCTTCAGCAGCTCCTTCAGCATCGCGAGTGCGTCGCGTCGAGCATTGCGCAAAGACACCCGAGCCGATTCGGCCTCAGCTCTTGATTGTTTGGTATAGCCCTTTCTCGTCTCTTCTGTGAGTATCGGCATCGGTATTCGCATGACTTCGCCCGCAGTCGAGGGGTTCAAACCTAAGTCCGACTTCATAATCGCCCGCTCGATATCTGGCGTAATCGATTTATCAAAAGCCACCACGCTCAATGTCCGAGCGTCTTCGATATTGATATTTGCCAGCTGATTCAGGGGGGTCTCTGCCCCGTAGTACTCAACCCGAATGCTATCCAGCAAACTCGGATGAGCGCGTCCTGTCCGTATCTTGTTAAAGTTATGGGACAGGGCTTCTAGCGCCTTCCCCATTCGGTCATCGGCCTCTTGCTTGATGTCTTCAATCATTTGTGACTATCTCGCTCCGCGCCCGCTAACCGGACTCATTCACCCTGAATAAGGGTCCCTTCATCGCCACCTCTCACAATACTCAGCAGCGCCCCTTTTTGAGCCATATCGAATACTCTGACAGGCATCCCATGATCTCGCACTAGACAGATCGCCGTCAGATCCATTACTCCCAATTTTTTATCCAGCACTTCGTCATAAGTCAGGACATCAAATTTTTCAGCGGTGGGGTCCGAGACCGGGTCAGCGCTGTAAACGCCGTCCACTTTAGTGGCTTTCAGTACGACGTCGGCTTTGACCTCAATGCCTCGGAGGCATGCCGAAGAATCGGTGGTAAACAGCGGATTACCCGTGCCGGCAGCGAAAATGACTACGTCTCCATTGGACAGGGCGCGCAGTGCTTTACGTCTATCATAATGTTCGACAACGCCACTCATCGGGATGGAAGACATCGCCTGAGTGGCAATATTAGATCTTTCTAGCGCATCTCTCAGCGCCAAGGCATTCATGACGGTAGCGAGCATACCCATATGGTCGCCGGTCACGCGATCGAGCCCTGCCGCATTAAGTGCTGCACCGCGAAACAGGTTGCCGCCGCCCACCACCAAGCCAATTTGGACGCCGATACCGACTAGTTGACCAATCTCAAGCGCCAGCTGGTCCAGCACCTTGGGATCGATACCGTAGGCTTCCTGACCCGTAAGTGCTTCGCCACTCAGCTTAAGCAAAATTCGCTTATACAGCTTGTCCGCAGCCATTTCGTGCTTCTCCTCGCCCGCTCAAGCCCAAGACTGACATGCTACCGGAAGACACCGTGTTTTTTCACACAAACATTGGTGATACTTATCAACTCTATTGGAGCGGTCTGGCACCGCTGCCACAAGCTCAATGAGACGGTCTCTCAATTACCGAGCTGCGCAGCGACCTCTGCGGCGAAGTCCACTTTCTCCACTTCGATACCCTCACCGACTTCAAAGCGGCTAAAACCGATAATCTCTGCTCCTGCTGCTGAGACCAACTTACCCACAGTCGTGTCTGGATCTTTCACAAAAGCTTGTTCTGTCAGGCTATTTTCTGACAAAAACTTGCGAATGCGACCGTCGATCATCTTCTCGACAATCTCGGCTGGCTTGCCTGACTCCTGAGCCTGAGCAGCATAAATTTCACGCTCTTTGGCAACTACTTCCTCAGCCATTTGATCTGGCGACACCACCTGAGGGTTCACCGCAGCAACGTGCATCGCGACATCTTTAGCCAATTCGGCATTACCACCTTTCAATGACACAACCACCGCAATGCGGTTATTGCCATGAACATATCCACCCACTACACCGGCACTTGCTTCGTGTACAACAACTCGGCGGACACTGATGTTTTCGCCAATTTTTTGCACCAGGGCCTGCCGAGCTTCTTCAATGTCACCGCCAGCCAGCAGCGTGATGTCATTGTTTCGCTGCTCAAACGCCGTGCCCACCACCGTCTGAACAAAATTGAGAAAATTTTCGTCTCTGGCAACAAAATCAGTCTCGCTGTTGACTTCAACCATCGCTGCCAGACTGCCGTCTGGAGCTGATTGAATCGCCACAATACCCTCGGCCGCGGTTCGACCCGCTTTTTTGGCTGCTTTCATACCGCTCGATTTGCGCAGCGTCTCGATGGCTGCCTCTATATCTCCACTCGCCTCGGCTAACGCTTTTTTGCACTCTAACAACCCCAACCCGGTTCGTTCGCGCAATTCCTTCACTTGAGCAGCAGACATCTCTTCACCTCAATCCATGCCATATCGGCTATTTATTTGTTGAAGAGGGCCCACAATGAGGCCCTCACCTTTCAACCTGTTGAGCGCTCGGCTCAATCGATACTCAAGTCGCGGGGACTTCCGACTCCGCATCAGGAGCCGCTGGTTCAGCAGGTGCTGCAACGGGGGTATCGATAGCCGCTGGCTCAACGACGGGTGCCGAAGGGGCGTCAGGTGATGCTGCCGATTCAGCACTCGCAGCTGCCTGATCAGGCGAAGCGCCGTCTTCGTCAGCGACCTCCACGAACTCATCAGTCGACACCACCTCACCGCCTTGCGCCTTGCCGGCAATGACAGCATCTGCCACTGCCGCAACGTACAATTTAATGGCGCGGATCGCGTCATCATTTCCAGGGATGACAAAGTCGACGCCGTCGGGGTTACTGTTGGTATCAACAATACCAATCACAGGGATGCCCAGCTTGTTGGCCTCGGTGACTGCGATTCGCTCGTGATCGACATCGACCACGAACAACACGTCCGGCAATCCGGTCATTTCTTTAATGCCGCCGATTGAGCGCTCCAACTTTTCTTTCATGCGGGACCGCATCAGCGCTTCTTTCTTCGTCAGCTTAGCGAAAGTGCCATCACTCTCCTGCTCCTCTAACTCCCGCAGTCGCTTGACTGAGGAACGGATGGTCTTGTAGTTGGTCAGCATGCCGCCCAACCATCTATGACTGACAAAAGGCATGCCGCAGCGGCGGGCCTCCTCCTCGATGATTTTTCCAGCAGCCCTTTTTGTGCCGACAAACATCACCTTGTTCTTATTTTCCGCGAGCCGTTGTACCGACGACAAGGCGTCGTTAAACGCGGGCACGGTGTGCTCGAGGTTAATAATGTGGATTTTATTGCGGGCCCCAAAGATATACTGGTCCATCTTGGGGTTCCAAAAACGGGTCTGGTGCCCGAAGTGCGCGCCGGCCTGCAGCAAGTCACGCATACTCACTTGCGTCATAATCGTTCTCTCTGTTTGGGTTACTCTTCCGCCCTTTCTTACGACTCCAACCGAAACATCGGCACCCGGGTTCGCAATGAAGGAAAGGCGTGCTATTTGCCATTATGGCTCTCGCTGAGGATGTCTCAGCGCCGCGCTTTATACCACAGGACTGACAACAGTTAAAGCGACCCCCATGAAGGGCAAGAGTCGGTTACAATCTGTGCGAGCCCTTAATCAGACCCCCCTCCCCCTAAGATGAACGCTGTAAAGCCAAAAACCGATTCAGAGCTTGCCGGCATGCGTGTTGCCGGGCGCCTTGCAGCCGAAGTGCTGGAAATGATTGCACCCAAGGTTCAGCCGGGCATGACGACCGGCGAAATTGATCAGATCTGCCATGACTATATTGTCGACGTTCAGCAAGCCATACCGGCACCCTTGAATTACAAGGGCTTTCCGAAGTCGATCTGCACCTCGGTCAACGAGGTGATATGCCATGGCATCCCCTCAGACAATAAAAAGTTACGCAATGGCGACATCATCAATATTGACGTCACTGTGATTAAAAATGGCTGGCATGGTGATACGAGCATCATGCTCGGTGTTGGCGATGTGGCGCCCCACGCCGAGCGCTTAATGCGCACCACGCAAGAATGCCTGTATCAAGCGCTGGCCTTGGTTAAGCCTGGCGCAGCACTGGGCGATCTAGGGCACGTGATTCAGCAGCATGCCGAATCCAACTACTACTCTGTCGTCAGAGAATATTGCGGGCATGGGATCGGCCAAGTGTTCCACGAGGAGCCGCAAGTATTGCATTACGGCAAGCCAGGAACTGGCCTTCGGCTCGAATCTGGAATGACCTTTACGGTAGAGCCGATGATCAATGCGGGCAAGCGCTACACCAAATTGAATACACGCGACGGTTGGACCGTGACCACCCGAGACGGCCGCCTTTCTGCCCAATGGGAACATACAATAGCGGTCACCGATGCAGGCTGCGAGGTCTTCACCCGGAGGCGGGATGAGCAGTTACCTTTCTGAAACGAGTCAAGACCATCAACTTCCGACCTTGTCCACGGGCCGTCTCTCCGAAGAGGGGCCAGTTGCCGCAGCGCGCGAGTACTTAAGTGCGACCCGCGCCACACTGACGGCGGCGTTTCACCCCAGCAAACCCATTACCCCCTTGCTACGAGATGCCAGTGACGCGGTCGATACGGCGCTCAGCCACTTGTGGGAAGCGCAAGTGGGCGACCCTGCCGACGTTGCCTTGATCGCGGTCGGCGGATATGGGCGCGGAGAGCTCTTTCCGCACTCCGACATCGACATACTGGTCCTAACAGGATCGACTCCTACCAACGCGATTACCCTCAAACTCGAGGCTTTTATTACGACGCTGTGGGATATTGGAATGCAAATCGGGCACAGCGTCAGGACACTTGAGGAATGCGCAACGCTGGCTAGAGAGGATCTCACTGTCGTCACCACCATGATGGAATCTCGACTGATTGCCGGAGATTCCGCACTCGAGAGAGCACTGAAGCGCATCACAGACCCCGCCAATATGTGGTCCCCCAACGAGTTCATTCGCGGAAAGCTCGGGGAACAGCAGCGGCGCCATGACAAATACAGCAACACGGAATACGCACTCGAGCCCAACATCAAACGCTCCCCCGGTGGCTTGAGAGACCTCCAGGTCATCGAATGGATCACGCTCCGATGTTTTGATGTGGGACTGGAAGACGTTAACCAACCCGACTTCTTGAGCCGCGCTGAGCTAGATCAGCTGAGAGACGGCAAAGAGTTTTTGAGCCAAGTCAGATTTGCACTGCACAGCATGACAGGCCGCGCCGAGGATCGGCTTCTTTTCGATCACCAAAAGCAACTGGCTCAGCTGTGGAATGTTGTAGACGGAGACAAACTGGCTGTTGAGCAATTCATGCAGGTGTATTACCGATGGATGAAAACGCTCAGTCAACTCAATGAACTGCTCATAGAAGTCTTTGAGCACCGATTATCCGAGGAGCCCGACTCGGAAGTTCGTATCATTGACGGCGATTTTGAAGTCAGTGACTGTCGAATCCGAGCACGTCATGATGCGGTATTCACTCAAAACCCCGGTAATTTGCTGCGGTTATTCGTTTTAATTGGCAATGACCAATTGGTCGACCGCATCGAGCCGAATACACAGCGGCTGTTGCGCCGTGATGCGCACCTAATCAATGAAGATTTCCGTGCCTCAGCAGTCAATCGATCTCTGTTTCTGGAGATATTGGGCGTGCCTCACAATATGACGAAACAACTACGGAGAATGTCTCGCCATGGCGTGTTGGGCCGGTATCTGCCTGCGTTTGGTCGCATCATTGGCCAAATGCAGTTTGATTTGTTCCATGCCTACACGGTGGATGCCCATACCACCGAGGTCATTGCGAATACGCGCCGCTTTATGCGTGCGGACTATACCGATCGCTTCCCCGTTTCGACCCGCATTGCGCGCCGGTTACGCGACCCTCGCCTGCTTTACATCGCCGCATTATTTCATGACATTGGCAAAGGCAGGGGGGGCGATCATTCCGAACTGGGCGCAGTCGATGCGACCTATTTTTGCCTGAGCCATGGGCTGTCAACCTCAGATGCCGACCTCGTCACTTGGCTCGTGCAAAATCACCTACTGATGAGCCAAATCGCACAAAAACGAGATATATCCGATCCTGAAGAGATTCAGCGCTTTGCCGAAACGGTGGCCGATCAGGAACGATTAGACTACCTCTACACCCTGACTGTGGCTGACATTGCCGGCACTAACCCTGAATTGTGGAATGCGTGGCGCTCCTCCTTGATGCGCCAACTCTATACAGAGACGAGTCGAGCGTTGTCGCGCGGATTGCAGAATCCATTGGGGCGAGAGCAGGTCATCGAAGCCACGAAACAGGCGGCCATCGAAGCACTTGAATATCGAGGTTTTCTGCCCGAGGAACTCTTGAGTGCTTGGTCCTCACGCGGAGAAGATTACTTTTTGCGCGAACGCCCGGAAGACATTGCTTGGCATACCGAAGCCATCGCTGATCATGATATCCAAGGTGGCGCACTCATATTAGTCCGTCAGGCCAGCGATTCACCCATTGCAAATGCGACACAAATTTTTGTCCATACGGTTGACGCACCGGATACCTTTGCCAGGATCTGCGCCGCACTAGAGTCACTGGACTACAGCATTCATGATGCCCGCATCTACAGCGATACCGATGGCAGTACGCTGGATACCTTCTTCGTCCTGAAAAATGATGGCTCTACCCTCGATGCTCACCTCGACAGCGCTGTCGAAATTAAAGAGGCGATTCAGCATAGCCTACATCACGCCACTCTAAAGACGATCTCCCGACGCACTCCAAGAACAGCCAGGGCATTTACGATTCCCACAACGGTCGATTTTTCACAGGACGATTTGGGTGGATTGACTATTCTGGAAGTCACCACGGCAGACCGACCGGGACTCATGGTGAGGTTGGGGTCGGTACTATCCCGCTATGCGGTTTCAATACAGGGCGCAAAAATCCAGACACTGGGCGAGAGAGTCGAAGACACCTTTTTCTTAGCCGATGAAACGGGTGGGCAACTGACCGACGAAGCCTTAGTAGACCAACTCAAAAATGATCTGATCGCCGAGCTAGATGGTTTGACGCAAGATCCAGACACTTCGTCTTCCGAGCATGACATTTGAACTCGGGGCTCACGCTACTCCAGCCGTATCCCTTTGAGCGACTGGCGAAGCTACTCCGCAATTCAAAACCCGCTCTCGATCCGGTCATCCCGCTGACGATGGGAGAGCCTCAGCATCCGCCACCCGATGGCGCCCTCGCGCTATTGAAAGAGCACGCGGAGTTAGTCGCCAAATATCCAGCGACGCAAGGTCGAGCGCAGTTGAGAGCCGCCATCGCAAGATGGCTAGAGAAGCGTTTTGTCCTGCCATCGATTGATCCCGAGCACCACGTTCTGCCACTCAACGGCACCCGAGAGGGTTTATTTGCGCTAGCGCAAGCGGTGGTCAGCACTCGGCAAGCGGGAGGTGTCATCTGCCCTAACCCCTTTTATCAAATTTATGAGGGCGCCGCGCTGCTCGCGGGCTCGCAACCACTGCTGCTTAATTGCGATGAGCACAACGGCTTCCTACCGGATATTGATCTGGTCACGCCCGCGCAATGGCAAAATTGCCAACTCGTATACCTGTGCACGCCTGGCAATCCGGGGGGAGCCGTGATGTCGAGTCGTCAATTACAACGGCTGATCGCGCTCGCCCACGAGCACAACTTTTTGATTGCCAGCGACGAATGCTACAGCGAAATCTACCCGGATGAAGCGGCTCCACCCACGGGGCTCCTCGAAGCCGCCGCGGCCATGGGCAATACTGAATTTCGACATTGCCTGTGTTTTCACAGTTTATCCAAGCGCTCTAATTTGCCCGGCCTGCGGTCGGGTTTTGTCGCGGGCGACCCAGAATGGATCGCGCATTTTCGTCGTTATCGAACCTATCATGGCTGTGCCATGCCACTGCATCATCAAATTGCCAGTGAATGGGCATGGGCCGACGAAGAGCATGTCGCGGCCAACCGGGCGCGGTATCGCCAAAAATTCGAGGCCGTCACACCCATTCTGTCTGCTGTCCTACCCACACCCAAACCCGATGCAGGCTTTTATCTATGGCCTCAAACGCCGGTTGATGACGAACACTTTACCCAGACAATATATGAAAGAGCCGGCGTTAGCCTACTCCCGGGCACTTATCTCGCGCGCGAGACAACGACAGGAAATCCGGGCGCCAAGCGTGTCAGAATCGCGTTAGTTGCAGAACTGTCGCAGTGCGTCGAAGCAGCAGAGCGCATTGCTGACTGCCTGCGTCGAGGTTGGTAGGACACTTGTCATGGCAAACATGAGTAAAGCAGAGCGTATCTCGTTCATCGGTGAGCGACTGCAATCACTGTATCCTGAGACACCGGTTCCTCTCGATCATCAGGATCCCTACACACTACTGATTGCTGTTTTACTGAGCGCGCAATGCACGGATGAGCGAGTTAACCAAGTGACACCCGCGCTATTCGAGCAAGCCAACTCGCCCGATCGAATGGTCTTATTGTCGGTGGAGGCCATCCGCGCGGTCATCCGTCCCTGCGGGCTTTCCCCTCAAAAATCAAAAGCCATTCATCGTCTCAGCCAAATATTACTCGACCTCTACGACGGCGAGGTGCCGGCCGATATGGCAGCGCTTGAGCAGCTCCCCGGTGTGGGCCACAAAACTGCCAGCGTTGTGATGGCACAGGCATTCGGTCTACCCACCTTTCCCGTCGACACTCACATTCACCGACTCGCTCAGCGCTGGGGACTCACGCGGGGTCGTAATGTCACGGAGACTGAACGAGATCTCAAACGTGCCTTCCCGATTGAATGCTGGAACGCTTTGCATCTACAAATTATTTTTTATGGCCGAGAATACTGTACCGCGCGGGGTTGTGATGGTCGTGTCTGCGAGATTTGTCGCACCTGCTACCCGGCAAGAAAGCACCCGAAGCGATGTAACAAAGCGTGAATCTAACAGCCATTTTGCGCCGGTTCTGCTAACCTTGATCGGACACGGGTTGCTCAGTGTTATTGATATAGCCTCCTTTCAGCGCCCACCTACCAAGCCATAGACCTTCACCATGACGACAACGCCTACAATTTATGGCATCGCCAACTGCGACACCATCCGCAAGACACGAAAATGGCTTGATGCACATCAGATTGCCTACAAGTTTGTCGACGTCCGGGAGCAATTGCCATCGCCGTCTAAAGTATCACTGTGGCTCGAAAAAGTGGGTGCCGAACAACTTGTCAACCGACGCAGTACCACGTGGAGAAATCTTGCCGATTCAGCACGGGAAGCGCTGGAGGGTGGTGCTGCGGAGCAAATATTACTGGATCATCCGACCTTGATAAAACGCCCAGTGCTTGAGCTGGGGGGCGAGGTCATAGTGGGGTTTTCGGCTGATCGCTATCAGCAACACTTTAACGTTTGAGGAGTCACTATCGTGGGCGCATTGCATGGATTTGGTCTGGGGATCGCCGCTGAAAACGCAGCCGGAGGCACGCTGGACGTCTTCTACCCGCAACCGTTGAGCAATGTAACGGGGGCACTCTGTGACCAACTGACCGATGTGGCAGGTCGTCTAGACAGCGCGCAACTGCGCGAACTCTCCACAATGCTGCACAAGATGGGCGAGAACACATTGGGCGACTTGGCGACTCGACTGGCTGAGTCGGATCGGCCCATCGTGGCTGCGTTGCTAGCCGATAATCGCCCCGCGCGCTCGGTTGAAGAGGCGTATCTCAAGCTGCATCTCCTGTCGCACCGGCTGGTCAAACCACACCAGACTGATCTGACGGGGCTCTTTGGCTTGTTACCCAATGTCGCGTGGACTGACCAAGGGCCCGTCGATCTTACTGAGCTACCGCAACGACAGCTCGATGCTCGACTACGAGGCACCGTCCTTGAGGTCTCAAGCGTGGACAAGTTTCCCAAAATGACCAATTACGTTGTGCCAGCTGGCGTACGCATCGCCCACACAGCAAGAGTTCGGCTTGGCGCCTATCTTGGAGAAGGGACCACCGTGATGCATGAGGGGTTTATCAATTTTAATGCAGGCACTGAAGGTCCCGGTATGATTGAGGGGCGTATTTCAGCCGGGGTCTGGGTGGGGACAGGCTCCGATCTTGGAGGGGGATGCTCTACTATGGGCACGCTGTCCGGCGGCGGCGATATCATTATCTCGGTCGGTCGAGAATGTCTTATCGGAGCAAATGCTGGACTGGGTATTCCCTTAGGCGACCGTTGCACGATTGAAGCAGGACTTTTTGTTACTGCGGGTACCAAAGTCAGTCTATTAGATGGGTCAGGGAACGTGGTCGATACCGTGTCGGCGCGCACCTTGGCCGGCCGGCCCGATCTTTTGTTTCGGCGCCATTCAACCACGGGGGCGGTGCAATGTCTGACCAATCAGTCTGCCATTGCATTGAATGAGATGTTGCATGCCAATAATTGATCCTGAAGACCCAACGCTCGCGCTGACGAGAGCCTTAATCGCGCGTCCATCCGTCACACCCGAGGATGCGGGTTGTCAGCAGTTAATGATGGATCGACTCAGCGCAGCGGGTTTTATCTGTGAACCCATGCGATTTGCTGAAGTCGATAATTTTTGGGCAACACGAGGAACCCAAGGTCCCCTGCTCGTCTTCGCCGGCCATACCGACGTAGTCCCACCCGGCGATCAGTCGGCGTGGCAATCGGACCCCTTCCATGCGACCGAGGCGGGAACAGACCTGGTCGGTCGCGGCGCTGCCGACATGAAGGCCAGCTTGGCCGCAATGGTCGTAGCCTGCGAGCAGTTTGCCGCCGAACACCCGCACCACAGCGGTCGAATCGGCTTTTTGATTACATCAGATGAAGAAGGGCCGGCCAAAAACGGAACCATCAAGGTGATCGACACACTGACCGAGCGGGGCGAGCAAATCGACTGGTGCATTGTGGGTGAGCCCTCCAGCACGCGACAGCTTGGTGACCTCGTGAAAAATGGGCGAAGAGGATCCATTAACGGGACGCTTGTCATTCACGGCACTCAGGGACACATTGCCTATCCGCACCTAGCCGATAACCCGATACACCGGGCATTGCCAGCATTGCATGCACTGGCAACCGAGCAATGGGATAACGGCAATACGTTTTTCGATCCCACTGCTTTGCAAATCTCAACAGTTAGATCAGGTCATGGCGTCACTAACGTGATCCCCGCGAGCATCGAGGTCATCTTTAACCTGCGATTCAGCACAGAAATCACCGTTGCCGACATTAAGCGACGATGCGAATCGGTTCTTCAACAACACGGACTGCGCTACGATCTGACGTGGTCACTGAGTGGAGAGCCTTTCTTGACCGAGCCGGGCGAACTGCTTGATGCGATTAAAGACAGTATTCATGCGGTGACTGGGCTTGATCCTGAGGTCTCGACTGGCGGGGGCACGTCTGACGGCCGGTTCATCGCACCCACCGGCGCGCAGGTAGTCGAGTTGGGCCACATTAATAGCACCATCCACCAGTGCAATGAGCGCGTCAACATGGCAGATATTCCAACCCTCACTGCCATCTATCTGGCAATACTCAAACGGCTTTTACCCGCTGAATGACGATCTAACGCGTCGGCGCCGCTCGCTCACTAAGCCACTGTGCCGGCTGCATTAGCGCAAGCTGCAGGTGCCGTTCCTGCCACCATGATCGCTCGACATCGGCCCACGTTTCCGTCAACGCCTGAAGTCCGGCACCCAAAGCGGTGAGAGCTGGCGTGGTCGGAGACAAGATCGTCATACCAATACTCTCAGATGGCGACATCACCGCTCTCGCGGCGGCGGCACTCATGGCAATGCGCTCAACAAAACTTCTTGTGTGATCCAAGGTCACTTCTAATGGCACTTCTGATGGCACTTCTGATGGCACTTCTGATGGCACCTGAAACCCCGCTTCGAGTGGCGTTGGATGATGTCTGGCGTCCCAAGGTGGCAGCATCAATACCACCTCTTCAACCGGCCTGCGCTGTCGCAACAGATCAGACAACAAACCCGCTCCAATAGTGGTACCTGCATCCGCATCATGCCACTCCGGCGCTAAATCGCCGGACTGGCCATTAAATGTTTGCTCATTGAACGCTACCCTAAGGCCCTCTATTGCCGCGAGGCGCCCGCAAAATACCTGCCGACTGCGTCGATGAGGTGAAACGGCTCCCACTGCAAGGTCTTTGGCGAGGTGTTCAATCCCGATCCAAATGCAACTCGCTATCGCCAACGTTATCGCTCCTCTGCACTACTGCCGCTTTTCAGAACTATCTAGCACTGTGCGCTGCTGGTTCCCTCTACCACGACACTCGCCCCGCTTTGACTGCAGTGTCGGCTATTCTCTCACTCACCCGCTTGAGCATGGCGAACAAACACGTCAAACCTAACGGACTTACCAGATAAACTGAACGACGCTTTTCGCTCACCCAGCACTGGCGCCTTCACTGGACGTTTAACCACAATACGATCAACGGCCTGTCGAGAAGCCCAGTTCATTAACGACTCTCCCCCATCATTGGAGGCAGATAAGTACTGCAACATCATCGCCTCCTTTTTAACCGCCGCTGCCTTTTTGCGTTCCGGAAACATAGGGTCGATATAAATCACGGTCGCGGCGCCCAGCGACTGGGCTTCACTATTACCGGCATGAACCGTCATTCGCCCTGCCGCATCACGAACGGCCTCATGGCGACTCACTTGCGCGCATAAAATCGCATCCTGTAACAGCCAGGCCAGCGCGGGAGTCTGCTCACACAGTGTCACTCGACATCCTAAATCAGCGAGCACAAACGCATCTCGCCCTAAACCACCCGTGGCATCGAACACAATAGGATGTCGATCATTCTTCACACCAACCGCCCTACCCAATAGCTCATTTTGGCCACCATGACGTCGATGCAACATGGCTGCCGAATCGTAGCGTATCGCTACTTTTAGCCCCGCTGTCTCCAGCCATGCGTTTGCTTCTCCCACGATCAGCTCAATGTCGTCTGACTTCAGTGCGGGGTTATAAGGCAAGGTCAGTTGCGCTGCAGCGGCTTGGGCACGCAACGGTGATTCGCCAAGCACTGGCCTCACAACAACCTGCCTAGCGGTGCGGTCTGAAAGCTGAGGGGGCGTAATTTGCATTCAATGAGGGGCCATGCTTGACTGAGCGCCCGTGTATCTTAATCGTTATATGACCTCACTGAGTATCGTTTTTAGCCATCGGCCTCTCTGTCTGCTGGCGGCGATCCTTTTGTGGCTACCCAGCTGCGAGACATTGGATCGCTATGACATCACGATGAATAATGTCCCAGTTTACCAAGCGGCCTCCGTCGCGACAGTTTCTGGCGTGGAAGACACGGCATTAGCACAGTGTCTTCAACAAACCCTCAACGATGACAAAGCGGCCACTTTCGCTGCCTTAACGTCGCTTAATTGCAGTCATGGAGGCATTACGACGCTGGCGGGGCTGGCGCAATTTACGGGGCTTAAAACAGTGAAGCTCAGCGGCAATCGCATCCGCAATCTGTTGGTGCTCGAGAGGCTCGTCGAGCTCGAGGCACTTTGGCTCGATAACAACAAGGTAATCGATCCAATTCCCGTGTTGCGCATGGTCAAGATTCGTCAACTTGATCTCTCCGGTAACGCGACCCTGCAGTGCCCTGCCTCGACTGAGATGCGCCCGCAACTTGTCATCACCCTTCCGGAGCACTGTCGATCCTAATGACCTATTGGCTCTATAGAACACTCGCGCTGCTGCCACTGCCGATTAAATATGGGTTGTCGAGTTTGGCTGCATTATTACTGGGCACCGTTTTCCGTTACCGCGCACGCGTCGTGGCTGACAATTTACATAACGCCTTTCCAGAACAAGATATCGAATGGCGCAAAGCGGTAGCCCAGCGTTTTTATCGACAATTTACCGATGTCACGATGGAGATCCTTCATTCATCACGTATGAGCCTTGATGATTTCGCAAAAAGAGTCACGGTAAGTGGGGTAGATGAGTTAGACCGCCTCTCCGAGAATCGAACACGATCCGTCATCGTGTTAACCATTCATCAAGGTAATTGGGAATGGATGATGCACGCTGCCAATGCCCATACCGGAATGGCAATCGATCCCGTGTACCGACGGCTTCATAGCCCGGGAGCAGATCGATTCGCTTACGAAGCTAGAAGTCAGTTTGGTGGGCAACCCATTCTCATGGAGAAGGTGGCAAGAAATGTTTTAAAGCACCGCAGGCGCAGCCGCGCACTGGTATTGGTAGCCGACCAATCACCGGGACAAAGAGATAACGTCTACTGGACACGATGGCTTAATCAACCGACGGCTTTTTTTACTGGACCGGCGACCATCGCCCAACTGACTCAATTCCCAGTGATGTTTGCTCGCTGTCGACGGGAGTCGCGCGGGCATTATCACCTGCAACTCATGCCGATAACGGAGGCGCCTGGGCAGGCAACGCCCGAAGAGATCATCGAAGCTTATGCTCGCGTCGCGGAAGAATCGATCCGGGAGGAACCTGAGAGCTTTTTGTGGTCCAACCGCCGCTGGAAACACCGACCGCCCGATGACTTCACTTGACACCTACCCGCTGACAGCCGCCTTGGGCGCAGTAGTAACGCGATCGACATCAACCCACTCAAAGCCGCTTTCTTGCGTCGCATGAATAATCGTGCAGTGCTCTCGATCTGACCAGCCTGCTAACATTGCATCAGCCAGCTCCGGGCGATTATTTTGTTGACTCAAATGCGCAATAAACAATAATTTTAGGTTGGTGGTATCAGCACAATCAAGAAACTGCCTCGCTTGGGCATTTGCTAAGTGGCCAAAGTCGCCCCCCACGCGAGTTTTGATCGAGCGCGGATACGGGCCTCTCATCAACATATCAGGATCATGATTAAACTCTAAAACTAAAGCGTCACACTGCGCAAAAGCCTTGAGCACGTGAGGCGTGATACTGCCGAGATCAGTCAGAATCCCCAGTTTTAAATGATCTTGCTGCAAGCAGTACTGGACTGGTTCACGCGCATCATGTGGCACGGGTTCCGCTGCTATCTGCAAATCACCCAAGGCAAAACGGTCACCAGGCCGGATGAGCACACGACGGGTGAGGCTCGCAAATTGGCGGCTAGATGCAGTACCTGCGGTGAGGAAAACGGGGAGATCGTAAGCTCGAGACAGTGCGCTAACACCGCGGCTATGATCCCCATGCTCATGGGTTACCAAAATCGCGTCAATATCGCTCCCGGTGACCTGCTGCGAGGCCAGACGCAGCTCCATTTCTTTGCGAGGCAAACCGCAGTCTATCAGCACGAGCGTTTCACCCGTGTCGACCAACGTTGCGTTCCCTTTGCTGCCGCTGCCGAGGGACGCGATCCGCATTAAGTGATATTTCCTCGTAGGATCGTTAAGAGAGCTTGCTGATCTCGGCGATCGACGGCCTCTCCCTCAGGTCCGTGCAGTGTGATCAGCACTGCGTCTGCATCGATACGATCAAGCTTTATTTGATATCGATGCCCTGCCAAGGGGTGCTCTTCCTCGCCGCCCCACAGCCAATCAAACCAGCCACTCTCGTCCTCGTCTTCAGGCCCAATAAACGTGACATAGAGAATTCCCTGACTCCGATCTCGGTCATCGATCGCAAAATCAGCGTCAGCTGTCCCTTTGATCACAGACGCCCAAGCTCTATCAAATGGGAGCTTGAGTCGAATCCGCGTCGCTTCCTCCGTATCTTCGAGCGCAATTCGTCCTGAATCGCTCATTGCTCGATCTGCCATCATCGAGATCGGTGCCGCGTCCGCGCTATTAGCAAGGTATTGAGCCACATCCTGTAACATCTGACGCTCAAGCTCTTGATCGTCTGATTGCTCCGGCCAGCTCACCTCTTCAACGCCTCTATCTTGCTGTAAAACGTGAAGCTCCGAGGTGTTGCGTTGTACGCCGGTGTCAACACGAAACCGAAATCTGACTGCCAGATCTCGCTCTTCCAACTTAAACCATTGGCTGTCAATCAGCCCGGCCTCAGCGTCGACTGACGATACGCCGATCGCGCTGGTCGTTAAAAAAGCCCTGACCTGTGGCCACAATTTTCCCGGCGCAACGTTGACCAATGCCCAACGCTCATCAGACAGGCTCTGTATCCGTACAGCATCGGCTTGGTTATTTGCTGTCAGTGGCGTTGGTCGAGGGGTTTCAAATTGCGCGGCCAGTTGAGCGCTTTCCGTCACTACCGGCACGGGATAATCTGGCTGTATCGATTCGGTAGACAAATCGGGCGGCACGTCAATCGGCGTCAGCTCTGGCGCAGTCTGGTAACGACTGGCATTGTCTGGAAACAATCCATCCTCGCCTAACAGCCAGCTGCATCCTGCCAAGGTGGCCGCGAGAACAATACACAAGCCTAATCGAATCACGCGAAATATGCCTCCAGTGCGCGCTGCAGTGCAGCGTGGTGTCCTGACGAGAGCGGTGTCAGCGGCAATCTGATGCCTTCGCTGATCATACCTCGGAATGCCATCGCCCACTTGATCGGGATGGGATTAGATTCAGCAAATAACAAGTGATTTAAGTCGTTCAAGCGTGCGTCGATCGCAGTGGCAGCCTCCCAGCCCCCTGAGAGGGCTGCGTCACACATCGCCGCCATATCGGGTGCGGCAATATTTGCTGTCACCGAAATGTTGCCCTGACCGCCGTGACGCATCAACTCCAGCGCCGTTGCGTCGTCACCTGAAAATACGGCAAATCCATCCGGTACGGCGCTGATCAGCTCAGCACCCCTGGCGACGTCACCCGTAGCATCTTTCACGGCCACTATTGTGTCGTTCTGACTGAGCTTGATCACCGTGTCATTCAATAAATCGCAGCCGGTCCGACCCGGCACGTTATACAAGATAATGGGCAAGTTGACGGCCCGCGCTACCGCTTGAAAATGCTGGAACATCCCATCCTGAGTCGGTTTATTGTAATAGGGCGTTACTGACAGTGAGTAATCAGCACCTGCCTCGGCAGCGGCCACAGTCAATTCGATCGCCTCGTGGGTAGAGTTACCGCCGGTCCCTGCCACAACGGGAATTCTGCCACCCGACTGCTCCACCGCAAAGCGAATCAATTCACAGTGTTCGGGCACCGTTAACGTCGGACTTTCGCCTGTCGTCCCGACCACACAAATCGCCGCCGTACCTGACTCGATATGATATTCGATCAAAGTCGCCATCGCTGCCCAATCAATGGCACCATCAGGGTGCATGGGCGTTACCAACGCAACAATGCTTCCGGTTATCATCGATTCACTCCGGGGGATGCCTCGGCCAGCAAGGACAGAAAATATGGTGCCGCAATTATCCACTACGGACCGAGATTCACAACCACACAATGCCATTCGCTCTCACTATTTGGCAAATCGAGTGGGCAAACTCTGTTTGCTGGGCCTCTTGGCGGTGTATTCGACACTGAGCGCGGGGCAAGACACTGATTTAGAGATTCGTATCGAGCCACTCACCGCAATCGATCAACAGTTCATGTCGGACCAACGAGCCCGCGTTGAGCAGCTCGCCAATCGTCTAGGACGCAATCTCTCAGGCCAAGCGATACGCGACATCGATACGCTGCAAAGACTGCTCGACGATGGCCTAGTGCCATCGACCGACACCTTGTCACTCCAAGCGATGGGCGTGGTGTTTGGGGATCTGCTCGGCAGCCAGCTCGGTATGGGCTGGATTGTCTATCGCGATAACGCCGGTCGCTCACGAGCGTTAAGCCACCGAGATACCGATGTCACTTTATTCCCGATGACCATGATCTCGCGACGCTACCAGAGTGGAAGCACCCGTCGACTCCAGTCACTCTATGACGAGACGGTTGCAAATACCCGACCTCAACTTCCCGGTGGCAAGTGGTTGCCGTAGCGAGACGTGTTCAACTGACTCACAGAGCACAGTCTGCAAACCGGTAATCGGTAATCGGCTGCGATGCCCATCTCAGTTCATCGATCTGATGCCAACGTCGCATTTGGAATCACCTCTCACACTGGGACGCCACCATGATTGCAGTGCACTGTCCTCCTCATAGGCTTAAACTGCATGAGGCACGATGGCGTTACCAGATGAAGCGGCGTCCTGCCCGAGCTTTTTTCGTCAGGTTACGGGAGGCATTTTTAATCAATGCACTGTCATGATTTTTGATGCCGTCAACCTTCCCCAGAGTGACTTCCAATTAGCACTTCGGGCAATCGAAGATTGCCAGGAACCGCGCTATCAGAGCGATTTAGACCCCGTGATCAATGCGGTCACCTCTCGGCAACGTGAATATATCGCCGGCCGAGTCCTCGCAAGGGAATTACTGGATCGTATTGGCGTCAATGCCCAGACCATTGCATCGGGACCCAAGCGAGAACCCCTTTGGCCCACTGGTATCGTCGGATCCATCTCTCATAATGAGCGGTCTTGTGCAGTGGTCGTCGCTCAGAACTCAGTAGTCACTTCGGTGGGTATCGACATTGAGACGATAGGGCGCATCGATCGTCACTTGTGGGCAAATTTATTTACCGAAGAGGAAACCGAACACCTGCAACAGCTTGAGCCGGCAGCGCAATCGCGACAAGCCACCGTCTTGTTTTCAATCAAAGAAGCGTTTTACAAATATCAATACCCAATCACGCAAGGCTGGGTGGGATTCAGGGACGTCAGCGTTCATCAAGAGGACGCATCGTCCTATCGATTGACGGCACAAATCAGCGACGCAACATTGGCCACCAGTGTCCTTGCCATCGTCGAGCCTGTTGGCGCTGATCAAGTCATTGCCTTAGTCGTTGATCAAGCAGTGCTCAAAGCGACTGGATATTAACTAAGCCGTCGCCCTGCTACTGCGCCCTGATTCCAATGCTTTTCCGACACATCATGGTATGGGTGCGCACAACAAGCACTGAACATAGAGATGCGCGGGATCGCGCAAACTCGACACGCTCTTAACGACGGGCGTAAAACTATTGGCTAGCGCCTGGAACCAAGCGCCCTTTGGCAAGACTGACTGAGTCAAAGAGCGACTCAGCTCTTCGATAAACAGACTTTCAAAGGAAGGCGGCACGCTCGTTCGTCGAGTCCGCCATTGCTCAACACCGGCAAGCGAGGCGGCCGCGGCGACAGCCTGCTCCAGCCCCCCGAGATCATCCACCAGTCCATTTGTAGCGGCCTCTTGGCCTGTCCACACCAGGCCGTCAGCGACTTGCTCCACCGCTTCACGTGACATGCCTCGCCCATTAGCAACCAGTTGAACAAAGTCTTCATACGCGCCGATCGAGAGCGCCTGCACGATACTCGCCATCTCTGGACTCAAACCTCGCTCAAAACTGGCCGCGCCGGCCAACGCGGTGGTGCCTAAGCCATCAACCGTGACGCCGATATAATCGAGCACCCCTTCAATCGTAGGGAAAGCTGAAAACGCGCCAATGCTGCCGGTTATGGTGGTGGGCAGCGCCCAAATTTCATCCGCCTCGGCGGCTATCCAGTAGCCGCCCGATGCCGCGACTGACCCCATTGATACGACCAAGGGGATACCCCGCTCTCGCACTTCAAACAGCTTGCGTCGAATCTGGTCGGACGCAAACACGCTACCACCTGGAGAGTTGACGCGGAGAACGATAGCGACCAGAGCCTCAGCCTCAAGCGCAGATTCAATGTAGTCAGTGATTGTATCGCTGCCCGCCATGCCCTCTTCGCTCTCTCCGGGCACGAGCGTGCCTTCGACGGGCACAATGGCAATCAGCGGCAACCCTTGCTCACTCTCGCTACGACTCATCGCAAAATCTTCTTGGTATTGCTCAAGGCTCACCATTGGCGCAAGCCCGTCCTCATCTTCGGCGCCCACCCATTTAATTAACGCCGCATCCATCTCAGCGTGGTCTGCCAGTACATCAACCCAACCGGCGGCCAGCAGGGTCTCCGCCAGATCATTTCCTGCCGCGTCTAATTGCTCCGGAAATGTCGCGATAAACGCATCCATCGACCCTGGTGCCATGCCGCGCCCCGATTCCGCCAGCGCGGCATAAGCGGACCATAACCCCGTCAGCCAGCGGGTAATCACCTCCCGTTCGCCGTCTGACATGTCGTCACGTAAATACGGCTCAACAGCGGATTTATTGTCTCCTGCTCGAAAGACATGCATGGTGACCCGCACTCGTTCTAAAAACGTGCGCAGATAAGCTCGATAAACGGAGAAGCCCTCCAAAAATAGCCCACCCTCAGGATGCAGAAACACCTGGTCCGCCTGTGCGGCCAGTAAGTAATTGGCCTGAGAATAAAAATCTGCCTTTGCGATAACTGGCTTGCCGGTACTTTTGAACTCTGCGATCGCCGCACTGACCTCTAATGTTTGACTGGTCGTCGGACCCGCTACGTTCTCTAGGTCGAGCACCACAGCACTGATACGGTCATCCTCTGCTGCCCGTCTAATCGCGCTAATGACGTCTTGGAGCACGGTCGGCTGCTGGTAGTCTTGGCTCAGGAAGGCAGCCAGCGGGTCTAAGGCCGGAGCGTCTTCCACCAATGCGCCCGCTGGTGCAATCAGCAGCGCCGCCTTGTCAGGAAGGGACTCCGGACCAGCATCGCCCCGACTCAGGCTGAACGCCGCTATAAAAACACCGAAAAAAATCAGTGGCACCAATACTGAAATGACGCGACTCACGCCACTTAACAAGCGCCAGATGGCTTTAAAAAATCGCAGTATCAAAACAACGTCTCCCTATTCATCGGATCGTAATATGGCGAAGCTTCGCCACGCGCTCAATAGTCATTATCCAGCTGCCAGACGAGTCTCTCGGCCGCGGTATCGGATATATAGCATGCAACTGATAAACAACGTCACAACCAGCGTGAGCCCCGCAACAGAGAGTCCATCAGCTTGATATGCAAAAACGGCCTCAACAGCGGAAATAAAGTAAAACAATAAAATCAGATCAAACCAAATAAACAGCTTGAGGGAATCGCGTGTCGCCGCCCAGAGAAAACAAAGTAGCGGTAAGCACCTCAGCCCCGTCAGTGCCCAAGTGCCAGCGAATCGTTCTACGTCAGCCGCTTGCTGTACCAGCAACCCAAACCAACTTAGCCACATGAGCCACCATAACGCCTGACTCAGCTGACCTCTTTTTTGCTTCTGCTTCATTCAACCTCGCTCTTGCTATTGACCGCGCAACGCCCATTCCGCGACGCGTTTACCTAAGGCACGACAAATCGCCGATTCTCTGTCATCTAGCGCCCGATCTCCTCCCTCAGTGGACCAATGACTGGCCCCGTAAGGGGTTCCGCCCGCCGTCGTTTGGCGTAACTCTGGTACCGAGTAAGGGACACCCACTACCACCATTCCGTGGTGTATCAGTGGCAGCATCATGCTCAGCAGTGTGGATTCTTGACCGCCATGTAAAGAACTGGTCGAAGTAAATAAACCTGCTGGTTTATCGATCAAACTCCCCTGCATCCAGAGCGCGCTGGTGTCATCGAAAAACTGCTTCATCGGCGCCGCCATATTGCCAAATCGAGTCGGGCTGCCCACAACCAAACCCGCGCATCCTTTCAGGTCCTCTTGGGTTGCCACAATCGGCGTGTCGGCTGACTCTGAGGTCGGAGATGCCAATGATGGCACTGTTCTCACCCGCGCCTGAATCCCCTGAACACACTCAACGCCCCTCGCGATGTGCCGCGCCATCGCCGCGGTCGCGCCGCCGCGACTGTAATACACCACTAATATATAAGGTTCTGTCAACACAACTACAATCCATCATGGGTGACTCGACGAGTCGTCAGACACCACGTTACAGTAACGCGACACAGTTAAGGTCTTTGGACAATGGTAACGCATCCGCGACTTCACAATCTGGCATCCCGAATACGCTACCTCATCAAACGCTGCGTAGACGACCGCCTGAGCGCCAGCGCTGCCGCGCTGACCTACGTCAGTTTATTCGCTTTGGTGCCATTATTAACCGTGACGCTCTCTATTGCCTCGGCATTGCCCGCAGCGGGAAATATCGAGGCCAAGGTAGACGATTTCCTGCTGCAATTTCTGTTACCCGAAAGCTCAACCCAAGTCGTGGCATATTTGAGCACGTTTATCGCGCAAGCCAGATCGCTGACCCTATTTGGCGTCGCCATTCTCCTGATTACCGCTATCTTGATGCTGCGCAACGTCGAACAAGCGCTCAACGACATTTGGCGCAACCAAGCCAATCGTAAGCCGCTACATAGCTTTCTACTTTACTGGGCTGTATTGAGTTTAGGACCAGCCGCCATCGGATTGGGCTTAGGATTACGTGCTTTTCTGTTTGCCACCACCAATGAGTGGGGCGGACTGCAACACTCCGGCATCGGCGCCATACTGGTGGGCCTGCTGCCCTTCGTGATCAGCACGATCGGACTGACCGCTTTGTATGCGGCAGTACCCAATTGTCAGGTCCCCCTCAGGCACGCGTTTATCGGGGGTCTCTTCGCGGCGATCACCTTCACTATCGCTCGCATGGCGTTCACGGCAGTCATGGCTCAGTCCAGCTTCAGTCTCGTTTACGGTGCCTTTGCTACGGCGCCACTCTTTCTGCTTTGGATTTACATCACGTGGATCATCGTGCTCCTCGGTGCGGTCATCACCCATGGCATGTCTGCTTACCAAACTGCCGAACAGGCGCAAACACCCACTTTGATGAAGGCGCTCAGTATTCTTTACCTCTTCTGGCAAGCACAACAGGAAGGTCGAGGCATGCCTGAGCTTGAAATCATTGGCCCCAATGATCTTTTGCCCGGCCGGATAGACGCTGATAGCTGGCGGCACATTCGAGATTCACTGATCGCAGCGCGACTGCTCAAAAGACTCGATAGAGGACATTATCTGCTGAGCAAAGATCTTCATACCGTGACGCTTGCAGGCCTTGCCGACCTCATTCGTGCAGAGCCCGGATACCGACTCACCGGATCATCCCTGCCCTGGCAACAAACCGCTGCGACACTGCTCAATGACAACAAGGATCATGAAAGCCAATGTCTCAATGTCTCCCTCGCTGACTTGTTCGTGACGCCAAAGGTTTGAATTGAACATGACACGGCGCCTCATAATAATTGCTCTCGGAGGCGTGTTAACGCTCTCACTCATAAGCTGTGAGGATCAACACGCTGCGCTACCAGCGGAAGGCCACTGGCGAATAGTGAACTATTGGGCTGTCTGGTGTAGCCCTTGTCGAGAAGAAATCCCAGAGCTCAACCGATTGCACGAAGGAACAGACTTAGTGGTTTATGCGGTCAATTATGATGGAAAGCAAGGTGAGGAATTGGCCTCGCAAGCAGCGACCCTGAACATCGAATTTACGATTCTCGCGCAGGATCCCGGTCCAGCGTTGGGGGTTGAGCGGCCTCGTGTGTTGCCCACGACACTGTTGGTTAACCCCGCCGGTAAAGTCACCGATACACTGGTTGGACCCCAGACCCAAGAAACGCTCTTAGCTATCTGGCGGACTCGCGCAGGCCATTAACTTTCTGCCGATCGTGCGCTGGTCTGTCCTTGGCAGTGGGACGGGAGCTGGAACTTGGACTTGGACTTGGACTTGGACTTGGACTTGGACTTGGACTTGGACTTGGATTGTTTTCGGCGCTTTTGAGCTGATTGTCGCCACTTTCTGCCTCAGCGTGGCTTACCCTGCTTCGAGTATGAGGGAGATCTGGTGCACGGTTTGCCGACGCTGCATGGCGTCATCGGGGGCAAAAAAAAGCCGGCTGTTAACAGCCGGCAATAAAGGAGCCACTCAAAACGGGGAGGACGTTTTCACTGTCGCCCTCACTGCCCAGACGTTTCCCTTGCGATGCACCCGCCGCCACCGCCATCTCAACAACACTTATTCAGACCGAGTGCCCGCGTAAAAGTTCCCAAAGTGGCAAATTATTTTTCGTTAATTGGCAAACCAACTCGCTGAACTGGTCTGACCGTCCCCAGAGGTGACAAAAATTTCCAGCTCGGTTAAATCACCGAGCGCTCCCTCAGTCAGCACTAGATCGAGCAAATAATGAGCCAAGGCCTCTACCGTCACATTCACAATCGGTAGCACCAGCGTTTCATCCACTGGAAACCGCAATGTCTTATCAGCAAACGTCGCGTGGTATTCGCCGTTTTCCTCGGCGATGCTTAACCAAGGAGACGCTCCCGGTAACAACATATATTCGTCATGCGCATCACACAGTTTTTGCAGACATCGTTTATAGAGATTGTAATCGGCGGAAAAACCGTTCTCCCCCATCTTCGCCACAATGCGCGCCGACACACCATAATTATGCCCGTGCAATCGCTCGCGTTCCGTCGCTGAAAAAATGGTGAAGTGTGCCGCCGAAAATTTGTGTGCTTGCTTGTCAATATGAAGCGTGGCGAGCTGGGTCATGGGCTCCCCCTAAAGTCAGAAAGGCGCTATGGTGTGGGATGAGATCGCAATCAGCAAGCCCTCATCGATCGGCTTGCGGCGCTAACCCGTACAATAACCACCACGAAACAGTTGATCATTTAAGCTGGAGATAAGATGAGTCCTCTCGCCATTCTGACGGGCGCCAGTTCAGGGATCGGTGCCGCAGCCGCTCAGCAATTTATTGACCAAGGGTATTCGGTGGTCAACATTTCCCGTCGCGATTGCCCTGTTCCTGGCGTCGAGACGCTTCACACCGATTTGGCTGACACGGCATCACTCACGAGCACTTGCGACACATTGGCGGCACGACTGCAGTCGCGAGAAGATCCTGCGCCTGTCTGCTTGGTGCACAACGCCTCGTTGATGCTCAAAGACCGGTGCGATACCACCGAGGACTCAGCACTGATGGAAGCCATCTCGGTTAACGTGCTAGGCATCAACACGCTCAATCGAAGCTTAATGTCATCACTGCCGCAGGGCTCCAGCATTCTCTTCGTGGGATCCACCCTATCAGAGAAGGCTGTCGCAGGCGCATTTAGCTACATTGTCAGCAAACACGCACAACTGGGGATGATGCGGGCAACCTGCCAAGATCTCATGGGACGGGGTATTCATACCGCGATGATCTGCCCCGGCTTTACCGACACCAGCATGCTCCGTCAGCATGTTGGCAATGACGAGACGGTACTCGATAGCCTCGGCGCAATGAATAGCTTCGGGCGGCTTGTCTCGCCCGCTGAGATCGCCGACATGATTCTGTGGGCGCACCAGCATCCCGTGGTAAACGGATCGGTCATGCATGGCAACCTCGGGCAAATAGAACATTAAAATGGAAGCGATATCCGGCGAGATCACGGAGCGGCGCGAGCGCACTTTTTTAGTGCTGGCAGGTATCTTTTTATCGGCTATGACGTTGCTCAATGTGGTCGGCATCACCCGATTTATTCAGCTGGGCCCGCTAGCGCTCGCAGTGGGTGTATTGCCTTACCCACTCACTTTTCTTTGTACAGACCTCATCAGCGAGCTCTATGGGCGAGGGCGAGCCAACTTCTTGGTCAGTGTGGGCCTAGGCATTAACCTTCTGATTTTAGGCGTATTAACGCTAGGCGCCTTTGCGCCACCCGTGCCAGAAGCCGTCATGCCACCGTGGCAAGTGCTTCAGCTTTCAGAACCAGTCGCCTTGCCAAATGGGACGGTAGTTGAGTCTGAGGTCGGTCTCTTTCAACTGATTTATGCCACCACATCGGGCGCTGTCTTCGCCTCGATGATGGCTTACGTGGCAGCGCAATATTGCGATGTGCAGCTCTTTCACTTCTTGAAGCGAGTGACCCGCGGCAAGCATCTCTGGCTGAGGAACAACTTCAGCACCCTACTGAGTCAATTAGTGGATTCGGTCATGGTGATCGCCGTGACTTTTGGAGCGGCGTTCATGGCTGGTAGCATGACGCTGAGCACGCTGCTGACCCTCGTTGGCAGCAACTACGCCTTTAAAGCACTGTGCGCTTTGCTCGACACGATTCCTTTATATCTGGCCGTGCATTGGCTCCGAGGCTATTTAGCGCTTGCTCCGGGGGAATATGCCGTTAATCATCCGTCCGATTGAGTAGGTCCGATTCACGAATCAGTGGAATGGTAACGGGCCGACTCTGCGCTAAGCTCAGTCGGTCTAACTGCTCCATGAATTGCACCACCTTTTGCGCATCGCGGGGCAGCCTTAGCGCGCAGTATTGAAGCACCTCGTTGCTGAGCGTGATGCCCGCGGCCTCCGCGCGAAGGCGCAGCAGTGCGGCGATGTGCTCCTCAGAAAAGTGGGGCAGCTGAAAAATCGTCAGACTCGTCAAACGAGATCTCAAATCGGGTAGCAGAGCGCTCAATTGCGCCGGCGCCTTACTCGCCGCAACCAACAGTTGTACTCCAGACTCCATACAGCGGTTAAACAGCGTGAATAGTGGCTCCTGCCAACCCTCATCGTTTTCAATACAATCCATATCATCAATCGCCACGACACTCGCCAGATGCGCGTCAGCCAGCACCTGCTCGGGTGGAAAACACAGCAAATCAGCTAACGGCAAGTAGCGGGCATTATGACCCGCCATATCACAGCAGGCTTGCAAGACATGGCTTTTGCCAACATGTGCCCCCCCCCACAGATAAGCACTTTGTGACACCGGATGGCCCATCGACAGCCACTGCTCCATTGGCTGTGTATCGAGACGGCTGAGCCAGTTTTGCCAGGTCGCGAAATCCTCTCGTTGGATGGGCAAAGGAATCTGTTGGCCACCAATCGTCATAGCTTCACGCCCATGCCCCGTACCCGACAGTCATGAACCGTCCCACGACAGCAGCAAGCCGCCATCCGCGTCTGGATCGGTATTCACCCATTGCAAATCGGTTTGCGAAGCCATTAATCTGATCAGGCTGTCGGCGTCGTCCACGCCAAACAGCGATAAGCGCACGGTGTCGCCTTGTACCGCAATCGGCCTTACCTGCTCCAGCGTTTGAATACCGGCAACTAATTGCATCACCGCCTGATAATCTGACAAATTCACCACATTCTCGATACTAATCACCAATGGCTGACTGGCCGCTTGGGTTTTTAATTTAACCGCGAATAATCGGCGCATTTCAGCCATCGTCATCGCCAGCCCAGGCTCAATAAGGGCAGCACGGGTATCGGCCTGAATTGAAACCGATTGCTCAGCTGACTCGTGCAAATAGGTCCATTCAGCGATAGTACGATCTCCGCTAAGGCTGATTAAACGCCCCACTAAAAGATGGGTCATACCGTAACGCGCTGATGCCTCGACCACTGGGCCGTAGTCACGCCGCCACAGTGTATCGGGCGCTAACAGCGTGGCATCGGTAAGATCATAGAGCGGCCTGCGAAGGTTCAGGCCTAACGCACTAAAAGCCGCCTCGAAGTCGACCCACAACGGCTGCTCAGTCTCGGTGTTACCAAATCGTCGCCCAGTAGCCTCATCAATCACCAACCAGAGGAGCACGGGAGGCCTCTCACCTGCCCATACCGTGCCGTTGGCCTCCCGAATCAACCCCTCTAGCAACACACGGTCGATATGCGCCACAAAGCGAATACGTCCCTCCACTCGCTCGAACTGATAGAGCGCCAACTGGGAACGCGCCGACGCTAGCGCTTTCTGAATCGCGACATCGGATAGCAGTGCTGGATCACCAGACTGCTGGAGGACCACTTGCTTCAGAGCCTCTGTCGCTGCACGATCAATGGTTGCCTCACTGCGATCCTCTACGTCAATCCGCGTGATGAGCACGTCACTTTGTGATCGGACATTCGCACTCAACCCCACCGCACCGAAGAGGATCACCACCCAAATCCATTGGCATAGCATCAGAGTGTGACTGACACTACTACGACGGTTGCTCAAGTCTCTGCGCTGGGCTTTTTTTCGCACTCTGGTTCACCAATCATTCCGGATTAGATAAGGCTGACGACCTCTCGACTACGAAATGTCATCGATGTGGTCGGCAGGGCCAATCTCCCCCCTTAAGGTCAACTATTATCAACCAAAGCGAGCAGGATTGCTTTCCAGTACGCGATCGGCGCATTACTATCGCTACTCAGAGAATCGAGAAGCCCGAATGACTGAAGAAAAATCGTCTCCAACCTCACTCACTTACCGTGATGCCGGTGTTGATATTGATGCGGGCAATGCACTCGTCGAGCGGATTAAATCGGTCAGTCAGGCCACTCATCGTCCCGAAGTACTTAATGGCCTCGGTGGCTTTGGCGCTCTGTGTGCCATCCCTCCCGGCTATTCAGAGCCGATTTTGGTTTCCGGTACCGACGGTGTCGGGACTAAATTACGGCTCGCCATGGAGCTCGGCATTCATGACACGATTGGCATCGACCTTGTCGCAATGTGCAGTAACGATATCGCGGTAGTGGGCGCTGAACCCCTATTTTTTCTAGATTACTATGCCACTGGAAAATTAAATGTTGAGATCGCTGCGGCGGTGGTCTCAGGGATTGGTCGAGGCTGTGAGTTAGCCGGTGCCGCCTTGGTGGGCGGTGAAACGGCAGAGATGCCGGGCATGTATGAGGGCGAAGATTACGACTTAGCTGGGTTTTGTGTTGGCATTGTCGAAAAGGCTGACATTATTGACGGGGCCAACGTGCAACCGGGAGATGTATTGCTGGCACTCCCCTCCAGCGGACCACACTCCAATGGTTACTCCTTGATTCGCAAGGTGCTAGAGCATACCGGCAGTCAACCCGACTCGGCCTGCGGAGACGTGTCCTTGGGACAAGCGCTACTGGCACCAACCACGATTTATAACCGCCCATTATTGGCACTTCAGCAAGAGGTCAAGATCAGCGCCATGGCACACATCACCGGTGGCGGGATTCTCGAAAACCTGCCCCGCGTCTTACCTCAGGGCATGGGTGCGACAATTCAGCGTGAGAGCTGGGCGCTACCGGCTGTTTTTCAATGGCTTCAGAGCGGTGGCAACATTACCGATCAGGAAATGATGCGGACGTTTAACTGCGGTGTTGGAATGATCATTGTCCTCCCTGCCCCCGAGGCTGCTAAAGCACTGGCCGTGTTGGCAAGTCACGGCATCATGGGATGGGAGCTGGGTGCCATTGATGATAGCGATGCCGGGCTGAAGATCCATTGATGCTTTCCCCATGACACGACGTATCGTGGTGCTGCTGTCCGGCCGAGGATCCAATTTTCAGTCACTCCTCAACGCCAGTCTCACCGGTGAATTGTCGGGCAGCATTGATCTTGTGATCAGTAATCGACCGCAGGCTGGGGGGTTAGCGATTGCCAATAACGCCAATATCGATACTGCCCTAATAGACCATCAAGCCTACGCAACCCGGGATGCATTCGATGCTGACCTCGCAGGGGTCATTGACAGTGTGACACCCGACTTGATCGTTTTGGCTGGGTTTATGCGCATTTTGACCCAAAGCTTCGTCAGCCAGTTCGCTGGCCGATTACTCAATATACATCCCTCGCTCCTGCCGCTTTACCCGGGTCTTAATACGCATCAACGGGCATTAGATAACGGAGACACTCACGCCGGTGCCACCGTTCATTATGTGACCGGGGAACTCGACGGAGGTCCCTCTGTCATACAGGCGAAGGTACCGATTGAATCTGGCGATACGAAAGACCGGCTAGCGGACCGTATCCTCCAGGTTGAGCACCAGATTTATCCGCAAGCCGTCAACTGGCATCTGTCGGGACGGTTGGCGCTTCGAAACGGTGTGCTCTACAAAGACTCAGTCCCGCTGCCAGCAACAGGTGAATTATGGCGTGCCCCCCAATAAGGCAAATACTCTCAACCCTCTTGTTCCTTAGTGCGCTGATATCGGGCCAAACAACCCATGCTGGCACTGCATTGCCGCTCTATGAGGCCCAGTACCAGACCAAGGTCTCAGGTATTCGCATTACGCTGACGCGCTCGCTTACCGAGAAACAAGGCCACTATCATTTGCAACAATCTGGCAAAGCCTTTCTCGTTAAACTAAAGGAAGAGTCCCGCTTCACGGTAGACGGTGATCAAATCTTAGGGGAGCGCTTTCACTATCAGCTTAGCGGGGTCACCAAACGACAACGGGAAGTCCATTACGACCCCAGTGCGGGCATCATTCGCAGCCTGCGTAAAAAAACGTGGACTGAACACCCTTGGTCGGCTGATGTACTCGATAGACTCAGCCAACAAGAGCAAATGCGATTGCTGCTGATTCGAGCTGAGACGCCGCCAGAGCAAATGGCGTTAAAGGTCGTCGATGGCCCCAACATAAAGCTCAAGCGTTTCGAATTGGTGGAACAAGCCACTCTCGATACCCTCGCTGGCGCCTTAAGAACTGTGCAGTACCGCCTACTGCATGATGAACCTGAGGAACGCAGCTCCGACACGTGGCTGGCCATCGATCATAGCTTTCTCATGGTCCGCACCGAGCATGAGGAGCGTGGCTCGAAAACGGTGGTCGAGGTCAGTCAAGCGGTGATTGATGGCAGGCCACTGTCCGCCGACGTGGCGTCAAATAACTAAGACGGCGTCGGCCGCCGCCACGGCCTCAGGCGCGGGGTAGCGTCACGCCGCGCTGTCCTTGGTATTTTCCACCGCGATCCGCGTAACTGGTTTCACAGGTTTCGTCCGACTCAAAAAACAGCATTTGCGCCACGCCCTCATTGGCATAAATCTTCGCCGGTAGCGTGGTGGTGTTTGAAAACTCCAACGTGACATGCCCTTCCCATTCAGGCTCGAGCGGTGTGACATTCACAATGATGCCGCAACGCGCATAGGTCGACTTGCCCAGACAAATCGTCAGGACGTTGCGCGGAATACGAAAGTACTCAACCGTGCAGGCCAGTGCAAACGAGTTAGGCGGGATAATGCATTCATCCCCCTCAACATGGACGAAGCTGTTCTCATCAAAGTGCTTCGGGTCAACGGTTGCCGAGTGAATATTCGTAAACACCTTGAACTCGCGTGAACAGCGCACATCATAGCCATAGCTCGAGGTGCCATAGGAGATTAACCGGCGGTCCCCCTCGGTACGAATCTGGCCTGGCTCAAAAGGCTCGATCATCCCCTCTTGCTCCGCCATTCTTCGAATCCATCGATCTGCTTTGATACTCACAGGTACTTCTCCTTAGTGTGCCGCGATCGAGGCTTAAATGCCTCAATCACTCATACTGATCACAGGTCCGCTCGCAGGCTTTTGCTGCGCTAGCGAGTCCATCAGCGCAGTGGCTGCCTGCTGGTATATCTGTGCCTCCTGCCCCTCTGGCTCGGACACCACAATGGGGCGTCCTTGATCAGATTGCTCTCTAATCGCGCGACTGAGGGGGATCTGCGCCAATAAGGGGACTGCATAATGAGCCGCCAAATTTTCTCCGCCCGCCTCACCAAAAAGGGGCTCGGAGTGTCCGCAGGCAGGGCAGGTGTGGCTGGACATGTTTTCGATGAGTCCCAGTACCGGCACGTCGACCTTTTGAAACATCTCAATCCCCTTGCGGGCATCGAGCAAGGCAATATCTTGCGGCGTTGTCACAATGACAGCGCCCGACAACGTCGCACGTTGCGACAGCGTGAGCTGGATGTCACCGGTTCCGGGTGGCATATCGACCAGCAGCAGGTCAATGTCGCCCCATAGCGTTTTCTCCAATAACTGACTGAGGGCTGAACTGGCCATCGGCCCGCGCCAAACCATGGGTGTCTCTGCCGTTGTCAGATAGCCCATGGACATGGTCTTCAAGCCATAGGCTTCAATGGGCAATAAAAACTCTCCATCCTGTTGGTCAGGCGTCCTATTGTCGGCGACCCCGAGCATATGCTGTTGGCTCGGACCGTAAATATCGGCATCGAGCAGGCCCACGGACAGCCCCTGCTGGCTTAGCGCCACCGCTAAATTGGTTGTCACTGTTGATTTGCCGACACCGCCCTTACCTGAGGCGACGGCGACCACTTGCCGAGAAGACGACACCACCGGAATTCCTTGCATGACTTAATTGCGGGAGTATACCCCCTCAGCACGGGTATCCGATCACTGCCTGAGAGCGAAAAGACCTAAAATCCGGTAGACTCCGCGCCACTGTTTATGGGACCGCGAAACGCATGAATGCCGGCGCAAGAAAAATACTGGTGACCTCCGCATTACCCTATGCCAACTCCCCCCTGCACCTTGGGCATATGCTCGAACAAACCCAAACCGATATCTGGGTGCGCTTTCAACAATCTCGGGGCCATCATTGTCGTTACGTCTGTGCCGACGATGCGCACGGCACAGCGATTATGCTCTCCGCCGAGGCGGCGGGTAGAACACCTGAGGCCCATATCGCGGCGATTCAAGCACATCATGAGCGGGATTCTGCTGGGTTTTTGATTCAATTTGACCACTATCATTCAACCCATTCGGAGGAAAATCGTCGCTGGTCTGAGACCATCTTTCAGCGACTCGAAGCGGGCGGGCACATCCACCGTCGTGAAATCACACAGGCGTTTGATCCCGAGAAATCATTATTCCTTGCGGACCGTTTTATCAAGGGAACCTGCCCAAAGTGTCGCGCACCTGACCAGTATGGCGACAACTGTGAAGCCTGCGGTGCCACGTATGCTCCGGCTGACCTAATAGATCCGGTCTCTGCACTCTCGGGCGCCACGCCGGTGAACAAGGCGTCCGACCATCTGTTTTTTAAACTGGGCGACTTTGAAACGTTGTTGACCACATGGATTAATAGCGGACAGCTACAAGCTCCCATTGCCAACAAATTGCGCGAGTGGCTAGACAACGGGCTGCAAGATTGGGATATCAGCCGAGATGCTCCCTACTTTGGCTTCGAGATCCCCGGTTACCCGGACAAATATTTTTACGTCTGGCTAGACGCACCTATTGGCTACATCGCCAGTCACGAAGTCCTTTGCCAACAAGAGGGCGATGATTTCGACGCCTATTGGCTGCCGGGCGGCGATACGGAGTTGTATCACTTTATCGGCAAAGACATTGTCAATTTCCACGGCTTATTCTGGCCCGCGATGCTCGATAGTGCAGGCCTGAGGCAACCTACCGCAGTCTATGCCCATGGCTTCCTCACGGTTAATGGCGTCAAAATGTCTAAAAGCCGGGGCACCTTCATCCTAGCCGAAACCTATTTGGCCCATCTGGACCCAGAATATCTCCGCTATTACTTCGCCGCCAAATTATCGAGTGGCGTCGATGATATCGACCTCAACCTCGATGATTTTGTGCAACGCGTTAATGCTGACCTCATCGGTAAAGTGGTTAATATCGCCAGTCGTTGCGCCGGCTTTTTGCGAAAGAAATTCGATAATAAACTCAGCGCCAACTGCAGTGAGCCTGAACTGGTGCAGTCATTTATTGACGCTGGAGATTCAATTGCCGCGCTCTATGAGGCCCGTGAATTCAATCGAGCGATGCGTGAAGTGATCGCGCTCGCTGATCGTGCCAATCAGTACATTGATGATAAAAAGCCATGGGTAATGGCTAAGGACGAAGCGCAAGCAAGCGCTGTTCAAGAGGTCTGCTCCGTTGGTATTAACCTCTTCCGCGTGCTCGCCACGTACCTCAAGCCCGTGCTGCCCAACATGGCGCAAAAATCCGAGGCTTTTTTGTGCACCTCGTTGGACTGGACAGCATTAGAGACACCGCTCGTCCAGCATCAGCTGGCCCCCTTTGAGCCCTTGTTACAGCGAGTTGACGGAGAAGTGGTCGCCGCCATGGTGGACGCCAGTAAAAGAGACGCCTAAAGCACCACATACTTCCTACCAGTCACCTGATATATTCCTTATCATTGAAGGCTTAATGGAACAGCTGTCTACCGCTGGGGGACCACATGCTGGGTGATATCGCGCTACTGCTTGTCGGTGCGGTCTTGGTCAATAATTTTGTCTTGGTACAGTTTCTCGGGCTGTGCCCCTTTATGGGCGTATCCAACAAACTGGAGACGGCCATGGGTATGTCGGTGGCGACAACCTTTGTCCTGACCCTGGCGTCAGTTTGCAGCTACCTGACTTACAACTACCTGCTGATTCCCTTGGAACTCGAATACCTGCGCACCATCAGCTTTATTTTGGTGATCGCAGTGGTCGTGCAATTTACAGAGATGGTCGTGCGGAAAACCAGCCCGCTCTTACATCGTGTCTTGGGCGTATTTTTGCCCCTGATCACCACCAACTGCGCCGTCTTAGGTGTGGCGCTCCTCAACATTAACCAAGCGCATAATTTTATTGAATCATTGTTTTATGGCCTAGGTGCGGCGCTAGGCTTTTCGCTTGCCCTGATTTTGTTTGCTGCGATGCGTGAACGCCTTGCTGTCGCAGACGTCCCTGAACCGTTTCAAGGTGCCGCCATTGGTATGATCACAGCAGGTCTCGCCTCGCTGGCCTTTATGGGCTTCGCTGGTCTCATCTGATGATAGCCGCGCTCACAGAACAGCCCTTGTTGATCGCGTTGCTCGCGCTCCTCAGTCTGGGCGGCATCTTTGGCGCCCTGCTTGGATTCGCTGCGGTGCGGTTTCGTGTGGAAGGCAATCCCATTAGTGAACAAATCAATGCCCTGCTCCCGCAAACCCAGTGCGGTCAATGTGGTTATCCTGGATGCCGGCCTTACTCCGAAGCCATCACTGCGGGCGATGCGATTAACAAGTGCCCACCCGGTGGCGAGGAAACCATTCAAGCGCTCGCCGATCTACTCGATGTTGAGCCACAGCCATTAGACGCCGAACATGGCACTGAAAAAGCGCCAGTGGTTGCGTGGATTCGTGAAGCGGAGTGTATCGGTTGCACCAAGTGTATTCAGGCCTGTCCCGTCGACGCCATCCTGGGCGCCGCAAAAGTGATGCATACGGTCATTGCAGACGAATGCACCGGCTGCGACCTCTGCTTAGACCCTTGTCCTGTGGACTGTATTGATTTGATCCCGCGCAAAGAGGGCATTGCATTTTGGCATTGGAATTTACCCACTGAGGAGGCAATGCCTGCCAACATCATCGCCAGTGATACCCGTACTCGAGACGCGGCATGAGAGAGATTCACGATATTCACGGGGGGATCCACCCGCCAGAGCGAAAGACGCTATCGCGACCCGGCGAACTGCGCGATGCGGCCCTCCCCGCTCGCTTGGTGCTACCACTACGACAGCATTTGGGCGTTCCTGCCAAAGCCATTGTCGAAGTGGGAGACGCTGTACTCGGAGGGCAAGTACTCGCCCAAGCACAAGGCGTCATGAGTGTGCCGGTGCACGCTCCCACCTCTGGGACAATTAGTGCCATTGAATCGCGCCCCATTGCGCATGCGTCGGGGCTCGAGGACACCTGCATTGTCCTTGAGACCGATGGCGCCGATGAGTCGATCCGGTGCGAGGGCATCCCCGAGTGGCAAACAATAGCGCCTTCGCTATTGGTTGAGCGCATTCGTGAGGCGGGCATTGCCGGCATGGGCGGCGCGGGCTTCCCAACCGCTGTCAAACTCAATCCAGGCGCCACGAAACCCATCGACACGCTGATGATCAACGGCACTGAGTGCGAGCCTTACATCACTGCCGACGATACCTTGATGCAGTGCCAGGCGGACGCGTTAGTAGAGGGCGCCAAAATTCTTGCCTATGTAGTGGGTGCCGAGCGTGTTGTCATTGGCATTGAAGACAACAAACCAGCAGCGATCTCCCGCGTGACGGCGGCGGTGCAAAATGCCGGTGCCGACATTGAGGTGGCGAGCTTCCCGACCAAGTACCCCTCGGGCGGGGAAAAGCAATTTATCGAAATCCTAACCGGCCAGCAGGTGCCTTCGGGCGGCATTCCGGCCGACATTGGTTTGGTCTGCGTGAATCCCGGCACTGCTGTGGCAGCTAAAGAAGCGATTGTCGACGGTAAACCCCTGACACACCGAATTGTCACACTGACTGGCGAGGCGCTTGGGAAACCCGGTAACGTGACCGCCTGCATTGGCACACCGATTGCGCACCTTTTGGGGGATGCATCGCTGTCTGCAGAGGAACGTCAGCGCATCATCCACGGCGGCCCAATGATGGGCTTTGCCGTCTCGGATCTAGACGCACCCATTACCAAAATCACCAATTGCCTGCTGGCACCCACTGCCCGCGAATTACCGCCACCGGCGCCGGCAAAACCCTGTATCCGATGTGGGCACTGCGCAGAGGCCTGCCCCGCCTCATTGTTACCGCAGCAGCTTTATTGGTATGCGCGCGCTAAAGATCACGAACAGCTATCGGAACATCGGCTGCTCGACTGCATCGAGTGCGGTGCCTGTGCCTACGTCTGTCCGAGCCAGATTCCACTAGTACAGTACTACCGCGCAGCCAAGGGACAAATGCGAGATAGCGAGCAAGAGAAGCGTCGTTCCGATAACTCTCGCGAGCGATTCGAAGCGCGGCAAACTCGCCTTGAGGCAGAAGCCCTCGCGAAAGAAGCTAAGCGAGCAGCACGTAAGGCCGCCGCCCAAGAGAAAGCAGCGCAAGACGGCGTGGATCCCATTCAAGCTGCTATCGAGCGAGCTCAAGCACGCAAAATAGAACAAGGCGAGACGCCGTGAGTTTGCTGCGCGTCACATCGCCCCATGTCTCTGGGCAGCACCAGGTATCGGCGGTGATGCGAGATGTCCTCTTCGCTACCCTGCCCGGCATCATCATACTGACTTGGTTTTTTGGTCCGGGGACATTGATCAATATTCTGCTGGGGGCGCTGGTCGCCTTGATCACAGAATACGCAGTCACCGCATTGAGAGGCCAAAACCCGCGCATCGCAGTCAGTGATCTCAGCATTTTGGTCACTTCGACCCTGCTGTGTATCGCCCTGCCACCCTATGCGCCATGGTGGCTGATCGTGCTTGGTGTGGTCATGGCCGTGCTACTCGGCAAACATGTTTTTGGTGGGCTAGGCTACAACCCCTTCAATCCTGCGATGGTCGGGTACGTGGTGTTGCTCATTTCGTTCCCCGTGCAGATGAGCAGTTGGGCAACTCCGAGAGGGCTGGCCGAGGTCCCAGGTTTGCTCGACACCCTGAGACATCTTTTTCTCCCCGACACCATTGACGGCGTCACAGCAGCGACGCCACTCGATTTGTTACGACAAAATACGGGCCTTTTATTTAACGACTTAATCGCCAGTCGTCCTGAACTGACTGGCTGGGGCGGCGTGGGCTGGTTTGAAGTGAATCTCGCCTTCCTAGCGGGCGGTGCTTGGCTGCTGTATCGGCGTATCTTCACCTGGCATGCTCCTCTGGCGATGCTCGCGGCGCTCGGCCTCTGCGCGCTGATCGGCTACGATGGCGGCAGCTCAGAAAGTGGTGGTAGCGCACTGTTTCATTTATTCAGCGGCGCAACCATGTTCGCGGCGTTTTTCATCATTACCGACCCTGTCAGCTCCGCCGTGTCCAACAAGGGGCGGTTGATATTCGGCGCCTTGATCGGTCTCCTAATTTATCTCATTCGCACACTTGGGAATTACCCTGATGCGGTGGCGTTTGCGGTGCTGATTTTGAATTTTTGTGCGCCCTTTATCGACCACTACACTCAACCTGCTGTGTATGGCACTAGGAGCAACGACTGATGAAGTGGCTAGCGTCAATTGGATTGAGTGGCACGGTCCTCGCATTGTTTGCAGCCGTGACATCAATCGCAATCGGATGGACCTATTTAAGCACTGAAGAACAAATCGAAGTGGCCATTCGCCGTGCGGAAGCTCAGCAATTGTTAGAAATATTTCCGATTGGGACCCATGATAATGAGCTCGTCGATGACACTTTTTCCATCGCCAGCAATACGGCACTGCTCGGCTTGCGCGAGATGCGCCAGGGCTATCGCGTGAGACTCAGTGGTCGCACTGTGGGGGTTATCATCCCAACGACTGCGCGAGATGGCTACAGTGGCGATATTAGAGCCCTGGTAGGGATTCGCCGCGATGGATCGGTGGCCGGTGTCCGTGTGGTCGCGCATCGTGAGACACCCGGCTTAGGCGATAAAGTGGAACTGAGAAAATCAGCATGGGTGCTAGGATTCAACGATCGAAGCCTCAGCAACCCAGCGCTGAATAGCTGGAGTGTCAAAAAAGAAGGCGGCGCGTTTGATCAGTTCACCGGTGCAACCGTGACGCCAATGGCGGTGATCCTCGCCACACGCAGGGCGCTCGAGTACGCTACCCTAAATGCCGACACGCTCTTTGAGTCAGCTGGTGACCCATCATGACCGATCTCTTAATGGCAGCCCCCTCATGAGCAGTCCCTCATTTCAACAACTCACTCTAAATGGATTGTGGAAAAATAATCCAGCGTTAGTGCAGCTATTGGGCCTTTGCCCGCTGCTTGCGGTCACCGCTTCCACGGTCAATGCACTGGGGCTCGCCGCCGCAACCTTATTCGTACTGATCGTCTCCAATACGGCGGTTTCTGTCATTCGCACTATCGTTTCAGATACGATACGACTGCCCGTCTTTGTCATGATCATCGCCGCCGCTGTGACGGTGACAGAACTGCTGATGCAAGCCTATAGCTATGAGCTCTATCAGATTTTGGGCATTTTCTTGCCGCTGATCACAACCAACTGCATCATCCTCGGCAGGGCAGACGCATTTGCTCGCAAAAATGCAGTGCCAGTCGCGTTATATGACGGGTTTATTATGGGCGTTGGCTTTGGGGCCGTATTGGTCTTACTGGGGGCCATTCGTGAGCTGCTAGGAACCGGCGCATTGTTTGCAGACATGCAACTACTATTTGGCCCCAGTGCAGCCGCATGGCGCTGGCAGGTGTTTGCCGTGGACTACCCCTTTCTTGTCGCCATATTACCGCCAGGGGCTTTTCTGGTGACCGGCTGCCTGATCGCTTTGAAAAACCAGATCGACACCTCGCTGGAGAGACGAGCACAAGCGAAAGCAGCCGCCCCTGTTGCAGGCAGCAAGCGGGTTCGCGTTACCGGTTCGATCTCCTAGCGGCCCAGCGAACGACTGCCTCAAGGGGCCCTTCTCAAGAGCCTTTTACGACCGGGGACCTGTGACCTCAAAGTCCTCAACTTAAGGAGCTGTGACATGAGGACCTGTGACCTGAGGACCTAAACCTGTGACCTGTGACCTTAAACCTCGGGAGCCCTAATCTGCGGGGCAGTCACGGAAAAGCCTTTGCTCTGAGGTTACTCTGCTAGAAACCCTCGTCTGCCTCGGCCCTGTGCAACAGGTAGCGGCTTGCAATGCGGGGGTTAAGCCGTTGAGAACCAAAACAGGCCCCCTACAGGACGCAGTGGACGGGCGCATCAGTGCGCCGCGATGGCATCACCGGGTACCAGCGTACCGAGTATCTCTGCAACCGCTGCATCGTCCATGCCAGCATCCTCTCGCTCGCAGATGTAAGTCACATAGAGGAGCACAGACTGATGGCTGAGGTACCACTCCCTAACCCACGTCTCGTCCTCTTCAAAAAAACCAGACACGCCCGTAAAGGCGCCAAACTCAACCGCTGACCAATCGGTGATCTCTGGTGACTCGACACTGGCTAACTGAATCGTACTGCTCGACTCGTCAGCATCGCTGTCGCGGATCAAGGTGGTTAATGCCAACTCACCAATCTCATCTTGATCAAAAATCCGAATGACATCCTCCTCTTGTTCAGCAGACCATTCGGGCGGCAACATGAGACACCAGTAATCCGTTTCGATGATATTCATCA
>ERZ1047472.301-NODE-301-length-45807-cov-7.379306_pt1 | contig 45807 bp, 40 predicted proteins | sample MGYA00383095_ERZ1047472 | MGnify/ENA primary metagenome ERZ1047472 (study PRJEB29581, sample SAMEA5548365) | metagenome | biome: marine; feature: coastal; material: water | depth 1 m | study: Short-term variability in the microbial, nano- and picoplankton dynamics... | reverse complement strand
TAGATGCAGTTACTTTAAACGTCATTGAAAAAGGACGACGTAACGTTGAAATTTTAAAGCAAGCACAAAATGACCCTTTTAAAGTAGAAGATCAAGTAGCGATCATTTATGCAGGTTCTAAAAACCTTTTAAGAGCGGTACCAGTCAATAAAGTAAAAGAATTTGAAACTGAGTTTATCGAGTTTTTAAGAGCGAAGCACAGCGATGTGTTAGCGACTCTAAAATCTGGTAAATTAACGGATGAAGTAACAGATACCTTAACAGCGGTTGCAAAAGAGTTATCAAGTAAATATAGCGCTTAGTTTAACACGACAATAGCATGGCAAATTTAAAAGAAATCCGAAATAGAATTGCGTCCGTATCATCAACGATGCAGATAACTAGCGCCATGAAAATGGTTTCGGCTGCGAAGTTGAAAAAAGCGCAAGACGCCATTACGGCCATGCGACCTTATGCGGATAAATTGACCGAACTTTTACAAAACTTGAGTGCAACTTTAGACGCGGATTCGGGAAGTAAATTCTCAGAACAACGGGATGTAAAAAATGTACTTATTGTTGCGATTACTTCTAACAGAGGTTTATGTGGTGCGTTTAATTCCAATATTATCAAGACAGCAACGGTAGTAGCTGAAAGTTATGACGCCAATGTATCGGTTGTGGCGATTGGAAAAAAAGCAAATGATGCACTCTCAAAAAACTTTGAAATTATATCCAATCAGAGTCCTGTTTATGACGATTTAACTTTTGACAATGTCGCTGAAATTGCAGAGATGTTGATGGCGCAATTTGAATCAAAAGCATTTGATAAAATTGAAATTATTTATAATAAATTCAAAAATGCAGCGACTCAAGAAATTATGACGGAACAGTTTTTACCAATTGTCCCCTTAGAAGGGGATGCCAATGTAAATCTCGATTATATTTTTGAACCGTCTAAAGAAGAAATTGTGGAGACCTTGATACCAAAGTCTTTAAAAACACAGCTTTATAAGTCGATTCGTGATAGTTTTGCAAGCGAGCACGGCGCGCGTATGACAGCGATGCACAAAGCTACGGATAATGCAACAGAATTGAGAGATCAGCTAAAACTGACGTATAACAAAGCACGTCAAGCATCCATTACAAATGAAATTTTAGAAATTGTTGGTGGGGCGGAAGCCTTGAATGGTTAGTGATTCGTTTTAAAATTATAACATTAAGAGCCTTGCATTTGTAAGGCTTTTTTTATGGCATAAATTTTGATTATTATTTAGTTTAAATAAACCAAATCCAATGACCTACCCAAAACAACATTATCACGAAGTATTCGCCTCAATCTTGGGAGTATTACGAAGTTTTAAACTCAATTAAAACCCACCAATATGTCGTTAACTTCAAATCAAAGACCTCTTTTAGTGGCGATTTTTTAAGCATTCACACCTTTAAATATTTATATGGATTCGTGTTTCAAAACCAATTTTTTCTAAATTTTAAAAAACTGTTTATCCTTAAAATCAAGTTGTTTGGCTAAGTTTCTTGAATTCAGAACTAATTTAATATAAATTCCAAACCAAACCCAAATTTTTATTAAAATGAAATATTATGTATTATTTTTTATTGTTTTTTTCTCTTTAAACAAAGTAGTTGCCCAATATGTTTTCCCTGATTGTTACAGCCCGTATGAATCTAGAGTATATACAGGAGGTGAAAAAGCGTCACTAAGTGGAATCAATTATACCGCCAGCTATTGGCGTAACACTCCACCCCCAGGAACTGGTTGGACAAGCGACGGCCCATGTGGAAACCCAGACGATGCACTTGGGCCTAAGTTTGCGGGTGATAAAAAAATCGTAGGATATATGCCTACTTGGCAATCTGAATATGACTTTGATAATTATGACCCATCAAAACTTACGCATGTAATCATTTCTTTTTTAGAGTTTAAAGGTGTCGATGTTGGCGTTACTCATGACAATATGGATTATACTAGTAATGATTTTGTTAGCTCAATAGCATTCAATGAAAAATCTGTTCGAAGTGTCGATTCCATATTGACCCATTCAACAACCAATTTACTTCAAAAATCAAGAGATGCAGATATTAAAGTATTAGCGGCGGTAGGAGGAGCTATTGATTATGGCTTTTTATGGTTAATGAATAAGTATTATAACAATGATACAAAAATCACTGAAATCGCCCAACTAATGGTCGATTATGTTAATTCAAGAAACATTGATGGTGTTGATTTAGATATGGAGTGCTGGTGGGCAGACCCTACAATAAATAAAACAACCGATCAAGGGGGTAGAAAAAGAGGTGATAAGTGGGGTGGTGCAGATTCTGGCCCTGAAAATGCGGCTATTGGGATTACAAGATTAGCAAAAAAAATAAAAGAATTAAGCCCAGGTATAATTGTCTCTACGGTAGTTTTTGGAACAGGCTGGTATGGAAACAACTATGATGAGCAAATGGCAGATTATGTAGATTGGATAGGTATTTTCACTTATGATTTTACAGGCTCTTGGGATGCAACCCCTTTTGGGCCTCACGGAGCTCTATACAAGTTGCCTTTAGATAGTTATGAAAAACAAACTTTAGATGATCCAATCTACTCTACTGAAGAAGTCTGTGAGTTTTGGGTAGGAATAGCAGAGCCCGCTTGGAATCACGATGGGGGTTTTGAAATAGAACGAAATAAACTCTGTATTGGTGCTCCGTTTTATGGGTATGACTTTTCAACCCGTAAACCTAACGGCGGGAATGGTTATGAGTTCGAAAAATACGCTGATATTGTTGCAAAATACCCTAATGCACCGACATCTTATGATAGCAATACCCCTGGACATTTTAATGGAAACATTAATGAAGATGGAGAAAATATTTATTATGAAACACCTCTAAGAGCCAAGGCAAAAGTAGATTTTATTTACGATTATGGTCAACAAGGAATCATTATTTGGGAACTAACGAACGACTTATCTTCAGAAAATGAAAACAGTTTGTTAAAGAGTATTCACGACCAAAAACAAAAACGCTCAGGAACCCTATCCGATGAAAATTTAACAAGCAATAAGTATAATAATACGCTTAAAATAAGTTATTCTAATGGAACAATTAATTATTGGTATTCTAATACCATAACCGAGTCTAGCCTGTATAATAATGCCATAAGTATTTATGATATAATTGGTAGAGAGATAACGTCATTTAAAACGAATACTTCCAAAGGAGAATATTTTTTCCCGTTACCAAACGGACTACACATTATAAAAGATGAATTTAACCAAACAGTTAAAATAATATCTTTTTGAATCGAAAGTATTCGATAAAATTGAAACTATTTATAAAAACAAGAGCCTTACAGGCGTAGAGCTTTTTTTATGGCATAAAGTTTGATCCATTTGTAAAATCAAACTCATATTTTATGACCTTCAAAAAACACGGATTGACCATTCTTTTGTTAGTGGTAACCCTCGCTAGTTTTGCTCAAAATAAAAAAGGCGATATTTCATTCTCCATAACGGCCTCTCCGTTCCCAACAACCTATTCTGGCAACCATGATTTTGGCATTATAGCCAAGGCAGGCTTAGAGTTTCATGTCTCCGAAAAAATTTCTTTTCAAGGCAGTTTTTTCACATCCAACAACGTGCTTTTTAAGGATGACAGTGGTGTTAGTATCAGCTCTTATGGGTTTGTGCCAACCGTTCAATATTATTTCATCAATAAACCAAAGTTTAATCTTTTTGGACAATTGGGCTACGGTTTTGGTTTTGAAGATTTGACACGAAATTTTGGTGCTATTGAGAATAGCGCATTGACTGTTTTTAGCGTGGGTGCGGGAGTTAATTATAAATTAAATAACAAGTTACATTTACAGCTCCATTTGCCATATTTCAATGCTCAAAACATCACTATCAACGAATCCTCTTCTGCGGGTGTCGCCATGTTTTTAGGCTTTAATTTTAAACTCAATTAAAAAATACGTAAGTTTATACTAAAATAAAACACAACTCCAAATGAAGCAAAACCACCGTCTTATTTTAGGAATTATATTTTTAAGTATTTTCAGTTGTAAAACTTCGAAAGAACCAGTCTTACAGTTTCAATCGACCGCACCATTCGAAATGGTCGAACCGTATTACAACGCATGGGTTGGAGGGATTGAAAGTGCAGGTTCTGGAGTCAATGTGTTTTTACCATTAAAAGAGGATCTTGGTAGCGTGAAGGTTGATAGCATTCATTTTAGGGGTGAAAAATCGGCGGTCTTTAAAAGAGATCAATTGCTTATTGGACGCTTCAAATATTCAAGGGCACATCCAAAAAAACTTAATATGAGCTCCAACCCTCACGAAGAATACGGCAATACATTGCCATCAAAAACAGACCAATCTCCCTTTAAGTTGGTAAATAACCAGTGTGTGATTAGCTATAGAGTCAATGACAAACGGCTCTACTATAAAGTTCTAAACCTTAAAAGTCTTCGAGAGATTGCCTACCCTTCGGCGCGCCCCCAAAAGCAATAAACTTCAATTATAGTTTGTTCGTTAAAATGTGTATTTTTATAGGATAAAAGAGATTCATTTGAGCGTCCTAAAAACACTATACAAACAAACTTTCATTTACGGCTTGGCAACAGTGGTTCCCCGCATGTTAAGTTTCCTTTTGGTGCGTTTACATACGGATAAATCAGTGCTTGAAAACGTATCGGATTATGGAGATGTGTCTCTAGTTTACTCTTATTTTGTACTCTTTAATGTCGTGATTGCTTACGGTATGGAAACTGCTTTTTTTCGTTTTTTCAATAAAGATTCGAACCAAACAAAAGTTTTGAGTACTGCTGCCATGTCTATTTTAACAACCTCCTTAGGGTTTTTAGGACTTGGGTTGGTATTCCAGCAACAGATAGCGGAAGTTACCCACATCAATGTCAACTATGTTGGCTTAGTTATTTGGACCTTGTTTTTAGATGCCTTGGTCATTATTCCGTTTGCCCTCTTGAGAGCACAAGGGAAGCCTGTTAAATACACCGTTGTTAAACTTACCAATGTGATTGTTAACCTTGGTCTAAATCTCTTTTTATTACTTTATTTAAAATCACTGTCGGAACACAACAGCATTTGGGATTCAATTTATATCCCCAATTTTGAAGTGAATTATATCTTTATTGCCAATCTAATTGCGAGTGGAATAACTCTGATATTGCTTTTTCCTTTTTACTTTAAAATCAAGTACAAGATTGATACTATTCTTTGGAAAAAAATGTTGAGCTATGCATTACCAGTCTTGGTCGCAGGGATTGCTTTTTCCATTAATGAAACTTTTGATCGGGTGTTGTTAGAGCGATTACTTCCAGAGTCTATTGCCAAAACGTCCATTGGTATGTATTCGGCCTGTTATAAATTAGCTCTTTTTATGATGCTGTTTGCAACGGCGTATCGTTTGGGAATTGAACCTTTCTTTTTCAGTCAATCCAAAACTAAAGATGCCACCAAAAACTATGCAAAAGTCCTTGAATTTTTTGTGATTTGTGGCGCCCTTATTTTGCTAATTGTGGTTGTTTTTATTGATGTTTTAAAACTAATTCTCATTCCAAATGAAGCCTATTGGGAAGCCATGAAAGTCGTGCCAATACTATTATTAGCGTATCTTTTTCTTGGTATATATCACAACTTATCCGTTTGGTACAAAATCACTGATCGCACTAAGTTTGGAGCCTATATCTCGGTTGTTGGCGCTGCAATTACGCTTTTAATAAACCTAATTTTTATCCCATCGTTCAGTTATATGGCGTCTGCTGTAGCTACCTTAGTAGCCTATTTTTCAATGACCTTACTATCGTATTATTTTGGTCGAAAACACTACCCAATTCCGTACAACCTAAAAAAAATAGGACTGTATTTAGTGCTCGTTATTTCCTTATCAGTGCTTTCATTTTATCAATTTAGAGCGCAGTATTTAATAGGATCTGGGATGGTTATAACCCTAGTATTGATTATTTGGACGAATGAAAAAGCAACGATTAAACAATTTTTAAAACCCTCTCATGACCATTAACATTATCAATAAATCAAGTCATCAACTTCCTGAATATGAAACAAAAGCGTCTGCTGGCATGGACCTTAGAGCGAATATTTCGGAGGCCGTTATTTTAAAACCATTAGCCCGTTCAATCATTAAAACCGGTTTGTTTATAGAACTCCCAGTTGGATTTGAAGCTCAGGTTCGACCGCGAAGTGGTTTGGCCGCCAAACATGGCCTTACCGTTTTGAACAGTCCTGGCACAGTTGATGCGGATTATCGCGGTGAAATAGGGGTCATTTTAGTGAACCTGTCTAATACAGATTTTAAAATTGAAAACGGAGAACGGATCGCACAACTAGTCATTGCAAAACACGAACGAGCCGCATGGAATGAAGTTGAGCAACTCAACAAAACTTCTAGAGGGGAAGGCGGCTTTGGTAGCACTGGAAAATAATGAAAAAAGAACCATTCCATTTTGTGATTATTTGCTTTCTTATCAGTTCGATTTGCGGACAAGCGCAAGTTGAAACTGATGCTTTTGGATTGGTTTCGAATGATTCAACGCATGTTAAATTTCAAACTCATTTTTACGAAGCAATAAAACAAAAAACGCTTGAGAATTATTCAAAAGCCATCGAAGAATTAGAAAGTTGTAAGGCATTACGCCCATTGGAATCTGTTATTTTTCATGAGTTAGGAATTAATTACTTCAATCAAAAGCAATTGGACTCGGCCGAATTTAATTTTCAAAAAGCCATTTCGTTAGATGAAGCTAATTTTTGGTACAAAGAAAGTTTATATCATTTATACGTGGATCAAAACCGCTATGAAGCGGCCATTTTAGCCGTTGAACCTTTGCTTTCCAGACACCCCAATTATAAACAAGATTTGGCAAATCTATACCTAAACGCGAAGCGATATAGCGAAGCCTTAACGGTTCTTGATGACTTGGATGCCACCCTTGGATACGATGCGTTAAGAGATCGTATTCGTAATGAAGTATATGACCAAAGTGGCAATAATGACCACCGAATTACGGACCTTAAACGCCGCTTATCGGAAGCACCTGAGCTGCCTACTAATTTTTTAAATTTAGTGTATGCCTATAGCCAATTAAATCAAAAAAAAGAAGCGTTTGAAACGGCACAAGCATTTCTGAAATATCATCCAAAATCTCATTTGGTGCACGTAGCTTTATATAAGTTTTATTTAGATGACAAGGCTTATGAAAATGCTATTGAGTCCATGAAAATTGTGACAACGAGCACAGTCGTTTCCTCGGACATCAAAGTAAAAGTTCTGAATGATTTTATGAGTTTTGTTGTCCAGTTTCCAGAATATAAATCCGCGTTATTAGAGGTCACAAACACAGTGACTGAAACGACTCCCAGCCGTTCTGACGTAGAGTGGGGGGATTATTATTACAATCAAAAAGCATATTCAAAAGCACTGCCATACTACACTAAAGCATTGAAGTTTGATCCTGCTAATTTTAAAATTATTAAAAATGTTGCGTTCTTATATTTAGAAACAAATCAATTTGAAAAGGCTGCCGAATTTACTAATAATCAACTTGAGTTATACCCCACACAACCTCTTTTATACTTAGTCAACGGTACCGCCAATAAGCACTTAAACAAGCTTGATGTCGCCATTGAATTTTTATCAATGGGCTTAGACTTCGTAATTGATAACAAAACACTTCAAATCGATTTTTACAAACAGCTTAGCAGTGCTTACTTGCTAAAAGATAATATTCAAGAGTCCAAAGCGTTTACTAAAAAAGCCACCTTATTAGAACAAAAACCATGAAAAAACTCATACTTAGCCTCGTTATCAGTCTTCTTTTTTTAGGATGTAAAAGTGTTCAAAATGTTCGTGCTTCCGAATCTTTCGACGCCAAGATGTCCGTGAAGCAGATCGTTAAAAACTACGCTGAATTTCAATCTAAATTTAACACCCTCCAGGGGCGACTTAAAGTAGAGCTCATACGTGGCGACCGTTCTGAATCACACACTTTAACGCTTCGAATGGGTTATGACAACACCATTTGGGTAAATGCCTTTTTGAATATGGTACGAGTTAAAATTACGCCTGATCGGGTGCGTTTTTACAACAAGTTAGACAACACCTATTTTGATGGAGATTACGCTCTAATTAATAAGTTTTTAGGGACGGATCTTCAATTTGAAAACCTACAAAACTTATTATTAGGGGAAGCTCTTTTTAATTTAAAATCAAGCGGATTCAAAAAAATCGATCATCCTAGTTCGTATCAATTAATTCCCAAGCGATCTAATGCTCTTTTTGATCTTTTATATTTAATCAATCCAACCAGCTTTAAGTTAGACGCTCAGGAAATCTCTCAATCACTGAAGCAAAACACTCTAAAAATCAAGTATCAATCCTATCAGAAAGTAACCGGATTAGTGCTTCCTGAAAATATGATCATTACAGCCATCAATGCGAATGAATTAACCACATTAAATTTGAATTTAAAATCCGTAAATTTGGATCAACCAATACGATTTCCTTTTAGCATTCCAAAAGGGTTTAAAGCAATTGAATTAAAATGAAATTAAGCAACTCTCGTTTCACCTTTGGTATACTCCTTTTGATGTTAATGTTGCATATAAGCAGCTTTTCTCAAAGTAAGAAGCAGCAGGAATTGGAGGAACGTCGCCGTGAATTACAACGCGAAATAAAACAAATAGGAAGCTTGCTGTTTGAAGGGAAAAAAGAACAAAAGTCGGTTATATCCGTTGTGGAAGATTTGAATTTTAAGATTCAAGTCAGAAAAAATCTCATTGGAATTACCAATCAACAAACCAATCTTTTAACGCGTGAAATTAATAGCAATCAAACCAAAATTTCAAAACTAAGAATCAAGCTCAAAGCATTGAAAGCGGATTATGCGAAGATGATTGTAAAGTCTTACAAGAGCCGAGCGGACCAGAGTAAGCTCATGTTTTTACTGTCGTCCACTAATTTTCAACAAGCCTATAAGCGTCTGCAATATATTAAGCAATATGCAAATTATCAAAAGCTGCAAGCTGAACTTATTAAAATAGAAACGACCAAAATGCAACAGTTAAACAGTGCGTTGGTGATTCAAAAAAAGAACAAGCAGGCGCTAATTGATGCCAATAAAACAGCAAAATCTATTTTAGACAAAGAACGTGTTCAACAAGAATCTTTGATAAAAGAAATTAAAAATAATTTATCGCAGTTTACGACTCAAATAAAAACCAAACAACGCGAATCGAATAAGATTGATAAAGAAATCAAAAAGATTATCCAGGCTGCAATTGCTGCTTCGAATAAGAAAGCTGGAAAATCAACAACTCGTAAAGTGTTTTCATTAACTCCAGAACAGAAAGTTTTGGCAGCTAATTTCACATCCAACAAAGGAAAACTTCCATGGCCAGTTACTAAAGGTGTTGTGAAGTTGCGGTATGGAAACAATCCGTCTCCAATCGATCCGTCGTTAACAATTAAAAGTAACGGTGTTCGTATTGCCACGAGCAAAGGGGGGCAAGTTCGGGCTGTTTTCGAAGGGGTGGTACAAGGGATTATGACGCCTAAAAACGGGAACAATACCATCATGATTCGGCATGGAAATTATATCACAATTTACAAAAACCTCTCTAAGTTTTATGTTAATAAAGGCGATACCGTGACTACAAAACAAGCGATCGGCGAAGTCATTACCAACAAAGCATCTGGCGAGTCGATTCTAAGTTTTGGAATTTATAAAGACAGCTCTACACAAGACCCTTCGACCTGGATCTATCGATTGTAAAGATTAATCAAAAAGCGCTTTTAGTTCCGTAGCATCTTGAGCCTTCATTTTTCCAGCCAATACTAAACTTAATTGTTTGCGACGCAAGGCACCTTCAAACCGTTTAATCTCTTCATCTGTTTGAGGTACTAATTGAGGAATGACTACAGGAGCCCCAGTCTTGTCCACGGCCACAAAAGTGTAAATGGCTTCGTTAACTTTAATAGCCCCTTTAGAGACCTTATTGTCGACCCAAACATCAATATAAACTTCCATTGAACTTTTAAAAGCGCGAGATACTTTAGCCTCTACAGTAACGATGCTTCCCAAAGGGACAGGATGTTTAAATGCCACATGATTCACCGATGCAGTGACTACAATTTTTCCCGAATGACGTTGGGCAGCGATACTCGCCGCACGATCCATACGCGCTAATAATTCACCACCAAACAAGGTGTGAATGGCGTTGGTCTCACTTGGGAGCACCGAGTCGGTCATCGTAGTTTTTGAGTCTTGAGGGTGTTTAGATTCCATAAATTTAGAATGTATAATGAAGTAAAGAGTACAGAAACCTGTACTAAGTTGATAGGATAAAAATTGAAGTGAATTACGGAATATTTTTGATCAACATCCATGCCGCACGATCCTGTGCTTTTCTGATTTTAAAAAGAGCTTTTTCTGCTTCTTTTCGAGTTTCGAAACTTTCGTAAACAACTTGGTGTAGTCCAAATCTATTTTTCCCGATTTTTCGCGCATTAAAACCTAACGCTTTTAGCTGGCTTAATTTTTTATTACAGTTGGCTTCAATTCTAAAAGCACCTGCAACAACGTGAAAATCTCCATGTTGTTTTTTTAAATTAACCATGACAGCAGGCAATGGGTTTTCAATGACAAAGGTTGCTTCTTGTATTTTGTTGTCTAAAGTTGCAGTCGCGGTATCAATAGCTAAATTATTTTGACGCTCAATTTGAGTCAGGTACAAATTAGATCCAATTGAACCACTCAATCCAAGGGCAAGTACCGCAATAGCGGCATATTTCATGTATTGACTGGATTTAGATCGCTTTGGAGACAAGGCGATAGCACCAGTGGCTTCTAATTTTTCAACAATTGCTTGATGTGCTTGTCGTTCAATTGAGGGCGATACAAAACCAGCCAACCCAAAAGATTCAGTCAAGTAATTAAGTGTATCCGCCGGAGCAAACATCACTTTTCCTTCTTTAGAAGTGGTTAATTCGCCAATGTTTTTGAATTCAATGGTTTCCCCATTTTCTAAACTCGATTTAAGTTGTGAAACTTGTGTTTCAATTTTGCGAGTCGCTGCTTCGTATGGAATGTTTTCAACATCTGAAATGTAGGAGGCTAAAAGACCATCGTTAGATTGCAGCTGTGCATTAAATGACAACCGTTTTTGTGGCGGATAAAAATCATTGGTGGCTTCATTAATTTTTGCCGAAACAGGATGCGATAAAAAGGCTCCAAAATTTGGAAGTGTTACACATTCATAACGGTAAAGTAAATCGCTTATGTACTGATTTAATTGCATAAACCAAAGTTATAATTTTTTTTGTAAAAACAATTATATTTCTCTATTTTTGTGTAGAGTCACTTTTTATTGTGCTAAATTACAATTTTCTCCCTAAGTATACTCTTTGTTAATTTATTTATGCGAATGTGTTGAGCGCTTTATACAAGCGTTTTTTCAGTTTTCAATAATCAAATGAATTTACGCATGCGTATTAAAGTGAAGTTTTTATCCAGCACCATAAATCTGCTATTTGTTTTAGCGCTGTTTTTGTTTACCACTTCCGTCTATGCCCAGTTACACCATCAATCCATTGGAGCGTTAGGAAGCAGCCAAGTCCGTGGTAATTATTCAATCTTTCAAACAGTCGGGCAATCGTCTGTCATTGGATCCTCTGAACTAACTTCAACATCTGTTATACAAGGGTATCAACACCCTATGTTTAATAACTATACAGTACAATCTATTTCAAATTCAGAGGGGATTAAATTTTATCCAAATCCATTTTCAACTCAACTCAACTTTGAGTTTCAATCGGAGTATGATCCCATTCAAATTACAATTATAGATATCCTTGGTCGAAACGTATTGACAACCACAGTGCAAACCTCAAATAAATCTATTTTATTAGACCTCCCCTTTCTTTCTGACAGTGAATACATCATTTCGCTGATTGGTCAAAACCTTAATTTCCAAACTAAAATCATAAAGAAACTTTGAAAAATTTAATCACAATTATTAGTGTTTTACTTATTTGGACAACAGGGTCAGCACAAGAAATTTCTCTTGAAACCGGACTCAATTTTACTTCATACGACTATGAAAACTCTATGGGTGTCTCCAACGAAAATGTGACCTCCTCTTCGGGACTTTATTCTCGTTTAGGACTGGCGTCTTTCCGATTGCTTAAACAAAAAATTAACTACGGAATTAGCTTTCAACAGTTCAATGCAACGGGTGGAGATGGTTATGAAAATTATGATTGGAAAACGAATTATCTAGGAGGGTTTCTTCAGTATCAAAAACCAATTTATAAAAACGTATTAGCGATTCAAGTAAGTGCAGACTTCCTTTATTTAGCGTCGGGGAAACAAAAAATTGGAGGCGAAACATTTAGCCTAAATGATGAAAAAGAAGTCAATGGCTTTTGGCTTAACCCTAGTGTAGGGCTTTTCACCAAAATCATTGATTCAAATACTTTTGGGCTGGACCTTGGTTATAATTTTTCGATGGCGATAAAACCGAACGATCAAGGATCGGAATCCCTTTCGTATGTATCCAATCAACTCTATTTTAGAATTCATTTGAAAACAAACAAACAAGACGCTCTAGATCATGAACATAACGACTCTTACGTTGGTGCTTCAGGGAATCAAGTAAACATGGCCCAAGAAATCCAAACTTTAAAATTGGCTATAAATTCACTTAAACAACCTTCCAAACAAATACCAGAAGTCACGGTCTTTTTTAATTTAGATTCTTATAAAATTGATAAAGATCAATATCAAAAACTGGAAGCTCTCGCCGATTATTTACGAAACAATACAGCGACAGCAGCAACCCTTGTTGGGTATGCCGATGACACGACAGGAAATACAGAATCCAATCAAACACTCTCTGACAACAGGGCGCTAAGTGTTCGAGAATTTTTAATTTCTAAGCAAGTAAGCCCAACACAATGTACCGTCAAAGGGGCGGGTGAAACCAGTCAGTTCAATCAAAAAATTTATGATTCTAATCGAAGGGTTCTAATCGTTTTAACGCAAAAACAGTAAGCATGCAGAATATATTTCAACCTCTAAAATTCGTTCTATTTTTATGTCTTTTCAATGCTACATTTATAGCGGCTCAAGACCAACGCAGCGGAATTAGTTATCAGGCCTTGATCTTAAATACAAGCGAAGTAGAACTTCCAGGCGCCAATCAAAAAGACAGTCCATTAAGAAATAAGGAGATCTGTCTTCAGTTTTCACTCATTGACGAAACAGGGAATTATGAATATATAGAGCATGTCAGAACCACTACTGATTCTCAAGGAATGGTTAATTTGGTAATTGGAACAGGCACCCCAGTTGGCGGTAGTCAGTGGAGCGATATCGAATGGTCTGCTGCGATGAAATCCCTAAAAGTCGATTTTGATATTACGGGACAGTGCAACGCTTTCGAAGCATTAAGCTTACAGCAACTCACAGCCGTTCCGTTTGCATTGTATGCGCCAGGAGCTGGAACTGAAGGGCCTCAAGGCGACGCTGGCGAGCCAGGTGAAGATGGCGAAGATGGTGAGCCAGGTGTTTCAGGCGAGGAAGGACCATCGGCCTATGAGATATGGCTAGATCTTGGCAACACAGGAACAGAACAAGAATTTATAGACTCACTTAAAGGTGCTGATGGTGAAGATGGTGATGACTTTGCCTTTGAACTTCCTGACGGAGTTGAAAATGGAGACTACCTACAATGGATATGGAATGGCACAAGCTGGGACATTACTGTTATTACACCCGATGATACTAGCATTATTCTAATTTCATCCACTGGAACCAATAATCAATCGGTTTGTGCCAATGTTGAGATTGAACCAATTTTTTATTCATTTTCTGAAGTAGTTTCTGGAGTAACGGTGATTGGACTGCCATCAGGACTCACTTTTGAACTTACAAACAATGAATTGGTCATCTCTGGAAAAATTACCCAGCAACTATTGCAAACAAGTACTTTTGAGTACCAAGTCCAAGTGCCACAGTCGAATGGTCCGAATAGAGTTGCCTATGGAAAAATCACATTCGAACCAGCTCCTCAAATTCTGCTAGATCTTGGCGAGCAAAACTTAAGCTCATGCCTTCTCGAGCCCATAGAACCCATAGAGTACCTTATCGAAAATTCTCAATCAAGCGTAACGATTACAGGCTTGCCTTCTGGAATTACCTCGTCGATTGTTGTGAATCGGATCATAATTCAAGGCATCCCCGACAGCACTCTAATCGACGGTTCCTCGTACATTTATACTATCGAGACCGATCCAGGAACTTGTGCTGCCGTTTCAATCACTGGAACCCTAAGTTTTACTGATTGTAGTACATGTTATCCAACTGCTGAAGCTGGAGCTGATGCAACAATTTGTTCTGGAGAGATCTTTCAAATAGCAGGAAATGTTGGGAATGCAACCAATATTTTTTGGACAACTAGTGGAAATGGAACTTTTGATAATTCCAACTCCCCTAATCCTAAATATGTCCCAACAAATGAAGATTTTAATTCTGGTTCAGTAACCCTTACTGTAAAAGCTCAAAATGACTCATGTGGGAGTCTTGAAGAGCTAGAGGATTCTATGGTATTAAGTATTTCTGATTGTTCTTCAATTGATGTAACCTTAATTAACAATATTGAAGCCATAGTTTTTGCAAATGCTGTAACCTTTGGCGCAGAAATAGTAACTGATAATATTCAAAATATAGCTTCAGCGGGGCTTTGTTATAATACTACTGGTGGAGCGACAACCTCAGATTCAAAAGTAGAGCAAGCCTATTATGATGGCGGATTTTGGAAAGATGTACCAGCAGTTTTTGAGCTGGATTTGGTTGGAGTTCCTGTAGACTCATTATTTGTAAGGCCTTTTGTGACCACAATTGGTGGGGATACCGTTTATGGTAATCAAATTGCAATAGCTAATGAAGACCCTAATAGAAACCATATTTATAATTTTTCTACGGAGTCTGGAGACTTTAGCCCAGAAAACTATACTATAACAACTACTTCTGAAATCACATTTCAAAATATAATCTCTATAAATAATTTAAATTGGGAGTATGGGTCTCCAAACTACAGTAATATAGTGATTGTTAACTTTCCTAGTTTGGATAGGATTCAGGGAAATTTGATTTTAAATTATGAATACTCACTAAGGGAATTCAACGCACCTAAACTAAGGGAAATAAATAGGGTAAAGGTTGGATATAATACCATCGAGAAATTTTTATTACCAAAATTGGAATCAATTCATGGAGGCGGTTTTATAAGGCTTAATGAAAATCTAAATGAATTAAATTTAGAAAGTTATGAGGGCGGAAATGGAAACAGTTTTGAAATTAGTCAGAATAACAGCTTGCTCACACTTAACTTAGAAAACTTTTACAAAACTAGGGATTATAATGGAGGTACAGGTTCTCTTGTAATATCTATAAATAAAAGTTTAAAAAGCATAAATTTTGACACTAATCTAGACCTAGAATCTAGTATCCAGATTTCTAATAACCAATCACTTGAAGAAATAGTTTTTACAAAACTAATAAATGTAGTGTCAGGTGATATATATATTAACAATAATGAGACATTAAAAAGTGTTAGTTTTAATAGTTTAAAATCTTCAAATGATGTTAAAGATAAAAAATATTGGAGTGAACCTTACATTTCAATTGGGAGCAATAAATTGTTAGAGGAAATTAATGCACCAAGTCTAGAAGATTTTTATAAAATAACCATAGATAATAATGACTCTCTTTCTGAAGTAATTTTCCCTGAACTTACAACTGTTCATAAAAACTTAAGTGTTCAAAATAATGGCAGCCTTTCTAAGATTCATATGCCAAAATTAGAGACAACGGGTGATAAAGTCTACAATCAAAATTCTTTTTATTTAAATTCTAATCAAACTCTAAATGATATTAATTTTGAATCATTACTTAAGGTGTATACAAGTCTAACAGTTCAAGACAACCAACAACTAGATTTAAATGACTTCCCTTGTAAGCTCTTTGTGTTAGTGAACGATGGTCTTGATTGTACTTTTGGAGATATTAATGTGTCAAATAATTTAGATGACACCTATTGTTTCCAAGACCCTAGTTTGATTCCCCCAATTGACATACAAACCGTTACTGCATTTAATATCACTTCAGCACAAGCACAATCGGGTGGTGCAATAACCTCATTCACTGAAATGAAATCTAGAGGGATTGTTTGGAGCACATCCGCAAACCCTACAATTGATGATGTTAATGATTTTTCATCTGAAAATGGAAGTTTAAATGGGTCTTATGATTCTTATATGTATAATCTTCAACCTAACACAACCTATTATTTTAGAGCCTATGGCGAGGATTGTAATGGAGTATTCTATGGTAATGAGCTAGAGTTTACAACGTTACCATAAACTTAGGGCTATGTTTGTAGGGTTGCTTATATTTACAGAAAACATAGCCTCCTATGAACTCATCTCAACTCCTATATGCGCTTGCATTGCAGGCCGTGCCTAATATTGGCGACATCACGGCGAAAAAACTAATTCACCACTGTGGAAGCCCCGAAGCTGTTTTTAAAGAAACCAAAGCCAACCTTTCAAAAATAGAAGGGATTGGCACACTTACTATCAAACATCTACATGAAACAAAGCATCTTAAAGCGGCCGAAAAAGAGCTTAGTTTTATAGAAAAACATAAGATTCAAGGGCTTTATTTTGAAGATACCCAGTATCCATTTAAATTAAAACACTGTATTGATGGCCCCATTGTATTGTTTCAAAAAGGGAACATTAAATGGGACCATACACCCATTATTAGTATTGTTGGCACCCGAAAAATTACGACTTATGGCACCTCGCAATGTGAGAAAATAGTAGAAACGCTTGCCGCGTTCAATCCAATTATTGTATCGGGTTTTGCTTATGGAACCGATATTTTGGCCCATAAATCGGCTTTAAAACATCAGCTTCAAACCGTGGGGTGTATGGCGCAAGGCCTTCAAAACACCTATCCAAAACAACATCTCAAATTCCGACATTTGATCGAAAATCAAGGTGGGTTTGTGACTGATTTCTGGAGTACAGCTGTGATGGATCCTTCAAATTTTTTAAGACGAAATCGGCTTATCGCAGGATTGAGCGAAGCCACAATTGTCATTGAATCTGCTGAAAAAGGCGGGAGCTTGGTAACGGCTTCCATGGCCCTTGATTACAACAGAGAGGTGTTTGCACTTCCCGGTCGAAGTACCGACAGCCAAAGTCAAGGGTGTAATAATTTAATTAAAACAAAAAGTGCACACTTAGTTTCTACGCCGGCCGACATTCCGTATATTTTAAATTGGTCGCTCGAAACAACCAAAAAAGTGGTGCAAAAAAAGTTGTTTGTTGAACTTGATACCGATGAAAAAATTATTTTCAACTATTTAAAGAAAGAAGGAAAATCTGTTTTAGATACCATTGCCATCGCTTGTGAATTCCCAACGTCCAAAGCGGCTTATTTATTATTAAATCTGGAACTGAAAGGGGTTACAAGACCACTTCCCGGAAAACAATTTGAGCTAATTTAATAGCCTAGTTTTTCACGAACACGTCCTAATACCGCATCGGCGATTGTAGCCGCTTTTTTAGCGCCTACTGCCAAGGCGTAGTCTATTTCTTCAAGGTTTGACATATAGTAAGAGTAACGCTCTCGCTGTTCGGAAAACAATTCACAAACCAATTCAAATAACGCTTGTTTAGCATGGCCATAACCATAGCTACCAGCTTCATAGTTTTGTTTCATCTCTGTTATTTGAGCTTCTGAAGCCAACAGTTTGTAAAGTGCAAAACAGTTACAACTCGCCCAATCTTTCGGATCTTCTAGTGGTGTACTGTCGGTTTGAATCGACATGATTTGTTTTCGCAAAACTTTGTCGGTTTGAAATATATCAATCACATTGCCTTTACTCTTGCTCATTTTTTGACCATCGAGCCCAGGAATTAACATGTTTTCTTTTTGAATTTTAGCCTCTGGAATCACAAAAACATCCCCCAGTTTCGCATGCACTCTGGAAGCAACATCACGCGTCATTTCTATATGCTGAAGTTGATCTTTTCCAACAGGAATAATATCGGCATCGTACAGTAAGATATCTGCGGCCATTAACATTGGATACGTAAATAAACCACCATTCACATCTTCCAACCGGTCTGCCTTGTCTTTAAAACTATGGGCTAACTCCAATCGAGAAAACGGAAAAAAGCAACTTAAATACCAAGATAATTCAGTCACCTGTGGTACATCGCTTTGACGGTAAAAGACTGTTTTTTCGATGTCCAAGCCAAACGCCAACCAAGTAGCCGCAGTCGCATAGGTGTTTTGACGAAGTGTTTTTGCGTCTTTAATTTGAGTCAATGAATGCATATCGGCAATAAATAGATAAGAATCATTTTTTGGGTCATTACTCATTTCAATTGCAGGGACAATTGCCCCTAAAATATTTCCGAGGTGCGGAGTACCTGTGCTCTGTACGCCTGTTAAAATTCTTGCCATTATTTATTTTATTACCGAATGAATAGCAAAGGTACTTTTTTTGAAGCAATCACTCAATTTTTTTAGGAGTTTTGAATGTGAAAGCTCGGTTTCCATTGATACGCTTTAAGATCGAAGTCATAGGAAAGGGTTGGTGGGGGAAAAGAATTTTCAATGTTTTCCGTTCAAAATTCAATTTTTATGTTTCGCTACGTTATAGAATACGCAATGAGAATTAAAAACAGCGCATACACGCACACTGCCGTGTAATTACAGAGTCTTAACATCTAACTTTAAAGTTGAATTGGTTAGTGAAGAATCAGATTTGAGGTCTAAGTCTGAAATAAATGTAGCAAAAATTATTTAATAGCGGCTAAATAAGGCCACTATTTTAATTAAAAACGTTCCCAAAAAAAATTCCCCAGTTTTTATTTTTTAATCTGAAACAATAGCAAAGGTACTTTTTTTGAGGCAATAGCCCTTTTTTTTTAGTAGTTTTGAATGTGATTAAAATTATAAAATATCCCTTGTGGCTTTTGTACCGAATTTGGTTTTATGTGCTTGTAGCCCTGCCAATTCTGACCATGTTTCCTTTATTGTTTTTGTCCGTATTAAAACAAAAATGGCATCCCTTCTTTTTCAAGTTGGCCAGAATTTGGGCCAAGTGTATCCTCATCGGAATGGGGCATTATTGGACTGTGAAGCGATCAGTGCCTCTCGTTAAAGGACAAAGCTATGTGTTTGTAGCCAACCACACTTCCATGGCCGACATCATGTTGATGTTGGTGGTGTTTAAAAACCATCCGTTTGTATTTATAGGTAAAAAAGAATTGGTAAAAATCCCAATTTTCGGATTTTTCTATAAACGGACTTGTATCTTGGTGGACAGAAGCAGCGCAAAAAGCCGTCAAGCTGTTTTTATGAGAGCCCAAAAACGCATAAAGCAAGGGTCTAGCATTTGTATTTTTCCAGAAGGAGGGGTGCCAGAAGAGTCCGTTGTTTTAGACCGCTTTAAAGCAGGCGCGTTTCGACTGGCAATCAATCATCAAGTTCCATTAGTGCCCATTACTTTTTTTGATAACAAAAAACGTTTGTCCTATACGTTTTTTAGTGGAAGCCCAGGAAAAATGCGCGCACAAGTACATCCAACGATCTCTACTGAAAGCTTGACAATTGAGGACACTGGGGAATTAAGCAAAAAAGTTTTTAGACTCATTTCAAATTCTTTGGAAGCGGATTTAAAGGCATAAAAAAATCCCGACGAATCGGGATTTTTAGTAAAGTTTATTTTTTTTAAGCTTCAACCTCTAAAACTACTTTTATTTTTGCTTCTAGTTCATCCATCAACTCTGGATTGTCTTTAATCATTTGCTTCACAGCATCGCGACCTTGACCCAGTTTTGTGTCTTCATAGCTAAACCACGAGCCACTTTTCTTAACGATCTCGTGCTCGACGGCCACATCTAAAATTTCTCCAACTTTAGATACACCTTGACCATACATGATGTCAAATTCTGCTAAACGAAACGGCGGTGCCACTTTGTTTTTTACAACTTTCACACGTGTTTTGTTTCCTAGCACATTGCCGTCACTATCTTTTATTTGAGTCGAACGACGAATGTCTAGGCGGATCGATGCATAAAACTTTAAGGCGTTACCACCCGTTGTTGTTTCTGGATTCCCAAACATCACCCCAATCTTTTCACGTAATTGGTTAATAAAGATCATCGTACAGTTTGTTTTACTGATCGATCCCGTCAATTTTCGTAAAGCTTGAGACATCAAACGGGCATGAAGACCCATTTTAGAATCGCCCATTTCGCCTTCAATTTCACTTTTTGGCGTCAGTGCAGCTACAGAATCAATGACTACCATATCAATGGCTCCAGAACGCACTAAATTATCGGCGATTTCAAGAGCTTGCTCACCATTGTCAGGTTGAGAAATAATAAGGTTATCAATATCAACGCCTAAGTTTTGAGCATAAAAACGATCAAAAGCATGTTCTGCATCAATAAACGCTGCAATACCACCCGCCTTTTGAGTTTCGGCAATTGCGTGTAATGTCATGGTTGTTTTTCCTGAAGATTCAGGGCCATATATTTCAATCACACGACCTCTAGGGTAACCTCCAACGCCCAAGGCGATGTCTAATCCTAAAGATCCTGATGAGGTTACTTCGACATCCACCACTGGAGCATCACTCATTCTCATTACGGTGCCTTTTCCGTACGCTTTGTCAAGCTTGTCTAATGTTAGCTTGAGGGCTTTTAATTTTGCATCTTTTTCGCTGCTCATAGTTCTTTTGTATCTAATTCTTTCTTCCTGCTAAAATAGCATATCTTTTGTAAAGTTTTTAAAATTTAACGAACCTTTTTATATTATTTATGAACGCTTTTTAGACCCATTTACAGCGTATGTTCTAAAAATTGCTACATTTGTACTTCAATCATTATGAACTTAAAATTAGTATAGCATGCAACTGTACAATACCTTAAGCAATATTGAAAGAGCGGAATTCATCCAACAGGCAGGCAAAGATCGCTTGACCATCTCTTTCTATAAGTATTCAAAAATTGGCAACACCGAGTTGCTAAGAAACCATTTATTTCTTTTTTGGGATAGCATTGACGTTTTAGGGCGTATTTATATTGCGCACGAAGGGATCAATGCGCAACTTTCTGTACCAGCTGATAATTTTGAAGCGTTTAAGAATCATTTAGATACCATTGTTTTTTTAGAAAACGTTCGGATTAATATCGCGATTGAGCACGATTTATTTTCGTTTTTAAAACTAAAAGTAAAGGTTCGTGATAAAATTGTTTCTGATGGTTTGAATGACAAAACATTTGATGCGTCAAACAGAGGAATCCATGTTAATGCATCTGAATTTAATGCACTTATTGAAGATGAAAATGCCGTGGTTGTAGATATGAGAAACCATTATGAAAGCGAAATAGGTCATTTTAAAAATGCCGTCACACCCGACGTAGATACTTTTAGAGAATCCTTAGATTTAATTGAAGAGGACCTCAAAGATTATAAAGAAACCAAAAAATTGGTGATGTATTGTACTGGCGGAATCCGCTGTGAAAAAGCCAGTGCTTATTACAAGCATAAAGGATTTAAAAACGTGTATCAATTGGAAGGCGGGATTATTAACTATGCCCGTCAAACTGCAAATCTAGGAGTTGAAAATAAATTTATTGGGAAAAATTTTGTGTTTGATCAAAGACGCGCCGAAAAGATTTCGGAGGATGTCATTGCAAATTGTCACCAATGCGGAGAACCTGCGGATATTCATGTGAATTGTGCCAATGCAGCTTGCCATTTATTATTTATTCAATGCGATACATGTAAAGAAGCAATGGAAAACTGCTGTTCCACAAATTGTATGGAAGTTAGCCGATTGTCACCCGAAGCACAAAAGAAATTGAGAAAAGGCCAAGGAAATAGTAATGATATTTTTAAAAAAGGTCGTGCCGATCACTTGCCATACAAGAAAGATCTCAGAAATATTTTTGAGACCTTAGCAAAGCCGAAACATTCTTAATTTAAGAGAGCACAATAGATTTTTTAAGTCCTTAAAATAATCTTATATTTACGTTTTAGATCAAAAACTAATCCGCATTTGTAATGCCTGTGGCATTGACAAATTCAATATATATAAATTATGGGGTGTACAAGTTGCTCAACAGGGAAAGATGGCCAACCTAAAGGCTGTAAAAATAATGGTACATGTGGTACAGATAGCTGTAACAAACTCACTGTTTTTGACTGGCTTTCAAACATGACACTTCCTACTGGTGCAACCCCTTTTAATTGGGTAGAAGTTCGTTTTAAAAACGGCCGAAAAGTATATTACAAAAACACTGAAAATTTAACCCTAAGTATCGGAGATGTGGTGGCGACTCAAGCGGCTTCTGGACACGATATCGGTATGGTAACCCTTTCGGGGGAATTGGTTAAAGTCCAAATGAAACGCAAAAAAATTTCTGAAAAACCAGAAGATGTTTTTAAGATTTACAGAAAAGCCTCCCAAAGAGACATTGATATTTGGATAGAAGCAAGAGAAAAAGAAGAGCCAATGAAAGTCAAAGCAAGACAATTTGCGATTGATTTAAGGCTGAAAATGAAAATCTCTGACATTGAATTTCAGGGTGATGCGAGTAAAGCAACGTTTTATTACACAGCAGATGAGCGTGTAGATTTTAGAGAGCTCATCAAATTGTTTGCTCGAGAATTTAGAACACGAATCGAAATGAAACAAATAGGGTTGCGTCAGGAAGCGGCTCGACTTGGAGGAATTGGTTCTTGTGGTCGAGAATTGTGTTGTTCTACTTGGCTGACCGATTTCAGATCTGTAAACACCTCTGCAGCCCGTTACCAGCAATTGTCATTAAACCCGTTAAAGTTAGCCGGTCAATGCGGAAAACTGAAGTGTTGTTTGAACTATGAATTAGACGCCTATTTAGATGCTTTAAAATCCTTTCCCAAAACAGAAGTTAAATTAAGAACAGAAAAAGGCACCGCAGTTTGTCAAAAAACAGATATTTTTAAAGGTCATATGTGGTATGCCTACGAAGGCGAATGGATGAATTGGCACATTCTTACCACAGAACAAGCTAATGAAATTATTGCAAAAAACGCTAAAAAGGAAAAGGTTGCAAGTTTAGAAGAGTATGCATCTGAACTAATTGTTGATACTAAAGTAGATTTTGAAAACGTTGTTGGTCAAGATAGCTTAACTCGATTTGATAAACCTAAAAATCAAAGTCGTTCAAAAACCAACAAACGTAAGAATAATAGAAATAACAGAAACAACAGAAACAACAAAAAACCAAGACCCCAGAACAACAATGCAAAGTAAACCTGCTTTATGGATCCTTCTTTTTGCTTTTGTAGCATTTTCATGCCAACAAAATAAGCCGTTTGACCGCTATACGTCAATCCCAGACAGATGGGATAAACAACAAACGATTAGCTACGATTTTATCGCGCCGGATACCATCAATCCTTATGATTTGTTTATTAATTTAAGAACGACTATGGACTATAAGTTTAGTAATTTATTTTTAGTAATCGAATTAAATTATCCGAATGGAAAAGTCACTAAAGATACTTTAGAATATAAAATGGCCAAACCTAATGGCGAGCTTCTAGGGACTGGATTTACTTCTATAAAAGAGCACAAACTTTGGATTAAAGGTCATGACACGCCTTTTGTGTTTTCAGAAAAAGGATCTTATCAACTACACATCCAACAAGCAATGCGTATTCGGGGAGAATCTGAAGGGATTGCTCAGTTGAAAGGTATTATTGATGTCGGCTTTAGTATTGAATATCCAAACAAATAACTAGCGATTATGGCAAAAAAAAAGACATCCTCTCCAAATTTTTCAAAACCAATTCGTTGGTTTTGGATGGGTTTTTTAGCGCTTCTTGTGAGTGCTTTTTTCGTTTTTATTTTAGCATCATTTGGGCTTTTTGGGTCGATGCCAGATCATACAGCACTTGAAAACCCTCGCACCAATTTAGCCACTGAGATTATTTCATCTGACGGTAAAACCCTTGGGAAATTTTATTACGAAGACAATCGGACTCCTGTCGCTTATAGCGAACTTCCAAAGCATCTTGTTGAAGCCCTTGTTGCCACTGAAGATGTTCGTTATTACGAGCACGCAGGAATCGATGCAAGAGGAACATTGAGAGCAGTGGTCAAACTCGGTAAAGGCGGGGGTGCAAGTACCATTTCCCAACAATTAGCCAAACAACTTTTTCACGGAGAAGGTTCTCGAAACACGTTTGGTAGAATCACTCAAAAAATTAAAGAATGGGTCATTGCCACACGTTTAGAGCGCCAATACACTAAAGAAGAAATTATCGCTCAATACTTTAATATCTATGATTTTGGAAATAATGCTGATGGCATTCGATCTGCATCCAGAATTTATTTTGGAAAAGAACCCAAAGATTTAAATATCAACGAATCGGCGATGCTAGTAGGAATGTTTAAAAATTCGTCGCTTTACAACCCGCGACCAAAACGAAATCCCGAAGGGACTAGAAACCGCCGAAATGTGGTATTAAATCAAATGGCTAAATACGATTTTATTGATGAAACGCTCAAAGATTCACTTCAACAATTGCCTTTAGGACTCAACTATTCACCAGAATCGCATCGTGAAGGGATCGCGACGTATTTTAGAGCGTACCTTAGAGGGTTTATGAAGGAATGGGTTAACAACCCTCAAAATACAAAGCCAAATGGCGATACTTATAATATTTATAAAGACGGTTTAAAAATTTACACCACGATCGATTCGCGGATGCAAACCTTTGCAGAAACAGCCTCCAAAGAACATATGGCCAATTTACAAGCAGAATTTTTTGTTCAAAACACACCAAAACGAAATCGAACCGCCCCCTTTTTAGATTTAAAACCAAAGGAAATTACAAGCTTATTAAATAGTGGTATGCGACGTTCGGAACGTTGGCGAAAAATGAAGTATGACCTTAAAAAATCAGAGGATGAAATTAGAACATCCTTTAAAAAGCCAATTCCTATGAAAATATTTTCATGGACTTCAGAAAACAATGAAATAGATACCATAATGACGCCTTTAGATTCGATGCGTTATTATAAAACGTTTTTAAGAACAGGAATGATGTCTATGGAGCCGCAGACGGGGCATGTAAAGGCTTGGGTTGGTGGCGTTAATTACAAGCATTTTCAATACGACATGGTCAAACAAGGAAAGCGACAAGTGGGCTCTACCTTTAAACCTTTTGTATATGCCGCAGCCATTGATCAGCTACATTTATCGCCATGCGATACCTTCCCAAAATCTCAAATTACCATTGAAGCGCTCAAACATGGAAACATGAAACCGTGGGCTCCCAAAAATTCTGGCGGGAACTATGGAGGCTTCGAAACATTAAAATCTGCATTAGCAAATTCTAGAAATACCATCACCGCTCGACTGATGAATGAAATTGGGCCACAGCCCGTGATTAATCTAGCACATAGTTTAGGCGTCCAACAAAAAATTCCCGCTGTCCCATCAATTGCGCTTGGAACTCCCGATTTAAGTGTATACGAAATGGTCGCTGCATACTCTAGCTTTGCAAATCAAGGTGTTTATACAAAACCAGTGATGGTCACGCATATCGAAGATAAAAGTGGCACCATACTGTATCAATTTTCACCTGAAACCAAAGATGTTCTCAGTAAAGAAGTCGCCTATGTGACTGTCAAACTGATGGAAGGTGTGACGCAATTTGGCTCTGGTCAGCGACTACGACACAGTGCCGCTAAAAATCAACTCGTTTATAAAGAAATTGTTACAGGCTACCCGTATGAATTCAAAAATCCAATTGCTGGAAAAACAGGTACCACACAAAACCAAAGTGATGGTTGGTTTATGGGGATGGTTCCTAACTTGGTAACAGGTGTTTGGGTTGGTGGTGAAGACCGCGCGACGCACTTTAAAACAATTACGTATGGACAAGGGGCTTCGATGGCACTTCCTATTTGGGCTAATTTTATGCGAAGTTGTTATGAACTCGAGGATTTGAATATTTCAGAAGAAGAATTCTTGGCCCCTGAAGAACTCACCATTGAAGTTGATTGTGAATCCATCAATGAAGAAGGCGACGTCATTCCAAATGATAATACGACGATTACACCAGATTTCGATTTCTAGTCAAACCGACCAATTAATAAGATTTTTTTTGTACTTTTTTATCCTAAATTAAAACGATGATAAACAAACAAGTGGCGAATGTTAAAGAAGCGCTTAAAGGTGTTTCTAGCGAAATGACCTTTATGCTTGGTGGTTTTGGACTGTGTGGGATCCCTGAAAATGCGATTTCTGAACTGGTTGATATGGGTATTAAAAATCTTACCTGTATTTCTAACAATGCAGGAGTCGATGATTTTGGGCTTGGGTTATTACTTCAAAACCATCAGATTAAAAAAATGATCGCCTCTTATGTTGGAGAAAATGACGAGTTTGAGCGTCAAATGCTTTCGGGGGAATTGGATGTCGAACTGATTCCTCAAGGAACCCTGGCCGAACGTTGTCGTGCTGCACAAGCAGGATTTCCCGCTATTTATACGCCTGCTGGCTACGGAACTGAAGTAGCAGAAGGAAAAGAAACACGCGAGTTTGATGGTAAAATGTACGTTTTGGAAATGGCGTTTAAGGCTGATTTTTCTTTTGTGAAAGCATGGAAAGGGGATGCGGCAGGGAATTTAATATTTAAAGGTACAGCAAGAAATTTTAATCCCAATATGTGTGGGGCCGCAACCATTACGGTGGCTGAGGTTGAAGAATTAGTACCTGTAGGTGCGCTTGACCCCAACCAAATTCATATTCCAGGCATCTTTGTACAACGCATTTTTGAAGGAAAAAATTATGAGAAGCGCATTGAAAAACGAACCGTTAGATAAACATTAGAATCATGCTAGACAAAACTGGAATTGCAAAACGAATTGCTAAAGAAGTCAAAAATGGCTACTATGTCAATCTTGGAATCGGGATTCCGACGCTCGTCGCTAACTTTGTTCGTCAAGATATAGAAGTCGAATTTCAAAGCGAAAACGGGATTTTAGGAATGGGGCCATTCCCCTTGGATGGCGAAGAAGATGCAGACCTCATAAATGCGGGAAAACAAACCATTACCGCTCTTAATGGCGCTAGCTATTTTGACTCCGCTACTAGCTTCTCTATGATCCGTGGCAAGCATGTAGATCTCACAATCTTAGGCGCTATGGAAGTTTCAGAAAATGGTGATATAGCCAATTGGAAAATCCCAGGGTATATGGTTAAAGGGATGGGAGGTGCTATGGACTTGGTCGCTAGTGCCGAAAATATTATTGTCGCCATGATGCACACCAATAAAAAAGGAGAATCGAAGCTTTTGAAACGTTGCTCATTGCCGTTGACAGGCGTTGACTGTGTCAAGAAAGTCGTCACCAACTTAGCAGTTCTGGAAGTCACCAAAGACGGTTTTAAACTCTTAGAACGCGCGCCAGGAATTTCTGTAGAAACGATTCAACAAGCAACCGAAGGTCATTTAATTATTGAAGGACCGGTTCCAGAAATGGAACTATAACCCTTTTGGAATGGCGTCGATCAACGCTTTAGTATACACCTTTTGAGGCGATTCATAAATAGTATCTGCCTCTCCAATCTCTTCTATTTTTCCCTGATTCATGACCATTAATTGATCGGACATAAATTTTACAACCGATAAATCATGGGAGATAAAAATATAGGTAAATCCATAATCGTCTTTAAGAGAATTCAATAAATTTAGCACTTGTGCTTGCACCGAAATGTCCAAGGCAGACACCGATTCGTCACAAATAATTAAGGTTGGCTGTACGGCAATGGTTCTCGCTATTCCAATACGCTGCCGTTGTCCACCAGAAAACTCATGAGGGTACCGGTCAAAATGAGACGCTTCTAAGCCCACTTTCTCCAAAATTTCTATGGTTTTTGCTTTGCGTTCTTCATCTGATGAGAATAATTTATGGACGTTCATGGGCTCCATAATGGCAGTTCCAACAGTAAGGCGCGGATTTAGGGATGCATACGGATCCTGAAAAATAATCTGAATGTCTTTACGTAACGACCGCAATTCTTTTTTAGAAAAATTGGTAATGTCGATCCCCTTGTATTTCAGAGTTCCACCAGTGGCTTTGTCCAGTTGAAGAATTGCTTTTCCAAGAGTCGATTTACCACATCCAGATTCTCCGACAAGCCCCAGTGTTTCGCCAGGGTAGACCTTAAAGTTGACATCATCTACGGCTTTAAATGCTGTTTTTGTTCCAAAAAAAGAGGCTTTGGAAAAATATGTTTTTTCAAGATTTATCACTTCCAACAAAGGGACTTGGCTATAAATTTCTTCGTGTTTTTTAGCGCGATCTGTTTCTGAAATGATGTTTTTCGAAATAGTGTTTGATAAAAAATCGCTGATGGTTGGCAATTGTTTTAAGCGTGATTTTAAGGTTGGGCGTGCACCGATTAATGCTTTTGTATAGTCTTCTTTGGGGTTTTTAAAGACTGTTTTCGTCTCGCCTTTTTCTACAATAGAGCCTTTATACATGACTAGGACCCGATCTGCAATTTCAGAAACTAAGGCCAAATCATGACTGATAAAAATGACACTCATTTTGAATTCTTTTTGAAGTGTCTTTAACAGCGAAATGATATCCTTTTGAACAGTTACATCTAGAGCGGTGGTTGGCTCGTCAGCGATTAGAATATCCGGTTTACAGGCAATGGCCATGGCAATCATGACTCGCTGTTGTTGGCCACCAGAGATCTCATGTGGATATTTTTTAGAGCTGCTTTCTGGTTCAGGAATTTTAACAGCATTAAATAAACGAATCACTTCTTCCTTTGCCGCTTTTTTTGAAATGTTAGTGTGTTGAAGTAAAATTTCTTCCACTTGTTTCCCGCAGTTCATTGACGGGTTTAGAGCACTCATAGGCTCTTGAAATATCATGGCTATTTTTTGCCCACGCAGCTCCTCGAGTTGTTTTTGAGAATAGTTAAGAAGATCTTCATTATTAAATATAACCGCTCCCGAAGAAATTACGCTATTTTTTGGGGGTAATAAGCCCATGACAGCGAGCGAAGCGACCGATTTTCCACTACCAGATTCGCCAACAATCCCAAGAATTTCATTTGGAAAAACATCATAAGAGATGCCATGAAGCACTTCATTCAAAGTTGTATTGGATTGAAAAGCGACCCGAAGGTTTTGAACACTAAGAACAGGCGATTTATTCATTGCCTAAATATAAGCAATTTCAGCCGTTTCTAATAGGGCTTCTCCTCGGAGTCGAAGTATAATTTGTGCAACTGCTATGGTGTCTTTTTGGCAATAGGTCACAATGCGCTCAATATCATTTTCTTCGTAATATACTCGGAAAATTTCACTGCCGTCAATATCATCTTTTGGGGAAGGGATTCCCAATACACTGGTTAATAATTTTAGAGACGTATAATGTTTAAAGTCTCCAAACTTCCATAACTCTAGGGTGTCCAAATGCGGGACTTCCCAGGGCTTTTTGCCGAATAAATTTAATTTTAAGGGGAGTTCAATGCCGTGGATGATCATTCGTCGAGCAATGTATGGGAAGTCAAATTCTTTTCCATTATGAGCACAGAGTAAGTGTTTGGGTTTTGAGAAATGCGTTTCAATCAGTGTTTTAAACTCTAAAAGAAGTGTGTGTTCCTCTCCATAAAAAGACGTGACTCTAAAGTGGCGTTCAGAATCTACAAAGGTAAAATAGCCGACAGAAACACAGACGATTTTCCCAAATTCTGCCCAAATTCCAGCACGGTCATAAAAGGCTTCTGGGCTGAAGTCTTCTTTGCGTTGGTATTTTGATTTCTGCTCCCAAAGTTGTTGTTTTTCTTTGGAGAGGTCAGAAAAATTTCCGGTTTCTGGAACCGTTTCAATATCTAAAAAAAGTAGATTTTCAAGGTTGAGTTTGTGGATCATTGGATAACATTTTATAGGCTTCTTCAATATAAACACTGATGTCACCATTGTATGGATCATGATCAAACGATTCTTTTGCATGGCCAAGACGTACGACAATAAGATCGTCTTTTGGCTCCACAACCACACATTGTCCTAGGTGGCCTTCCATCATAAAAAATGATTTGTCTTCTGTTTTTCGTAACCACCATCCGTACCCATATCTAGGAGATTCCTTAAAGCGTGGCTGAATAGATTTTGCAACAAAAGTGGAATCTAAAACTTGTTGCCCATTCCATTTTCCATGGTTTTTATAGAGTTTTCCAAAGCGTGCAAAATCTTTAGCATTGGTGGCTATACAACAGTATGCTTTTACCATCGCATTGGTTTCGCTATCTACCTGCCAAAGGGCTTCGTTTTCACTTTCTAAAGGGATCCAAAAACTCTCAGACAAGTAATCGTATAGTTTTTTTCCAGTTGCTTTTTCAATCACCATCGCCAATAATTGAGTGTCGCCACTAGCGTATTTGAAGGCCTGTCCAGGCTCAATTTCGGTTGTTAGGCTAAGGGTAAGTTCTTCTAAGTTTTCTCCATAATACGCTTTTGTTGTGATAGAAAAAGGCGAGTAGTAAGATTCGTCCCAACTCGATCCTGATGCCATCGACGCAAGATCCCCAACAGTTACTTTAGCACCAAGTCCTTCTTTATATTGTGGAAAAAAGTCACTTACTGGCTGCTCTAAACCTTTTATAAACCCTTCCATTATTGCCTTTCCTAAAAGACCACTCACATAGCTTTTTGCCATAGAAAATGAATTACTTCTCGAGTCTTCGTTGTAGCCATCATAATACGCCTCATACAAAAGACTGTCATTTTTAATAATTAAATATGCGACAGTTCCTTGTGTTTTGTGAAGGTCTAAAAGTTTCTGTGTGGCAGGAATTTTATTGTAGTTTTTGTGGAGTGGCCATGCCTTAGAATTTCCGGTTTTAACAGTCTTATTCTTTGAAAACGTATAGTCATCAAGAAATGCGGTCGTATGGCCATTAAAATAGATTGTTCGGACGGCTTTTATAATATAAGTTGTATCCGTAATATAAAGTGCGGCGATCAGTACTGCAGTTAGGATAACGAGACGCGATATGAATTTTTTCATTTATGAGTGTTTTAGTTTTTATAAAAGTAAACATAAATAAGACACCTTCAAACTTCTTATTTAAGTAAATAAAAGAGTCCTGCCGAATAGCTAGGTGACGCATAAATAAGTCTTCCAGAGAGGGCACCTCCGTACCCAAAACTGACGCCCAAGTTTTCTGTAAATTTCCAAGCGATTTCTCCACCAAGTCCTGCAAACTCCACATTATTTGCAAAAATACTCCCATTACTATTGGCGGCATTTAAGGAGCCATTTCTCAAGGATTCCACAATGTTAGAACGCATTAATAGAAGTAGTTTTTTTTGAAAAAAGCTCGTTCCCAATTCGAACCCAGTTCTAATTTCATCTGAAAAATTCTCGGTTCTGTTGTTAAATCCAAGATAGGCTTTAGCGTAGAAAGAGAGTGTAGAAATTTTAAAAGAGGTTCCAGCATTGATTCTAATTTCTTGATTAAATTCCCCATCCCCCGTTTGATAGCTCCCATCGCTTCCCGCGTTGTTATTTCCTGATGGAATTCCTAACGTAAAAACCGCAGAAAAGGCATGCTTGGATTTTTTAAATAAGCGATATTCTATGCCTAAATCCATGTCTCCAAAACTACTAAATTCTTCACCGTTCGTTATTTTTTCACCTGTGACTTCAGACACTACATGATTTTGATATGTCTTTACATAAAAAGGGATGTATGTAATGACATTCCAGTTTTCAGAGAGCCCATATTTTGCATACAAATTTAAATTAAAAGTACCACGAGTGGCGTTGGGGTCAATCTCTCCAGTATTTGTATAATGTTGATCCGCTACAAGCGACCAAGCACCTAACTTGAAATACCCATCTCCTTTTTTTTCTAACCATTGTGCATGGCTCATAAATTGACACGAAAACACGAAAAGCAGGCTTAATAGAATTGTTTTTTTCATAATAGGGGGGGGTTATTTTATTTGACCTTCGCCAACCTTCACTCCAAACGGTTTGCACCAGTACAAGATGTAGTTATAATCATAAATATCAAGGGTCGGTAAGTCGTAAAAATGAGTGCCTTTAAAAACAGTGACGGGCCCTATTTCATGCGCATCTGCAATAGATTTTGGATTGTTGCCAAGGTAAATGTACAGTCCAGGCAAACTTGTAGAGGCTTCGTAATCTTCTTTAAGGGTAAGCTTTGTCCCGCCATTATTAAGTGCTGTCAAAGCGTAGCTTCCTCCCAGTTGATACGAACTCGTTGAAATAATTTTCCCTACGAATTCTAGGGACTCTTTCAATGTAGCCATTGAAACAATAACTTCGTCCCTGCTAATAATTGTCTGAGCTTCTTCAGATGTAATCAGGGTTGCCGTTACGGTTGCAGTTCCGAAATCTATTCCAGTTGCGAGTCCATCTTCTGTGATCTCTAAAATGGCAGGGTCACTGCTAGTCCAGCTTACTTTTGGGTTTTCAACTTGTTTACCAACATAATTGAAATAGTCGATTTGAAATGGATATTCAACACCTCCTTTTTTAAGCTCTAATAAAGGATTTGAAATGAATATTTTAGGATCAACACGGTCGTTGACATAGTCTGTTTCCACGCAGGAAAAGAACAGTAGGAAAGCTGTCGCAAATAGGAGTGCTTGTTTCATAATAGATAATTTGGGTGTATAAATTTAAGGAAAAAACCATCAAAAACGATACCAACCATTAAATATTAGTTGAAAAAACAAAATTAACCAATAAGCTTCACAATGTCTTTCGCAAAATAACTGGCAATAATATCGGCGCCAGCCCGCTTAAATGCCATGGTAGTTTCTAGCACTGCTTGATCATGATTTAGCCATCCTTTTTCACTTGCGGCTTTAATCATCGCGTATTCGCCACTCACTTGATAGGCTGCTACTGGTACATCAAACTCATTTTTAATTTCTCGAAGAATGTCTAGGTAAGCCAAGCCGGGTTTGACCATTACAATATCGGCACCTTCATCGATGTCCATTTCGGTTTCTCTGAGGGCTTCAAAACGGTTTGCATAATCCATTTGATAGGTTTTTTTATCTTTTGGGATGTCGTTCGAGTCTACGGGAGCAGAATCTAAGGCATCTCTAAAAGGGCCATAAAATGAAGAGGCATACTTGGCACTGTAACTCATGATGCCCGCATCTACATACCCATCATCTTCAAAGGCTTCACGAATACTTAAAATTCGACCATCCATCATATCACTTGGAGCGACAAAATCGGCACCAGCTTCAATATGAGACAAACTCATTCCGGTCAAAATTTCCACCGTATCATCATTTTGAATAATTCCATCAGAAACAATACCGTCGTGTCCATAAATTGAATACGGATCCAGAGCGACGTCGGTCATCACAAGCATTTCGGGGCATGCGTTTTTAATGGTTTTCACAGCGCGTTGCATCAAGCCGTTCGGGTTTAAGGCTTCGGTTCCTTTGTTGTCTTTAAGTGAATCCGCGACTTTGACAAAGACCAGCACCGATTTTAAACCTAGACTCCAAAGCAATTTTACTTCGGACTCGAGCGTGTCTAAACTATACCGAAAGTAGTTGGGCATGGAAGGGATTTCAGATTTCACCCCTTTGCCTTCTACGACAAATAAAGGTACTAAAAAATCATGAGGCGTTAGGATCGTTTCTCGTACGATATTTCGGATCGATTCATTGGATCGCAGCCGTCTATTTCTTTTAATAGGATACATATTAAACCCAGTTTTTAGGGGTTTTTAACACCCGCATTAATTGTTCTTCTCTACTGTTCGGCTCTGGATGGTGGTCATACACCCATTGGACATGGGGAGGCAAGCTCATCAAAATACTTTCAATTCTTCCATTTGTTTTTAATCCAAATAGGGTGCCTTTGTCATGGACTAAATTAAACTCGACATAGCGTCCTCTTCTAATCTCTTGCCAGTTTCGCTCTTCACTTGAATAAGGTAAATGTATTCTTTTTTCTAAGATTGGCACATAGGCTTCTAAAAAGCTATCGCCCACTTCGCTTACAAAATCAAACCATTGTTCCATAGTCGTGGAATCCGATGCTTTGCAGTAATCAAAAAAGAGACCGCCAATGCCTCGCGCTTCGTTGCGATGGCTGTTGTAAAAGTATTCATCACAGCGGTTTTTGTAGGTTTCATAAAAATCGGGACTGTGCTTGTCACAGGCGGTTTTACAGGTTTGATGAAAATGGATGGCATCCTCATCAAACAAATAATAGGGGGTTAAATCTTGTCCACCTCCAAACCATTGGTCAATGATATCTCCTTGTTTATTATACATTTCAAAATAACGCCAATTGGCATGTACTGTTGGAGCCATCGGGTTTTTTGGGTGCAAGACTAAGCTCAGTCCACAGGCAAAAAAATCAACCTCACCAACTTTAAAATACGCTTGCATAGAGGCCGGTAATTTACCATGTACACCTGAAATATTAACACCGCCTTTTTCAAAAACAGTTCCATTTTCGATCACGCGAGTACGGCCGCCACCACCTTCGGGGCGTTTCCAAATATCTTCTTTGAAAGCGGCAGTTCCATCCATCATTTCAAGTTTTGAAGTGATGGTGTCTTGTAACTCATGAATATATTTAAAAAATAGGTCTTTCATTTATACTTTATATTCTTTTACAGCATCAATAAATGCTTTGGCATGATCGATAGGGATGTTTGGAAGAATGCCATGTCCAAGATTTACAATGTATTTGTCTTTTCCAAATTCATTAATCATTTGATGGACCATTTTTTTGATTTCGGCAGGGGGGGATAACAATCGTGAGGGATCAAAATTTCCTTGAAGTGTCACATTTCCACCGGTTAAATAACGCGCATTTCGAGCGGAACACGTCCAGTCAATTCCAAGGGCTGAGGCATTGGATTTTGCCATATCGCCCAGTGCAAACCAACAGCCCTTTCCAAAAGCAATGACGGGCGCATCGTCTTTTAGGGCTTCAATGATTTGATTGATATACTGCCATGAAAATTCTTGATAATCGGTCGGAGACAACATGCCACCCCAAGAGTCAAATAGTTGAACGGCATTGACTCCCGCCTTGACTTTTTCTTTAAGGTAGGCAATGGTGGTATCTGTAATTTTTTGTAATAATTGATGCGCTGCCATTGGATTGGTAAAACAAAACTCTTTGGCTTTGTCAAAGTTTTTGCTGCCTTGCCCTTGTACACAGTAACATAAAATGGTCCACGGCGATCCTGCAAAACCAATCAAAGGAATGTCGTCATTTAATAATTCTTTGGTTGCTTTAATGGCTTGATAGACATAGTCTAATTCGATAGTCACATCAGGAACGATTACATTGTCCACATCTTTTTGGGTGCGCACGGGGTTTGGTAAATAAGGCCCAAAATTGGGCTTCATTTCCACCTCAATATTCATCGCTTGTGGGATGACTAAGATGTCGCAAAACAAAATAGCAGCATCCATTCCATAACGACGGATGGGCTGAACCGTTATCTCGCTCGCCAATTCAGGGGTGCGACAGCGTGTAAAAAAGTCATATTTTTCGCGAATTGCGATAAACTCTGGTAAATAACGTCCAGCTTGACGCATCATCCAAACAGGAGGACGTTCAACCGTTTCTCCTCTAAGTGCTTTTAAAAATAAATCGTTTTTGATCATAACGTTTAAATATAATTTTGATTAACGAGTTCGATGACACTTTCTACAGTTGGGATTTTTGCCACTCGGACATCTTGAAAATGGGTTCTTGCGACTTTGGCAGTGCTTTCGCCGATACAATACGCAATACAAGTAGGTTCGTTTTTTTGTAAAAAACTCTGAATTGTGGAAGGGCTGTAAAACAGGACTCCTTCAATAGATTTTTCCAATTTTGGTGCTTCAAGCTTGGTGCTATAGGCCTCAATTTCTTTAACTTTGATATTGCTGTCCTCCAAAATAGAAGGTAAGTCATCCATCCGAATGTCACTACAAAAATAGGTCACTTCTGAACCTTCAATAAAATCTACCAAATGATTTGCCAAGGCTTTGGCATTTTTCTCTGAATGTTTGACAGGGCCAATTTTCTGCTCGATCATGCGTTTGGTACGTCTGCCCACACAGTAAATGGTTTCAAAATTTAAATCTTCAACAGGACAATTATTTAAAATGGCTTCTACACCATTTTTGCTCGTAATGACTACATTTTTATGGGCTGCTTTTAAAACTACTGGTTTGATACGGTTGGCAGCGGTTTTGATAAAGTCTGAACTCTCGACGTTGAGAGTGTTATTAAATAAATCTTTTTGTCCTGGACTCAATAATTTAGAAGAAAAAATAGTGGTGGGTCCATCTTCTTTTGCTGTGGTTCCTATGAGGGTTTTTCCACCACGACTCAAAATAAACGCTACACAATCATCGACTAGCGTGTAGTGTTCTCCCAGTTTAGCGGTACGTTTAGCCTCAATTTTTTTAGTGCCATCGGGACTTAAAACAATCCCATGGAAATGAATTTCTTCTTCTTTTATATAAGCGAGTGCGCCAATTGGGGCACTACATCCGCCTTCTAGTTTATTTAAAAATTCGCGCTCGATTTTGGTAGAGATGTCTGTCTCTTCGTGATTAAGAGGTGCACACGCTTCAAGAGCTTCTATGTTGGTTTTAAGACTTGCAATCATCACCGCACCTTGTGCTGGTGCTGGCACCATCCACTCCAAATTCACAGAATCTTCTGGGGTTAAGTCCAGTCGTCCCAAGCCCGCAGCGGCAAAAATGGCGCCATTCCAATCGCTGTTTTCTAATTTTTCGAGGCGCGTATTTACATTCCCTCTTAAACCGACAGTGTTATGTGTTGGGTATCTGTTGAGCCACTGCGCTTTACGTCGTAGGCTTCCGGTTGCAATTACGGCATCCTTCTGTGCCAAAAACTCTTCATTGGTTTTAAACACCAGCGTATCTCTGATGTTCCCTCGCTTTAAAACAGCTGCTTGCACCACCCCTTCTGGTAAAACAGTGGGAACATCTTTTAAGGAATGAACGGCAATATCAATTTCTTCATTGATCAAAGCGATGTCTAAAGTCCGAGTAAAAACGCCTGTAATCCCTAGTTCATAAATGGGTTTATTTAAGACCAGATCTCCCGTAGATTTTACAGGAACCAACACTGTTTTGTGCCCTAAATGCTCTAGCTGAGACTGCACTGTTTTGGCTTGCCAGAGTGCAAGGGCGCTATCACGCGTACCGATTCGAATAATTTTAGACATGTTTTTTGGAATCTAATTGGAACACCTTTTTTATGAGTTCGAGACTGTCATTTTTTGAGATCGTTTCGTCCTTCAGATGGTGAGCAAAGTGGTTGGTTATTTTTTGAACTAAATTGGTACTAATCAATGCAGCTTGTGCTTCATTAAATTCATTTATTTTTTTTCGTTGCGAATCAACTTCAGCAGTTGCAAAGACTTGTAATTTTTCTTTCAAGGCTTTGATCGTTGGTGCAAACTTTCGATTGTCTACCCATTCGTCAAATTCTGTTTTTATCTCGGCAATAATCCCTTCAGCGACAGGGATAAACTGCTTTCTTTTTTCGAGAGTCTCATCGGTCATTTGTGATAAATGATCTAAATGAACCAAGGTCACCATTGGTAATTCTTTCACATTTTCATTCACATTTTTAGGGATAGACAAATCGAGAATCAACAACGGTTTTTTGTTTTGAATCAGATGCTTATCGATCGTTGGGTTTTGAGCGCCAGTTGCCACAATCAAAATATCCGTATTTCCAATTTCTTCTTGTAATTGACTGTAGTCTTTTACCAAGAGTTTAAATTTTCCTGCAATTTTATCTGCACGATCACGCGTACGATTTATCAAGGTAATATGTTCGTTTTTGGTGTGTTTTATTAGATTTTCACAGGTATTACGTCCAATTTTTCCAGTTCCAAAGAGTAAAATATTTTTTGAAGAGATCGCTTCGACTGTTTTTTTAATGTATTGTACAGAAGCAAATGAAACTGAAGTCGCTCCAGAAGATAGTTCTGTTTCTGTCTTGATACGTTTACTCGCTTGAATGACGGCATTTATCAATCGTTCTAAGTAAGCATTTAGTAGCTGGTATTTTTTAGAAAGTTTTGCACTGATCTTTAGTTGACTAATAATTTCAAAATCGCCTAAAATTTGACTATCCAGCCCTGCACCAACTCTAAACATATGTTGTATTGCATCACTGTTTTTATAAACATAGGCTACACGTTGAAAATCTTCAACCGTCCCATGGGTGTTGTCACAAAGCAACTTTATGAGTTCAAAAGGGTGTCGGGCAAAGCCGTATATTTCGGTGCGGTTACAGGTTGAGGTCGCGACGATGGTTTCAATGCCGCTTGCTTTTGCCTGTAGCATCAAATTAGCTTTCGCATTTTGGTCTAAGCTAAACTCTCCACGTATTTTTGCATCTGCTTTTCTATAGCTGAGGCCAATGACATAGAAATAGGTTGTTTCAGATTTGTTAAATTGCTCCATTAATGAATTTGGAAATATTTCGACACAAAAATAACGGCTTTGATTTGTAAAAAATAACGCTAGAAGAACTTTATATGTCGTTTAGAGGTTTCCATGTATTATTTCGTTATTTTTGTTTAAATTATTATTTTTGCAGATGAAAACTAATAAAATCTTTAATTTTTATTTATAATGAATCTAAATAAAGACGAATCACATAACGGACAGTCTCAGTCAAAAAACACCGCTCAAGGGTCTTTTTTAGAAACGACGATTGAGTCGGGGTTTATTGTCATGACGTATCAAAATGAAACATCAGTAGTTCAACTCCTTGAAAAGGAAATAGATAGCTCTTTTATACAATTTCATTTTTGCTCAAAAGGCGAATGTAAATTTGTGTTTAACAATGGAACATATAGTCTTAACATCCCGGAAGAAAATTCATTATTACTATATAATCCTCAAAGAGATTTACCTATATATTTGGAAGTTGACCCATCTTCTTGGGTGGTTTCAGTTCTCATTTCAATCAAAAAATTTCATGGGTTATTTTCTCATGAAGCTGATTATATCACTTTTTTAAGTGAGGGCAATCAAGATAAAAAATACTATAAAGACGGTCACATTTCTCCGTCTATGGCGATTGTTTTAAATCAATTGGTCAATTACAACCTTAACTCCACCATAAAATCGTTATACTTTAAAGGAAAGGCCTATGAGTTACTAAGTTTATATTTCAATAGAGGAGAAGAAGTAAATATAGAGCAATGTCCATTTTTGGTCGATGACTCAAATGTTGTCAAAATCAAGCAAGCCAAAGATATTATGATTAATCGTATTTCTGAGCCCCCAACCTTAACAGAATTAGCGGCTGAGATTGATTTAAGCTTAAAGAAACTAAAAGAGGGGTTCAAACAAATTTATGGAACTACGGTGTATGGCTTCTTATTTGATTATAAAATGGAGGTTTCTCGAAAATTGTTAGAGTCAGGAGCACACAATGTGAATGAAGTTGGTCTTAAGGTTGGTTACAGCACGGCCAGTCATTTTATCTCAGCATTTAAAAAACAGTACGGGACTACTCCCAAAAAATATATTCAATCTCTTAATTAACCAATTTGATATGAAAGGCGTTTTATTAGTCAATCTGGGATCTCCAGACAGTCCCAGTCCCAAAGATGTAAAAAAATATTTAGGCGAATTTTTGATGGATGAGCGCGTTATCGATGTTCCATTATGGGCCCGAACCCTGCTAGTGAAAGGAATCATCCTTAATACGCGTCCAAAAATCTCAGCAAAAGCATACCAAAAAATATGGTGGGAGGAAGGGTCTCCGCTAATCGTTTTGTCCGAGCGTTTGGAAACTAAATTAAAACAAGAAGTCAATTTGCCGACGGCCCTTGCGATGCGCTACGGCAGTATGACCATGAAAAAAGGGTTTCAAAAACTGGTGGATCAAGGCGTCGATGAGGTTTTAATTGTCCCTTTATACCCTCAATTTGCAATGGCCACTACCGAAACAATTTTGGTACTTGCAAAGGAGTTAAGAGACGAACATTTCCCACAATTGAAATTGTCTGATTTACCACCGTTTTATAATAATCCAGACTATATTAAAGTTCTTTCCAATACGATTAAGGACTCTTTGAAAGGGAAAACCTACGAGCATTTATTGTTTTCTTACCATGGAATTCCAGAACGCCACATTCGAAAAAGTGACATTACGAAGTCGCATTGTAAGATTGATAAGTCGTGTTGTGTGACTCCATCCGAAGCACATGCGTATTGCTATAAACACCAGTGTTTGGAAGTGACGCGTTTGGTTGGCGAAGCGTTGGGACTAGAAGATGCGGTTTACTCCACGTCGTTCCAATCGCGTTTAGGGTTTGATCCATGGTTGCAACCATACACCGACCGAACGATTGAACGCTTAGGAAAAGAAGGTACAAAATCGATGGCCATCGCAACACCCGCCTTTGTGAGTGATTGTCTCGAAACACTTGAGGAAATCGCGATGGAAGGGGAGGAGATTTTTCATGAAGTTGGTGGAAAAGACTTTACCACGATCCCTTGTTTGAATGACGATCCAGCTTGGGTATCACTCCTTGCAAAGTGGGTTACTGAATGGGATTCTAAATAACAGAGACTGAATGACTACATCCACATCACACGATTTTGGGACTGAAACGATTGGTAAATTACTGATTAAACAGGCTGTTCCAGCTTCTATTGGAATTTTAGTCATGTCGCTCAATATTTTGGTGGATACTATTTTTGTGGGACACTGGATTGGTTCGCAGGCAATTGCGGCTATTAATGTGGTGTTGCCCGTTTCTTTTTTCATAGCTGCCTTAGGGATGTCTATTGGGATTGGAGGAAGTTCTATTATTTCGAGAGCTCTTGGATCTAAAGAAGTCCCAAAAGCCTTAAAAACCTTTGGGAATCAAATTACGATGACCCTACTCTTGACAGTTTTACTTGTGTTTTTTGGGTTGTTTTATATTGACGGGATTATTCCTGCTTTTGGAGGCAAAGGCACTATTTTTGAACCGGCCAAAATATACTACCGAATCGTCCTTTATGGCGTTCCTTTTTTGGCACTTTCTATGATGGGAAACACGGTCATCAGAGCCGAAGGAAAACCCAAATTTGCCATGTATGCGATGATGATTCCATCCGTATCCAACTTAGTATTGGATGTGTTATTTATTAACGTCATGGATTTAGGCATGACGGGAGCCGCTTGGGCAACAACGGGATCTTATGTGCTTTGCTTTTTATTTATTTTTTGGTTTTTCATCTCGAAGCATTCTGAAATGAAAATTTCATGGCCACACTTTAAGCTACAAAAATCCATTGTTTCAGAAATTAGTAATTTAGGATTAGTGACCCTTTCACGACAAGCCATTGTGAGTGTGACGTATTTGTTAATGAATAATATTTTATTTGATTTAGGAGGAGAAACCTCGGTTACAGCCTATGCAATTGTTTCTCGAATGTTAATGTTTGCATTGTTTCCTATTTATGGAATTACTCAAGGTTTTGTACCAATTGCTGGCTATAATTATGGGGCTCATAACTATGATCGCGTCAAGCAAACCATCCGAATTGCGATTATTTACGCAATGGTAATGGCCTCTCTAATCTTTATTTTATTGATTGGATTTCCAGGACTGATCACCCGCATGTTTACCACCGATCCTTTGGTCATTGAAAAAACACCAACAGCGATGCGATGGGTTTTTGCAGCCACGCCAATTATAGCGATTCAATTGGTTGGATCGGCTTATTTTCAAGCCGTTGGTAAAGCGGTGCCAGCTCTTTTGCTAACCCTTTCCCGACAAGGGTTTTTCTTTATCCCGCTTATCTTTATATTACCTTTATGGTATGGCGAACTAGGGGTATGGATGGCATTTCCGGTATCGGATGTTCTTTCTACCCTCCTAACGGCGTATGTTTTATACGGAGAAGTGTCGACAAAATTAATATCAAAAACATAATTATGGACTCTTATAACTACATTAAATCGCTTCATTTGATCTTTGTTATCACATGGTTTGCAGGGCTGTTTTACATTCCGCGGATTTTCATATACCATATTGAAGCCTCTAAAAAAGCCACTCCAGAAAAAGAAATTTTAGGGACACAATTAAAATTAATGGCCAGACGCTTGTGGTTTATTATCACATGGCCCTCCGCGATTCTCGCTATTTTATTTGGTAGCTGGCTGTTACTATTAGCGCCTTACTGGCTAGAGCAGTCTTGGATGCACGCCAAGTTAGGTTTTGTGGTACTTCTAGTCATGTATCATATCAAAACACACCTTATTTTTAAACAACTCCAAAAAGATCAAATCAAGTATACCTCCAATTTTATGCGGATCTGGAATGAAGGCGCTACCTTACTGCTTTTTGCGGTTGTGTTTTTAGTGTTGTTAAAAAGCACCCTCAACATGGCTTATGGAATGCTAGCCCTTGTTGGATTAGCGGTTTTACTAATGCTGGGAATCAAATTATACAAACGAACGCGTTCGGAATAATTAAACCGCGAGGTTTTTTTTTCTATATTTAACAAAAGTCTATTTCTATGGCAAAGCGCAAATTGTCTTTAAGGTCACGTATCTTTCTCTACATGATTATGTTGGTTGTGATGGCTTCTGTCCTTATTGCAGGGGTTACGATCTATCAATATAGTGAACAGTCTCAGGATTACCACCGAATGCGTTTGGAGCGAAAGGAATCTCAACTCATATCGAGCATTAATTATGTTTTAAAAGAAACGACTTGGGAAGTTAAAACAGAGAATTTACCCATGATTTTCAAAGATAAAATTTATGAGATTGCCAACATCCATAATGTAAATTTTAACCTCTATGATTTAGAAGGAGGACTGATTAAAATGTCGAAGCCCAATTTCGAGAAAAATGATATTGAAACCTGTTTGTCTGCGGATGTTTTAAATCAAATTAACCGAAGTGTCTCCAAGCGTTTTGTGGAAAGAATAAACCAACTTGGCGGCGACTATCGCTCTTCATACATCATGTTTACAGATAACAGTGCCAAACCATTAGGCGTACTTAATGTACCTTATTTTGATGATGATTCTTTAAATTATGGCGAGCTTAGAGAATTTTTAATTCGATTGAGTTACGCCTATATCATTATGATTTTAGTGGCCATTGCGTTTGCGTATTTTGTATCTAAATATATTACCAAATCGCTTCAAACGATACGAGATAAAATGAACGAGACTCGCTTAGAAAAGCGCAATCAAAAAATTGAGTTAGTTGGGGCGAGCTTGGAAGTTTCTGCATTGGTGGAATCCTATAACAGTATGATTGATGAGTTAGAGGAGAGTGCCAAAAAATTAGCCACCAGCGAGCGTGAACAGGCGTGGCGAGAAATGGCAAAGCAAGTCGCCCATGAAATTAAAAACCCACTAACTCCAATGCGGTTGAGCGTCCAGAGTTTTCAACATAAATTTGACTCTAAAGATCCTGAAATTTACAAAAAAGTAGATGAATACACAAAAACCTTGATCCAACAAATCGATACGATGAGCTCCATTGCGTCTGCCTTTTCTAATTTTGCTAAAATGCCAGCTCAAAAACTCGAATTTTTAAATGTGGTGGAAGTAGTCGATTTAGCATTAGATATTTTTCCTGAAAGCGATATTGAATTTAGGCCCAAAGTGACCAAAATTACTGCTAAATTTGACCGTGCTCAATTGATTAGAATTATCACTAACCTAGTAAAAAACGCCATCCAATCGATCCCTGATGACCGTGCCCCGCAAATTAGTGTGTTTATCCACTCGAATCATTCCGATGTTATTATCGAGGTGAAAGACAATGGAAGCGGGATCAACGAAACCATTGAAGATAAAATATTTGAGCCAAAGTTCACCACCAAAACGAGTGGGATGGGACTTGGATTACCAATGATCAAAAATATTATTGAAACGTATAACGGAAGCATTAAGTTTTCTTCAGTTAAAGACGAAGGAAGCCAGTTTACCGTACGCTTTCCTAAACACTCTACAGATGCAATATAACAACATTATTAGTGATTTTAGTGATGGGATTACGACCATTACAATCAACAGGCCCGCAAAATTAAATGCTTTAAACAAAGCGACTATTTTTGAACTGCATGCAGCATTTAAAATGGCTGAATCCGATTTTGATACCAAAGTGATTATCCTCACTGGAAGTGGCGAGAAGGCTTTTGTAGCGGGTGCCGATATTAGTGAGTTTGCTCATTTTGATGAAGAATCAGGTCGTTTTTTATCCAAAGAAGGCCATGATTTATTGTTTGATTTTGTAGAAAACCTTACAACGCCGGTTATTGCAGCCGTCAATGGTTTTGCGTTGGGTGGTGGTTTAGAATTAGCAATGAGCACACACTTTAGATTAGCCAGTTCAAACGCTCGTATGGGGCTTCCAGAAGTGTCTTTAGGGTTGATTCCTGGATACGGCGGCACACAACGCCTCGCTCAGTTGATTGGTAAGGGGCGCGCCTTAGAATTGATTATGACTGCTAGTATGATCGATGCCGAAAAAGCACTTGACTATGGACTTGTGAATTATGTGGTTCCTCAAGACAAATTGTTACCAAAGTGTATCGAGTTAGCCCATAAAATCAAATCAAACTCATCCTTAGCTATTAGTGCCGCTATTAAAGCGGTCAATGCGAATTATAAGGATGGGGTGAATGGTTTTGATGTCGAAATTTCTGAGTTCGGAAACTGCTTTGGAACTGAAGATTTCAAAGAAGGAACTTCTGCTTTTTTAGAAAAACGAAACTCTAAGTTTACGGGAAAATAAAAAAGCCCAAACAGAAGTTTGAGCTTTAAGTTTTATATAATTAAGAACGATCAGTCTAGTCTGCTAAAACAATAATTTCATTAGCGTTCATTTCAATCGTGCCTGAATCAATCGCATACAAATAGCTTTTTCCGTTTTTCTGAAACAATTGTTTGTTTGTATTATCAAGAGAAATGTCCCCAGTAAATTTCACAAATCCTTGTTTAAGGATCGACACGACTGCCGCGTGATTATTTAGCATTTCAAAATCACCATTCACACCAGGCACAGACACACTGTCTACTTCGCCTTTAAATACGGTTGTTTCTGGAGTTATAATTTCTAAATACATAGTCTTAATTTTTAAGCCTCAGCTAACATTTTATCGCCTGCTTCGATTGCTTCTTCAATGGTTCCTTTAAGGTTAAAGGCTGCTTCTGGAAGACGATCTAGTTCACCATCCATAATCATGTTAAACCCTTTGATGGTTTCTTTAATATCTACTAAGACTCCTTTTAGGCCTGTAAATTGTTCTGCAACGTGGAACGGTTGAGATAAGAAACGTTGTACACGACGTGCGCGTCCAACAGCCAATTTATCTTCTTCTGATAATTCTTCCATTCCAAGAATCGCAATGATATCTTGTAATTCTTTATAGCGTTGTAACAATTCTTTTACACGTTGTGCACAATCATAGTGCTCATCTCCTAAAATATCAGCAGTTAAAATTCTTGATGTCGAATCTAAAGGATCTACCGCTGGGTAGATACCAAGTTCTGCAATTTTACGAGACAATACAGTGGTAGCATCTAAGTGAGCAAAGGTTGTTGCTGGTGCAGGATCTGTTAAATCATCTGCAG
>ERZ1047472.290-NODE-290-length-46784-cov-6.099189_pt1 | contig 46784 bp, 45 predicted proteins | sample MGYA00383095_ERZ1047472 | MGnify/ENA primary metagenome ERZ1047472 (study PRJEB29581, sample SAMEA5548365) | metagenome | biome: marine; feature: coastal; material: water | depth 1 m | study: Short-term variability in the microbial, nano- and picoplankton dynamics... | reverse complement strand
GAAATTCTATATATCGATTAACATTCGTTTTCATTCTTATTGAGAAAAACACCGTCTAATGCCAAAAGTTGTTTATAATCCAGCACAAGAAATTCATATTTTTAGCAATCCAAAAAGTAAAACCATAAGTCTTTGGTATTCCAATGTTTTTAGTGATGAATTGCAAACTGCAGAGTGGGTCTTTAAAGCTTCCGAATTGAAAAGGTTCGTCGATTAAAAAAAGAATTATCTTCTAAGGCCACCAATAGTTGGACTTTTGCCCTCTTTCAGTGTAAAAGCAAACGTACTTCCAATACCGACTGTACTTCGTACATTTATATTCTGACCGTGTGATTCGATAATGTGCTTCACAATCGCCAATCCCAATCCCGAACCACCTTCGTGTCTGTTTCTACTTTTTTCAACTCGGTAAAAACGCTCAAAAAGTCGTGGCAACTGCTTTTCTTCAATTCCAGGCCCATTGTCCGCAACTTCAACCGTAATAATATTATCTAATTGATAAATTCGAAACAAAGTTTCACCTTCTTCTTTACCATAATTAATACTGTTGTTGATTAAGTTGGTGAGTACTTGCGAGATTTTAGCTTTGTCAGCTTTAACTATAGTTACAGGATATTTTTGTACAAATTTCAAAGCAATACTTTTTTCGTTAGCCTGAATTTCCATGGTTTCAGCAACTTCTTGGATGAGCTGAATAATATCAAATGCTTGCAGGTCCATTTTCAAACCATCAACCTCTAATTTGGTGATTTGATCTAAATCTTCAACAGTACTTACCATTCTATCTGTTGCGTTAGACGCCCGTTCTAAAAACTGTCTATTTACTTTTTCATCTTCCAATCCACCATCCAATAAAGTCAAAATATATCCTTGAATAGAAAAAATTGGAGTTTTTAGTTCATGTGCTAAATTTCCTAAAAATTCTCTGCGGAATTCTTCCTGCTCACGAAGCTTAACGATTTCGTTCATTCGCTCCTCGGTCCATTCTTTGACTTCTTTTTCAGCAAGCGAAATGGTATCTTCTTTTAGACGGAAAGAGCTTTTTGCATTCGGGCCAATTTTCCCTTTTCGGATGGAACGATACAACAATTTCAACCTTTCGTCTATAAATCGTTTAATAAGGATATAGAAAATTCCAAAACTAAAAATGAAGGAGCACATACAAATCAAAAAGACTATGCCCGGCGTAATTTCATCCTTAAGATAATCGGCGATGAACAAGACGATGAGTATCAATAGACTCAAAATAGAGCTTCCGATCAAAAGAATATTTATTGTTTTTAAGCTTTTCAATTTTCGTTAAATGTATATCCAACACCTTTTATAGTACGAATATAATCATCTCCGAGCTTTTCTCTCAATTTTCGAATGTGTACATCAATGGTTCTTTCACCAACTATTGTTTCATTTCCCCATACGGAGGCCAAAATTTGATCACGATTAAAAACCTTTCCAGGTTGAGCAACTAATAATTCAAGAAGTTCAAATTCCTTCTTTGGCAAGGAGATAATTTGTCCCATGATTTCTACGACAAATTTATCTCTATTTATCACTACAGATGAATTGGTTTTTTGCACTTTGTCATCTGATCTTTCAGCTCGTCTTAATAATGATTTTATTTTGGCGACCAGAACCCGAGGACGGATTGGTTTTTTTATGAAATCATCTGCACCAGCTTCTAAACAAGCTACTTGACTGTAATCTTCAGATCTGGAGGTAAGAAACACGACAATCGTATTGTTCAAATTTTTCTCCTGACGAATCAGTTGGCAAGTTTCTATTCCATCCATTCTAGGCATCATAAGGTCCAAAAGAACTAAAGCAGGAGCATGTGTTTTAGCTTTTTCAAGTGCTTCAATACCATCATTTGCGGTAACAATTTTAAAACCTTCTTTTTCTAAATTATAGGTCAAGAACTCCAGAATGTCTTGTTCGTCATCAACAAGAAGTAAAGTTTTATTGTTTGACATTGTTTTTTTTCAAAGTTAGGGCAACTTGACGGGGCAAAAGTTATCCTAAACTTATCTCTATGTTAAGAAAGTAAGAACAAATATTAGCCCAAGATTAAGAAAGCTTAATAAAAGCATAAGAGCAGTAATGATTGGAGTAGTCGCGGGTCAAGGTACCTTTGTCAAGGATTATTTGATACATTAATTATGAAAAATATATTTCTTTTTACTTTGTTACTTTCAGGTTCTTTTGCATGGGGACAAGAAGCCATTTTTTCAGGTAAAGTGGTTGTGACTGAAAATGGAGAAAAAGTTCCTGTCGAGTTTGCTAAAGTGTTAATATTGAACGCGGATAGTACAGTAGCCAAAGGTGCAGTTACAGATTTTGACGGCACATTTAAGGTGCAAACGAAACCAGGAAAAAATTTGGTTTCATTTAGACAAAGTGGTTTAAAGAATTTAATATTTGAGATTGAATTATCTCAAGGCTTCAACGAACCATTGATAGTGGAAATGCAGGCGCCATTGGTTGAATTTGATTTCGTACAAGTAGTCGCAATTAGAAATAAAACTGCCTCTATCGATTTGAACGAGGAGATAAAAGAAAGCTCTGGCATGGATTCTAAACAAACGAGCGAACAAATTACAGCGCAAGGAAGCAGTGATACAAAGGAAGCACTTACGAAGATGTCTGGTATAAGTTCATCAAATAGTGTCCTTTATGTGCGCGGAATGGGAGATAGATATAATGCGGCTTATCTGAACGGATTGCCGGTGCCTTCGCCAAATCCTGAATTGAGGGTGATTCCTATGGATATCTTTCCAACATCAATTATTGATGTTTTGGAAGTTGGGAAAATGATGGCGCCTAATTATTACGGCGATTTTGCAGGAGGAGTAATTAATATTCGAACAAAACGAGTTTTTCGTAATCCTACCTTGAATGTTTCGATAGGTGGTGGTATAAATACAAGCACTACTTTTAAATCATTTGATACTTATAATGGCGGAAAATTAGATTACTTTGGATTTGATGATGGTACTAGAGCACTTTCTGACCAAGTCAAAACAGCTAGTTTACGCAAAGCCACTCCAATTTATAAGGGCGGGCTTTATAGTTCTGACGAATTGAATAATGGAACCGGTTTCACTAATAATTTCAACCCAAGAAGAACGATGGCTCAGCCTGCACAAAGTTTTAAAATAGAAGGAGGAAACTATAAAAAGTTTGTAAAAGAAAATTCAGGAATTGGATTTGTTGCAATGGCTTTGCACAGCACTGGATTCCAAATTCAAAATGGAAACTCACGATTTATAAATGCTCAAAATCAATTGCAATACGACTTTGAAACGAAAAAGGAAACATTCTCCACCGCTTCATCGGGTCTCTTTACATTGTTGTATGATCTCAATAAAAAAACTGCATTGACAGCTAATTACTTGATTATCAATAATTCCGATGATCAGACTTTTCAAACTTGGGGATATCACAGAGATTTCGGCGAAGAAAAAGAGGTTTATTCTAGGCGCTACATCTTCAAACAAAACCAATTGCATAATTTTCAAATTTTGGTATCTACCAAGGAAATTTTGAAAGGTAAATTGAACCTGAATTATGGAGCGTCTTATTCCATTACAAGTTCTGTTGAACCTGACAGAAGACAGGTTTCTGCAAAATATTCAGATAGAGATGATGTTTCTCATTATCGTTTATTGGCTTTAGATGCAAATCACACTCACCGCTTCTTTTCGGATTTGAATGAATCTGAAATCGCTCTGCACGCTGATTTGGACTATACTTTCTATGAAAACAAAAAGTCCGACACCATGCTTTCTAGCCTAAAATTGATTGTTGGTGGAGATGTAAAAGTCAAAGACCGCTCTTTTAAATTCAGACAGTTCAATTATTTGGCTAAACCATTGGCTGACCAAATTGGAGATAATTTCGACATCAATTCACCAGATACGTATTTAAGCGATGAAAACTTAAAAGCAGGTTTATTTAGAATTGAAGAGTCGGCAAATCCGGGGAACGGATATTCTGCTTATCAAGATATTAAAGGCGGAAATATTGGCCTGCGCTGGATGATAAATCATAAATGGGAAGTAATACCAAATGTTCGTCTCGAAAGTGGATTTCAATCTGTTGAAAGCAGAAATCAAGTACAAGCAGATAAAATAGATAGAAATATTATTTCCGGATTAGATTTTATGCCCAGCTTAGCAGCTAAATTCAATATCAATGAAAATCAATTGATTCGATTTGGGGCTAGTCGAACTATTACTCGACCTAAATTCTTTGAAGTTGCTCCTTTCGAATACTTAGCACAAATTGCTGGAATGGCCCAGATCGGTAACCCAAATTTGATGAATGGAATCAATAACAATTTAGATTTGAGATACGAAGTATATACAAAAAATAGTGGCGATATGATATCGATCGGTGGATTCGGAAAAATTCTAGAAACACCGATTGAGCAAATTATGCGTCCTTCGTCTGGCGGTCAAATCATTTCATTTGATAATACAGATGGTGGACTGGTTACTGGTATTGAACTTGAATATGCGAAGAATCTTGCATTTCTTGTGAAAGAAAGTAAACGTGAAAATACCAAATTGAAAAATTTCTCTTTAGCAGGAAACATTGCCTATATCTATTCTCAAATCACAATCGACGATCAGACTGGATTTACAACCAATCCAAAAAGACCACTCCAAGGAGCTTCTCCTTTTATGTTTAACGTTAGTGCGAAATATGAAAAATTGATTAGACGTTCTACCGAAGTACTAATTAAAGATCCAATGAAAATGATGTTCGCTATTACATATTCTTATTCTGGAAAATCGCTTTATGCGTTTGGAACGCAAGGAGTAGGTGATCAGTACCAATTTCAAAACAACACCTTAAACCTAGTGGCAAATGTTAAACTAAACAATCATTGGGCCTTCGGTGTAAAGGGAAATAACCTTACGAACAACATCTTCCGTATTATGCAAGAGGATCGAGTAAATGTGGGAGAATGGCAAGAGGTGAACACGTATAGATTAGGGAGTAATTTAAGTGGTAGCCTAACGTATTCCTTCTAATGTTAACTCCATGTTAACTAAACATGTTGAATTTATTAAAAAGGAAAAAATTGAAAGGCTCTCTATGCTAGGTATAGATGGTCATTTAAAAACATGAGTTCTAATTTAAATTTTAAGTTTAGGTTACCATGCCGAGATTGACTGGATGGTAAGCGTTGAAAAAGGCATCTTTGTACAAAAAAAAGTGCAATGAAAAGTTTACAAGTCATCTTTTTAATTTCAAGTTTAACATTGACATCGGTTGTTTTCGGACAGCTAGAGCCATACCAATTTGGGAAAGGTTTTAGATATGCCAATCCTACTGGCGATTTTTCAATCAAGTTTGGATTCCGTTTTCAATCTTTGTTTATTGCGGATTGGACTGTAAGAAATGATGATTTTGGTTATGTTGAAGATCTAGGTGCTAATTTTTTAATCCGTCGATCTCGATTGAAATTTGATGGACATGCATTTACAAGAAAATTAAAATACAAATTGGAGCTTGGACTCTCGAACAGAGATAATGGAATTAGTGATTTTGATGCGCAAGGAGGAGGAGCCAATATGCTATTAGATGCATGCTTTGATTATAAGTTTCATAAGAATTTTTCAATTTTGGTTGGACAAACAAAACTTCCTGGAAATAGAGAGCGTGTAATTTCATCTGCAAATATGCAATTTGTTGATCGTTCATTATTGAATAGTCGTTTTAACTTGGATCGTGATATGGGAATTCAGTTGATATATAAGGCAAGCATTGGAAAAGCTAAAATAAACCAAAAAATTGCTATTTCTCAAGGAGAAGGGCGCGATGTAACGGCGGGAAACACGGGAGGTGGATTGGAATACACTTATCGAGTTGATTTTTTACCGTTAGGAGATTTTGCTTCTAAGGGTGATTATTCAGGATCAGATTTGGTAAGAGAAAGCAAACCAAAAGTGTCCATCGGCGCTACATTTGATATCAATGATAAAGCTGCAAGAAGCAGAGGTAATCTTGGTTCATTTTTCCTAGGAGATGACAAGAATTACAAGACCCTTTACACTGGGTTCGCAGATTTGATGTTCAAATACAAAGGTTTTTCATTGATGAGTGAATTTGCTTTACGTGGCACGGATGGTGGAAACCCGATTCTATATTATACTGATGGCACAAAAGCTGGAACTTACTTCACAGGATCTGCATTTAGCATAGATGCAGGGTACCTTTGTAAAAGCAATTATGAATTTGCTGTTCGGTATACAAAATTAAGAACTTCTCATAGTGTTGTGGGTAATGATGAAAACCAATATGTTCTTGGGTTTTCTAAGTATATTTCAGGACATGGTTTAAAAGTACAAACGGATTTTGGGTATCAACAACGAGTAGGTGCTGATGACAGATTAATGTGGAGATTACAATTTGATTTTCATCTCTAAAATAAAAATTGAATATAAAAATCCTGCTTCGTTTTCCGAAGTAGGATTTTTTGCTTAAATAAACCTTCGTGAATATGACAGTCAATTCAACAGAAGCATCAAAGAAAGTCAAGGATCACGCTTTAATCAAATTACAGGTATTTTCTTTAAAATAGGTTGTTTTTCTATTGTTAGCGCTCTAGCGCATATTGCTCTCAGAGAATTGGAAATTGAGAGTAAATAAAAATGAATAACACATAACCCCTGTTCTGAATTTAATGAGTATACTAAATTACCTCTAGATTCCTGTTCGACAGAAATTTACGTGTATCGATGCCATAATTTTACGGGCAGGGCTTGTTTTTTTTCGGAGGTCTTATTTTTACTGCAATTGTTATCACGGAAATAATGCTTGATTTTATTTAGTCTATCAGAATGCCGATTTGGTAATTTGAGGTTGGTTAACATAAGCCTAATGAATTGATCTAGCAGGATATGCCTATTATATGAAAAAAGCCCCTCATCTCTGAAGGGCTGTACTAACATTATATGATTCTATTTTTACTGTTTAATAATCTTTATTGGCTGTCACTCCATATCAGTCCTAATGAAATATTAAATCTTTCCAACAACTGCCTCTGTAACGTTTATGATATGGTCACCAACCTTCTCTAAAGATGAGAATACATCCTTATAGATCATTCCACCTTGCATATTGAAATCTTTGTTATCAGATAAATCTTGCAAATAAGCAATTCTTAATTTATCACGCATCTCATTGATACGAACTTCAGCTTGTTTCGCAGGATCCAATAACACTCCTTCGTGGTGAGCGATTAAATTATCAATCATGATTTTGAACGCATCATCAACCAAATTAAACATTTCACCCAAGCTATTTCGCTGTTCTGGTAGGAAGTAGATTTTTTGCTCGTCCTTTCGTTCTATGGTTTTGGAAATTTGGTAGAAGATATCTCCAATTCTTTCCAAATCGTTAGCGGTACTGTTCATAGATCGAATACGACTGGCTGTTTCTTGAGATAACCCACTCTCTGAAAGCTTGTTCAAGTAGTTCGCCACTTCAATTTCAACTCGGTCAGTAATTTCTTCATATTTAGCTATTTTTTCTAAAAGTCTTTTTTTCGCCTTGGAGTTTTTCTCGTACAACAATTCTCTTGTCAAAGTAGACATGCGACTCGTTATTTCACCAAACTTTGCAATTTCTTTCTTCGCTTCAAGTAATGACATTTCTGGTGTCGCCATTATTTCAGTGCCGATATAATCTAGATGGAATACCTCGTCTGCTGCCCCTTTTGATTTTACTGTGCGCTCTGCAACACGAACTAACCAGGGAACGAAACCAATCAATAGAAGAACGTTCATTAAGTTAAAACTAGTGTGAAATAAGGCTAAACCAGTAATGGAAGCCCCCTTCGTATCTACAAAGGGGTCACCTAAATTGAAATAAGTCATAAACATTCCAATTCCACTTGTTATCAATGGAAAGGCTAAAATTGCCCAAGTCACACCAATTAGATTAAACATAGTATGTATTCTCGCCGACCGTTTGGCATGCACGTTTCCAACTAGTGAGGCTAATTCAGCTGTTATAGTTGTTCCGATGTTTTCACCTAAAATCATCGCGGCAGCTACTTCAAATGGAATAATTCCACTTGCAACGAGTGTCATGGTCAAAGCCATTGCCGCCGACGAGGACTGAATTACAATGGTTACCAAGGTTCCCAAAAGCACAAACAAAACAGTGCTAATAAAAGGAATGTCTTTGTAATTAATAAAAAACTGAACCAGGGCTGAATCTGGAGAAAGCTCTGGGACAGCGTCTTTCAATTCACTTAATCCCATGAACAGTAAAGCAAAACCAATAATGGCACTTGCCCATGCTTTTAACTTTTTCTTTCCGATGAACATAAATGGAGCACCAATCGCAATGAAGATCAATGCATACGACCCTACACTTACTTTAAATCCGAATAGGTTAATTAACCAACCCGTTATTGTGGTACCGATATTCGCGCCCATCATCACACCCGCAGATTGAACTAAAGTCATCAATCCTGCATTTACAAACGAAACCGTCATCACGGTAGTAACAGACGAAGATTGAACAATAGATGTAATTCCGAATCCAGTTAAAACACCTTTGAATCGGTTTGAGGTTATAGAACCTAATAAATTTCGCAATTTAGATCCAGCGGCTTGTTGCAAACCTTCACTCATTATTTTCATTCCGTAGATAAACATACCCAGTGCACCAATAAGAACTAATAGTTTGAATAATCCCCAACCTCGATCCGTTTGTGCTTTTCCTTTTTCAGACCACACGGAATCATCACCTCTCGTAATACCGACTTTATATACATACTTTTCACCATCAATAAGCTCGTCGATTTCGTATGAAGTAGTATTCAGAGGCAAATCTTTAATCGTCCAGTACCCCGAGTTTTCGTAACCACTTTTTTCTCTTTTCGATCTAATATCTGTGTTATATTTTATGGCAACCACATATCCTTGTGCTTTTAAAGAATCCAAAACATCGTAGTCGATAGACCATGAAATATTTAGTTTTCCTTCACCAGCTGATGCTGTGACATTTTGGAAAATCGTTTCATCATATGGTGATTCGGACGATTCCGTGCCCGCCATTGCTGAGATAGAACCAATGATTCCTATCCAAACAACTAAAAGAATTCTAAACATGTTTTTCATACCAATTATTCATTTTGTTCGCTACAAAATTAGTCCATGATTTTACGGGAACGATTTTATTGGTGTTAAGTTAACATTAACAAAAACCGATGCCAGTAAAACCTAGGGAATAACACCTCAAATCGGATTAAATATGAATTTTACTTAACAAATAGTTGATACATATATAAAGATGAGGAAACCTCCTCTAGCAAAAGAAACTCGAGATTTGTCTCATCAAATAATTAGAGAAAATCATGAGAACAGAAAAATTAAAATTAGGAACTATGGTAATTGCCGCGGCATTCGCTTTAGCATTTACATCTTGTAAGAAAAAAGGATGTACTGACCCAACTGCAACAAATTACAATGACAAAGCAAAAAAGGATGATGGAACTTGTCAGTTTGCAGATGCGTCGACTTATAAGGTTGAATCGACCATTATTAATGGAGTTGCTTACGAAAAGATAACGGGAACAATTAAAGAGAATATCGCTTTAGATGCTACAAAAAATTACCTGCTTTCAGGTGGTGTTTTTGTAGATGGTGGAGCAGTTTTGACTATTCCTTGTGGCACAATGATATATGCTGCTGATGACAACACTATTCCATTCTTATCCATATTAAGAGGATCTAAAATTATGGCAATAGGTAGTGAATCTTGTCCAATTGTGTTCACAACAATCAAGTCAAATCCTCAACCGGGTGATTGGGGCGGAATTATTGTAAACGGATACGCACCTATTAATAATGGAGTAGATCCAATTGGCGAAGGTCAAACAGGAACTTATGGTGGATCAAATCCATCGGATAATTCGGGTGTGATGCAATATGTACGTGTTGAATATGCTGGTAAACAAATTACAGCGGACACCGAATTGAACGGATTTTCTTTCAATGGTGTTGGGAATGGAACGACTTTAGATCACTTACAAGCGTTCAAATGCGCCGACGATGGATTTGAGTTTTTTGGAGGGACGGTGAATATGTCATATGCCTTATCTTATGGTTCAGGTGATGATTCATTCGACTTTACTTTCGGATGGAGTGGAACAGGAAATTATTGGAGAGCAGTGCAATCGGCAACAGAAGGTGATCGTGGAATTGAAGGAGATAATAATTCATCAAACAATACCGCAACACCATTTTCAAATCCAACTTTGTCTAATATTGAGTTAATTGGACGAGGCTCTGCAGCAGCGACATCAGGTGCGAAATTCCGTGAAGGGACAAAAGCTACAGTTTCGAATATCGTTATTGAAGGTTTCTCCAAAGGAATCGATATTCAGCATGATCAGACCTTAACAAATGTGGTGAATGGAACATTTAAATTAACAGGTGGAACTGCTAGTGTTGACGTTACAACTCCTTTAAAGTTTACAGCGAATACCTCTGGAGCTTCTTTGGAAACAGACGCGCAGAATTCCGGCAATGTCCTTTTCGATGGTTCAGGAGTATCAACTATTACTTGGATTTCAGGAACATGGTTTAAGAATTTATAGAAACAGACCTATTTACATACTACATTAAAGTTCTAATTTCGGTTAGGACTTTTTTTCGTTTGTGGAATATTTGTATCCAACCCCTTTTACAGTTACAATGAAGTCATCCCCCAACTTTTCGCGTAGCTTTCGAATGTGCACGTCTATAGTTCTATCGCCGACTACGATATCAGTTCCCCAAACGGTATCTAATATTTCTGATCGTTGAAAGACATTATTAGGTTTGGACATCAATAGAGCGATAAGTTCAAATTCTTTTCTCGGAAGTTGAATTTCATCGTTTCCTTTTTCAACTACGTATTTATCTCTATTTATTCGTAAATCGTTGGACGATTTTGTCGGGCCATTTTGAAGATTGCGGCGAAACATAGCGTTGATGCGAGAGATTAAAACGCGCATTTTTATAGGTTTCTTTACGTAATCATCAGCTCCTGCATCCAAACCAGCAACTTGACTGTAATCTTCACCTCGAGCTGTTAAAAAACAGATGTACGTATTTTCAAATCCAGGAGTCGAGCGCAATGTTTCACACACCTCCATTCCATCCATTTCTGGCATCATTACATCTAATAAGATCAAATCAGGATGAACTTCCTTAGCGATTTCTAGGGCCTCAACTCCATTTCCGGCACAATATGTTTGAAATCCTTCTTTTGAGAGATTGTATTCTAGAAGAGTTCTGATGTTATCATCGTCATCTACTATAAGAACGGATTTGTTCATGTTTTTTTACGTTTTACTTTGCAAGTTAAATAGAATTAGGCTTTTAATTAGCTACTTGTGAAAAAAACATGTTATTAAAAAAGCATTATTGAAAATTTGGAGAGAAAGATTTAAAATGTATATTTGTGATGTAGTAGGTTAGTTTGATTAGTGTAATAAGAGCTTTAAACACCAGTTTAAAGCTCTTATTTTTTATAATGTTTTTTTACGTTTAAAATAAAAACTACTCAATATAGGGTAGTCACTGCGATGCAGAAAACCAAGTGACTGTAAGATTCAAATTTATCCTAGTAGAATTCGCATTGTTTTATAACAATTTACTTACATTCCATACCCAAAAAATAACTAACTTTCGGCTAAATTCTCATGTACATGAATGCGAAAATTTTATTAGTTGAAGACGATACTAGCTTAGGTTTTGTAATAAGCGATCATTTAAAAAATCTTGGTTACGAGGTTACTTTATGTTGTGATGGCGTTGAAGCAATTCAAAGGTTTAACCAAGAAAAATTTCACCTTGGAATCTTTGATGTCATGATGCCAAAGAAAGATGGGTATACACTAGCTCAAGAAATTCGTAAAATAGATAAGGAAGTTCCGATTTTATTTTTGACTGCAAAATCCATGACCGAAGATAAAGTAGCTGGTTTCAAAGCCGGTGGTGATGATTACTTGACAAAACCATTCAATTTTGACGAATTTGAATTGAGAATTCATTCTCTTTTAAAAAGAGTGAATTTAGATTTAGTTGAAAATCAAACGACTGTTTTTCAGCTTGGAAAATTTCACTTTGATAGCGAACAACATGAGGTAAAGCTAGGTAAAGAGCAGAAAAGCTTAACGAAGAAAGAAAATCAAATCTTGGCCATACTCGCAAAAAACAAAAATCAGGTTATTGCTAGAGAAATTGTTTTAACCGCTGTTTGGGGGCAAGATGATTATTTCGTTGGAAGAAGTTTGGATGTATTTATTACCAAACTTCGCAAATATTTATCAAGAGACGAAAAAGTGCAAATCTTGAATATCCATGGTGTTGGTTTTAAATTGGAATGCCCTGAATAATGTCTGAAATTTATCTCCTTCATTTGGAAACGAGCACGAAGGTTTGTTCGGTAGTTCTTTCCAAAAACGGAAACGAAATAGCCAAAAAAGAATCGAATGATGATGCTTTTGCACATGGCGAAAAATTAACCCTTTACATTCAAGGTGTGATGTCATCAGCAAAACTGCAGATGAACCAACTGTCAGGTGTTTCGGTTTCTTCAGGTCCGGGCTCCTATACTGGATTGAGAATTGGGACCTCCACTGCAAAAGGATTGTGTTATGCCTTGAACATTCCTTTATTGTCCATTTCATCCTTAGAAAGTTTGGCTTTCGAGGCGCAAAAAGCACATGCCAATTCAACAATTTGTGCGATGTTAGATGCAAGACGAATGGAAGTATATTGTGGTATTTACTCTTCTGATTTGGACGTTTTGAAACCAATTGCGGCAGATATTTTAGACGAGTCCACTTATCTAAATTTTGAACCTTTCGTTCTCGTTGGCGACGGTATGCCGAAAATGAAGGAACTTTGGTCGAAAAGAAATATTCAATTTGAAGCCGAGGTACTTTGCAGTGCAAGTGGTCAAGTTGAGAAAATATATAACAAATACATCAACCAAAAATTTGAAGATTTGGCATATTTTGAACCGTTTTATTTGAAAGAATTTTACATCGTTCCTCCCAAGAAATAATTAAAACGCAAACAGTTCGTTTCTTCAGAAACAAAGCAAAATTATTCCTTACCTTTGCTTGTTGTTTGATAAAAACCGATTTTTGAACTTATCTAAAGAAATTTTTGAAAGCGAAAAACCGTATTTAATTGCCGGACCTTGTAGCGTCGAATCACGCGAACAAGTCAATCAAATTGCGATTGAAATTGCTAATAAAAGTGATATTAAATTGCTTCGTGGTGGTATTTGGAAACCCCGCACGCGTCCCGATTCTTTTGAAGGAGTAGGAGCAGTTGGTTTGCCCTGGTTAATCGAAGCAGGGGAAATAGCAAATTTACCAACCTGTATCGAAATTGCGAACGCGAATCATGCCGAACAGGCTTTAAAAGCAGGTGTCGATGTGCTTTGGATTGGTGCTAGAACAACTGTAAATCCATTTGCAGTACAAGAAATTGCGGATGCTCTTAAGGGAGTTACTGTTCCGGTTATGGTGAAAAACCCTATCAATCCGGATTTGGAGTTGTGGATTGGTGCTTTCGAACGTTTGGAAAAAGCTGGGTTAAAAGATTTAACAGGAATTCATCGTGGTTTTTCCTTTTACAATCACCCAAAATATAGAAATGTGCCCAACTGGGAAATACCGATTGCTTTTCGAGAAAGAATGCCACTCGTTCCTCTAATATGCGACCCAAGTCATATTTCTGGAAGAAGAGATTTACTGATGGAAGTAAGTCAAAAAGCGATGGATTTGAATTTTGAAGGATTGATGATTGAAACGCATCCCAATCCAGATGAAGCATGGTCGGATGCGAAACAGCAAGTGACTGCCGATGGATTGAAAAAAATCATCAACAATTTGATTTTACGCGAACCGTCTGTTGGCGAAGATGCGGAAAAGAATCTAGAAGATATCCGTCAGAAAATCGGCGTTTTAGATGACCGGATTTTTGATTTACTTTCTGAAAGAATGCAGATTAGTGAAGCAGCTGGAGAACTGAAACGAAATCACAACATCACCATTCTCCAACAAGAACATTGGGCACGGGTAAAAAATGCTCGACTTTCAAGAAGTACAGAATATCAGTTAACTCCACTTTTTATCCGTCAAACGATGGACGCAATTCATCAAGAATCTATTCGGCGCCAAACTAAAGTGATGAATCCCAAAAAGGATTAAGAATGAAAGTGCCAACTGAATTTAATCGAAAATCAATAGGTGTTCCCGCTTCCAAAAGCGATAGCCAAAGAGCTATACTTGCGGCAAGTTTGGTGAAAAGTAGTGTTGCGATTAAAGGCATTGGTGACAGTAAAGATGAACTTGCAATGCTTGAAAATGTTGTTTCCACTGGGGCTAAAATCACAGAAAAAAACGGTGAAGTGCACATCGAAGGATCGAAAGAATTTCCCGAAACTTTGAGTTTAAATTGTGGTGAAAGCGGGCTAGGTTCTCGCCTGATGACGAGCATGTGTATCGTTCATTCTGGCGAATTTTTTATCAATGGAGAAGGGTCTTTGTTGGATCGACCTTTTGAATTTTTCACAGATACTTTTGAGAGTAAAATCCCATTAATCGAGGACAAAAAAGGAAAACTACCCTTAAAGATTCAGGGTGGTTTCGTAGGAGGTGAATTGACGGTGAGTGGCAAACAAAGTTCACAGTACATTTCTGGTTTGTTGATGGCTTTGCCACTGTCGAAAAATGAATCGGTTTTGCACGTCGAAGAATTGAACAGCACGCCTTATGTCGAAATGACTTTGAAAACACTCCGTCATTTTGGGATAATAATCGAAAATCAGGGATTGAAAAAATTCGTCATTCCAGGAAATCAAGAGTATAGAGCTGAAGAATATACCATTGAACGAGATTGGAGCTCAGCTGCTTTTTGGTTGGTGGCATCTGCTTTAGGCAAAGATATTTGGCTGAAAGATTTATCCATGAGCAGTTTACAAGCCGACAAGTCGATTTTGGATGTTTTCTTAAGTGCAAATTGCTCTGTCCAGTTCGAAGATAATATGCTTCGCATCGATGGAAAAAACCGAAATGCTTTTGAATGTGATTTGACTCAAGCACCAGATTTATTTCCAGCACTGGCCGCTTTTGCTGCTCTGACAGAGGGTCAGTCGAAATTGGTTGGTCTGCACCGCTTGACGGATAAAGAAAGTGATAGAGGAAAAACGATACAATCGGAATTTGAGAAAATTGGTGTAAAAGTTGACTTGGATTATGAAAATGATGTGTTGATTTGTCAGGGCTCTAAATCCATAAAAGGAGGGAAGGCTTCTTCGTGTAACGATCACAGAATTGCTATGTGTTTGGGGATTTTAGGTCTGTTTTCGGAATCTAAAATTGAAGTTGAAAATTCGGATGCGGTGATGAAAAGTTATCCTGTATTTTGGGAGGAATTGAAGAAACTATGAGTTCTTAAAAAGGAAAATTAGATAAGGCACTACTAGCAATAAATACAATAGAATTCCTTCCGGCGCGTTTTGTTTTTGTGTGCTATATCTATTCTTAAATAAGGAAAGGCTATATATGAACATGGCACCATAATAACTGGAGACAATGTCCAAGAGTATAGTAATTAGATCAAAAAATTATTCATTAGTTTTCGAAAAAAATAGAATGAACCATGACCAGATTAGCAACAAAATGAAGCGGCAGGCTATTATTAATTTGACGTAAGGGATTTAGTTCCACCACTTCATTGCGTCATATACTTATCCAGCAGCCCATTCGTCGTAGTCTAAATTTTCTTCCATCCCAATTTGTTTTCATAAAAGTCATTGGAAATCGTCAAATTTGACACCCCTAATCCAAGAATTGTGAGTCTTTACTCCATTCCAAATGTGTTTTCATAAATTTAATTATTCTTGAAGGATTCTTGTAACCTTTCGACAGTTATTCGTTTAAGAAATTAAAAAACATTCTATCTATGAAAACAATTTTTATTATTGCATTTGGCGGGGTCTTTACATTGGCTTTATTGTCATTCAATCAGAAGATTTCCGGGAATAATTACAAAGGATTCAACGATGGTTATACTTTCGTGCCTTCGGGGAAATTAGAATTAAACGGTGAATCAAAATCAATCAATGCTTTCATCATGTTGAAAGGTGAAATCACTAATTTTCAATGGATGGAATTTCTTTCTGATTTAAGAGCGAATGGCGATACTGAAAAATTAGCGATTTGCATAGTCGATTCTAATAAGTGGAACACCTCAAACTCATTCAATAATAAATACGTAGATTTTTATCACTCTCATCCGGCGTACAGAGATTTTCCTGTTGTGAATATTTCTAAGGAAGCAGCGATGTTGTATTGCGATTGGTTATCGGATCATTTCATGCCGAATCTAGAAGAAGGAGCAAAGAGGTTGAAATTCCGACTTGCAACTCATGATGAATGGATATACGCAGCAAAAGGTGGTTTAACCTTGGGTGCATACAGTTGGGGCGGACCCTATTTGACAAACAAAGAAGGAAGTCAATTGGCTAACTATGTCCGATATGGCGCCGAAAATATTTCGCGAGATTCGACAGGGAAATTGGTTGTGGTGAGAAATGATACTCGTGGATTTGCACCTACAGATTTTAATGATGTGACCGCTCCTTCACATTCATACTGGCCAAATGGTTATGGATTGTACAACATGAATGGCAACGTAGCCGAGATGGTCGCAGATAAAAATATCGTTGTCGGTGGTTCGTGGAAAGATCCAGGCTATGATGTACGAAACGAAAGTTTCAAACCCTACGAAGGAGCAGCTCCGAATGTTGGATTTCGCGTAATCGCAACTGCACAAGGAAGTGATGTACCCTGGATGAAAATGAAGAAGAAAAAGAAGTAAAAGTCAGATTATTCTATCGAATAATTTTATGGATGATTACATATTGTCCTGTTCTACTGGCAACCTTTTCTTCCTTGTTTTCTTGACAATTGTCCCACTCGCCATCTTTGTATTCTATTTCAATTTCGAGGGTTTTAATAAATGATTTTTGAGCGGAAAGCGCTTTTTCAACCTCTTTTCGCGTCACTTTACTCTCACAAAATTTGATGAAATAGTCTTGTACAGATCGTTCTATATATAAATCCGTCCTTTCTTGGACTTCTCCTTTTATGACCATCGGTTTTTCTACGATTGGAACGGATATGATGTAGGTTCCATTTTCTTCATTCTTTTTATCCGCAGTTTTGTTTCGTACAACCGTTTCATTTGTTCCACATGCTATTAAAATGGAGCAAGAAACGAATAGCAAAACAAGTCGGTGAAAGTTCATATCAGTGAGATTTTCGTTAGGAATAAAAATAAGCATTATTTGAGGATAGATGGAACAAAGAAAATTCCTTATTTTCGACAAAAAACAGTTCAGATGACCTTACAAGATACCATTTCAGCAGTAGAAAAGTTTCATACAGCCTTCAAAATTGGGAACAATTATTCACCAACAGTTGAGTTGTCACCTGCGGAAATTGCACTTCGTCATAGATTGATGTCTGAAGAGAATGAGGAGTATCTTGAAGCGGCTCTTGAAGGTGACATCGTAGAAGTTGCCGATGCATTGGGTGACATGCTGTATATTCTTTGTGGAACGATTTTAAAACACGGGTTGCAGCACAAAATCGAAGAAGTGTTCCAAGAAATTCAACGCTCCAACATGAGTAAACTTGACGCTAACGGCGATCCCATTTATCGTGAAGATGGAAAAGTGATGAAATCCGATCAGTACTTCGTACCAAATATTGCAAGTATCCTCGAAAAGTAAATAGGATATGAAATAAAGCCACTAATGCACGAATAATCGCGAATGTTTGACAAATTTCATTCGTGCTCATTGGTGCATTCGTGGCAAGAAAAACAACCGATATACCCCATCAATTCGTGAAAATTCGTGAAATTCGTGGCAAACAAATCAATGAATAAATTCAATCTCCGCGAATACGGCATTCTCATTAACGACAAAAATGAAGTTTTGCTATCCAGTGAACTACGTTACGGTAAATCCATGATTAAATTCCCCGGTGGTGGATTGGAATTTGGTGAAGGATTAGTGGATTGCCTTAAACGAGAGTTTCAAGAAGAATGTGGAGTTGATGTGGAAGTGGGGGAACTTTTTTATGTAAATGACTTTGTGCAAGTTTCGGCTTTCCATTCTGATCAACAATTGATTAGTTTTTATTTCAAAGTGAGTTTTCCGAATCCCGAAATTTTAGAAACGGTTTCACTCGATTATGAGCATAAAACGGATGGAGAAAAATTGGTTTGGCGAAAATTGGGTGAATTGAGTCAGGAGGATATGACTTTTCCGATTGATAAAATTGTTGCAGAGAAACTAAACAAGCTTCAGTAGTTTTATTTGGTGAATGATCAAAAAAATAGGTTTTATTACTCTCCACGCAAGAACTCTCCACTCAAAAAACTACATCTTCATTTTCACAAACCCAATTGGCATATGCTCACAAAGTGTCTCTAATTTTTTGTCGTACTCTTTCGCGCCAATTATCACTTGACATTTCGGTAAACTATCACCAATTCTCGTCAAATGCGCCAAGTTTTGTCCTTTCAGAGATAGATTTACATCATCAATTACAAACATTTTCAGCATGTTCAAATTCAATCCACTTTGGATGTATATATTGTAAATACGATTGGCCGTTCCAATTACGATCTCCGTTCCGTCAAAAATATTGTTCCGTTGTTGTACTTGGTGACCTTTGTCATGTGCCAAATCGATCGTTAAATCCATGTGTTTTGCCCACACCCGCATTTCTTCAGCGCGCGCAATTACTTCGTTATCATTGGCGCAAATCATGATTACTCGTGGCGAACCTTCTTGCGGCACGGGCACTTTGAAAATACTTGCCATTATCATCAAAGTGGAAAAACCTTTTTGACCTTCGTTGAGTATAATCAGGTTTTTTCCTTCGCGAATTTTACGAAACAATTCCTCTTGTGCTGGAAGAAAATCTTCGAAACCAGCAAGGGTCAAATTTTCTACAAGTGTTTCAGGTAATTTTTTAAATGCCATTTTTTATTTTTTTTATTGGAGTCAAGACATAAGGACTAAAAGACTCAGTACTGACGAACTACTTATAGTCCATTAGTCTTGCGTCTATAATCCAAAACCTACTTCAATTTCTCATTATTCTTATGTCGATCCGCATCGCGATTCGTTTTCTTCTCTAGGTTCTTTTTCAATGCTTCTTCCAAATCTACTCCTGTCTGGTTCGCCAAACAAATCAGTACGAAAAGCACATCCGCCATTTCATCACCTAAATCTTTGTTCTTATCCGATTCTTTTTCGCTCTGTTCACCATACCGACGAGCAATAATTCGTGCCACTTCGCCAACTTCCTCCGTCAACATCGCCATATTGGTCAACTCGTTGAAATAACGAACACCGACCTCCATAATCCACTTGTCGACTATATTTTGCGCTTCTTTTATTTCCATTCTCTGACTATTGTCTATTGACGTTGACTGGTGACCTTTTTAAATTCGCATCTGTCAATGTTAAAGGTTAAAAGTCAAAGTCTATTATTATTCTTTATTTTTCGAATCTAATGTTATTGTCACCGGTCCATCATTTATCAATCGAACTTTCATATCTGCTCCAAAGATCCCACTGTGTACTTTTCTTGGAATCTGAAGTTCCGCCTTCTTCAGAAAATCTTCGTACAAGGGAATAGCAATTTCTGGTCGAGCTGCTTTGATGAAACTCGGTCGTTTACCTTTTTTGGTTGAGGCGTGCAAAGTAAATTGACTGATCACCAAAAATTCTCCATTTTGATCCAACAAACTTTCGTTCATTTTTCCATCTGCATCAGAGAAAATTCGCATCTGCAATATCTTTGAAAGCATCCAATCGATGTCATCCCCATTATCCTCCGTTTCAATTCCAAGTAAAATTAATAGACCCGAATTTATTTTACCATTTATTTTTCCGCTTATTTCAACAGAAGCTTCCGAAACTCTTTGAATTACAGCTCTCATCCGTAAATGTTCTTTCGGTAATTCTCGCTTGCATCTTCGTGCAACATGGTCCAATAACTTTCATAGCGACTTTCGGCAATTTCGCCATTTTCAACTGCTTCTTTCACTGCGCATTTTGGCTCGTTGATGTGCTGACAATTATTGAACTTGCAATTCTCCATTCGCTCGCGCATTTCTGGAAAATAATGTCCGATGTGTTCTTTTTCTATATCGATAATTCCAAAAGCTCTAATCCCTGGCGTGTCTACTATAAATCCACCTGAAGATAATGGAAACATTTCGGCAAAAGTCGTTGTGTGTTGACCTTGGGCATGCGCTTTGGATATTTCTCCAATTCGTGCAGAAAGATCCGTGTCGATTGCATTGATTAATGAACTTTTTCCAACACCAGAGTGTCCACCAATCATTACTTGTTTGCCTTTTATTTCAGCTTTCAGAAAATTGACGGAAGCTTCATCAAACGTCGAAATTTTGTGACAAGGATATCCAATAGCTTCGAATTTTTCAATGATTTCATCAATTTTAACCAAATCCTTTTCGTTGTACTGATCCATTTTGTTGAACAATAAACTACACGGAATTCGAAATGATTCGGCTGAAACTAAAAAACGATCGATGAAGGCTAAGTGTGTGTTTGGCGAGTGAATCGTAACCATCAAATAAGCTCGATCGACATTCGCCGCCAAAATCTGCATTTGTTTACTCAGGTTTGTCGATTTCCGAACGATGTAATTTCTTCTCGGTTCCACATCTACAATTACACCGCGATTTTCATCATCTCGTTCAGGTGAAAGTATCACTTCATCTCCGACTGCCACAGGATTTGTCGTTTTCAAACCAGACATGCGAATCTTACCGCGAAGTCTACAAACGATCATTTCTCCGTCCTGCTCAAGCACGTTGTACCATTTTCCGGTCGATTTTAAAACTTTTCCTTTGGTAATCATTGGCGGCAAAGATAGTTAATTCCAGGAAGCTGTTGGCTTTTAGCTATTGGCTATTGGCAAAAGAATAGTTAAAAGCCAAAGGCCAATAGCTAAAAGCCAACAGCCAAAGATGAAAGTTTTAGACCTTATTCAAAGTGAAATTTCATTATCTTCGCCCTTCAAAACAACCCAAATGTCAATAGAGGTAAAAAACCTGACCAGATACTACGGTGAACAATCTGCTGTAAACGAAATAAGTTTCGAAGTGAAAAAAGGAGAAATAGTTGGTTTCTTAGGTCCAAATGGTGCCGGTAAATCAACAACGATGAAAATCATTACGGGTTTCATTCCTTCTACTTCGGGTGACGTGAAAGTATGTGGTTTGCCAGTAAGTGTTGATTCTTTGGATACTCGAAAATTGATTGGTTATCTCCCAGAAAACAATCCTTTGTATACGGACATGTATGTGAAGGAATATTTGACTTTTGTCGCGAATATTTACAAAATTAAAAATGTAAAAGAGCGCGTTGCGGAAATGATCAAAGCGGTTGGGCTGGACATAGAACAAAACAAAAAGATTGGTGCTCTTTCAAAAGGATATCGTCAACGGGTTGGTTTAGCGCAAGCGATTATCCACGATCCCGAAGTTCTTATTTTAGATGAGCCAACTTCTGGTTTAGATCCCAATCAATTGGTTGAAATACGCGAGTTGATTCGGAAAATTGGTAAAGAAAAAACGGTAATGCTTTCCACGCATATTATGCAAGAAGTGGAGGCAATTTGTGATCGAGTGGTGATCATTAACCGAGGAGAAATTGTTGCCGATGGTAAACCAAACGAACTTCAATTGGAGAAAAATGTAGTAACCGTTTATGCTGAATTTGAAGGTGAAGTACCAAAAAATAAATTGAAAGCCATCAGCCAAGTTCGAAAAGTAGAGAAAGTTGGAGATGGTTGGTTGTTTGAAGGAACTGCAGATGCCGATTTGAGAAAACGTATCGCGCAATTCGCCCAAGAACAAAAATTACTCGTATTGACACTCCGAGTAGAAGAAAAACGATTAGAAGAAGTATTTAAAGATTTGACTACGAAGAAGTAGATATTTAGGACCCAAGACGATAGGACTTAGGACGGAAAGACTTTATATAATCTCGCGTCAGTCCGGAGTCTTTTCGTCCATCCGTCTTGACTCAAAAATAAAAAATAAAAAATGCCCAAAAATTTTATCGCCGAAATGCAATGGAGAGGAATGATTCACGATATCATGCCTGGAACGGAAGATGCGCTCAACAAGCAAGTTCGATCTGGTTATATTGGTTTTGATCCAACTGCAGATTCACTTCATGTCGGGCATCTGGTACAAATTATGACGCTCGTTCATTTTCAAAGAGCAGGTCACAAGCCGTTTGCTTTGGTTGGCGGAGCAACGGGTATGGTGGGTGACCCATCTGGGAAATCGAGCGAGAGAAATTTATTGGATGGTGATACTTTGAACCATAATGTGGAATGTGTGAAAGATCAACTTTCTCGTTTTCTTGATTTTAATTCGAGTGAAACGGGTGCCGAAATGGTGAACAATTATGATTGGTTCAAAGAAATGAACTTTTTGGATTTCATTCGCGACGTTGGAAAACACATCACCGTGAATTACATGATGGCGAAAGATTCTGTAAAAAAACGACTAGAAACAGGACTTTCATTTACAGAGTTTTCTTATCAATTGGTCCAAGGTTACGATTTCTACTATTTGAATAAACACAAAGATTGTATTGTGCAATTAGGAGGTTCTGATCAATGGGGAAATATCGTTACAGGTACAGAATTGATTCGTCGCAAAAGTGGAAATGAAGCGTATGCTGTGACAACACCTTTGATTAAAAAAGCGGACGGAACAAAATTCGGAAAAACTGCTTCAGGTGCTGTTTGGTTGGATGAAAATAGAACTACTCCATATGAGTTTTACCAGTTTTGGTTGAATTCTAGCGATGCTGATGCTGAAAACTATATAAAGATTTTCACGCTCTTAGAAAAAGAAGTAATCGATAAAATAATTACAGAACATCAAGCAGAACTGCACTTGCGCAAATTGCAAACTGCCGTCGCTGAAGATATTACGATTCGCGTTCACGGACAAGAAAAACTGGATACGGCTATTGCTGCAAGTCAAATCCTATTCGGTAAATCTTCTGCAGACGATTTACGCAAGCTTACTGAAAAAGACTTCTTCGCTATTTTTGATGGAGTGCCAACAGCCGAAGTAAGTCGTGCTGATGTGGATGCTGGAATGAACTTGATGGATGCTTTTGTTGGGAAAACAGATTTTTTACCGTCCAACGGAGAGGTAAAACGAGGGCTGAAAGAGAATTCCATTTCTGTTAACAAAGAGAAAGTAAACGGAGACTTTTCGATTACGAAAGAAACCTTGATCAACGATAAATATGTTCTTCTCGGAAAAGGAAAAAAGAACAATTATATACTAGTTGTGAAATGATTTTTTGTTTCCTCCCTTAGGGAGGGATTAAGGTGGGTGTCGCCGAATAATTATTATTCTAACTGAATTCCTAATACTCCACCCCAAACAAAAACAACCCTTGTCCAGGTGCCGACATACTAGCCTCCTGTCTGTCCATTTTACTCAGAATAACTTTCATTTCTGAAGGTTCTTTTTTGCCGTATCCGATTTCCAAAAGCGTTCCGACAGTTGCTCGTACCATATTTCGTAGGAAACGATCGGCCGAAATCTCGAAATAGTAATTTGATGCATCAACTTTGACCCATTTGGCAGTTGTAACATCGCAAATATTCGTTTTTACATCTGTATGCAATTTCGAAAGCGAGGTAAAATCTTGTTTGCCCAAAATATATTGACACGCTTCATTCATTTTATCGATGTCAATTTCAGATCGAATAAAAACACTTCTATCCAGAATAAAGGGGTCTTTCTCCGTATGAATGAAATAGCGATACGTGCGTTTTGTTGCGCCGAATCGGGCATGCCAATCTGCAGAAACTTCTTTGATGCCTTGTATAACGATATCGTCTCCAACCATGCTGTTGAGCTTGTAATGAAGGATCTTAATATCCGTTTCGTTAGGAACGTCAACATGAAAAAAATACTCGCTAGCGTGAACGCCGGCATCGGTTCTTCCACATCCGACAATTCCATGTTCTTTTTGGCCCATAAGTCTAAAAAAACATTCTTCAATTGTACTTTGGACAGTCACTCCATTCGGCTGTTTTTGCCAACCGTGAAAGTTCGTTCCTCGATACGCTATTTTCACTGATAATCGTTTCACGAAGCAAAACTAAGGAATAAATCTTATTTTTATTTTTCACATTGAGGAGTCAATCAACTACGTTGACATTGTCACCGGATTTCACAGGGCTAAACGAAACGAATAAATTGAATTTTAGCTGGTTTCCGAATCCAACGAGTGATTTTCTAAATGTAGAGGTAGATGAGTTGTACTTAGGTGAAACACTTTATTTTTATTCCACTGATGGACGATTGATTAAAACGGTTGTTTTATCGGAAGCTAAATTGTCAATTGATGTGAAAGATTTGACCAACGGATTTTACGTTGGTCGTTTGGCAAATGAAACGAACGTTGTCTTTAGATGGATAAAGAACTAATTCTCATTTGAATTCTCAATGGAACCTTCAACAGTCGCGTTAATCGAATTGTTGGAGGTTTTTTTTTACTCTTTAGTTTTATCCGATTTTAAATATCCCATATCATACATGGCGATGGTAGCCGCAACTATTGTTACCACTGGTGCCATGGAGGCCAACAACCACATGAAAAGATGAAGGAAGAAATCTGAAATGGATGCGTCAACACTTTCTTGTGTAGCGAAATCAAATAAAATCGAAAGGTCGACTGGCATTAAAATAAGAGCTGAATAAACACCGCCAATAACTACCGCTAGTCCACGGTGTTTTCGGATGAAAATGATACTCTCGTCAATGTCTAATTTGCGGCGTTCGTTCACGTAATCGAGAAAACTAAATCCATAATAGAAGAAACCTATCAAAAATGTTAAATAAAAAATTGGTGCTGATTGGGCATCTTTCCATCCTAAAATACTCACGATAAAAATGATGAGAAAAAAGGTGTATTCCCACATCAAATTTCGCACAACGATTCTAAAACTTCTTTGAATGTCATGCCACAACTGCTTCGCATTGAAAGGATAGATTTTACCCGTTAATTTCTTCTCTGTTTTTTGAGAGAGGAAAGAAAGCATCGGTGAAAGAATTACCACGACCATATATTTTGCAAACTTCATGAGTAAAATAGCAATGGTCAACTCTACCAAAACACGCAACGAAGCCCAAACTATATCGTTTATCGTATCCATCGGGAAGGTAACTTGTCGATTACTGATCAAATCTCCAACGTAATAAATTCCCAACATCAGAAGTGCAGGAGGAAGGAAAAACCAATACAAATGATTCTGGAAAATAAATTGAAACGCCTTTCTAAACGCTTTCAATCCCGACCAAAACTGCTGTAAATAAAGCATGGGCAAAAGTAAGAACAAAAACTGCAATATAAGTGAAAGAGGGAAAAGTGTTAAAGTCGAAAGTGAAGAGCGTCGAGGTTTGCAAATCATTTCCAAAACTCCGCACTCAGGTACTTTTCACTCTTCACTAAAAAACTTTCCACCAAAAACACTATCTTTGCGCTTTCTTTTTTCTTTCCAATTGAAGCTAAAAGATTGATAATCAATAAATACGAAAACATGATACTGAATTCTCTAACAGCCATTTCACCCATTGACGGAAGATACCATGCCAAAACATCGGAACTTCGTCCGTATTTCTCAGAATTTGCTTTAATAAAGTATCGCGTTATCGTTGAGATTAAATATTTAATGGCACTTGCCGAAGAAGGAATCGCTGGAATGGATGATTTTCCAAAGGAGAAATTCACCAATTTACATGCTATTATTTCTAATTTTTCAGAAGAAGATGCAACATGGATCAAGGACACAGAGAAAGTGACCAACCATGATGTGAAAGCGGTTGAGTATTTTGTTAAGGATAAAATGCGCGAACTGGGCTTAGAAAAGTATCTTGAATTTGTTCATTTTGGCCTTACATCACAAGACATCAATAACACAAGTATTCCACTTTCGTTGAAAGAAGCGGTGAACGAACAATATTTACCTCTTTTTGATTCCATGTTGAATCAATTAAAAACGTATCAAGAAGTTTGGAAGAACATTCCGCTTTTGGCAAGAACGCACGGTCAGCCTGCTTCACCAACTCGCTTAGGGAAAGAAATACAAGTTTTCGTTGAACGTTTGGAAGTGCAAGTAGAGCAATTGAAAAACATGCCATATTCTTCAAAATTCGGAGGAGCAACGGGGAATTTCAATGCACATCATATTGCTTATCCTAATCACAACTGGAAGGCTTTTGCAAACAAATTTGTCAACGAAACTTTGGGTTTAAATCGTTCGCAAACAACTACACAAATTGATCATTACGACAATTTAGCTGCACTTTTTGATTGTTTGAGACGAATTAATACCATTATTCTGGATTTGGACCGAGATATGTGGACTTATATTTCTATGGATTATTTCAAACAAAAATTGAAAGAGGGTGAAATTGGTTCGAGCGCAATGCCACACAAAGTAAATCCAATCGATTTTGAAAATTCAGAAGGAAATATTGGAATTGCAAATGCTTTGTTTGAGCACCTATCGTCAAAACTTCCAGTTTCTCGTTTGCAAAGAGATTTAACGGATTCGACTGTCTTGAGAACAATAGGGATGCCTTTTGCGCATACTTTTATTGCCATGAAATCGACTTTAAATGGTTTGAATAAACTGTTGTTGAATGAAGCGGCAATTTCGGCTGATTTAGAAAATAATTGGGCAGTTGTTGCCGAAGCGATTCAAACCATCTTAAGAAGTATAGGTTTCGAAAAACCATACGAAGCTTTGAAAGGTTTGACTCGAAAGAACGAAGCGGTGACCAAAGAATCAGTTCACGTATTTATCGAATCATTGGCTGTTTCAGATGAGGTAAAAGGAAGATTGAAAACAATCACGCCTCAGAATTATACAGGAATTTAATTTTTCGAGAAGGACAGAGGTCCGATTTACTTGTCGGCAGACAGAGCGCAGTTGATTTCGAGGTCTGAGCGCTTGCCTATAAGCTAGAAAGGGAGTCGAGACCGTCTATTTAACTATAGCTTTCTTCAAAGCCTCTTTTTCCTCGGCATTAAGCGATGCTTTTTTTTCTTTGGCTTTCAAGCAGCACAACAATCTATGTAAGACTTTGCTGTCCTTTTCATACGCGCCGCAATTCTTGCAAATAAATAAATGGAATCGCATTTTCATCGCCTCCACAAAATTTAACTTTTGCCAGAAAGATTTTTCCACGCTTGTATGAGTTTCCTCGCACATTAAACTATGGCCATTTTCACAATCCTTACTCACGATAAATACTTTTTATCCATACATCCGCGCAATCGTGCTTTTGCTCTGTGCACGATTACCCAGAAATTAGACGAGGTTATTGAAAACTCCTTACTTATTTCTTTACCATTTTTTTCATCGTAGTATTTGGCATGTAAGATTTTTCGCCATTGATCAGGTAAGTGGTCCATACACATGTCCATAATCGACCGACTTTCAGCTTCTTCTGCTAGTTCAGCCGGATTTTTAGGGTTTTGGTGCATAACAGTATCATTTATTTCATCCGATATTTCGTCTGAAGGTATGCACCCATTGTTGCGTTTGTCTTTTCTCCAATAATCAATAATCTTGCGATTTAGAATAGTCGTCATCCAGGTCCGCAAGGAACTTCTGCCTTCAAATTGGTCGATTTTCTCTAGCGTTGTTGGCAAAGTTTCCTGCAACAGATCAATGGAAATATTCAGATTCTTCAATTTAGACATGGCAAATTGAAAAAGATAATCACCGTGATTTTCTACTAAGTTTTCGGTGGAGTTTAATACTTGTGTTTCTTCTGAAATAGTCTGATAAACGCTTAAACCTATTTTTTGGTTTCACTTATTCCGTATTTATTTTTGAATCGCTTTACCCAAGTATACAAAATGAGCAACGCTGAAACAAAAGTAAAAGAACGTCCAAAGAAATCACCGTATTTGGAATAGATTGTCAATTCTTTGTTCCTATTTAGGGTTCCAACTATGGTTGATGGCACCCACCAGGCCGTTTTTTGAATAATATCCCCTCGTTGATTGATGATGGCACTCGAACCTGTATTGGCACTTCGTGCTACAGCTCGCCTGTTTTCAACTGCTCTTAGTCGTGCGAATGCCAAGTGTTGTTTGTAACCTGGCGTATCCTTCCACCAACCATCATTCGTAATAATGGCAATATATTCAGCTCCTTTTCTTACTTGTTCTGCAACGAATTCACCATAAACGGATTCATAACAAACAACAGGTGCAAACCACCCATTCTTACCTTTGAAAATCATAGGTTCTTCAGAAACTCCTAGCGAACCCGAAGCGCCATCTAAATTAATTGCCCATTTGTCGAGGAAAGGTAAATAAGAGATAAATGGAACTTTTTCAACACCCAATACCAATTTGGATTTATGAACAAATTCATTCTCTCCATTCGGACGCATTATATAGGAAGTGTTGTAGCTCTCCCAATATCCAGGACGGTTGCTAAAAGCACGTGAAGCACTCGAGTTTTTTTTGTCGAATATTTTGCTCGTTGAAGCGCCTAAAAGGAAATCGCAATTCCATTTTTGAACTGCAGAATCTAATGAGTTGTAAAAAGAGTATGCCCCAATTTGATCCTCATAAAACTCATAACTTAAGGTTGTTTCTGGTGCAAGCACAAGATCAGTCTTTTCTGTTATTTTTCCTTTTGTTAATGCCAGGGTTTTGTCAATTTGACCTTGCAATGGCGACGTAAATTTTTCCGTGTACGGATCTATATTCGGTTGAATAATGACTACGTTTTCTGGATTCGATTTCTCAGAATAACTGAAGTATTGCAACAAAGAAATACTAGTTGGAACAGCAAGAAATAAAATCATAACGAGCAACAAAGCTTGCTGACTTTTTATCGCCTGACCTTTCAAGTATTTGTTTTTGAGTAATTTAAAAACAAAAAGGTTGATGATTAATATCCAGATAGTTCCACCTAAGATTCCGGAGAAATTATACCATTGTACGAGCCAAGGAACGCGCGCAAAAGTGTTTCCTAAATTCAGCCACGGCCAAGAAACTTCCCAATGAAAATGCAAATATTCGAATGCTACCCAAAACAAGATTAAACTAATGTATCCTTCTTTAGGACCGATGTGTTTTTTTGCTAAATGATAAAAATAAAAGACAAACGCCATTAAGAATGAGTTGGCTAAAACAGCCATGACGGCACCGCCGAAACTTGCGAAGTAAATCCACCATGTAGTTATCAGATTATATAAAAAAAAGGCAATAAATGCATGCATCCAGACTTTCTCTGATCGATAGTTTTTTCTTGAAATATAATCCTCTAAAAGCAACAAAGGCACCCAAGCTACGAAACTCAGTATGAACAAGCTGCCGGTAAAAGGGAAGGAAATACCCATTAACGTTCCTGTCAATACGCTGAGTCCGAAACGTTGAGTTTTGCTAAGGTTTTTCATAAAAAGTAAAAGTATAAAAAAACACCAAGCGAAAACTTGGTGTTTTAATTATGTTTGAAGAAACTTGAAATTAGATTGTAATTATCGCTTCCTTTTTACCGTATTTCAACTTAGCTTTGTTATCGCAATCGCCAGAACCATAATCCAACATCGCTTCTTCTTTAATGGAAGGTGCAGAGATTGTGAAAATTGCACCTTTAATCCAACGACATTCCATTTGAATTTTCAAAGGCTCAGTAATTTTCATGGTGTATTCAACTTCTTTTGTGTTCACCCCATTTGCAGAACCAGTATACGTGTATTCGTCATCTTGAATGTAAGGTGTGTTCTTACCGGAAACATATGTTCTTACGAAATTGCCGTTCCATTTAAAGGTTCCTCTATCTTCTGGTATAGTAACGGTTGCAGCTTAGTTTATTTTTGAAGTATTCAGATTTGTCAATGTAATTGATCTTGATCCATCAATCTGGTTGTCATTAACAAAATAATTTCTCGTTGATGTTTTGATAGTGCTACCAAAATTTACAAATCCAGTCGGAGCAGAAACTGTTAATATTCCATGTCTTCTTTTTCCATCTGCACAAACACAATCACTTGTGCCATAATCAATAATTATTCCTTTTGAAACTCCAGTTGTGTCATGCGTTATGGCCGCTCAGGTTGCAGCAAATGAAGTGTAAGAACCATGAATTGCTTCTGCAGTCATAATACCAATATCGTTCATAGATGTTTGTGCTGTTGAACTTTGTTTTGCAATTTCAGCAGAATCGTTTTTGTCCTGATTTTTTCGACAAGAAACGGCTAAAACAGAGACCGTAATAAACAAAAAATAATCAATTGAAAATAAAATCGTTTCATAATAATTTAAATTATTAGTAAATACTCTATTATAGTACAAGTAGGTTAATTATCTTACAGAACGTAATGAATTACGAATTTATCTGAAATGGTGTAAAGGTTTGATTGTCCGTTGGATGTGGAAATTCCAAAGCTAATTTGACCTTGATTGTTTTCCGTAGGAATGAGATTTCCGTCCTTGCGAAATAAACTTATTCGATTAGCCATTCCATCCAACACTCCCAGAACGGAACCTTTGCCTGTTTTTTCATATCGCTTTATGCAATCCACAGAATTTATATTCATTTTAATGGTTCTTAGAATTTTGCCAGTTTCAGAATAATGAAAGACTTTGTCTCCGTCTTTAATGTAAAAACTGTTATCATCGATTTTGTCAGGTCGCATCCAGTTGATTTGTGAATGCTGCGCCAAAACAGTTTTTATACCTCGTTGATTGTATTTTATAAGTTGGTTGTTTTCAGTAGAATAAAATACTATTTCGTTTTGTAACACTGCGGTAATTGCGCCGATTGGTAATGGGAAGGTGCGTAGTAATTTCTTTTTCTCCGCTTCAATCATAGCGAAATCACCGTCGCCTTGAAAACCGAAAAACAACCTTTTTTGTGATACCCAAGCAATAGGAGGAGAGGTAAGATTACTTACTTCTACTTTTCCGGTTTGTACTATTTCACCAGCGTCATTTATCCAAAAATAATTTCCCGCGTTGCTTGTAGCAAGAAAATTCGTTTTTCCTTTCCATGTAAATGTGGTGATTCGTTTGCTAATGCCTTCTGAAATATTTAAGGGAAATCCTTTCACGTACTTTCCACTGGTCGTCAATACATGGACCTTAGTTAAACCAGTAATCAAGAATTCAGTGTTTTTACTATTTATCCACTGCATCTCTCCTTTTGTATCTTCTTTGAGATTGATTTCAAAATGTTTTTTATTCCTAGTGATTCCATATAAAGTGTTCGCATCGGAAACCGCAAATGCAATATCATTAGAAGGGTGAGTCAGCAATAATTTTCCAATACCGTTCATGGCAAAACCTACCGTGCTTGATTCCATAGATCTTGTTGGCTCAACCATTTTAGCCGCTTTAACTTCTACTGTCATGGAACTGCCATTATAGGTAGTTACGGCAACTTTTTTCTCACTGGTCCATTCCCTGAAACAAACTGTTTTTGGTGTTTCATTGTATATTTTATCTGTTTTCTTTTTATTCAATGAAAGCATTTGACCTAATTCTAAACTAGCTTCCAAATCCAACAACGCATCCTCGTTTTCAGCAAATAAAACATAGTCCTCAAAAACGTGCATGTAGAAACCAGATTTTGGATTATTTGGAAAGTTCTTTGTAATCGATAAGTCTTTGTAATGTCGATTGCTGTTATCCTGCACATCTTTGTAATTGTCTATATACAGGCTAGGTTCTTTTCCTTTTGCTAAATCCATTAAAAGAAATGGGTGGTTCTTATATTCAAATATTACCATCCCCATATTTGCCCATTTATTCGCTATGCTTTCCTGAAACGTTGGATCATTACGAATGGTATAATTTCTTTCCTGAAATTGATAACTCGTTATGAAATCTGGGATTCTATTAGCAAACATTTCCCGATCGTTGATACTTTTGTAACTAGACGTTTTATGAACGGCTCGGCTATAAGTTGAAATCACGCCTTCGTTCTGATAATAGTCGGTTACAGTGGGTGTTTCGTTTGTGAACTGAACGATAGAACAAGCACTTTTTTTGTCAAAAGTATACCACTTTTCGTTGGTGTTGTTCGTTGTTTCGGAGGCAATGTATACTTCCATTACACCCTTATTTCTCTCAATTGTAAACTCTTTCCATAAAAACTTTTTGGAGGTAACTTCGATTATATCATGGCCTTTGAAAAGCTCTTTGATTCGTTCGTTATTGATGGGTTCCGTTTTTTCAATCACAACATGAGCTTTTCGTTCCGAAATAATCATCCGTTCGTTCTTGCTTTGATTGGATTTTAAAATAGAAACTAACTCTGACAATCTTGGTTGAACATAGAAATCAACGTAGGTCAATTCAATTTCAGAGGCACGATTGATAATAAGTACACGACCATCCTCTTGCCCAAAAAGTCGTTCAGGATTTTCGTTGCCTGAAAAATTGATTAATTCTTGACCAGCGAAAAAGATCCATATCAAGGAAGCAATGGTCAAGATTAAAAAAAGGAAATTCCGAATCATGGAGGACTGCTGATTATATCTAACAAAAATAAAGTATTGTCGGGCCTCTTTTGTTTGGTCTGAAAGAAAGTCTCAACAACGGTTTGTTTAATCAAATTGCAATTCGGTTTGAACCCCAGGAAGAAGTTGAAAGGTCATTCGATGATACTCATTACTGCCATGTCTGGAAATTGCCTCACGATGTTGTTTGGTTGGGTATCCTTTATTTTTGTGCCAAAGATATTCTGGAAACTTTTTATCTAGTTCACGCATTATTTCATCTCTATTTTCTTTGGCTAATATGGAGGCCGCTGCAATACTTTGGTATTTTCCATCTCCTTTGATGACCAAAGTGTGTTGGATATCTTTGTAGGAATGAAACCTATTTCCATCTACTAAAATGTGGTCAAAATTACTTTTAATTTGGTCGAGAGCCTTGTGCATAGCTGAAAAACTGGCATTCAAAATGTTTATTTCGTCTATTTCTGCAGGCGAACAGATTCCAACCGCCCAGGCGAGTGATTTTTCTTCGATTTCCAGCCGTAATAGTTGACGTGTTTTTGTTGTAATTTTTTTAGAATCATTTAGACCTATTATTGGATTATTAGGATCGAGAATAACAGCAGCAGCGACAACTGGTCCTGCCAAACAACCGCGCCCTGCTTCATCGCAACCGACTTCCAATTTGTCTTCGAACATAAAGGAGAGAAGTTTCGAAACAGGTTTGTTTTTTTTGTTTGACATAAAAAAAGAATGATCTAGGTGTAAAGTTAATGTTTACCTTTTTGAAAGCAATTCAAGCGATTTGTTTTAACTTTTGAAAGTTGGTTAGCTTTTTGTACTTTGGTATTCAGTTAAAAACACAAAACCATGAATATTAAAACTATCTTTTCAATACTGACAATCTGTTTCGCCTTTGCCTCCGTAACTTCGGCGCAAGATAAATTTGCCAAAGCCATTAGCCAAGATGAATTTGTGACCTCACATGAAAAAGGGTTATTCACCTTTGAACTCCCAGAAGATATAACAGCAAAAGACGTTGAGTTAAGTGCAGAATTTTATACTATTTACTTTACTGTTGTTTTCAATAAAGAAACACATCTTGTAAATATAAAGTTGCAAGACAGTGAAGACCGCGCTGTGCACGTGATGGGTAGATTGTTTATATCATTAGGAATTAGAGAAATTCGGTACATGGAGAAGAAGTATACCATAGACGAGTTTTACGCTACTTACTTAAAAGATGGTAAAAAGGGGTAATAACACCCGAAAAACCATAGATTTTTCCGACTTTTGTAAAAAAAAATACAATGAAAAATTATGTGTTTGGCTTTTTAGCCGTGGCAATGCTTGTTAGTTCGTGCTTTGATCCATCGAAAAAAGAAGTAGTAGGTTATTCAGAATATGGACCCCATTCTGTTGATATCGCCAAAGCAATTCCGATTGATGTAATGGTGGCTGATTTCAAAGTGAATGCAAGTGTCCGTAAAGCGTATACTGTAACAGCTGAAATTGAAGAAGTTTGTGCGAAAGCTGGATGTTGGATTAACATCAAACAAAAAAGCGGTGCTGAAATGATGGTTCGATTCAAAGATCACTTTACTATTCCAACAGATACAAAACTTGGAACTCAAGCTTTTCTTCATGGAGATTTGTTTGTGGATACTATTTCAGTAGACATGTTACGTCACTTCGCTGAAGATGCAGGTAAAACTCAAGAAGAAATTGAAAAAATTACAGAAGCTAAAATCAATATGGGTTTTGAAGCAGATGGAATTAAATTTTTACCTGCGAAGAAAAAATAATATCATTTAAATAAAAAACAAAGGGGCGAAAAATTTTTCGCCCCTTTGTTTTTAAAACCGTCCGTTTAATTTGGTCGATCTTGTTTGATTAATAACAATATTCATTTGCCTCGATTATTTTTCCTGCAATCAAATGACGCAATTCTTTCGGATTGATTTCATTCGTTTTCGTGAATCGTTTCACACCCATTAACATCATTTTTCTCTCATCACCTTCAGCGAATGAATAAATTGCATCTTTCGCATGTTTCGCAATTTTATCTGAAAGATCGAAAAACAATGTTTTTACCATGGCAATTTGTGGAGCCAATTCTTCTTCAGATTTATTGATTAAGGCCTTTTGAACACGTAACAAGGTGCTTTCGGCTACATACGTATCTATTGCAATATCAGAAATACTCATTAGTACTTCCTGCTCTTTTCCTAGGGTTTGCATTAATTTTTGAACTGCTGAACCTGCTACCATCAAAATTGTTTTTTTGAATCCTTCAAGCATCAAATCTTCTTTTGCAAAAACACCTTCTGGTAAGTCGTCCATTGGCGGAATGCTCATCAATTCTCCAGCAACTTTCATGGCTGGTCCCATAAGGTCCAATTCACCTTTCATGGCACGTTTCAAAATCATATCAACAGTTAACATTCGATTGATTTCGTTCGTTCCTTCAAAAATTCGATTGATGCGTGCATCTCTATATCCTCTTTCTACTGAAGATTCGGCAGAATAACCCATTCCTCCATAAATTTGAACGGCTTCGTCCACACAATAGTCTAAGCATTCAGAGCCAGCAACTTTCAATATAGCACATTCAGCGGCAAATTGTTCGATTCCCTTTAAAGTAGCCTGGCCTTTATCCATTCCACTCTCCTTTAAAGCTGCAATGGCATCTTCAATATTCTGGGATGCACGGTATGTTGCAGATTCAAGTGCGTAGGTGCGAATAGCTTGTTCAGACAGTTTGTATTTTATGGCTCCATATTTTGAAATTGGACGACCAAATTGTTCTCTTTCGTTGGCATAAATAACAGATTCGGTGATACTTTGTTTCGATCCTCCTAGAACACCTGCTGCTAGTTTAATCCGACCAATGTTCAAAATGTTAATGGCTATCTTAAATCCGTTTCCGCGTTCAGATAGCATATTTTCAGCTGGAACTTGCACATTGTTGAAGAATACTTGTCGAGTGGATGAACCTTTGATTCCCATCTTTTTCTCTTCGGGGTTTAAGGTAATTCCTTCCGAATCTGCTTCAACCAAAAAAGCAGTCAAATTCTTGTCGTCTTCAATTTTAGCAAATACAGTCATGAAGTTTGCAAATCCACCATTGGTGATCCACATTTTTTGACCGGTTACGGAATAAAATTTTCCATCGGCAGAAAGAACAGCTTTCGTTTTACCCGAATTTGCATCCGAACCTGCACTTGGTTCTGTTAAGCAATAAGCCGCTTTCCACTCACCTGAAGCCAATTTAGGAATGTATTTTTCCTTTTGTTCTTCATTACCATAATATAGTAAAGGCAAAGTTCCAATTCCTGTATGTGCTCCATATGCCACAGAAAACGAATGTCCAAGTCCCAGGTATTCAGTTGCTAACATGGTCGTATTGAAGTCGACTCCCATTCCACCGAGATTTTCAGGTACAGAAAGACCTAGTAGACCTAGTTCGCCCGCTTTATCCATAATAGACTGCATCAATCCATCTTCCATACCGTCAATTCGATCTAGATTTGGTTTGATTTCTTGATTGATAAAATCTGTACACATCTGAGCAATCATACGCTGCTCTTCCGTGAAATCCTCTGGAGTATATATTTCCTCAGGTGTCGATTTTCTGATTATGAATTCACCACCTTTTATTGCTTTAATTGTTGATTCTGACATTTGATGTTGGTTTTATATAGCTAATATACGAAAAATATTATTTTCATATGCATGCATAGTAAATAATTATGTTGAATTCACTAAATTTAACGTAAAACCAAAACTTGTTATGTCTATTTTCCGGTTTACTTTGTTGCTGACTACTATTTTATTGAGCGCATGCCGAGCGAATACTCAAGTTGAAGAATGAATAGTCAAGGATTCGACGAAAAACATCAAAATAAATGGGTTTAGTTTCGTGGCTTCGAGCACTCCTTATGCTCTTGGAGAATTGGATGTTTTAAAACAAACCCATGCCAATCATTTAGTAATCATGCCGTTTGGGTTCATGCCTACTTTAAAAAGTCCTGATTTACGTTTTGACCATCCGAGACAATGGTGGGGCGAACGAACGGAAGGTTGTATAGAAACAATAAAACAATGCAGAGAAGAAGGTTTTGAAATCATGCTTAAACCTCAAATTTGGATTGGAGGAGGAGATTTTACTGGATTTATTGAAATGAACTCGGAAACAGACTGGTTGCAGTTCGAAGAGAACTATGCGAATTTCATTTTAAACTTTGCCAGGGTCGCGGAGGATCAGAAGGTGGAGTTGTTTTGCATAGGAACTGAATTGGGAAAGTTTGTTTCAAACAGACCACAGTTTCGGACAAAGTTGGTAAATGAGGTGCGGAAAATATATAGTGGAAAGCTCACATATGCTGAGAATTGGGATTGTTTTGATAAACCCATTTTTCTGAAAGATATGGATTACATAGGAGTGGATGCCTATTTCCCCTAGAATGATGGGAAAAATCTATCGGAACAAGAGATTAGAGAAGGATGGAAGTCACATATCGAGAAAATGAAGATATGTGCTGAGAAGAACCAAAAGCAGATTCTGTTCACTGAATGCGGTTATCGAAGTATCGATTATGCTGGCGCAAAGCCATGGGATTTTGATAAAAAAGAAGCGGCAGTTAATCAAGAATTGCAATCACGCCTGCTCTCTGTTATGTTCGAACTTTGGTATAATGATTGGATGGCAGTCGGATACATTTAGAAATGGTTTCCGTTTCACAGTCGAGCAGGGGGCGAAAACGATGATCAATTTACACCACAGAACAAAATCGCGGAAAGAACGATATTAGATTTTTATAAGCTCTCTAAAAACTAACGCGCGATATCTATTTTCAACTTTTTCCCTTTTACTTTCTCGTTGATTATAACTGGCAGAATTGAATTGATTTTTTCTCGACTGATGGCAACAAATGACCAATGATCCAGGACAGTGATTAGTCCAATTTCACCTTTTTGCAAGCCGCCTTTCTTCGCGAGAAATCCAACGATATCAATTTTATTGATTTTATCCTTTTTCCCACCACTGAAATAGAGCGTATCCCAATTGGGGTTTTCGGGCAATTGGATTTCTTCCCTCTGATTAAACTCAGAAATAGTTTGATTTATATAGTCGGGTAGATTTTTCCCTTCTTCTGTTAAAACTAGTGCCAACCCTTTTTCCATCATACGGGCCGTTCGTCCATTACGATGTATGAAACCGTCCTCCTTGTGTGGCAATTGATAATGGATAACTGTTCCAATTTCTGGAATATCTAAACCTCGTGCTGCAAGATCCGTTGAAACTAAATAGTTTGCTGAACCATTGCGAAAACGAATCAAAGTTCGTTCTCTATCTTGCTGTTCCATTGCGCCATGAAAAGCCAAAGCCGGAACTCCCATTTCTTGGAGATGCTCACATATTCTTTCTGTCGCCTCACGATGATTACAGAAAATCATAGTGGGTTCGTTTGGCAGCGAACAAATTGTTTCAAAAAGACGGGGCAGTTTTTCTTCTTCTCCGTAGGTTACTTTCTGCAAAGTCAATTTAACTTTGATATCGTCTAAAAAGTTAACTTCAAAAGGATTCGTTATTCCAGTAAAGGATGGGATTTCTTCTAAAGTTGTCGCTGAAGATAAAATCGTATTTACCGAGCGAGGAGTGTGGTCAATTATATATCCGACTTCTTCTTGAAAACCCATTTCTAGGGACTTGTCGAATTCGTCTAAGACTAAGAACTGAAGGTTTTCCAAATTTACAGTCCCTTTTTCAATGTGGTCGCATAATCTACCTGGTGTTGCCACAAGTATCGATGGTTCAACAGTCAAACTTTGCTTTTCCGTTCGCATCGAATGACCACCGTAAACCACATTGAACTTGTGCTCGCTTGAACATTTTCGTCCAACGGTTTCTATTTGTAGAGCAAGTTCTCGAGTTGGACTAATAATTACTCCCTGAATACCAGTTGCGTTTGCATCAATGTTTTCCAATAAAGGTAAAAGAAAAGCTACTGTTTTACCTGAACCAGTTGGTGAATAAAGCACAACATCTTTGTTTTTCGGAAATGCTTCGAAAACAGATTCTTGCATTTCGGTCAGTTGTTCGAATCCTAAATTTGCGATGTATTCTTTTGTGCTTTCCTTCATTCGATAAAGGTACTTTAATATACAGAAAATTGAACTTTATTTGAAGGTGAATCGAAAACCGAGGAAACCACGAATTCCTTGATTGGATGCATATACATAGGTTGGGTCAAATGAAAGAGCATTTGGATTTTCAGCAGTTGGCACCACTTCTCCAGCGGTATTGAAAATTACCTTTTTATCAAAAGGGTCATGTGCTCTGGCAATGCTGTTGCTTGGTGGACGGAAATTGAGTAAGTTTTTAACACCCCCGTATAGTTCCCAGTTTTTTTTGAATTTCTTCGTGATTTGAAAGTTTTGAATACTAAACGTTTTTGAGAATGGATCTCTGTCGTCTAGTTCTCCTAGCAAAGGCAATTTCATTGGACCGTATATATTTCCTGTATAATCAAACGTTAACCCCTTTTTAGGTAGTTGATATTGAATTCGCCATGTTCCACTTGCGCGTTCGGTAAGAGGTTGAATTTTTCGTACGCCATTTTCAACGGTAACCACATTCATCAGAGCTCCCCCGGCATTTATTGTTAATCGCTTGCCAAAAATAAAATCGAGGTTCAAGGATACTCCAGCAGATTCAGCATAGCCCAATAAATTATCGTAAAAAATAACGTTAGGATCAGTATCATAATCAGGTAATATCTTGTTTGTGAAATAGGTATAAAACGTTGTAGCATCAAAGGTTAGGTAATGCTTCTTTTTTGTTTTTATTTGTTTCACGAAATTAATGTTTGCATTGTACGACTGTTCCGGTCGTAACTTATTTTTAAAAACAACAGTTCGTGCTCCCGTCAATGCGGCGTGGTCTTCTGTGAACACATTTGCTACGCGGTAACCATTACCTATACTTAAACGAAGTATGTTTTTACTATCCTTGCTATTCACTTTGTAATTAATTCGTGGCGAAAAGACGGCTCCGTGTATTGAATTGTAATCTGCACGAATGCCAACTAACAAACGGTTGTTTTCATTTAGTTTAAAATCATTTTGAAGAAATAGGCCGGGTAGATATATTTTGGAAGGAGAATTATCAGAAGGTGTTTCAGAACTTCCTGTTGCACTTGTATTGTCATCGTAATAGGTGTATCGATTAGAAATCCCCATCAACCAATCGTTTCTACCAATGGTTTTATTCCAAAGTAATTGTCCGAAAAGTATAGTTTGTTGAGCGAAAAAAGGTGTTGTTCCGTAGTACGAATTTTGTTGGTGACCGTTTGCTGAAAATTGAAAGAAAATATTCTCTTTCGTCGGAAGCTGATATGTTCCAAAAGTTTCCCATCGAGAAGTATAAATGCTTTCACCATATAAGCTGTCACCACCTCTATGCTCTGGCGTCCAATTCATATGTCCTCCCCATCGATCCTCATAAATATATCTACCTGCGATATTGAATGTTTTTTTCGATTTTCGGTTGATTTTAATTTTATTAAAGATTGAAATTCTATTTGAGAGTGTCAGATCCGTAAAGCCATCGTTGTTTTTGTCAATGGGTAATTGGTAATTGAAATAATTCACACCCAGTAATCCCATTACTTTTGGCGAAGCTTTATATTTCACCCCAAGATCTGTATTGAATTCACCCCAAGAGGTCGCGAAATGATCGAGAGAAGCCATTGACGCTTTTTCAGGGTCTTTTGTGATGATATTGATCAATCCACCAACGGCTTCTGAACCGTACAACGTAGAGGCGGGACCTTTTACTATTTCTATTTGTTCAACTAACGATTGAGGAATGCCACTTAAACCGTATACGGTAGAAAGGCCACTTACGATTGGCATACCGTCAATTAAAACCATAGTGTATGGCCCCTCTAATCCGTTTATATGTATATCTCCAGTATTGCATATATTACAATTCAGCTGGGGGCGAACTCCATTGATGTTTTGGATAGATTCAAAAATTGATGGGCTTGGGTTTGATTTAAAAAAGCACGTATTGTAAACTTCTATGGCTACAGGTGATTCTAAGCGTCCTACTGCTTTTAAAGTTCCAGTTATGACGACTTCATCTAACTCCTGAGGTTTATAATCTAAATTGATTTCTAGAAAATCATTATTTGTATTCACTTGAATGTTCACCGAGTCTTTTTGACCTGTGATTGTTTTTATCATTAGAACATGTTTACCAATTGGGACATTTGACAAAACGAACTGGCCTGTCTCGTCAGTGATCGCCCCATTGTTTGTTCCACTAATTTTTATAGAAGCTAAATGTTCTGGTGTGCCATCGACTTTTAACACCCCTGATATTGATCTTATTTGTGATAGAAGAGCTGAATTTACTGCGATTGCCAATAAAGTAATGAATAATTTAAAGGACATAAAGACTAAACTTTTGTGCAAATATATTATTTTATTAGATTAATCACAAATAAAAGTTAGTTTAATCTAACTTTTATTTGAAAAGTTAAATAAGTTATAATTGAAGAAGGCATACATTTTACTTACTTTTGAAAATCAAATTGCAGTTATGGCGTCAGCGACAGAAGAGAATTACCTAAAGGCTTTGTTAAAACTCTCAGGAGAAAAAGGGGAGTGTTCTGTTTCGGAATTGAGTAAGTTTTTAAAGGTAAGTACGCCAACCGCCAACTCCATGATTAAAAAGCTATCCGAAAAGAAGTGGATCAATTATGAGAAATACCGACCCATTCAATTGACCTATTTAGGCAAGAAAATGGCTGGGCTGGTTATTCGAAAACATAGATTGACGGAAATGTACTTGGTAGAATGCATGGGTTTCGGTTGGGAAGAAGTGCATGAAATTGCGGAGCAAGTCGAGCATGTTAAATCAGATGCTTTTTTCAACCGAATGAATGAATTATTAGGTGATCCTTCTGTTGATCCACATGGTTCGCCAATTCCCGAAAAGGACGGAAGTATAAAACGAAAAAAATACGTCAAACTTTCTGAAGGTAATCAAGGTCAAAAATTTCGCTTGACTTCTTTGAAAAATTCCTCTATGGATTTCTTAATGTTTTTGAATCGGCGCGAAATAAAATTGGGGTTGGTTCTAGAAATTCTTTCTGTAGAATCCTTTGATGGTAGTTTGGTTGTAACGTATGACCGACATAAAAAAGAAACGCTTAGCCAATCCGTTTGTGATAAACTATTGGTAGAAGCGGTGTAAAGGTTTTGGCAGACAAAATTTTGGAACCAATTATCTTTATACGGCAGAACCAATGTACGCCTTAATTCCAAAAATGAATCCCACTGTTAAGGGCGCAAATTCAGGATGGTGCTCAGAGAAAACGAAGGCGACGGTTCCAAAGAAAAACAATTGAAAGGAGGCAATGAATTCGACACGTAACTCTTCAATGTTCACTTTTTCGAATATTAGCAAAAGCGAATAACATCTCCCGCGCGATTTGATTGGAGCATTTTCTATATTCTTGCTGAGCATTCGAGGTTCCGTCGCTATGTTTTGGATCCTCAAATGGCAGAGAAAGTCTAAGTTCCGATCCTGAAACAATAGGACATGCTTGATCTGCACTTGCACAAGTCATTATGGCACCAAATTCTGACTTGGGAAGACTATGGTGTTCCAACGTTTTAGATTGACAAATACAGGCATTGCTTCTGTCATCGAATATGAAAAAATGGCGCGAATTTTCTTCGTCACCGGCAACAACAAGGTCAAATTCTAAACTTGAAAACGTATAAACTACACTGCTGGCAATGTTTGTTTCTTGTGTTCCAGTCGAATGCGTTTCCACATTTCCCTTACCATAATAATGGGCAGCAACTTTTGCCCAAACTTGCCCAAATATGCTTCTGCGAGAATTGTGGGTACAAATAAAAACTAGATTAATCGGATCTGTGTCTTTGTATCTCAAGTAGGCCGAAAGCTTCAAAAGTTCAGTCTTTCTTTCTTCCGAAATTAAGTCGAACTCTGCACTTCGCCTATCACAATAATTTTTTATACTCGATTTCATGCATTAGCAACACCCGCTGTTCGGTTCACATGAACCAGAAGCTAAGCTTATCAATTGTTTTTTGACTTTTGTATTCGGTATTCCACATGAATCAAGAGTCAGGCAAGCCGTTTGGGAGTTAGCTAAAATAAAACCAAATTCACCCAATTGCAAGGAATATTTGCCAATTGTTGTGTTTTGATACTCTACTTCGATTTCTACATCAGGAAATTCGATTTTTTCTTCTCCAATTTTGATAATCTTGAGAAGTTTCTCAGATGTCAAACGATGATCTGTGTCTTGCTCGAACCACAATTGGAAAGAAATCTTTTCTTCGTTGCGCTGTGTTCCTCCGCAATCGATGAAGTTTTTTGAAATTCGACCAATTTCTGTAATGTGATAATGTGCAGGAACCATTGAACCATCTTCTAAAGCGAAAGTCAGCGGTGCACCTGACTGAATTGCATTTTTAAATTCTGATAATTTCATTTTTTCTAAGTTTTAACAATACGAAGATTTAGCAACAAGTGTTGACTTGATATTCCCGATATACGTAAATAATTTTTCGATTATATTTTCATTCAAACAATAACAAACGGAATTTCCTTCGACCGTTCCTTTGATTAAAGCAACTGTCTTTAGTTCTTTCAGATGCTGAGAGATAGTGGGTTGCGAAAGTGGAATGACGTCTACGATATCTCCACAAACACAACTATCGACTTTTAATAAGTGCTCAAGTATGGCCAAACGAGCTGGATGACCAAGCGCCTTCATTATAGCCGACATTTCGACATGTTCAGGCGAAAAATGATCTATTTTGGATGCTCCCATTGTTATTTGCTTATTGCAATATTACGATAAATATTAGAGTTAAAAAAGGGCTTCGACACGCCCAACCCACTTTTTAACAAATTTAACATTGAGGAAGCCTAGAATTCAGACTCTACTAATTTATTATTGTCAATTATATAATCCAATACTTTCTGCATCAAGTGTACTCGGTCTTTCCCACGCACATTGTGTTCGTGCATCGGGTAGGGGAAGAAGTCCATTTGAATTCCTAAATCCACAAATTTCTCCACCAATGAAAGACTATGTTGCATGACCACAACTGGATCAACTGTTCCAGAAATTAGCAATAAATCTCCGGTCAATTTATCGGCATGCGTTATTAAACTGGCGTTTTTATACCCTTCAGGATTTTCTTCTGGGGTGTCCATGTATCGTTCGCCATACATAATCTCGTAGTATTTCCAATCTGTAACCGGTCCACCTGCAACTCCTACGTTGAAAGTTCCAGCATGTCTTAACATCAAAGAAGTGGTCATGAATCCACCAAAACTCCAACCGTGAACAGCCAATCTATTTCCATCAACATAGGGTAGCGATTTTAAATACTCAACACCCGTCATCTGATCTTCCATTTCTACTGTTCCCAATTGACGATGAATTTGACTTTCGAAAGCAAATCCTCTCTCACCCGAACCACGATTGTCTAAAGTATAAACAATGTAGCCCTGATCGGCCATCCAATGCATCCATAGACTAGCACTATTCATCCAAGAATTTGTTATCATTTGTGCGTGAGGTCCACCATATACATATACCAAAACGGGATATTTCTTGCTGGCATCGAAATTTTTAGGTTTGATCATTCGGGTGTACAAAACTGTTCCATCTTTTCCTTTTAATTCGCCGATAGTTGTTGTACCTATGTCTACACCTTCTTTCTCATATTTATTCTCTCCAATAAGTAAAGTAGTTTGCTTTTTCCCTTTCGAATTGTACAAAATAGATTTACTTGGAATTGAACTGGTCGAATATTCGTCAAAAATGTATTGACCGTCTGTTGAAATCTCGACAGAATGTGTTCCTTCTTTGGATGTGACCAATTCTTGTTTTCCGTTCAAATCGACTGAATAAGCTAAAGTATTCATCCCGTTTGGACCCGTTGCTGAGAAATAAATTTTCGATCCGTTTTCTTTGGCGCCTATAATCTCCTTACAAACGAAATTATTGTTTGTCAATTGTTTGATCAGCTTCCCATTGAAATCGTAATAATACAAGTTGTTGTATCCTGATTTTTCAGACACCCAAATGAAATTGGTGCTTTTGTCTGAAGGAAAGAAAGCAGGGTGCTCGGGTTCTATCCATTTGTCGTTTGCTTCTTCCAATAGCGTGCGAACATAGGCTCCCGTTTTTGCATCGTACACGTCCAATTTCATTGCGTTTTGACCTCTGTTTACTTCGGCAATTAAGACATATTTATTATCAGGTGTCCAAGAAAGATTAGTCAGGTAATCGTCCGCATTTCCTCGAGGACTGATGAAAACAGTATTTTTTGTAGCGATATCATAAATCCCAACTTTCGGACTTTCAGATAATTGACCAGCCATGGGATATTTAATTGATTTTAATACACCGGGATAAGCGTCATTGTCCAAAAGTGGGTAGTCATGCACCTTGCTTTCGTCTTTTTGATAAAAGGCCAATCGCGAACCGTTTGGTGACCAAAAAATGCCATTTGTAATTCCAAATTCACTTCGGGCAATCGCTTGTCCCGAAACAATATTCTTGTCATCATTTAATGTGACTTTGATTTTCGCACCATCAGCATCTTGAATGTACAGATTGTTGTTTCGTGTGTAGGCAATGTTTTCGCTAGCCTCATTGAACGTTGCATTTTCAGCATCATCGGTTAAAGAAGAAATTGTTTTTCCTTTTTTGGTTACCGTATTGAAGAGGTAATATTTTTGACCATCGTTTAACCAAAATTCGTTTTCGTTTTTCCATGTAAATCCTGAAAACCAAGGCAATGCCGATCCTAGAGCTGTATTGACTTCAGCAATAGTGAACCAATCCTTTGCATCTGTATTTCCAAAAGAAGCCTTCTTAAGCGTTCGATAACCTTCCAAATAGGTGTAGCAATCGGTATTGGGTAACCATTTGAAGAAAGGCATAGTTTCTGGTGCAAATTTTCGGTATTGTTGCATAACAGCGTCTTCTAATGTTAGCTTGTTTTGAGCGGAAATACCTCCAAAAACAAAAAGGAAGGCGAGGAATAAATAAATTTGTTTTTTCATGTTATCGTTTTAAAAGGGTACTAAAAAATTGCTCCATTGGTCGAGCAGTATTGTAAATTTCAATTATTGTTTTGTCAAAATCTTTCGCTAGTAATTTCTTCGGTGGAAATTGGGCGAAATAATAAAATTGCTTGTTAAAAATAAGGTTTTCTGATTCGGCAGCTTCACGAAGTTCCTTAGGAATAATTTTATTCTGCTCACCTCGAATTTGCCCAAAGGTGCTTTCGAAGTTTTTATCAGAATATAATTTTTTAAACTCTTTTTGGTTTTTAGCAATTCCCTCTCTAAGAAGAAGTAATGTATCTTTGTCCAACTCATAAAGTCCGCTGTATATGCGAACGTGTTCGGGTCCTAATTCAAAATAGATACCTTCACCCATGTAGTTTTTCTTGCCTCCTGGAGCAATAAGCGCGCTGACATTCATTTTATAAGGCGTTTTGTCCTTCGAAAAACGAATATCTCGGTTGATTCTGAATATGCAATCTTTGTTTTGTAGATCTTTAAATTTTAGGTTGACCTTCGTCAATTCGACTATCATGTGATCCACGAATGCTTTAAAAGGTTCACGAATAATCTCAGCGTATCGGTTGCGATTTTCATCGAACCAATCTTTGTTATTGTTCGGTGCTAAATCTTTGAAAAATTGGATGAAATCCGGAACGAAAAAAGCCATTTTTTATCTTTTGGTTAAAGATAATGAAATGAAACAGTTTATATCAACCCCAAACAAATCTTCATGCGAATCACTTTTTTGGATGATTCTTCCAATCTTTTTTGAAATGAAGCATCCGTGACGAATTTCTTGTATATCTCATCAAATGCACGGGCCGTATTTTGAGGCATCAAGGTGATATCACAACCCGCTTCTATGGAACGCAACTCAGCTGATCTAAAATTCGTTACTCCACCCATATTCATGGCGTCGGTAATAATCAGACCTTTAAATTTCAAGCTATCGATCAATAAATCTTTTATAATTCTAGAAGAAATCG